>Ga0207664_10000361_pt1 | contig 33274 bp, 26 predicted proteins | sample LARL83metaG_FD_184349 | JGI IMG/M metagenome (GOLD analysis project Ga0207664, IMG submission 184349) | Corn, switchgrass and miscanthus rhizosphere microbial communities from Kellogg Biological Station, Michigan, USA - LAR L8-3 metaG... | ecosystem: Host-associated > Plants > Roots >... | reverse complement strand
CGAGCCGGCTCAACGACGAAGCCCGGCTGCTCGTGCATGAACTGCGCACGCTCAAGGACCGCACTGGCCTTTCCCTGGCCGGGCTGAGTGCGCGCACGCACTACAGTCGCTCGTCGTGGGAGAGATGGCTCAACGGCAAGCGGCTGATCACGGCGCAGGCGCTGGCGTCCTTCGCTGAGGCCGCGGGAGTCGACTCTGCTCGTCTCACCCGCCTGCTGAACGACGCTCGGTCAGAGCCGGCGAACGCGGCATTCCCCGAACGAGGGGTGGCGATGAGCCTTGGGTCACCCGGTCTGGCCCAGCGAATAGCGCAGGTGCCGCCCGGCATCCAGGATTTCACCGGGCGCCATGCCCAGGTGCCCGCCGTGATCGACGCCGTGGCCGGCCAGCGACTTGGCCCTGGCCAGGTCCCGGTAGCCATCATTTCGGGTGCCTGCGGGACCGGGAAGACGGCCCTCGCCACGCACGTGGCGCACCACGCCGCCTGGCGCTTCCCCGACGGGACCCTGTATGCCGGCCTGCGCGGCAGCGCGCCGGATCCGCGTGACCCGGCCGACGTGCTGGCCGACTGGCTGCTGGGCCTGGGCGAGCCCGCCGAGCGAATCCCGCCGTCCGTCGACGCCAGGTCCGCGCGCTTGCGCAGCCTCCTGCATGACCGCCGGATCCTGCTGGTGCTAGACGACGCGCGCGATTCCGCGCAGGTGCGGCCCCTGCTCCCGGCCGCCGAGTCCTGCGCCGTGCTCATCACCGGCCGCCGCCGCCTGGCGGACCTGGTCCCTGGCCAGCATTTCGAACTCGGGCCCATGCCCGATCCGGAGGCGCGAGCCTTGCTCGAGAGCATCGTCGGCTCGGCCCGGCTGGCAGCCGAGCCGGCGGCGGCCGAGGAAATCCTGGCGGCATGCGCCGGGTTGCCCCTTGCCCTGCGGATCGCCGGGTCCCGCCTCGCCACGCGGCCCGCCTGGAGCGTCGGCTGGCTCGCCTCCCGGCTCGCTGATCCGCGACGGGTCCTTGACGAGCTGACGCTCGGTGACCTGTCCGTCCTGGCCGGCCTGCGGGCAAGCTACGCGCTCCTGCCCGAGGCTGGCTCGCCGGTCTCCGCGCGGCACGCGCTGCGCCTCCTCGCCAGCGCGGCGGATCCCGACTTCAGCCTCGCGGACGCGGCGGCACTGCTCGGCATCTGCGAGAGCGCCGCCGAACGGCTACTCGACTCCGTCGTCGACGCCCACTTCGCGGACGAGCCCGCCCCGGGATGGTACCGCCTGCACAACCTGACCCGGGTGTTCGCCGCGCAGCTGGCCGGCCCCGGCGAGGCCGGCCTCGCCGGGGCCGCGCCGGAACTGGCTGCCTGATCACTCATCGGGTTCTTCGGCGCCCGCGGCATCGCCCATCCCGTTGCCGCCGCCGGCACCGTCCACGCCGAAGACGCGCACGCCTACCGACTTGATGAAGTTCGCCACCGGCTGCTGGAGCACCTTGGCGCAGATGGCGCACACGAGACCGATGGACTCGACGACGCCGCCCGCCGCCGACTGCGTGGCGCCGTTGAGCGGCCCGCCCCACGGGACGGGCGAAACGACCTGGCCGGTGTGCCCCTCCTCGCTCGCTTTCGCGCCCTCGGTGAGCAGGTTGTCGTACTCGCTCACCGACTGGTTCAGGTCTGCCGCGCCAGAGGTCAGCGCTTTTCTCTGTTCGGCGTTGTTCTCGGCCGCCTCCTCGAGGATGATCTTGAACGGCCCGGTGGGCTTCCCGAAGTCCATTCCTGGTTCCATGACGAAGCCGCTCGGGCCATTCGGGCTGACGGGATCGGGCCTGTTGATGAAGAACTTGGTCGTCTCGAGGCCCGGCGGTTCGGGTTGCCCGTTCATCCGCGCGGTGCTGGCAGCTTCTGCCAGGTCATAGATCTGGGTCTCGAAGGAGCCCATGCCACCGCCGCAGATATCTGAGTTTTCGCAGACCCAGCTCCATTTCCGGAGCTCGTTTTCCAGCGGCGTCAGGTCCGGGCGGTTATCGAGGTGGGCACCGGCTTCCGCGTACCGCATCGCGAACTCCCAGAATTCGGGGTCCGTGGGGTCGTCGTAGACGAGGCCGTCACCGATGGGATCGTAGGTGATGGACAGCTGGTCCGAGCCGCTGCTCCCGCCGGCGGCCGGGGGCCCGGAGCCGCTGCCCTTACCGCCGCCATTACCGCTGCCGGGCGCGGGCTGATCGGGGGTCCAGCCGGTGCAGCCGCCGCCGTTGTCGCCCTCGCACATCTTCCCGGACGGGTCGCTGGCGCTGACCGGGTCGTTGCCGGCGTACTCGTAGCCGCTGAGCTGGGTCGGGTCGCCGGTCTCGAGGAGGGGGTCGACGCTGACGAACGCGCCGGTGCCCGGGTCGTACCAGCGGGCGCCGATGTCGGTCAGGGAACTGACCGGGTCGGACACCTTGCCGAGGAAGCCGCGGTTGTCGATCCACGTGGCGGCAGCGCCCCTCGGGTTACCGAACGGGTCGAATTGCCGCCACGTCGGGACCTGCGCCGCGTAGTCCAGGTACAGGGTGCCGGTGCCGTGCTGGTCGGCGGCGACCTCGAAGTGGTAGCTGTTGCTCAGGCCGGTGCGGACGGCCGTCGCCCCGCCCGGTAGCGGGTAGAACCGGACGCCGGCCGCCGGGCTGGCCGCGCCGTTGTCGGTGATCTGCTCACCGGGCAGGTAAAGCGTCTTGGTGCCGGCCGCCGGGTCGGACTGGAGCAGCAGGTTGCCGTCGGCGTCGTAGACATATCCGGCGTTCGTGGTGGCGCCGGTGGCCACGCTGGTCAGCTCGCCGGCGTTGTTCCAGTTCAGCGTCTGCGTGCCGGACGGGGTGGCCCGGGTCTTCTGCTCGCCGTTGGCGTAGTAGGCATAGTTCGCCGAGGCGGGCACGGCGCCAGTGGTGGACAGGGCGGTCAGCGTGGTGGGCTGGCTGACGTTGGCGGAGGCATTGCCGTTGTAGGCGTAGGTCGTGGTCGAGACCCCGCCCGCCGCTTGCGTGTACTGGCTCTCGCTCTTCCGGTCCCCCGCGCTGTCGTAGCCGAAGGACTCCCAGTAGGCGCCGGCCGCGCTCAGCGCGTCTCCCACCGTGGCATGCGCCGTGGCGGTGGGGGTGACCGCGCAGCCGTCGGTCGCGGTCCACGCGGCGGCGAGCTGGTCCTGGGTCGTGTAGGCGTAGCACTGGGTCTCGGTGGCCGACGTCGAGCCCAGGCGTGCCTCGGTCTGCGAGGTGAGCAGCCCGCTGAGGTCGTAGCTGAAAGAGGTGTCGTCCACGCTCGCCGGAGTCGTCGCGGACCGGGTGACTAGCTGGTCCTTGAGCTGCCCCGTGTGCGGGTAGTAGGTGTCGTCGATCAGCGCGGTGCCGGGTGTCCCGCCGACCTTGACGGCGCCGACCTGGGACAGGTCCGTGTACGTGGTTGCCTGTGCGTATCCGGCCTGGTCCGAGGTGACCTTGTTGAGCAGGTCCAGCGCGGTGGTGTAGCCGTAGGTGACGTTCTCCGCCGGCAGGCCACCGCCCTGCGGGTAGGACGTTTCTGAGGGCAGGCCGGTCGTCGGCGTGTAGTACTGGTTAACGGTCCAGGTCGTGCCGAGAGTGCTGCCTTGGGCCGCCGACGGGATCGTGACCGCGGTGCCCTTGGACTCGCCGAAGACGTTGAAGCCGAGCGACTGTTCGGTATACGGATAACCGCCGGAGTAGGACGTCTCGGTGGTCACCTGGCCGACCGGGTCCGTGATCGCGTGACCGGCGCCGTCGGTGGCGCCGTTGGCGTTGTCATACACCCAGGACGCGAGCTGGTTGCCGGGCGAGCCGGCGGCATAGGGCACCTGCGCGTTGGACGCGGCGGCGTACTCGCCGGTCTTCCGGCCGAGTGCGTCATAGGTGAATGACAGGTACGCGCCCGTTGCGTCCTGCGATTGCAGCAGATTGCCGTTAGGGTCGTACGACATGGCGGAGGTTCCGGCGTCCGCCTCGGTGATCGCGGTCTGCTGGCCGAGCAGGTTGTAGGTTTGCGTCCACTTGTTCCCCGCGGCGTCCGAGGTCAAGTTCCGGTTGCCGTGCGGATCGTACCCGTAAGTGGTGACGGACTGCGTCCCGCCGGTGAGGTACCCGGTGGCGGTGAAGCTGTTCGCGGGGCTGACCACGGTCGGGTTGGCGGTGTACTCGATGACCTTGCTGGTGCGCCCGAGCGGGTCGGTGACCGTGGTCTTCACGGTTCCCTTGCCCGGCGGGATCACCGTGGTCGCGTCGCCGTTGTACACCGTCGTGGCGGTGGACACCAGGTTGCCGTCGTCCTTGGACTGGTCCTGCACCGCCCGGCCCAGCCCGTCCAGCACATAGTCGTCCTGGTTGTCGGCCTTGTTGTCGGGCACCCCGACCAGGCCCACCGCGGGCGTCGTCGTGTTGTCCCAGTAATCGGTGTTCTTCTTGAAGACCCAGCCGCGCGAGTCGTAGAAGGTGTCGGAGACCAGCCGTCCGCCCTGCGGGGTGGGCAGCTGGGTCTGCCGCGGCCTGCCCAGCGAGTCGTCGATGGTCACCGACGTGACGGTGCCGCCCGCGTCGTCCAGTCTCTGGGTGGTGACTCCCGAGTCCCCGCTGCTCGATACCGTGTAGGTGTAGCTCAGGTTGGCCTTCTGCGAGGTGGGCCGGGAATACTCCCAGACCGCGGTGAGCCGGCCGAGCACGTCGTACTGCTCGGTCGTCACCAGGCCGTTGGGGTCGGTGGCGGTGCGCGTCAGGCCCCGGGTCGGGTCGATCGTCTTGCTTGACACGTGCGCGACGCCATTGGTTGACGGCTGGGTCACGGTCTCGCCGGTGGTCAGCCCGGCGTTGTTCACCGTGTAGGTGGTCGTGGTCTGGTTGCCGTCCGCGTCCCAGGCAGCGGTGACCCGCCCGTACCTGTCGTACGCTGACCGCTTCTGCGTCTGCCAGGCGAACGCCCCGGAGGAATACCCCGAGGCCTTGCGCACCATCGTCACCTTGCCGACCGTCGGCGGGTTGGCCTGCGGGAACGTGGTGCCGAAGGACGGGTCGTCGTAGAACGTCTGCGTGGCGGACTCCACGTGCGCCGGCGCCGCCACCGCCGCCGCGGACGGGCCGGAGAGGGTGTTGAACGCCGACGGCATCGACGTGGACACCGAGCTAGGCGTGTAGCCAGGGCAGGCCACCGAGTCCGTCTCGGTGTATGACACCAGCCCGACGAGGTTCAGCGTCTTGCTCGCGGGGGCGTACTGGGTGGTGGTGCACGAGTCGTACGCCGCGTTCACCGGGTCGGTGTGGGTGTAGGAGTACGTGGCCAGCCCGAAGTTCGCGTCGCCGGTTCCGGCGTCATAGGTGGTGTCGGTCTCGGTGACCGTGGCTCCGGCTTGCCCGCCGTCGCTGGTGGTGGTGGCGGACCACGACTCGGCCACCCCCGTCGCCTGCGCCGTCAGGTCCGGGAGCGGGGCGCGGGAGCGCGACTGCGCCGGGCCGGACACCCAGTAGGACGTGATCGTGTCGGTCGCCACGGGACCGCCGTTGCCGAGGTACTGCCGCGACTCCAGCAGGTCACCGGCCAGCGGTCCCGAGTCCTGATGGGTGCCCCCAGCGGAGTCCTTCAAGCTCACCGATCGCGTGGCGGAGCCGGACAGGTAGTCGCCGTCCATGCCCTGGTAGTACGTGTCGACCTGCTTGGTCTGCGGGTCGTTGGCCGGCTGGCCGGTGTTGGTCGTGACGGTGGCGTAGCCGCGGAACTGACCGTAGGTCCGGTCCTGCGACTTGACGACTTCGTTGTCGTCGTAGTGCCAGGCCGCCGGGCCGTAGGAGTAGTCGGTCTCCTCCTGCGGCGCTCCCCCGGTGGAGTCCGCCACCAGCACCTGCTTGACCGCGTACGACTCGAACCAGTCCATGATCGTGGTGCCGGACGGAGCCCAGTTCACCGGGTAGCAGGACTTGGTGTTGGACGCCGCGGTGGCCGCGGTCTGCGCGGTCACCCACGCGACCGTGCACTGGCTCGGATTCTCGTAGCTGACCGTGGTGGTGGCGCCGAGCTCGGACTTGATCTGCTGGATCCGGTACCGGAACATCGCCGGGTACGCCGTGGACGCGTCCACGCGGTTGGGCAGGTCGATGCCCGTGAACGTGGTCACCAGGGGCGGCGGCGTGGCGCCGGACCCGCCGGCCGAGGTGTCCTCGCCGGTGTGCGCGATCGACGCCAGCCACAGTGTCGAGTTGGTGGTGTCGCCGGTCTGCGGTTCGGTCTGGGTCAGGTCGTACTCGTCCACCGGCGGGTAGCCCGAGGTCGCGGCTGAATACTGCTCGGTGATGATCGACTCGAGTCTGCTCGTGGAGAAGAACGACGGGGCATGCTGACTGCAGGAGATACCCTGCGCGCACATCAGGTCATACGGCACGTCCGGGTACTCCGACCCGGCTTTCGTCGCGCCGAGCGACGACGTCAGCGGGTCGCAGGACGTGGCCACGCATCGCCCGTTCGGGTGCGGGGTGAAGACGACCTTGTCCGGGACGGGCGCGGACCCGCCGTACGCGTCCCCGGCGGGGAACCCGTAGTCGATCTCGGACAGGTGCGAGTCGCGAATGTAGGGCACTCCCGACGTGCCGTTGTTCTCGCCGTAGTAGTTCGTGTCCTGGGCGTAGTAGTACGCCATCGCCTGCCCGGTCAGGTTCGTCACGTAGTCCAGGTGCCACCGGTAGGCCATCGGGCACACCTGTCCGGTGGCGGTGCCGCACGGGTCAGTGGACGGCTTGGCCCGCGAGTACACCGGCACCCAGTCCACCGAGTTCGTCATCCGGTTGCCGGACGCATAACCCGGGAGCTGGTTGCGGCCGAAGTAGTACGCGGTGCCGTTCCGTTCGGTGACGACCCAGTAATCGGTGTTGTAAGTCCCCGACCCGTTCCCGGACTTCACCACGTGCTGGACCGTCGCCCCGTGGTCGGCCTGTTCGGAGCACGTGGCTTCGGCGGCGTCGCAGACCAGCGACGTGGACGACCCGTTGAGGGACAGAGTCAGCACCGGGCCGCCGTAGCACTCGTCGTACGTGGACTGCGTGCCCGACAGCGTCACGCCCTCGGGCGAGTCCGCGCACGGCGTGAACGACTGCTCGACGAACGAGTCCGTCGCTCCCCAGCCATCCCCCACCCAGGACGACTGCGCCTGGGTGGTCGCGGTCTGCCCGTCCACGCTCTGCGAGCTGTACGACAGGTCAACGGGCGGGGTCAGCGGGGATGACGCGCCCGGCAGCGTGATCGGGTAGGTGTAGTCGAACGAGCCGGAGTCCCCGCCCTCTGACCACGACTGCGCCGGCTTGAGGCTGGTCGCCGCGTAGCTTCCCGCCGCGCCGCCCTCGCTCCCCGGGCTCGACAGCAGCGCGATCACCGACCCGAGCGGCACCTGCGCCGACACCGACTGGCTCGCCGCGTCGTTCACCGACCGCAACGGTTGCCCGGCACGGCAGGCGGCCACCTGGGGCGTGCTCAGCGCGCAGGCCGGCAGCACGGCCATCGTCAGGCGGGAGCCGTAGTTGCCCCCGTATTCCTGAGCAAAGGCCCGGTAGTCCACCCCGACGCGCACCTCGGCCGGGGCGGCGATGAAAGAGGCGGGGGCCGTGGTTTCCGCGCCGGTGACGTGCAGCACGATCCCGGGAACGCCAAGCGCCGTGGCCGACGAGCGCGGCAGCACCGTCACGGCGGCGGAGCTCTGCGCAACACTGGCGGGCTGCGCGGACGCCGGCTCGACCCACACCGGCGAGGAACCGGCCCGCGATTCGACGCCGGCCTGGAGCGGTACCACGGTGCTGCCCGCGGACGGCCAGGTCAGCTCCGTGGCACGGAACGGCGTACGCGTCCCGTCCCGCACCGCAATTTTCTTCGGAACGACAGTGGTGACCCGGACCGGCGTTCCTACCGACACCGATGGGGACGAGGCCGCGGGCTGGCCCGTCGCGGCAGCGCTGGGCGGCCCGGTCAGCATCCCGGCCAGAACCGCCAGCGCGGCGATTACCAGCGCCGCGCGATTTACCTGATTCCGCAAAGCCACTGTCGCTCCTCGCCATAAGCCGTAATGGCGCACAACCCCGATCCTGATGATCGGGGATACTTCGGCAGCATTTCAATAACCCGGAGACGAGCGTGAGACAATTTGACCTGTCTCACGCTCCTGACCTGCTGGTTGGGACGTGCTGGCCCAGAACGTTGGGACATTTACCGGGCCCCGTTGAACGCGGTCGCGCAATAGGCTTTCTGAATGCCCGTGAATAGCCCGCAGCGCGCGTTGGCTGTGCTCACTACCGGTGCCGTTCTCGCGTTGAACGCGATGGCGGGCACGCTGGCGGCGCATGCCGCTACCGTTCGGAATGCCGTCCCGATCGCGCGGACAGCCGGCCCGACGCGAGCGGCCGAGGACCAGGCGCAGGCCCGCGCCAGGCAGACCGGTAAGCCGGTCAACGTCACGGCGGCGGAAACCCCGACGACCTTGCTGACCGCGAACCCGGACGGGAAGTTCACCCTCGCCGTCACCGCGCAGCCGGTGCGTAAGCTGGCCGGCGGCACCTGGCGGTCGCTGGACGCGACCTTGCGGAAGAACGCCGATGGCACGATCTCCCCCGCGCTCACCACCACCCCGCTGGTGCTGTCCGGCGGCGGGACCGCTCCGCTGGCCGCCATGCGATCCGGCGCCAGTTCCCTCAGCCTGACCCTCCCCGCTCCCCTGCCGGCGCCGGTCCTCAACGGCGATACCGCCACTTACCAGTCCGTTCTGCCCGGGACTGACCTGGTCGTCACCGCGCACACGGACGGTGGCTTCAGTGACGTGTACGTCGTGCGCGACGCTGCCGCGGCCGCGGATCCCCGGCTCGCCGCCCTGCTGACCGCCTCGGTGGCCACCAACGACCTCACCGTCAGCAGCGACGCCCATGGCAACGTCACCGCCCGCGACGCCAAGGGCGCACTGGTCTTCGGCGCCGCCGCGCCCACCCTGTGGGACTCGGCGGCCAAGCCAGGCACCGCCAGGTCAACCCCCCTTGCCGCCGGCGCCGGCGCCCACCACGGCACCCTTGCCGTGAGCCTGTCCGGCAAGACCTTGCGATTGATCCCGGACGCGACCGTGCTGCGCGGGCAGCACACGAACTATCCGGTGTTCATCGATCCGAGCTGGACCGGGGGGAAGGTCCACTGGTCCACCCCGTCACAGAACTTCCCCGGCGATCCGCACTGGGACACCTCCGCCGAGTCCAAAGGGCTGATGCAGGTCGGCGACTCCCCGGACGGTTTCTGGGCAGACACGCTGATCAACTTCAACCTGCCGCTCGGCCTGCTCGGCCCGGAGGGCACCAGCGACGACATCCAGACCGCGACGTTCTACATCACCAACGTCGCCGCCAACAACTGCACCGCGCAGACGGTCGACGTCTACGCCCCCTCGGCCACGCTCACCCAGTCCAACGACAACTGGAACAGTTGGTTCACGCAGAACAGGTCGCTAGGCGGCGCTGTGGGCACCGCGACGTTCGCGCATGGCTGGAGCTCCTCCTGCCCCGCCGCGTCGGTGTCCTTCCCGCTGTCCACCGGCTGGATCACCAGCGATGTCAACGCGGGCAAGGCCACCCAGACCCTGGCGCTGGCCGGCACCTCTTACGCCGCGGAACAGTTCACCGGCAACGGCGCGAACCAGAACGACTATGAGGTGTTCTCCCCGCAGACCACCAACCCGGTCACCCCGGCCCTGTCCATCACGTTCATGCACGCCCCGGCCACCCCGACCGGGCTGTACACCTCCCCGAACGCCAGCACGATCGGCAAGGGAGACGTCACGCTGTACGCCCCGGTGCACGACCCGGATGGCGGCACGCTCACCGTCACGATGACCGCCTACGTCACCGGCCACAGCGGCGAGGTGATCAAGAGCAGCGGCCCCATATCGACGGGCTCCGGCACCACGGCGGTGCTGCGGATCCCCGAGGCCACCCTGGTCGCCGACGTCACCTCCAGCGCCTTCAGCGGGCTGCCGTCGAGCACCACCATGAAGGTGACCTGGTACGCCTCGGTCTCCAATGGCAACCCGAGGCAGGACGCGACGTCCGCCCTCCAGGCCTTCACCTACGACATCTCCCAGCCGGGTGCCCCCGGTATCTTCCTTGACTCCGGCCTCGGCACGGCGTGCACACGCACGGACACGACCTCGTTCACCTATACCGTGGGCACGCCGGCCAGCTTCTACTTCGCGCCCGCCGCCACCGACAAGGGCACCCCGTCGGGCTACACCTACCAGCTCAACAACGGCGAGCCGGTCAGCCTCCCGGCGAGCGGGGGCAAGGCCACGGCGGCCATCACGCCCACCGCGCAGACGAACATTCTCACCGTGTACGCCTTCAGCCCGGGCGGCAACATCGGGCAGCAGCAGTCCTGCGTGATCATCGCGAGCGCGGCCGCACCACAGGCCGACGGCGACGTGACCGGCGACGGCAACGCCGACCTGCTGGTCCCGGGCGCGGGCAGCACCTCGCTGCCCGCCGGGCTCTGGCTCGCCGCCGGCACCGGCGGCGGCGCCGTCTCCCCCGCCGCGGCGAACATCGGCCTCAAGGGCACCGGGGTCGGCACGGACCAGAACCCAGCGCAATGGACCGGAACCCAGGTCATCACCGGCCAGTTCCAGGGCGACGGATTCAACGACGTGCTCGACTACGATCCGTCCACCAACGGAACCGCCGCGTGCTCCGGCCAGATCCTGGCCACCTACGGCCAGGCGCTGCCGCTGGACCCGGTAACCGGGAACCAAGCTGACGTTTCTTCCGGCATCTTCACGTACTACGTCTACGACGCGGCCACGCAGTCCGACACGCCCGTGTGCGCGTCGTCCACCGCCAGCGGCGGCAACGTGTACGCGGCCGAGAACGGCGCGAGCGGCGTGACCACCAGCTACGGAACCCCTGCCAACCCCGACCTTCTGCTCATCGCCAACGGCTCGCTGTTCCTTGAGCCCGACGAGAACGGCAGCTGGCCGGGCCTCGGCGGCACCGACACATCCTTGCCGCCCACCGAGACCGTCGACCTGTCGGACAAGAACCCGGCCGATGGCGGAAGCTGGACCGGGTGGTCGATCGCGACGACGCTGATCCAGGACATCCCGGCGATGTTCGCGGTCAGCCCCGCCGGAGCGGCGTACTACTACAGCCCGAGCGCCCTGGCCGGCCTTGCCTACCAGGTCATCAACAGCGCAACGGTAAGCGGGCTGGTGCCCCCCGTCCAGGTCGCCGCCAGCGGGTTCGGCAGCGGTACCTTCACCGAGGTGCGGGCAGCCAGCTTCGGCGGAAACCCCGGCGTGTGGGCCGTCACCCCGAGCGGCGGGATCTACACCTACCAGCTCAGCTCGGATGGCAGCACGCTCAGCCAGCTCCCGCAGGCCGCGGGTTCTTGCCCGAAGGCCGGGCCCACCACCTGCCTGGTCACCGCCGCCCACCAGTGGCCGCTCAATGACCAAGTGAGCGGCACGGTGGGCAGCGCGGCCGACGCCGCCGCCGGCGGGATCCCCCTGATGGGGAACAGCGGCGCCTCCTGGAACGACAAGGACAGCTACTTCAAGCCCGACGTGGTGCTCAATGGCAGCAGCGGCGACCTCGCGACCACCGGCAAGGTGGTCGACCTGACCGGTAGCTTCACGGTCTCCGCCTGGGCCAGCCCCACGGCTGCCGGCCAGGTCCTGCTTTCCCAGGACGGCGGCTCGTCTGCGGGGCTCACGCTCGGGACGACCGGGACCGCGTGGACATTCGGGCTGATCACCGGCGCGGGCACCTTCGACACCGTCACCGGCGGCAGCATCCAGCTCGGCCAGTGGACACAGGTGACCGCGAGCTACAACGCCACAGTCGGCGTCATGAGCCTGTGGGTGGACGGAGTCCTGGTCGGCTACCGGGCGCACACCGCCCCGGCCACCGGCGCCACCGGCGCGTTCCACGTCGGCAGCGCCCAGGCCGGGGGCAAGCGGGGCAGCTACTTCGCCGGGCAGGTCGCCATGGTCCAGGCGTGGAACCAGGCCCTAGCGCCGTTCACCACGCCGAGCCCGGCTAGCTATCACTACTCAATGGCACCGACCAGGATCATGGACACCCGCAGCGGCCTTGGCGGTACGGCCGGCCCGGTCGCGCCGAACTCGGACACCAAGCTGAAGATCGCCGGCACCGCGGGCATCCCTGCCGCCGGGGTCACGGCGGTCGCCATCGACTTGACCCTTACCGGGCCGACCTCGTCCGGCAACGTCACCACCTACGCTGACGGCGACCAGTTGCCCGTCACGGCAAGCCTCAACTTCGACGCGGGCAGCACGATCACCGACTACCAGATCGTCCCGGTCAGCCCGGACGGCAAGATCGCGCTGCACCTGAATTCGGCGAGCTCCGCTCAGCTCGTCGTTGACGTCACCGGTTACTTCGACACGGTGCTCGCGGCGGGCGCGCAGACCTACCACCCGGTGACCGCCACCCGTGTCCTGGACACGCGGTCGGGGGTCGGCGCGCCCAAGGGACAGATCCCGGAGGGCGGCACCGTCGCGCTCCAGGTCACGTCGTCCGGCGCCAGCCCGCTGGTACCGGCGTCCGCCACGGCGGTGGCGATCAACCTGACGGTCACGGACGAGGCCAGCGGCGGCTACCTGGCGGTCTACGCGAGCGGCGCACAGCCCCCGGCCCTTGACACCGCGCTCAGCTTCAGCACAACGTCCGGCTCCATCGCGGCCGACGCCGGGGATGTCCCGCTCGGTTCCGGTGGCAAGATCGCGATCGTCAACCATGGCGGAGCGATGGATCTGGTCGGCGACATCCTCGGCTACTACACCCCCGCCAGCCAGGGCGGAGACGTCTATCACGCCACCTATCCCACGCGGCTGGCCGATACCCGTAACGGGGTAGGCGGCGAACTCGGCCCGGTCGGTGCCGGCGCCAGCTACCCGATTCCCGGGGCCAGCGTGCGGCAGGTCACCAACGCGGCGACGCCGGTCCTCGTGCTGAACGTCACGGTCACCCAGCCGTCCATGAGGGGCAACCTGGTCGCCTATCCCGGCGGCGCTGCCCAGCCGGGCACCAGCGACCTGAACTGGAATGCCGCGGAGACGATCGCCAACTCCGTCCCGGTCGCGGGCGGCGCCGCGGGCGACATCACGGTCTTCAACAACTCGGCAGGCACCATTCACCTGGTCATCGACTGCAGCGGGTTCTTCGCGAGCAGCTAAGGCACCCGTCCGCTTTAGCCGCGCCGGCTTTAGCCGCGCCGGCACCCGCCCCGCGCCGGCCCTCGCCCCGTGCCGACGCCCGCCCCGCCGCGTATGCGCCTGCCGTGCCGGCTCCCGTCCCGGTCGCGGGCGGCGCCGCGGAGCAACCCGCGGGGCCGCGCCGCGAAGAAGGCCGCGCGCCGCCGCGCCGCCCGTTCGCAGGGGGGAGGCCGTCCCGCTGGCCCTCTGCGGGCCAATTACGCAGTTGAGCCGCCTAGAGCGTGTCAATTTGCAGCCCCGGCACCCGGCGGCGGCCCAGCCCGCGCGCACAGACACGCTCTAGCGGGCTCGATTGCGCAATTGACACGGCGGGACGCGGCAGGAGGAGGGGTCGCCGGCTATACCGGCGCACGCGGCGCCGGGGAGGAGGCCTTCATGCTGCGCCATGCTCGAGGACCGCCTCGCCGACGGAAGAAGGAAACTTCTGTAATCAGGTGATGATCGGCTCGCAGCTGACCGGGACGTTGACAGAGCGGGCGATAAGGCAGAGCCGGCGGGCCTCCTCGTGGCGTTCCAGCGCGCGGTCCGCCTTGCCTGGATCGGTGATGGCGGCCCGGGGGCGGAGGGTCACGGCGGTGAACTCGCCGCCGCCGTCTCCGGCTTCGGCCATGGTGCCCTGGGCATCATCGGTGCAGGAGATGACTGCGATGCCGCTGGAACGCGAGCGTGACGGCGCCGACCGGCGCCGCTATTCCCTGCGCATCACGTCCGCGGGAGGGGCGCAGGTCCGCCGGGCAGATGGCATCATCGCCTCGACCACCGATGAATTCCTGTCGGCCCTGAGCCCGGCGGAGGTCGGAACGCTCCGGATGCTCGCGCTGCGAGTCCTCGGCGGGCATCCCGTCAACACGGCTTGACGACTACCGGCACGACCCGGAACAGCAACGGGCCGCCGCTGTGCGCGTAGCTGAACCGGAGCCTACGGTGGCAGGGGCGCCTTCCGGGTCTGTGGCTGGATCAGGACGCGGGCTGGCGTGGGATGCTCAGGCTATGGGAGCTCCTCGCCGGGTGCCGGTGACAGGGCTGGTCATCGCTCTGGTATCGGTGAGCGCTCTCGTGGTGCTGCCGGGCTGTTCCGCGGCGCCGCCGGCCGCCAGGTCCCGGCCCGCGGTCACCAGTCATCCCGCCGGGACCGGGGCTGGCTTCACTGTCGCGGGGTCCCGTCCCGTGCTGCCGAGCGGGAGCCAGGACACACATGCGCAGACTCCTGGGGTCGCGTGCGATAACGCGGCGTTCGCCGCGGACGAGGCGATGGGCGCCAGGGTGGCCGGCGGGTTCGCGCTGGCCGGGTTCTCCGCATCGGCTGCTCTCCTGGAGCACTTCCTCGCGGGGAAGGGCACAGAGGTCGATTACCGGGCAGGGTCGGTGATCTCCCAGCAGGCGCTGGCGAGCGACGCTTTCCAGGCGGCAGATAAGCAAGTCCAGGAAGTAATCGCCAGCCAGCTGAAGGCCGGCCGGACTCGTGTCCGGCTTACGGCCGCGCAACTGCCGGCGGTGGCATTCGAGTCCAGGTCCAGCGACCTGTACTGGGGATTTCGCGGCACTCAGGGCCTGACCGTCACCGGAAGCGGCCACCGCGAGAACGGGCGGTTCACCGGGACACTTTCTTATGTCATCCGTGACAGCTACGGATTCCCGGCCGGCGAAACCCTGGCCGGCTTCGGCGCGCCCATGAGGTACCTGCAAACCGACTGCGGGGCACCGCAGCACCCGGGCGGAGCCCACTGGTTCCCCGACACCATCACGGTAACCGTGCCATTCAGCCGGCCGGCTTAAAAAGGACGGCGAAAACCCCCGGCCGTCCGATTCCCGCAACCACGCGCCATGTACGGCTGTCTTAAACGGCGTGAAGCAACTCCTGGCGATCACCGCCGTCGCGGCTACAACTGCATTCGTTACGGCCTGCGCGGGGCCTGGCGCAAGCCCGGCCGTTGGCCGGCAGCACAGCGTGAGCTCGGCAAGCGCGGGCCCTTCACCGGTCAACTCGGCCACGATAGGCATCTCGCCGCCGGTCACGCTGGCTGAGGTTCAGGCTGCGGGCGGCGTTTACCGTCTGCCGCTGCCCCAGCCGGCATCCGTCACCGCGACGCCTGGCGGCGTCTACGTCAGCTGGTACGTCACCGACGGCGGGCGGCCTGGAAGTTACCTGATGGCCAGAATCGACCCGGCAACCGGGAAGGTCAAGGCCGCGGTGCGGCTCGACGGGTTCGACTGCGCGCTTGCGGCGGACGGGTCATTGTGGGTGGCGGCCGGCGTCGAACTGCTCCGGCTGAACCCGGTCACCCTCGTCGTGACCGGCCGCGTGCGGACCGAGCCGGGCGCGGGGAGCATGACCGTCGCGGGCGGCGCCCTGTGGGTGGCCGGGGCCGGTCACCTGATCCGCGTCTCACTATTGACCGGGGCGATCACCAGGCTGATCCGTCTGCCGCACACCGCCACCTCAAGTGTCGGCAGCGACGCCACAGGTACGGTGCTGTTCGTCGCCACGGCAGCTGACGACGGTCCCGACGTCAGGATCGAGCGGCGGAACCCGGTGACGGGCGTGATGATCAGGTCCACGCCGCCGATGATAGCGATAGCCGCCCCGGGGATAGGCGGGGTCATCGGGTCGGACGTGTGGTACGCGCGGTCAGGCGGGATGTCGGGAACGGTCGGACGCCTTGATGTCATAACGCTGGCGCAGAAGCCCTTCTTTCTTGGCTGGAACGCATCGAACGCGATCAGGGTCCGGGCGACGGACGGCCTGGTGTGGGTGACCCAGCCAGGGGGCGGGCCACGACTGAACTTCTGTGCGGCTCCAGGCACCGGACGCGTCCTGGCATCGCTGCCGTCCGGCGCGGGCAGCGGCACCGTGCTGGCGATCGGCGGCAAGTACATCTACTACCTGCCCAGTACCAGCAACCAGGTCATTACCAGGGTCCGGATTCCGGCATCCTGCCGGTGACCCTGCCCGGCTCGGGCGTTCTCACCAGGAACAGCAGAGCGCACAGCCACCCAGGCGTGCATGCTGTCCGCAGAACTGGCACACCGAATGGTCCGGCTCCGGCGGAACCGTCACCATGAACTGGGGCCAGTGGACGCTGCGGGTCGACGAGGGCGGGCTAACGCTGCGGGCCGAGTTCGCCGACGCGGCCAGCCTCGAGCGTATCCAGGACATGCTTACTACCCGGCTGGAGAACTTCGGCAGGCGCGAGCGTCCGACCGTCACCTAGGAGGCCGGTCAGGGAGCGGTGTAGGGGTTGGCCGGGAAGGTATTTGTGCTGGTTAGCGACGTGTAGATGTCGGTACCCTCGGGCTCTGCGCCCGGATAGGTGAAGGCCGTTTCGAGGACGGCGCCGTTCGCCGGGTTCTGGTAGGTCTTGTCGTCGACGCGCTCGGCGCTGCTGTACCGGCTGATCTCGACGGCCGTACGGCCGATGCTGTCCGTGGCATGCGGGTCGACCACCACGCCCGGTGTGTTCGCGAGCACCTTGTACAGCGCCGACCGGAGCGACGGGCCGACCAGCGGGTTCCACAGGATGTCGGTGGCCCGCTCGAAGACCAGGTCGTCGTCGGTCAGCTTCAGCAGCACGGCTACGGGGAAGGTCTTCCCCTTGTTCTTCAGCTTCCAGACCCGCCGCTGCTCCGCCGCGGCCTGGGCCTGCTGCTGCTTCGCCTGTCTCAGCAGCAGAGCCCGCAGCGCCACCGGGTCGGTGGGCATGGCGTCGAACTGGGCCTCGGTAGGCGACCCGCCCCGGTCGACCGGCAGTTCGCTCGGCACCTCGGCGCCGCGCTGGTAGGTCCACACGTCACCGGTGACGCCGTCGATGACGCTAATCCGCTGGTAAGTGTCCTGCTTCTCGGTGAGCACGACGTACCGGCCAGCCGGACGGGGCGCGGTGGCCGCCGCGGAGCTTAGCTGGTACAGGGTGGTCTGGGCCGCGGTCAGTCGCAGGGCGGGCGAGACGGTCGCCGGGCCAGCCTGCTGCGACGAGCGGCCCGGCGCACCACCTGACGCACTGCCGGCGGCGGACGCGACGAAGGCGAACGCGGTACCGGCCGCGGCACCAGTGGCGGCGACGGTCAGTGCGCGGTTGCGCAGCCGCCTGCGGCGGTGGCCGCTGATGACGCTATAGGTGATACGGGATGGAGCGTGCGGGTCATCTGTGCCGCGACGCAGCAGCTCGCGCAAGGACGTCCTCATCGGTTCCGGGCATGACTCTCCTTAGCTCGTGAGGCGGGGGTTAGCGGGTGGCGGCGGGATCAGTGGTGGCGAACAGGGCGACGAGCTCGGGCTGGACGCGCAGCTGCGCCACCGCGCGGGACGCGGTGCTCTTGACGGTTCCTGGTGTGACACCGAGCAGGTCGGCGACGTCGTTCTCGCTCAGGTCCTCGAAGTAGCGCAGGACGACGATCGTGCGCTGCTGGACGGTGAGCGAGTCGAGCGCGGCGAGCAGCGCAGGGCGCAGCTCGACCGCCATCGCCGGGTCACCCGATCGCGGGTCACCTGTGTCGTGAACGACGAAAAGCTCGCGGGGCCGACGGCGCTGTGCCCTGGCGTGGTCGATGATCACGTTCTGCATGACACGGCGGCAGAACGCTCTCGGATTGTCCACCCGCGACCAGCGGCTGGCTAGCCGCTGGAGGGTTTCTTGATAGACGTCCTCGGCGACGCCCGGATCCGAAGTGAGCAGCGTCGCCAACCGCACATGTTCCCCTGACTGTTGCCGTCACCTCCATAGACGACTCCTCGCCAGATTGCGTTGAGACACCCGAGGGCTGAGGAATTGACTCACCTCAGTACGGCGGTTAGCGGGTGAGTTCAGGTCCAGGTCCGCATCGGATGGCAGTTCCCCGGCGTCACTACCGACGTGCTTGCCGTGCTGGATCTCCGCGACGATCTGCCTGAGCCGGGTGGAATAGCCCTCGTTTTCGGGTGACATTCAGTCTCGACAGAGACGAGATCCGCTCCCGGCAGCACGCGTTATCCGGTCGGCAGGAAGATGTGTTTCGAAAGGCTCTAGTCCGCGTTGATCACGCCGTTTGAGTACAGGCTAGCAGCCCCGGATCCCTGGATTCCGTCCGTGTTGATCACGCCGTTAGAGGCCAGGCTGTGCTGCGTCAGGCCGGATCCACTGACCATGGCCATAGCCATTAGTCCTGCCGCCACCGCAGTAGCTACCACAGCGAATGACCGCCGCACCGCAATACTCATGGAGACCTCCTCTCTTGGTGTTCGCGGCCTCAGATAAAGTGTCCCGTAAACGTCACAGACGGCCGCGACGCTTTCACTGTAGCTATGGCGCTTTATGGGATCCAGCATTAATGCTGTGATTGATCTTACATCGGAAAGTGTAACCTTGAGAGCCTGGTATTGCCGATGTGTAACCTGCGCGGATATTTACTGGAGGAGCGGGTTTCAAGTGGCGGCTAGGTCGGCCGCAAGCAGACCAGAAGGAAACCTTAACGATGATGAGCAATAAACGTCGCTGGACGCGACGCGGGTGGCCCGCGGCGCTTGGGGCGGCTGCGGTAGGAGGCACGCTGCTGCTCGCCGCGTGCAGCAGCGGCGGCGCTTCGGCGAGCGCCAGCATCACCCCAGGCGGGGGGCAGCACCTGGCCGGCTTCGGGGGGACGTCGGCAACGCCAACGGTGCTGCCGACCGCGATGCCTTCGGGCACGAGCATGAGCGGGATGCCCTCCTCAGCGGCCGCCCCGACCGCGGCCCCGGTGGCTGCAGATGCCGTGGCGATCCACAACTTCGCGTTCGGCCCCCAGGTGGTGTCAGTCAAGGTCGGTACCACGGTGCACTGGACGAATCAGGACTCCGAGGCGCACACCGTGACCAGCGATACCGGAGCGTTCAACTCGCCGACGCTGCAACCTGGTGCCGGTTACTCCTTCACGTTCACAAAGCCGGGGACCTACAGCTATCACTGCACGATCCATCCGTTCATGACGGCAAAGGTGGTGGTCTCGTGACCGGCGAAGACAGCGAGCACGGCATGACCAGGCGCCAGCTCATGCGGCACACCGCCTGGTTCGGCGCGGCGGTCGCGCTGACGGTCACCGGCAGCGAGGTGATCAGCCACGTCGCGGGTGACGGCAGCCCGGCGGCGGCTGCCGCGGTAGCGGCCGGTCCAGGCGCGCTGCGGTTCGTCCAGATTAGCGACAGCCACCTCGGATTTACCGGGCCTGCCAACCTTGACGTGACCGCTACGTTCGGCGCGGCCATCAACCAGGTCAATGCGCTCGGCTACGAGCCGGACTTCGTGATGCACTCCGGCGACATCACGCATCTCACGCTTGCCTCGGAGTTCGGCCAGGCGAAGGAAATGATGGCCGACATCGCGACACCGAGGGTGTTCACCGTGCCCGGAGAGCACGACACCATTAATGACGGCGGGAAGCTGTACCGGAAGTTCTTCGGCGCGGGGACCCTCGGCAACGGCTGGTTCAGCTTCGACATCAAGGGCGTCCACATCATCAGCCTGGTGAACACCACCAGCGTGGACGCGCTGGGCGTGCTGGGCGCCGACCAGCTGGACTTCGTCCGGCGCGACGTTGCGGGGCTGTCCGCCGAGACGCCGATCGTCGTGTTCAGCCATATCCCGCTGTACGCCATGTACCCGAAGTGGGGCTGGGGGACCAGCGACGCCGTCACGCTGCTGGGCATACTGCGCCGGTTCGGCTCGGTGACAGCGCTCAATGGCCACGTCCATCAGGTCTTCGCCAAGACCGAGGGCAACGTGACGTTCTACAGCGCGGCACCGACCTGCTACCCGCTCCCGCAGCCCGGGCAGGCACCGGCCCCGCTGCCGGTGACGGTGCCCGCAGGGGAACTCTCGTCGGCCCTCGGCATCCGCACGGTGAGCTTCCAGGCCGGGAGCACGAACCTCGCCCTCACCGATGAACGGCTCACATGAGGTCCGCGGTGCTGATCGGGATGCGGGTACTCACCGCGGTCGCGACGGCGGTGACCGGGTACGTGCACGCCGATCTTTACCTCAACAACGGTTACCGGGTCATCCATGTTGTCGGGCCGGGATTCCTGCTGCTGTCCAGCGGCGCGTTCGCGGTCGCTGCCCTGCTGCTGATCGGCGGCTCGCCGGTATTGCGGCTAGGCGCGGCCGCCGTAGCGGCCGGCGCGCTGGGCGGCTTCGTGATGTCCCGCACCGTCGGCGTGTTCGGCTTCACCGAGACCGGGCTCCAGCCCGCCCCGCAGGCCCTGATCAGCCTGATCTCGGAACTGGGCGCACTTGCGCTGCTGCTCTCCTGGCATGTGATACTGCTCCGGTCCCGGCCCGCATCCGCGTTCACCTGGCACCGCTGGCTGCTTGCGCCAGCACGCCGCTCTTAACGGCCGGCTTCCGGCCGACGCCGCGGGTTACACCAGCCTCCCTCCGTTGCTGGCTGGTGTAACCCCCCCGGCTACTTAGCAGGTGACAAGGACTTGTCGATTGGCAAGGCACCGGCACACGACGAGGGCGGTTTGATGGGCACCGAACGGCGAGGCGAGACCGTGCGATTTGCGCGGACAGCCGACCGTAAACTGGCCACCGATGAACCGGCCACCCGCGAACCGGTCACTCCTCGGCCGGCCACCCGCGAACCGGGCCGGCTCGCGGCCAGCCAGGGCTCTGCGTCTGGCGCCAGAACCGTCGCGCGGCTGCGTGCGGTGACCGGGGCGGTGTATGCGGACTGGGATGCCATGTACCGGGACAACATAGGCCCGATATACCGCCTGATGTTCGCCAAGGTGGGCAACCGGCCCGACGCCGAGGACCTGACAACCGAGGTATTCCTGGCGGTACTGCGCCCGCTGAAGCTGCCCGCCTCCGTCGGCGAAGTGCGCGCCTACCTGCTCGCCACCACACGCACCGTGCTGGCCCGCTACTGGAGCCGAACCCTGAGCCAGCAGGTGACCACGCTGACCGAGGACCCCGCGGATGTCTTCACCTCGGCGCAGCTAGACTCGGCGGCGGCACAGCGGGCCGAGCAGATCCTCGCCGCGCTGCCGGAGCGCTACCGCCGGATCCTGCAACTACGGTTCCTAGACGCCTGCACGGTCGCCGAGGCGGCGCGGGCGCTCAGCATCAGCGTCGCGAATGCCAAAGTGCTTCAGCACCGGGCGCTGCGCAGGGCCGCCGAGATCGCGGCCGAACTGGAGTTATGTTATGCACGGCATTACGCGGTATATCGAGGACCTGGTACGTTCTCGCCGTCCGAAGCGGTTCCGGGTCGGCCAGGAAGACGCCGATCTGGCGCGGACCGCGATAACGCTGCGAGCCGCGCGGCCCGGCAGCGGCGCGCCGTCCGAGGAGTTCGTAACCGCGCTGCACAAGAAGCTGGCGGCCGAACTCGACCCCCCGGCCAGCCGCCCGGCCCTAGGCGGCCGGCGGACCTTCCTGCGCGCCGCCACGGCGGCCGGCGCCATGGTCGGCGCGGCGGCGGCCGGCGCCGGCATCGACCACGCGCTGACGTCTCCTTCAGCTCCTGCCGCGCAAGGCACGCTGACACCCGACCACGGGACCTGGTTGACCGTGGCGGCCAGTGCCGACCTGCCCGAAGGCACAGTACGCGCCTTCACCGCCGGCGCGGTCACCGGCTTTGTCCAGCGCACCTCCGGCCGGCTGCGCGCCGTGTCGGGAATCTGCACCCACCAGGGCTGTCGGCTGACCCTGGCCGCCGGCCCAGCCCGGCTAGCCTGCCCCTGCCACGGCGCGACCTTCGCACTCGACGGCGCGGTACTCACCCACCATTTCACTTTCGCCCTAGCCGCACTGCCCCAGCTGGAAGTGCGCGAACTCCATGGCACTGTTCAGGTCTTCGCGCCCACCCCGGCGGCTGAATAAATCGGCGGGCTGCACCCGACGCTGCGATTTACGCGGCGGTGGCCTTGCCGAGCGCGAGGGCGACGATGGCAGGGATCAGGGCCAGCAAGAGCGGGCCGACCGCCAGGGCAAAGGCACCGACGGCGAGCATGCGGCGCCGGAGCGGACCGGCCGGCACTGCCGGGCGGAGCAGGCGGTGTATCCGCCGGAGCGCTGGCGCCCTCACTCCTTATCTACTATCCAGTATCGCATATGGATGTGCTCCAAGTCACACTATCCCAACCGAACCGGAACTTCTAGCCATTCGTTCTACTAAGTGTCTTAGTAGACAGTCATAGCTAGCGAAGGGGAAACATCCATGACGAATCGACGTCGTCGGCGCATTGTCGCCGGCGCGCTGGCTCTCGGAGCCGCGGTGGCGACGAGCATGGCGCTTGGCGCTCCCGCGCACGCGGCCACGACCGGAGGGATCGCCACCGCCTACAAGCTCACGCTGATCAAGGCCGGCACAATCGCGGGCGCGGAGACCGACGTATTCGGCATCAACAACAACGGTGAGGTCTTCGGCACCGGCGATCAGGCCGGAGTATCGACGGGCTTCGTGCTGCCTGCCGGGGCCAGCGCCGCGACATTCCTCGGCGCGCCACCCGACGAGGCAACCCAGTTCGGATCGTTTCCCCAGATGATGAACAACAACGGGGACGTGGTCGGCAGCTTCATCGCCAACTCGATCGACAACCCAACGCAGGCCATCGAATGGCCGGGCGGGACGACGCCGACCGACCTGCAGCCGGCGATCGACAAGGCAGTCGGCTTCACCGGCAGCGACACGGTCGCGAACGGGATCAATGATCAAGGCCTGATCGTCGTCGCACTTACCGACGGCAGCATCGGCGACGGCTTCACCGTCCAGGGCAGCACGATCACCAAGCTTCCCGGCCTTCCCGGTGGCGGCGGATCGTTCGGCAGCACGAACTCCAACCCGATCGCGGTCAACAACAACAACCTCATCGTCGGCAGCGCCGTGAACAAGGCCGGCAACGAGGTCGCCGCGAAATGGCAGAACGGCAAGATCACCAGTCTCGGCCGCCTGCCGGGCAGCGACACGACCCAGGCAATCGCCGTCAACAACAACGGCCTGGCCGTGGGCTTCTCGATCAGCGCCACCGACTTCAACGAGCACGCGGTCGAGTTCGCTAACGGCAAGGTGACCGACCTGAACGTGCCCGGCGAAACCATCAACGACGCCTCCGCCAAGGCGGTCAACGACAGCGGCGTGATCGTCGGCGGGGACGGCAACGGCGACGCATTCGCCTTCGCCAACGGGCAGTCGGTCGACCTGAACACGCTGATCCCGGCCGGCTCCGGCGTGACCCTGAACATCGCCAATGGCATCAACAGCAACGGCGTCATCGCCGGCGACGCGACCACCAGCTCGGGGCAGCACGTCGGCTTCGAACTCACCCCGGTCAGCTAGATCGAACGGGATCCATCACGATCCGGCCGGGCCCCCGGCCGGATCGTGCGGTTAGGTGTCAGGGGCGGCCGTGGTCGATCTGGCCGGCCGGGTCAAGGACCGGTTTCTGCCCGGCACGATAAGGCCGGGATCACCGCGATGATCGCCCGGCTGCGCAAGAGCGGGGCCGTCGAGGTCGCGACCGAGCGCACCGACGGGGCGCTGGTGGAGGCGCTGCTGGCCGCGGGCCTGCCGGTAGTGGTGATCACCTCCCGGCAGGTGAAGAACCTGTGGTCACGCTACAGCGCCAAATGACGGCAGAACGACCGGTTCGATTCTTCCGTGCTGGCCGACACCCTGCGCACGGACCGGGCACGGCTGCGGCCGCGGCCGCGCCCGCGTCGCCTTGCGCGGCGAGCGGGACTTTCACCCGTTTGACGGGGTCTGCTTCCAGGGCCGGATTCGAGGCCACCAGGCCGGAACGCCGCGCCGGTATGCCTCGTACTGAGCGCCGAATTGGCCGGCCAGGGTCGGCTCTTCGATCCAGCGGACCCATACGGCGAAGAATACCCAGATGGCGACGGCGTAGCCCAGCAGGACGGGCTGATCTTGCGCGAGGGCCTGCCCGGTGATGGCTGCCACGACCGCCAGGTATATCGGGTTGCGGACGTGCTGGTACAGGCCGCCGGTCACCAGGCGTTCGGTCGGCGCGACCGGGGCGGGGGTGCCCCGGCCCTGGATAACGAAGCGGGCGAAGGACCGGATCACCACGATGCCGCCCAGGATGAGCAGGAGCAGCCCGGTCACGCGTATCGGCGCCAAGTGGGCCAGCGGCCCGTGGATCCGCCAGTGGGTTAGCGACCAGGGGATCAGGCCCGCCACGGTCCCTGGCGCGAGGACGAAGAACACGGCGCTGCCTGCGGCGGCTGCGGGGATGCGCATGACTCTCTCCGGGGCTGGATGCGATGGGGGGCTGGATGCGATGGGACGATCTCTAAGCGCTCAATCTAGTTACCATCATTAAATACGTAAACTGGTTACGTAGTCAAGATGGGTAAGGTGACCAGGTGAACAAGCACCGCCAGCCTGCACCAGCGTCTGCCTCCCCCGACCAGGATCTGGGTGTCCTGCTGGCTGCCTGCTGCGAACGTGTGGTCCGCACCCTGCTCGCCGCGCTTGGCCCGGCCGGGTACGGTCACCTCACCCCGACCCAGGCGATCACGCTGCTGTTCATCGGACGAGGCATCAACACCGTCACCCAGCTCGCCGAGCGAGCCGGCCTGACCACCCAGGCGATGAGCAAGATCTGCGCGGTGCTCCAGGCCGACGGGCTGCTCGACCGGCAGCCGCACACCGACGACGCGCGCAGCCGGCGCCTCGCCTTGACCGCTGACGGGCACCGGCTGCACGACCTGCTCAGCCAGGCCGGTGCCGACGCCGAACGCGCCTGGACCGAACTCGTCGGCGCGCAGACCCTGCAAACCGTACGAGCCGCGCTGGCCGCCTTCGCCCACAGCCCCGAACCAGCCGCCCCCGCCACACAGGTCCGGCTCCGCTTCAGCTGACCGCCGCCAAGGCACCTCCCCTCGGGATCCAGCAACGCCCGTGCCGCAGCGCCCGCCACACGCAGCTCGATGTAGGCACCCACCCGCTGATGATCAACGAGACCGCCACGACATGTTCTTCTGGCCACAGACCCATCACCGGGTGCCGTACGGAGTCCCAACGGCACGGGCCTACTCCTGCTCCTGCACACTCACACCGCAGCACCCCCACGATCAAGGTGGTTCCCATTATCTCCAGTGAAAACAACGTTTCGTAGTTGATTACCTACGGTAAGTTCCAGTCAGCTTCGAGTGCCGGGGCAACGTGGGGCTAGCCAGCACCGTGGCCGTGCCCACGCGGCACAACGCTTACGGGGAGGGATCATTCATTGCGAGTCGCCGGCGAGATGGCGGGTCGGGCAGCGGAGACCCGCTGGCACGGCACGAGTCTTTATTGACGACAACCCTTGTTGCGGCCGAGCTAAGTGTTTAGCGTTACAAATGTGATCAAGCTCACAGGGTAGCGCGGCTGTCTCGGACCGATAAGCACCCCAACGGATCGGCACCGATGCCGTGCTGAAGGGAAGACGATGATGGATGGCAAATTCATTATCACGTTCGGGCGCCGCGCACGGTGGCGGACGGCCTGGCGTACCGGCAGCCGCGGCCGGCGGCTTGGCGCGAGTCTGCTCGCCGGGCTCGTGGCCGCGTCAGGACTCGCCGCCTGCGCCAGCAGCAACGCCGCGACCGGCGGCAGGGTGTCGCTGAACTTCTACAACTTCCCCGACGGCTCCGGCGCCATCCAGAAGGCGGTCGACAACTGCAATGCGCAGAGCGGCGGCCGGTACACGATCAACTACAACAAGCTGCCGAGCGCCGCCGATGGTCAGCGGCTGCAGATGGTCCGCAGGCTGGCCGCCAAGGACAGCCAGATGGACATCCTCGGCCTCGATGTCACCTGGGAAGCCGAGTTCGCACAGGCCGGCTGGATCCTGCCGTGGACGGGCAGCTACCTGCAGCAGGCCACGGCCGGCACGCTCCAGGTGCCGCTGCAGACCGCCACCTGGCAGGGCAAGCTGTACGCGGTGCCGTACAACAGCAACACGCAGCTCCTGTGGTATCGCTCCGATCTGGTGCCGAACCCGCCGGCCACCTGGGCGCAGATGATCGCCGACTCGGAACAGCTGGCCAAGGAAGGCAAGCCGCACCTCATCGAGATCCAGGGTGCTCAGTACGAGGGGGCGGTCGTCTGGTTCAACACCCTGCTCGCGAGCGCGGGCGGCAGCGTGCTGACGCCCAGCGCGGCGAACCCCGCCCTGGGCGCCCCCGCTGTCAAGGCGCTGTCGATCATCAAGCAGCTGGCGACCTCGGTCGCGGCTGACCCGTCGCTCTCGGTCCAGATGGAAGACCAGAACCGGCTCGCCATGGAAGCCGGGTCGGCGGCGTTCGAGCTCAACTACCCGTTCGTCTACCCGTCGATGAAGACCGACCAGCCGGCCCTGTTCAAGAACTTCAAATGGGCGCTGTACCCGCGGGTGAACGCGAACGAGCCGGCGCACGTGACAATCGGCGGCATCGACATGGCGATCAGCAGGTACTCGACGCATCCGGATCTGGCCTTCCAGGCCGCGCTGTGCCTGCGTGACCGGCAGAACCAGCTGATCGCCGCGACCGTGGGCGGCCTGCCGCCGACGATCGCCAGCCTGTACACCGATCCGGCGATGCAGGCCGACTACCCGTTCCGCGCGGACATCCTGGCGGCTCTGCAGACCGCGAGCGTGCGGCCGAAGACGCCGGCCTACCAGAACCTGTCCATCGTCATCTCCCACCTCGTGTCGCCCCCGACGGCGATCAATCCCGCGAGCACCGAGCAATCAATGGCCAGCCAGCTCAACGACGCCCTCGCCTCGAAGGGCCTGGTTCCGTGAGCGCCCAGGTGGCCAGCGGGCGCAGTCATCAGGAAGGCGGAGACCGATGAGTACAAGCACGCAGCCGGTCACCGGCGGCGAGACCGCGGCGGGACCAGCCAGACATCGCGTCCGGCTGTCCGAGGGCGCGCGGGCCGAGCGCCGGCTCGGCTGGCTCCTCTGTGCCCCGGCGGTGATCGTGATGATCGCCGTGACCGCCTATCCGGTCGCCTATGCGGTGTACCTCTCGCTGGAGCGTTACGACCTGCGCTTCCCCAACCAGGCCAAGTTCATCGGGTTCAGCAACTACGGCGCGGTGCTCAGCTCGCCGTACTGGTGGCAGGCGCTGAAGGTTACGGCGATCATCACGGTGGTCTCCGTGGCGGTCGAACTGGTGCTGGGCATGCTGCTCGCCCTGCTCATGTACCGGACGCTGTTCGGCCGCGGCAGCGTGCGCACCACGATCCTGGTGCCCTACGGCATCGTCACCGTGGCCGCCGCGTTCAGCTGGCAGTACGCCTGGACGCCCAGCCAGGGCTACCTGGCCGCCGCCTTCGGCAGCGGCGCGCCGCTGACCAAGACGACCGCCGCGATCGCGATCATCATCCTCGCGGAAATCTGGAAGACCACGCCGTTCATGGCCCTGTTGCTGATGGCGGGCTTGTCGCTGGTGCCGGAGGACCTGCTCAAGGCGGCCAAGGTCGACGGGGCCACCGCCTGGCAGCGCTTCACCATGGTCACCCTGCCGCTGATGAAGCCCGCGATCCTGGTCGCGCTGCTGTTCCGGACGCTCGACGCGTTCCGGGTGTTCGACAACATCTTTATCCTGACCGCGGGTGGCCATAGCACGGGCTCGGTGTCCATCCTCGGCTACGACAACCTGTTCACCGCGCTGAACCTGGGCATCGGGTCGGCGATCTCGATTCTCATCTTCATCTGCGTCGCGATCATCGCCTTCCTGTTCATCAAGGGCTTCGGCGCGGCGGTACCTGGCACGTCGACGGGAAGGTGAGGTAGCGAAGATGGCCACTACAGCCAGGCAGAAGACAGGCTGGGGACTAGCCAACACCGTCGCGATAGTGCTGGCGCTGATCCCCGTGCTGTGGATCGTGTCGTTGTCCTTCAAGGATCCGTCCAGCATCACCGATCCGACGTTCATTCCGGTCAAGTGGACCTGGGGGAACTACAGCGGCATTTTCCATACCTCGGACTTCATCCGGCCGCTGATCAACTCGATCGGCATCGGGCTGATAGCAACCTTCGTCTCCGTGCTGCTGGCCTCGATGGCGGCTTACGCGGTTGCGCGGCTGAGGTTTCCCGGGAAGAACGTGCTCATCGGGATGTCCCTGCTCATCGCGATGTTCCCGCTGGTCTCGCTGGTGACCCCAATGTTCAACATCGAGCGGTCGCTCGGGCTATTCAACACCTGGCCCGGGCTGATCATCCCGTACGTCGCGTTCGGCCTGCCGCTCGGCATCTACACGCTGTCGGCGTTCTTCCGTGAGATCCCGTGGGAGCTCGAGAAGGCGGCGAAGATGGACGGCGCCACGCCGTTCCAGGCGTTCACCAAGGTCATCGCCCCGCTCGCCGCACCAGGCATGGTGACGACCGCGATCTTGGTGTTCCTGTTCTGCTGGAACGAGTTCCTGCTGGCGATCTCACTGACGTCGACGACGGCCGCTCGCACGGCCCCGGCCGCGCTGGCCTTCTTCACCGGCAACTCGCAGTTCGCCGTGCCAACCGGGTCGATCTCGGCCGCCGCCGTGGTCATCACCATCCCGATCATCATTTTCGTGCTGTTCTTCCAGCGCCGGATCGTCGCGGGGTTGACGTCTGGCGCGGTCAAGGGCTAGCCGGGATTCCAGGACATTAGGAGAAAACAGTGGCCAACATCGTTCTGGACAACGTCACCAAGCGCTTCCCCGACGGCGCGCTCGCGGTCGACAGCATCAGCCTCGACATCGCCGACGGCGAGTTCGTCATCCTGGTCGGGCCGTCTGGCTGCGGGAAGTCGACGACCCTCAACATGATCGCCGGCCTGGAGGACATCACCGAAGGTGAGCTGCGCATCGGCGGCCAGGTGGTCAACAACAAGGCGCCTAAGGACCGCGACATCGCGATGGTATTCCAGAGTTACGCGCTGTACCCGCATATGACAGTCCGGCAGAACATGGGCTTCGCGCTCAAGCTGGCTAAGACACCGAAGGCCACGATCGATGAGAAGGTCAGCGAGGCCGCGCGCATCCTCGACCTGACCCAGCACCTCGATCGCAAGCCGGCCAACCTATCCGGTGGCCAGCGGCAGCGGGTCGCCATGGGCCGGGCAATTGTCCGTGATCCGGCCGCGTTCCTGATGGACGAGCCGCTCTCCAACCTCGACGCGAAGCTGCGGGTGCAGATGCGCACAGAAGTCTCCAGGATCCAGCGACGCCTCGGCACCACCACCGTGTATGTCACGCACGACCAGACCGAGGCGATGACGCTCGGCGACCGGGTTGCCGTCATGCGCGCTGGCATACTCCAGCAGGTCGGCTCCCCGGATGAGCTCTATCACAGCCCGCTCAACCTGTTCGTGGCTGGTTTCATCGGGTCGCCCGCGATGAACTTCATGGGTGGCACCCTCGAAGAGAACAGCTTGCGTACCCACCTAGGCGATGTCCCCCTCACCGGCGAGCTGCGGCATGCGCTTGATGGCGCGCGCAACCGTCGTGACGTGATCGTCGGCATCCGTCCAGAGAACTTCGAGGACGCGGCGCTCGTCTCCGCCGACGTCCGGCCTAAGGGCATCACGTTCCGGGCGACCATCGATGTACTCGAATCGATGGGCTCCGACGTGTTCGTCTACTTCACGAAGGGAGAGGACAGCGGGGTGAACGCGGCCGAGCTCGAGGAACTCGCGCGGGACTCCGGACGCGCCGACACCGGCGGGAGCGGCGACACGGTGGTCGCGCGGCTCGACGCGGCGACGCGCATCCGGGAGGGCGAGGACAGCGAACTGTGGGCCGACGTCAGGTCGATGCACCTGTTCGACCCGGCAACCGGCCGGAACCTCAGTCTCGGTGATGCACCCGCCGCCCCCGCAGCCGTTCAATGACCTCGTCGTTCCATTCGTGGGTCCGCATGAGGCGGTAACGTTCGAACGCGATCCGCAGGTAGGCCTCGGCCTCAGTGCGGGTGCCGATCAGGTCGGCCTCGTGCAGCATGCGCACGACCGGTTTGTACTCTTCAGCCAGCCAGCGGCGGGCAACCTCGCCGCGGTCCAGGAAACGGCGCTCGTCCTGCATGTACCGGAACCCCCACGCCTCCACGGCTTCTGCCAGCTCGGTATAGGACCACGGATCGGTGAAGGCGATCCCGGCATAGGCGGGCGCGGGCAGCGGCACTCGTGAGCGGAATAGCCGCTCGTCGCTCTTCATGAGCAGGTCGCCCCGCCGGCTGATGCCGTCGGCCGGCACGGTCGTCAGCACCTCGGTCACGTAGGCGTCGATCATCGTCTGGCCGGTCGCCACCGCTATCGACACCCGGTGGTGCCCGTCTTTGACGAAATGCAGGCTGCCGACCCGGTAGACATCGATTGGCGGGATCGACTCGCCGCGCCGCTGAGCGAGGGCCAGCCGCTCCCATCGCTCGCGCACCCTGCCCGACGTCGGCCGGAAGCGGCGATCGAAATCGCGACGGGAATCGAGGGTGCCGACGATGCTGTCCACCCGGATGCTCGCCAGGCCCAGGGAGTGCTCTCCCCGCCTGCCCAGCGCGGCCACCACCTCGTCCAACGGCAGGATGAGGTTGACGTCGTCGGGTGCCCGCCGCAGCCGGTAGGTGAGCCTGGTAAGCAGCTGACGCCGCCTGGCCCGGAGGAAGTCGTTCTGCACATCCGCTCGCGGAAAACCAGTGTCACCAGGCATTGCGACTGCCTGCCCGCGGGTTCAGGAGACCGCCGCCCGGCTCGATCCTCAGCAGATGCCGGCCGACGACATTCCGCACGATCGTGCTGCCGAGCCGCCGGTCGGGCACCGGCGTGCCGAAGGGATGCACATGACCGTGCAGGAGCAGGGCCGGCCGGAGCCGTCTGACCAGGGCGTGCAGCGCGGTGAACCCGTAGTGCGGGACGTCGTCGCCGTCGCCCACCCCGCGGGGCGGTGCGTGGGTGATCAGCACATCGACCCCGCGGCCATCGCGCAGCCTGCGCCACGCGGCCTTGCTGCTCAAGGACCAGGCGCGCCAGGCCTGCTGGCTGTCGGTGTACTGGTTAGGACCCTCGCCGTAGCGGCGGCAGCCGCCAAGGCCGGCTATGCGCAGGCCCGCGACATCGGCTATCCGCAGATCGGCATTCACCGCACCCGCCGGCCAGGGCGGTCGAGCTGGCAGTCCAGCCCGCAGCGTCATCCCGGCACGGGAAATCCGGTAGCCGGACACGTCTGGATCATGGTTGCCACAGACGAACACGAGCGGCACGTCCAGGGCGTTCATCAGGTAGTCCAGGTAGTCGAATGGCAAATCCCCGCAGGCGAGAATCAACTCCGCGCCGGGCACCGCTCGCCCGTCCGCGTACAGCGCCTCATCGACTTCGTCGGAAACCGCGAGCACCCTGACCACTCCTTGATCGTATGCTCAGGCCGCGGCGCGGTCCTGATGCGGCCCGGAGGCAGGCTCAGTGCGCGGCCGTCTCCCGGACATCTAGGCCACGCTGCCGCAACGCGGCCTCCGCCCGGTAGATCTCGGTCAACGGGACCCGGCCGGATGTGGCCACGGGCGGGCTGACCTCCAGCCGCTGGCAGGCCTGCGACAGGACGTCGACGTATGCGGCCCTGACTGCCCGCACCCGCAGGCCCTTGGCCGGCGTCGCCGTCTGGTTCTCCGTCTCATCGAGCTGTACCCGCAGCCGGCGCAGGTTCACGCCCAGCCGCTCGATCGGTTCCGGCGGCGGCACGTGGCGCATGCGGCTGCGTTCGGAGAGCCAGCGGTACGCGCGGATCGCGCACAGCACGGCGAATCCCGCGGCCGTGGGCAACATGACCACGATCCCCAGCTCAAGCGGCGTACCCACGTCTCCCATCCTCTGCCCGCGGGTCATACGGATCAAGAACCGCCGGCCTCCCACCACCTCTGGCCCGGCTCGAACCTGTCCGCACAGCCAGGACGCGAAGTACCGTAACACCGCCGGTGTCCAGGTGCTGGCTCATTCCAGGGCCGCTTCGATGAGGGCGCGGGTGACTTCCTCGAGGTGATGGCGGGTGGCGTCGGGGGTGTCACGCAGCGGGCCTTGCCCGGTGAGCACCGCCAGCCCGTGCACCGTGGCCCAGATGGGGTACTCGATCCCGGCGCGGCGCCGTCGGCTGAGAACGCCGGCGTCGACCAGTTCGTCAAGTACCGCGCGGAGCTGATCCAGGGGCAGGGGGTCCTGCCCTGTCCCGCTGTCCGCGACTCGGTAGGCGTGCTGATGGGGCAGAGCGAACGCCGTCGCGAACAGCCCCGGCTCCTCGCGGGCGAACTCCAGGTACGCGGTGCCGATAGCGCGCAGCCGGCGGCGGGCCGCGGCGGCATCGCCGTGCTTGCCGCGCACGCGGCTCGTGCCGGCGGCCATGCGGGCAGCGAGCTCGCGCATGGCCGCCGTGCAGACCGCGGCGAGGAGCTCGTCGCGATCGGCGAAGTGCCGGTAGGCGGCGTTGGGCACCACGCCCACCATCCGTGCCGCCTCGCGGAGCACGACGGCATCCGGGCCGCCGGTCCGGGCCAGTTCCAGCCCGGCGGCGACCAGGCCATCACGGACGGCACCGCGCGGACGCCGCCGCCTGGTCCCGGTCATCTCAGGCTCTGATCCACCGGTCGTCACGAAAGACAACTTAGTGGACAGCATCCACTAGTTCAAGTACGGTGGACACCGTCCACAAAATAGTGGACAGCATCCACTATTCGGATCCGCGAGAACGGAATCGCCATGACCAGCAAGATGACCCCGCTGCTCGAGCACAATGAGCAGTTCGCGCAGACCTACGCTCCTACGCCGCTCGGCTTGCCCGCCGCACAGGTGATCGTCGTCACCTGCCTCGACCACCGGGTGGACCCCGCGATCACGCTCGGGCTCAAGCTCGGTGACGCCCCCGTCCTGCGCAACGCGGGAGGACGCGTCACCCAGCCCGTCATCGAGGAAATCGCCTACCTCGCCTTCCTCGGCCGCAGGCTGTCCGGCGGGCAACTCACGGATGACGTGCGCGTCGAGGTCGCGGTCATTCATCACACGCAATGCGGGACCGGTTTCCTCGCCGATCCCGCCTTCCGGCGCGAGGCGTCCGAG
>Ga0207664_10000360_pt1 | contig 33315 bp, 47 predicted proteins | sample LARL83metaG_FD_184349 | JGI IMG/M metagenome (GOLD analysis project Ga0207664, IMG submission 184349) | Corn, switchgrass and miscanthus rhizosphere microbial communities from Kellogg Biological Station, Michigan, USA - LAR L8-3 metaG... | ecosystem: Host-associated > Plants > Roots >... | reverse complement strand
TACGTAGAGCGTAAGCTCGCCCTTTGCACGTTCGGCGACTCCCTGCGCGTAGCTGATTGCGGCACCGAGACTTGGACTACTCCAGCGAATCTCCGGCGCCGACACTGAATAGCGCCCTTCGGGCGCTCGTTTCCGTGCCATGTATACCTCCCCGTTGGGTTTCTCAGTAGCCCTTGGGGAGGGACGCCGTTAGGCGTCCTGCTCCGTTAGTACACGCGGGTGAGGCTAAACTCCACGCGATCCTTCGGGCATCGCTCCGCGTGTAGAGCCTTGCCGCGTTCGATCAGGGCTAGAGCAGCGTCTCGGCTCTTGATTCCGCCGCTGTAGTGCATCCACTGACCATCGTTCACACGCTTGCTGACTGTGAACAGGGCATCGCTTGGATTGTGTCCGTGCATGTAGGCCACGACTACCCTTCCTCTCTCGCCGCGCGGATACGCTCAGACGCGGTAGGTAGAGACTCTTCGCGCCAGAGCGGGCACGGGAAAGCCGGATCGAGTGTGGCGTCCTTAGCCACTCCGTGGCAGACACCCTCGACGTACACGCCGCTCAGTGTCTTTTCGACGTGCTGGACAATCGTTCCATCGGTGCTGAAAACGTCCCCTACCTTCAAGCGCTCGGCGGGTACGGTTTCGATGTAACCAGGCATGTTTACTCCCTTCGGGTTTGACTCACCACGCAAATACGTACGTCCCTCCCGAAGGGCTACTGATTCGCTAGTGCCCTTGGGGAAGGGCCGCGTCAAGCGGCCCGACTATGTACTTCCATGTAGGACTGGTGCATGGTTGCGCGTGACTTCTCGGCATCCGCGCGGCTGACGTGATGCGACGTGTAGAGCCTGTTGCCGCCAACGGATACGTCAACCCGGAAGGGACGCTTCTCAATCCCAACCAAATCAATGTCTAGAGACAGGCGCGAGTGAATCGGTGTGCCGTTCTCGGCCGTCGTGTTCTCGGACGTGAGGATCATTTCGTCTCCCTTGGGTCGGTTTCCCTTCCCGAAGGGCACTAGCGTTGCCCTGCCGACCAAGATCAATCGACAGGGCTAGGGGATTCCTCCCGTCACCTCTCTTAAGTCGACTGACGAGTCCGGGTGAGTCGACCGGCAATGCTGACCGGGCTCCAACCTCGACACCACCAAGCTACCTCATACACTCAACAGAGGGTCGTATGGTTGGTGCATGCGTATCCATAGCAGGCATATACTTGCCTGTCAAGTGTATACGTGGTACTGTCCATACGGATGGGAACAGAATTTACATTGGCAGGGTGCGTAGGTCTGATCGCCCTCCATGAGCTAGGACACGTAGCAGCCGCTAGAGCTCTCGGCTATGAGGCCCAGCTACGTATACGGCTGAAGCCGCTTCCCCATCCGACAGCGAGGGTTTACTTCCCGGCCGGGCTCAAGCGCAGGGACGATGTACTGATTGCCCTAGGTGGACCGCTGACCAGCATCCTGGTAGGCGTAGGACTTTGCGCCGCAGGCGCGACCATGCTGGGAATCGTGTCCATCCTGGAGATGGGCCTTTTATCCCTTCTGCCTCTACGTTATTTCGACGGCCATAGATTGAGGCGCCGATGAGAGGAGTCTGGACGACCATTGTTTCATCTGCTCATCCAACATCCGGACTACATCGAGTCGCAACCGATCGTCGCGAGCGATCTAACTTCGGCCGCAGATCAAATCCGGCAGATCATCGGGAGCGGCCTAGCAGGCGACGGGACCACGCCTATTCAACTCGCTCTGCTTGTGCCGGATGCGGTTGCCACCGTGACGCCCGGTAACCCGGCAACCATCGATACGACGTTCTCGACCACGGTGCAGAATCGGTCAGTGCTGCTTTCCAAGGCTGGAAACGCGGTTTCGGCCAATCAGACATTCCTCGGTCTCGGTTCGCCTACGGCAGCACAGACTCTAGCCCAAGTGCAGTCGCTTACTAGGCAGGTCAATGCTCTGATTCGACTGGCGACGCAAATGCTCGATTCCACGAACGGCACTTAAAGCCCCGCGCTCGTCCCCAGTTCCTTCCCGCGCGTGCGCGCGTACGTCTATACATACCGGGGTAGTTCCTATACGGTGGGGAACAATGAATGTCTAGCGTTCCCGCCACTTTGGCTTGAAGGCTGAGGTTTCCCACGCACAGAGTTCGCCGGCTGCATAGAACGCGGCTGGGGGTTCTCCCGTATGCAGTACCGGGGGCATGGTCACGGTCGCCGGCAGACGCCGACCCCCTCCCCCATCGACGCGATCGAAGCTCGCGGGTCCCGATCGCGAGCCTCCCAAGACAGGAGTGGATCTCATTTGGCCCAGCAGAACGATCTCAGGCAGACCTGGCGTGAGGAGGCGGACGCAGCAGCGCCACTTGTAAGGAAGCTGTGGATGGAAGTCCTCGAGGGGGCCGACAGGGAGATCAAGCACGACATCGTGTGCAAGTGCGGCAGGCGGCATAGTGAGACTTTCAAGATCCCCGACCTGAAGGAACGGTCTGCTGCGGCTGCGAAGCTGATGGAGTTCGGTTGGGGTAGGCCGGGAACGGCAGAGCCCCAGCAGGCCGGGAAGCTGGCCGAGGAAATGTCCGGTGCGGAGCGCAGGGCGCTTCTTGCCGAGATACGTAAACGACTTGGAGGTGAATCAAATGGCGAAGCTGTCGGCGGCGGCTCGGAACAAGCTGCCGAGTAAGTCTTTCGCTGGCCCTGGCCGTTCGTTCCCGATCGAGGACAAGGCCCACGCCATTGCCGCAGAGCGGCTGGTGGGTCGTGCCCTGAAGGCGGGTCACATCACGGCGGATCAGGCGGCGAAGATCAAGTCAATGGCACGAGCGAAGCTGAAGGGAAGCTGATGCCCATTTCAGGTGACAACTACCAGGACAAGAACGCGCGGCGCTTCTCGCTGCCGATGGACTCCTGCGTCGGTGACGCGGGTCCCTCCCCGTCCGAGGTAACGACGATCTCGAAGTCGGGCCCCTCCCCGAAGGGGACTGGTGGGATTCGTCTCGTCGGTGGTCCTGCTTCGGCGATGGCTGCCCGTGGGGTGTCGAAGTAATGGCACCTACTATCTCAGCCAACATCAACCCCCTCGCCTACGGCAAGTCGGGCGGCAGGGCGAACGCCCAGGGCGGCACGGTTCCCTCCGTTGTCGTCGGCGGATCCAGTGAGGCTGTGGCGCCTCCGGCGATGCCGGGAACGCTCCGCATCGGCGAGGACAAGAACGTCTCGACTCCGGTGAGTGGCTGATGGCTAAGGATGCGCTTCGCGCGGCCAATGACTCTGCCACTAGCGGCCAGGATCAGATGCTCACCGGCACGGTGACTGGTTCTGCCGCTCACGGCTATGGCGACTTCCACTGTGACGGGTCCTCCTACAACAAGTGGGGTAATCGCGTCGACTACTCCAAGATGGCTGCGACGAACCTGAAATGACGACCACCATCGTCCAAAAGACCGGCACGAGCGGCACGGCCGTCATGCAGAAAATCAAGACTGGCTATACGTACGTCACTCAGAAGACCGGCGGTACTGCCACTCCGATCGCCCAGAAGACGGTCGCGGGGTGGACGAAGGTAAGCGCCCACTAGCTTGCTCGAGACAGCGCTGCTAGAGCAGGCAGAGCGCTTGCTCGAGCTCGAGGAGGATGTGGCCCGGGCCGAGTCCGATCCTGCCTACCTAATGTCATTCATGTCCGCGCCGGACGAGCGGACGGGTGAGACGTTCACGTTCGAACACCTGCGGAACGACGGGGCGGCGGTAGACCATCCGTGGGGCTGGCAGCGCGAGTTCTTCCTCTGGCTCTACGGGTCCCATCGCACGATCACCCTCAAGGCTCGTCAGCTTGGCGTCACCTGGATCGGCTGTGGAGCGTGTGTGGTGGACGCTCTCTCGCTGCCCGGGTCCCTCTGTCTGATCTACCGCCAGAAGGAAGAGGAGGCGGTGGAGAACGTCCGCCGATGCTGGAGTCTCTTTCAGAGCCTTCCGCAGCATTTACGCATGGATGCTAAGGTTCTGACTCCCGCTCGCGGGTCCCTTCCGTCCACCGAGATCAAGCTCCGTTTCCCTGACGGGAAGATCAGCCGGATTGTCGCCATGACGAGCGCCAGCGCCTCCGGGCACGGTAAGACGGCACGGCGGGTCCTCCTCGACGAGCACTCACGCATCGAGCGGGCGGCGGAGATCATGAAGGCGGTTCAGCCGGCGGCGGGATCGAAGGGCCGCATCTCGATCATCTCCACGGCGAACGGCGTCTCCAACGAAGAGACAGGCGAGGGCAACCAGTTCCATTGGCTCTGGGTGAATGCCGACGAGGCCGGGTTCGAGAGAAGGTTCCTGCCCTGGTCACTTCACCCCGACCGCGACCAGTGGTGGTATGACAACGACCCCGAGGTTCGCGGCTTGAAGTCACACGAACGGGCGGAGCAGTACCCCGCAAATGAGGACGAGGCGTTCACGCTCACCAAGCGTCTTTTCTTCAGTCCCGACGACTTGATGTGGTACGCGAAGCACCGGGTCAAGGAGCACCTGTACCGCTGCGACTTCGTAAACCCGAAGAACAAGGCGAAGCTTGCTGTTGGTCCTTCGGCGACTCTATACAAGTGGCAGGGCAAGTTCGACGCCCGCCCCTCCGGCCGCGTCTCCGAGGCGACGGGCGCCATCCGCATTTTCGCAGAGCCCGAGGTGAACCACCGCTACGCCCTAGCCGCCGACGTGGCGACCGGGGATGGCCTCGACTACTGCGTCGCCTACGTGATCGACCTCACCAACGCCGAGTTCGTTGCTGAACTCCGACAGCGCTACGGCTCCGATGTTTACGCATCCCAGCTTCATTATCTCGGTAAGCGTTACGCAACTGCGCGTATAGCCATCGAGACACAGGGCGGTTACGGCGATGCCGTTGTCGCTGCGCTCCGCGACCGCACGGCCGGCCGTCCGCCCTACCCGAATCTCTACCGGCACCGACTCGACTCTCAGGCTGCGATGCCGGAGCAGAAGCGCTACGGCTGGCCGACAAACTCGGCGACCAGGCCGAAGATCCTCAACCAACTCGAGCGTCACATCCGTGACCATACATTGCCGTGGGTGACGCATCGCCTGCTGGCCGAGATGCGGACGTTCATCGAGGACGACAAGCGCCGTCCCTCGCCCCGAGCTCAGTCCGGCGCCCATGATGACGCCGTGATCGCCGCCTCGATCGCGCTCGAGATGTACCGCCAGTTCGGAGACTTCGAGCATCGCAACCGCTCCAACCGGCGCCGCTCCGCACGTCCTCCCGTTCTCTATCCCTGGCAGACCGCCTCGTAGGAGTCAGTGATTCTTGTCGCAGCAGCTAGTCAACACGCTTTTGCAGGGAGCGCCCACGAAGCCTGCCACGAGCGACCGTGAGGTGGCTGACCACACCGCCCACGCCCTCACCGCTGCGGTCGCTGCGGCGAAGGATCCGCAGTTGAAGGCCGCGCTCTCGACCGCTCTCGCAGCCCTGCACAAGTACGTGATGGGGCTGGAGAAGGAGCACCAGGCGGCGATGGGCGGCAAGGTTTCGCCTCGGCTGATGTCGCAGGCGAGCTAACATGCCGCAGCTTCCGCGCTCTGCGCCCCCGGCGCCCATCACGCAGGACAAAGAAGGCGAGACGATCGTCGGCTACTGCTTGCGCGGATTGGTGGAGGACGAGCGTTCGCATCAGATGTTCGCCCAGAAGGTGGACAGGAACTATCGGGCGTGGCGCGGCATTCTCGAGCGCAGAAGCGAAGCGGCAGGCTGGACGAACAAGCAGCATCCGGCTCTCGTCTATCAGGCGATGGACACGATGCTGGCAGGGCTTCTCGATCCGTCTCCGTCATGGAAACTGCGCGCCCGCCCCCGCATCGTCGGTCCTGGCGAGATGCCTGACGTGGAGGCGATGAAGGCGGGTGTGAAGGCGAACGAGCTTCTCCTCAATGACGAACTCGCAGTCGACGGCTATGGTGAGAAACAGACGGTCTACCTTCAGCAGAACCTCATTGCAGGTCTGACTGTCGGCAAGAACTACTGGTGTACCGAGACCGGGCCGGCGTTCTCGTCCAAGATCAAGTCGGTTCCGATCCGCGAGCCGAATAGCGGCAAGATCATCGCTTTCCAGCCGCAGATGGTGCAGACGCCGCAGGGCGAGGAGACGTACTTCGATGGTCCCTCGTTCGAGCCGATCGACGTGCGCGACTTCATCTGGCACCAGGCCGCTACCAGCCTCGACAAGGCCATCCGCGTTACCCACCGTGTCTGGAAGGACTTCGGCGAACTAAAGGATCTCGAACGGCAGGGGATCTACAAGAACGTCGACCAACTCATCGAGAGCCGCGACCAATCGAACCCGATGAAGGCGCGCGAGCAAGACCTGTTCTCAATGGACAGGACAAAGGACAAGATCGAAGTTCTCGAGTGCTGGATCGACCACGGCAGGCGCGTGGTGTCGATCGGGAACCGCAAGGTGCTTCTCCGCGACACCGGCAATCCCTACCATTTCAACCACCTCCAGAACCGTTATCCCTTCGTCGTCTGCTCTACGACACCCGATCTTTTCCGCATCCCCGGCGTCGCCGAGGTGGAGATCGTGCGCGAGGTGCAGGAGATCCTCTGGACGCTGCTCAACCAGCGCCTCGACAACCTGCAACTCATCAACAACGCGATCGTGTTGTTGCGCGAGGACATGGACGACCCCGACAGCTTCGACTTCTATCCAGGCGCCCGCAACCTCGTCTCCGATCCGACGCAGGTTCAGATGTGGACACCGAACGTCAACATCGCCAACCTTTCGCTCCAGGCCGAAGAGATCAGCCGCAACGATCTTCAGAACTTGATCGGCGCCTCTCCGGCGCTTCAGGGCACAGACCAGGGCGGGCCTGACACGGCCACACAGGCTAGCCTCGTCGCCTCTCTCGCCCAGCGGCGGCTGGCAATGAAGAAGCAGCAGACGAAGTGGTGCGCGAAGCGCACGGGCGAACAGTGGCTTGCGCTGAATCAGCAGTACATCAGCAAAGATCGCTACGTGCCGGTTGTCGGCCAGAGCGGGGAACTGGCGATCGAGACGATTCAGCCGCTTCTCCTTCAGGGCCGCTACCAGATCGACGTGGAGCAGATGGACGAGAGCTTGCTGCGTCAGGAGCGTCGCGCGGAGGCTGGCTCGAAGCTCCAGATCGCTGTGCAGGCGGCGCCAGTGTTCGCGGCGGTTGGACAGCCCTTGAACATGAAGGCGTTCATGGACGACTACCTCGACTCCTACGATATTCAGGATAAGGAGTCGTACTACTCGTCTACGCCACAGCAGCTTCAGCCCCAGCAGCAGGGCCAGCAGCAGCCACAAGGTCCCACTAACGGCGTAACGGCCCCGCAGGCCGCAGACGCCCTCTCACCGTCCAACGCCTTCAGCATGAGTGGCTCGATGCCTCTCGCGCGGGCATTGGCATCACATGGAGGTGCGGTGAACGTTGGACAAGGTACGTAGCCGTCGTATCGCCACCCTCACGGAAGTTCAGGGCTTCAACGAACTTCTCGAAGACCTTGATGAGGCGCTGGAGCGTTCATGGACGCGCGTCCTCAACGAGCAGCGCGCAGGAGTCTCCGTCGACCAGAGGGAGATCGACAAGTTGCGCGGAGTGTCAGAAGTAATCCGAAAGCTCCGTCAGGCACCAGCCAAAACGGCGCGAATGATCGAAAAAGCCGAGGAGGCAGAAACGAATGAAGAGTGACGAGGCGGTTGCCGCCGAACAGGCTGTCGAGGCCAAGCTCGCCGAGGCGGGTGCGGATCATCTCAGGCAGATGACGCCGGCAGAAGCGGCCCCTGAAAAACTTGGGACACCCGCAGAGGAGCCCGTCGAAGCTGCTGACGTTGAGGAAACCGTCGCCCCCGAGGCGACGCCCGGCGACGATCCAGCCATTTCAGCGCTTCTCGCCAAATATGGCGGCGACATAAACAAGGCGCTCCAAGCTGCCGTGCAGGCCCAGCGCAAACTGGGCGAGATGGGGAACGAGCTTGGGCAGAAGCGTCAGGAGAACAGCGAGTACGAGCGCATCATCTCGGAACTCGCCGACCTGAAGCAGCAGATTAACCAGCCCACGGCTCCGCAGGTTCCGGATCAGCAGACGGTCGACTGGCTCGACGAGCAGATCGCCCTCAATCCGGCAGCCGCGCCCCAGTATGCAGCGCAGGCGCTACAGGCCAACCAACCGCTTCTCTACCAGCGGATCATGCGGCAATGGTTCGACCATGATCCCTACGCCGCCACCGAGTTCTCGAATCAGATCAGGTTCGAGCAGGTCAAGCAGGAACTCCAGCAGCAGGCACCGCGCGACGAGAACGTCCAGATGCAGGCTGCTTTGACACAGGTGCTCTCCGAGCATCCGGAGTTCGACCAGTATGCGGGCGACCTGGAGGCCACGATTTCACGCTATCCAGCCGCAGCCGCAGGACTGCGAGGCACACAGGAGGAGAAGAAGCAGGCGATCGAGACCCTGTTCGCACTAGCTGAACGGGACACTCTCAGAGCAATCGCCCTCTCCGGCCAGACGCCCGCAGCACCGTCAGCCACGACAGAAGTGGCGACAGCAACAACCTCGCAGGAGCACCCAGACGAAGCGCCGGCACCGCCGAAACCGCTTGATGTGTTCCGTGAGCAGTTCCGTCAGGAAGCCGCCCGTTACTCGGGCGAGCGCGCGATTCCGAACGCCTACGTCGCTCGCTAACCACGCCCCCCGCTGAGACGGGGACACGCGAAACCGGAAACCAGTCCATTCCGATTTCGGGAGTCCGAAACCTATGTCCGTGACTGTCAATAAGGGCAGTCTCACCACAGCCGATCCGCTCTCAGACGAGCAGGTCGTCGACATGCGGAACGAGTTCTACGAGCTCGATCCGGATGATTCGCAGTTCACCACCCTTCTCGTCAAGCTCGGCACCCGCCAGGCGGTCCGCGAGAAGATCGAGTGGCTCGAGGATCAGCTTCGTCCGCGCCTTCTGACGCTTTCCGCGTCGGCGGCTTCGGCCGATACATCGATCAACGTCACAGCCGGCCAGGGCACGTACATCGCGGTCGACGACACGATCCGCAACCTCACGACCGGCGAGCTCATGCACGTCACCGGCATCACGACTGACGCCATCGGCGTTGATCGTGGCATCGGCGCTGTCGCTGCGGCATCGTCCGCTTCGACGGCACAGCTTCTCATCGTCGGCTCTGCCTACAAGCAGGGCGCCTCGTACGGCACGAGCCGGATCGTCAAGCGTGTTCTCGGGTTCAACTACACCGAGATTCAGCGCGATCCGTTCTCGTTCACCGGAACGGAGACGTCGATCGAGGAGTACGGCGGTCGCAACCCCGCGAAGGAGCAGGTCAAGAAGCTCGTCGAGCACAAGCAGAGCATCGAGAACACACTGTTCTGGGGCGCTCGCAACTTCGACTCGACCAACAAGCGCGGGTACTCCGGGGGCGCCTACGAGTTCATCGCCACCAACGTGAACAAGTCGGTGGGTGCGCTCGACAAGACCACGTTCGACACGAACGTGATGACCGCCCTCCAGCACGGGAACCTGAACACGAAGGCTCTCTTCGTGGCCCCGATCGTCGCCAAGGCGATGTCCGGGTTCCTGCGTGACAACTGGGTCCGCACCACGCCGGACGAAACCCGCTGGGGTGTGCATGTTGACGCCTGGATCAGCGGCGCATACGGCACGAGCATCCCGGTGTACGTCAAGAGGTACTGGGGCAACTTCAGCACCTCTGGCGCCAACGGCCCCGGCGGGGCTGCGTTCCTGATCGACATGGATTACGTCAGGTATGCACCGCTCCGCGACCGGGACACGCAGCTTCTCCTGAAGCGGCAGAACCCCGGTGACGACCTCGACAGCCGTGAGTACCTCACGGAGTTCTCGTTCGAGTTCGCCCAGGAGAGCGCGCACGCTCTCTGGACCGGCGTCACCAGCTAGGCAGTACCCGCAGGCGGGCCTGGGGTTACAGAGGCCCGATCAATCCCAACAGGAGGACTGACTTTTGAGGTTCGTCTCGAAGCACCCGAAGCTCGGCCTGGGCACGGTCGTCAAGGAGAAGTTCGTCCTAGCCCTGGACGGCCAGCGCGATCAGGTTCAGGACTCAGTATCGGTTCAGTTCGACCAGATCGGACTCAGCATCGAGGATGTCCGCTTCGCGCTTTCCTACTGGCCCGAGAAATCGTTCACAGGCCGCTGGCTGGATGCCGATGGGATCACTCTCCAGCCGATCGCCGAGCGCATCGGTATGTTCGACACAGAAGAGGCGCAGTCGCGCAACGGCTGGTCTGACGAGCTCCGCGATAAGGTTGAGAAGTGGATGCTCGCCAAGCCGAACTACGGCATCGACTTTACGCTGGTCACGAAGGTCGCCTCTGCTCTTCCGTGGCCGCACTACGACAAGACCCATCACGCGAAAATCGCCCTCTTCGCCGCCGAACTCGGTCTCATTGATGAGGCTCTTGAGTACGAGCGCTCGAACAGAAACCGCAAGGGCGTTATCGCATCCCTGGAGGCAGAGCAGGCGAAGCCGTCGCTGGAGGCCGAAGGAGAGTTGGTCAACGCTTGACCTCCGAAATACGGAGGGAAGAGTTCACGCAAGACGGTGAACTTCTCGCCACATGGTGGAGGCAGAACAGCCCCGGTTGCTACTACTGGCGCTGCCTGATCCCGGCTCGCCATCTGCCGGGCCAGGTTCTCAGGTTCAAAACGTTCGACCTTGAAGAGGACGGGGACAGCTTCGCCTTCCCGAGGACGAAAGGAGCCGCCATCTGGCAGTTCGCCGGCAATGCCACGCGGGGAACGCTGATGGCCGGGATGCAGACCGAAGGTATCCGCGTCCTGATGGAGGTGGACGACAACTACCTCATTGCTCCCGATGTTCACGGCGGCGGGTGGCAGACAGAACTAGACCGCAACGGAAGCACCGACAGAGACTCGTTCAACGCGCACGCGAGACTCTGCAAGTTCGTTGATGGGATCATCGTCTCCACGCCAGAACTTGGCGATCTCTACTCGCGCCTGAACGAGAACATCTACGTTTGTCCAAACAGCGTCGACCCGTCCGACTGGCAAGAAACAGCGAAGCCCAACGATGGGATATTCCGCATCGGTTGGGCTGCCTCTCATTCGCATCTCGCAGACGTTCCTCTCGTACGACGTGCGCTAATGAAGGCAGCAGAACAGCCGAACGTCGAAGTGTACGTCTACGGCATCGGCGACATCTACAAGTTCCCAGGCCGGGTCAAGAAAGTTGGATGGACTGACGACCTCGCCGAGTATCGCCGCAATCTCTCACTCTGCGATGTTCATATCTGTCCATTGATCCAGACTGACTGGTCCCGCTTCAAGAGCGACATCAAAGCGATCGAAGGAGCAATGGCTGGCGCTTGGCCGATTGTCTCCTCAGCGATTCCCTACCGACCCTGGCATGACAAGACGATGGTCTGCACGACGGCGAAAAACTGGGAACAGGCGCTCATGTGGGCCATCCGCCACAGAGACGAAGTACCCCGGTTGGCGTCGGAGGCCAAGAAGTACGTCCTTGAGCAGAGAACGATCGTCAAACACATCCACAAATGGAGGGAGGCGGCGTGCATCAGGAAGCCTTCTGCTACGTCAGAGATTCACTAGCGCGCTTCGTCCCCACTCCAGGCAACGTACTGGAACTCGGTTCTTTCAACGTCAATGGCACCGTTCGCGACCTGTTCACTGAAACAGATGGTTACACCGGAGTCGACCTACGAGGGGGACGAGGGGTAGACGTTGTTTGCGATGCCTCCGACTACGACGGCGTCGCCAGCTTCGACACGGTTGTGACGGCAGAGATGCTAGAGCACGCTCGTCGACCACAGGCCGTTATCGAATCTGCGTGGCGAGCTCTCAAACCCGGTGGCGTCCTGATACTGACCGCAGCATCGCAAGAGCGTCTTCCCCACAACAACAACGGCGACCATGTTCTCGATGACGATGAGCATTACGCCGGCATCAACCCTGATGATCTTGCCGATTGGCTGACCGATTGGGAAGTTCTCAGCTTCGAGCACCATCCCGGTCGTGGCGATGTCTATGCGACCGCGCGAAAGGCTTGCTGATGGACACACGGCCGGCAATGCCAATCGCAGTCGATGTCGACACCGATCGCGTCACCGTCGACACACGTACCGGGGAGCGGTTCACCTCCTACGAGCAGGTATACACCGAGTACGACGTCGGTCGCATACGCGCGGGCTACTGCTGTATCCACTGTGGCGAAGCCCAGGTAGAGAACGGGATGCCGGTCTCCTTCCCAGAGAAGTGCTGGACATGCTCTTTCCCCATGCAGGTAGAGCAGACCAAGCGCTTCGGCGAGGAGTTCAAGGGCTACACGACAATAGGCCCGTCTCGATCACTCGAGGACCTTCGCGCCGAAGACGAAGAGGCCAAGGAACGAGCTCGTCGCAAACGCGAGGGCAAGCCGACTTCAAGGATCTGGCTCCCTGGCTAGGCACGCTGGCGCATCCAAGTTCCACAACGGATCGCCCACACACAGATCGCGCAAGCAGCGCAAACGTCGCGGCAGCCTGAAGCAGTCGCGCATCGACAAAAGGAAGACGATATGAGCGAACGCTACGACGGGCCACGCTGCTTCGTCATTCACGACGAATACGTGCCCAACGAAGACGGCACCTACACGAAGACACTCGAAGCGGGCTGGCACTACTCGACTCGCGTGGACGAGAACGGCAACGAGGTCGTCGACCAGAAACTACATCTGAACGACAGCGATCCCGACGAGGCGAACTGGTTCTACGAGTTTGCCGAAGTCGGCCATCAGTCCTGGCATGAGAAGCACGGCCTTGGCAACCCTGTAGTCCTCGGCGTTGAAGGAGCGGAGTAATGGCGGCAGGCAAGTTCAACTACCTCTCGAAGAAGATCGCTGACGCCGTATACGGCGCTACATCCTTCGCAGGCACGAGCCCCGTCTACTTCGGACTCTCGACGGCAGCCTTCGACAACTCCAGGACGGGCTCTACGATCGCGGAGGCTAGCTATACGTCCTACGCTCGAGTCGCGGTCACGAACAACGCGACCCACTTCCCTGCCGCTACGGGAACGACGACAGCAGTCAAGACGGGCGACAACACGGGCGCCATCTCGTGGCCTCAGAACACAGGCTCAGGTCAGACAGTTCTCTCGGCCTTCACGGCTGACGCATCCACGCTCGGCAACCTGTACCACGGCGCCGACATCACCTCGACCACGATCAACGCCAACGACACGCCTCAGATCGCCACGAACGGCTTCACCGATACCGAGAGCTAGACGTGTCCCGCTTTCCGACCGTAGGAGGTGACACGGGTAGCTGGGGCACGGTGCTGAACGATCTTCTGACTAGCCGTTTGGCGACGGTCTTCAACGTCAAGGACTCGTCATACGGAGCGAAGGGAGACGGCGTCACAGACGACACGGCTGCCTTTGCGGCGGCGGTAGCAGCGGCTCCTTCTACCGGCGGTGTCGTCTATGTACCTCCCGGCGTCTACAAGATCGTCGGCTCGGGCGGCGTTGGTATCGACATCTCCAACAAGGTCATCAGCTTCATCGGAGCTCCTCCCCGAAGCGTCAACGAGGGGCTGGCGAATGGCTCCATCATCCTCACACCCACGGCGAACCTGAAGCTCGTCAAGCACGAGAACGCTTCGATCTTCCAGTCCGGCCCCACGTTCGAGAATATCACCTTCGGAGAGAACGTCGGTACGGGGGTTACGCTCGTTTCGATCAACAACGCGAACACGAGCTACTTCCGCAACTGCTCGTTCATTGGAAACACTGGGAACTCGTCCACGATAGGTCTGTCGCTCGACGGCAACAGCGACGTGAGCTACGGCCTCGTCGACTTCTGCTACTTCCGGAACTGTCAGACCGGCTTCAAGCAGGCGTCACCGAACGTATCAATCGCGCGCATCTCCAACTCTTATCTGGTATCTGGTGCCGGCGGCTCGGCGATGACCAACTACAAACTGATCGACGCGAGCGGTTCTGGTGTGGTTGTGACCAACTGCAAGCTGGAGTGTAATGACAACACCGGCTCTGTCGGCATCAGTGTCAATAACCTCGGCTGTCGTGTCATCGCCAGTTCCTTCGAGGGATGCCCAATCGGCATCGACGTGGTTGCTCAGTCGAGCCAGAAGTACCTGGGCTTCGTCGCCAATGGAAACGACTTTACCGGCAGCAACGGCACCGAAACAGCAATCAGAATCGGCTCCAACTGTATCGGCTCCCAGGTAGTTGCCAACGGGTTTACGTTCCTCGGCAAGGAAGTTGACGACGCCGATCCCGCCGGTAACCAGACGATCGTGATGCACCGGGCCGACTTCTCCTCAGACGATAAGTACATGACCTTCGGAGGGGTTGGCATCCACGCCGGCACGGCGAACCCGCCCTCGAGCTCCGCCAACAACGGTTCCCTCTACTTCGGGGCAAACGGATTGTGGTTCCGAACGGGTGGTTCGTGGACTAAGGTCACGATCCCGTAGAAATGGCAGCCTATGGTGCGGGCGCCTATGGCGCTGGGACGTACAACGGCACCGCCGTAGATTCAGTTTCCATCGCAACGTCGGGGAAAAGCGTCGCCTCCTTCGGAATCTCGAAATCTCCGAAGAAGATCGGCACGGTAACTACCTCTGGTAAGGCCAACCCCGCCTTTAAAGTGGGTCGTCTTGTCTCCCGTAGCGTCGCAACGACGGGAACATCGGCGACCCCTTTTTCCGTCACGTCGATTCCCGCTACGTTCAAGCAGGTCGCCGTGGCGATGACGGGCAAGTCTACTCTCGTCTTTACTCCGAGCGGGATGGTGGATGGATTCGCTGTCTCGACGACGGGACGTAGCACTCCAGCCTTTATCGTTCAGTTGGTCGGCAAGGTGTCATTTGCGACCGCCGGCACAAGCATTCCCGCCTACACGCTTTCTGGCACCGATCCGGTAGTGCTCGCCGTAGCTAGCAAGAGCACCGTCTCCTTCTCGACGTTCATCGGCGTTTCTCGCGCCGTCACATTCACTGTTACCGGCAAGGGGACGCCTGCCTTCGTCCGTTCGGGGATGACCGACTCGTTCACGGTCGCAAGCACAGGTAGAAGCGTCACATCCTTCGCGGTCAGTCGTAAGGCATTCGATGTCGTCACCGTCTCGACAACAGGGACAAGTGCGGCGGTGTTTACACGCGCCGGCATGACTGATGCTGTCACGCTCTCGACCACCGGCCAGAGCGTTCCCGCTGTCGTGTTCGTGGAGACGGGAAGGATCCCGCTCAGAGCCACAGGCAAGAGCACTCCGGCATTCTCAATGGCCGGAATGACTGACGCCCTCGTTGTCTCGACGATTGGTGTAAGCACGGCAGCGATGTCCACCAGCGTCACAACGGCGCCCCCGTCGTTCACGACGACAGGCATCAGTACGGTGGCCTTCTCTGGTCTGTCCGGTGTCACCATCACACCTGCTGGTGGTCGGATTCTCGTCCTCACTCCCCAGGGGAAGCACGTCCTTTCGCTCCCCTCCGTCGCCGGACACAACCTCACTCTCACTCCGGTTTCAGGCGGATCGAAGACACTCACACCGAAGCAGAGCAAGACGATTCCGCTCAACCCGGCTTAGGAGTCAGTACGCATCTCGAACCTCCTCACTCTCGTCCAAGACGTATCTGGCGTCCTCGGCCTCGACATCGGTGGCGCGTCTCCGAGCGTTACCACCGCTGACGGACCACGCCTTACGGGCTGGGCCAATGATGGCGTAATCGACATCCTGCTCAGGACGCATTGCAACGTGTCCCTGGCGACTCTCACACTGACCGCCAACCAGGGCGATTACGAGCTCGACTCGAGCATCCTCGCCATCGAGGACCTCTTTCTCACTTCGGGAGGAGCGAACTTCCGCGTACGCCGTCTCGCCACCACGGACCTCATTAACCTGCGCCTGTTCAGCGTCACGTCCGCACCGATCCAGATGTACGCGCTCGCCGGCTCCAACCTGCTCCAGGTCTACCCGACCCCTCAGCAGGCGGACACCCTGAACATCTACTACGTTCCGCGCCCCTCGCCGATGGCCTCACCCACCGACGACCCCTCGACGGACACCTTCGGGGGCATCTCGCCCGAGTACCACTACGGCATCGAGCTCTACATGCAATGGAAGGCAGGCGACGCCTTCGACGATGCCAGTTCCTCAAATGGTGAAACCTACAGACGGCTCTACCTGGGCGATCCCACGGCTCCTCCAGGCACGGAGCAGCGGTTCGGGTTCATCGGGACGATGAAGAGAGACATGCGCGTCAAGGGCGGCAAGCACGTCCAGGGCATTCTGATTCCTCCGCGCAACCGTCGTATCTACATCCCGCAGCCCGGATTCGACGTGGGCTCGCAGTACAGCAGCTAGTGGCTACACCGATCCCGCTTCAGGTCGCATTCAATGGGATGCGCCAGGACGAGCCACGCGACCAGTTGCCGAACTCGGCCGTCTGGAACATGGTCGACTTCATCCCGCTCAAGCTCGCCGCGCCGTTGCAGAAGCGTGGTGGCTGGACGTATGGCAGTCCCGCACTTGGGGCGACGAACTACGTACAGGGAATGGTGCGAACACCCGACTACGCGGCAGGTGCGTTCAACCTCGCCGTTACCTCGGACGGCCATGTCTACAAGTTCACCGACAACACCGAATCGGACATCGGCACGGCATTCGCTGTCTCGCAGAATCCTTTCGTTCATCGCTCCGGCGCGAATTGGATGGTGGTGATTCCGGCCAATGACGGAACCACGCTCCCGAAGTCATACGACGGCACTACGTTTCAGGCGCTTGCGGGTACTCCTCCGGCGGCGATCTTCGGAGCCACCTGGGAGGACTACACGCTGCTTGGCAACGGCACCGCTGGCGGTGTCCGGTATCCGGGTCGTCTCTGGTTCGGCCCCGCCGGTGATGCGGCAGGGACGTGGGACACGACGAATAGCTGGTGGGACTTCAACCAGCCGATCACCGGCATAGCCCCAATCCGCAACGGCATTCTGATCTTCCACCCGAAGCTGACATCGAGACTGCGCGGCGACACGCCGCCAACTGCGACGACGGTTAGCAACCTCACTGAAGACCACCCTTTCTCCGGTGAGTCATCTGTTGGCTGCATCGACGCCCGCTCGATCGTCCATTACAACGACAACGTGATCTGGGCCGATTTTGCGGGTGTTTACATGACCGATGGAGTTTCGATCAAGAACCTGACCGCCGAAGGCGGTATCGGCGCGTATTGGCGCGGCAATCTCGTCAACTTTGGCTCCGGTTACACGATCGCCGGGGGAATCTTCAAGGACGTGTATGTCATCACGATCCTCGACGCCAGCCGGACACTGATCGATTGTCTCTGCTACGACCTCCTGCACGGATTCTGGTACCGCTTCTCACACATGCCCGGGATGTGCTTTATGGAGATACCCGGCGTGAAGACCTACATGGGTCTTGCCACTCAGGGCCGTGTCGCAAGCATCGAGAACGTCTTCCATGACGAGAGCGCCTCCGACGCAGACGGTATAGCGGTACAGCCGTACCTCGAGACGGGCATCTACCGGGGCTGGCAGCGTCTTCACCGCCGCTGGATTCCCAGCTACGCGATCCAGACATGGCTTCGTCTCTGGCTGAACTACGAGATGGTCGACGGCGGCGCCGGCCCGGTCCTGACGGTGAGCTACAGCAAGGACGCAACTGATCCCGAGAACGTCACCTACACAGCGCTCCAGCCGACCCTCTCTGCGTCAACCCTGACATCACGGGTTCGCCGGGACCTCAGCTTCCGAGCTAGAGGGCTCGCGCTGAAGATTCAGCAGACAAATGCCTCTACGGACACGATGATCCGCTCGATCGAGGCTGATTTCTACCCGATTGAGCCGTCAAGGCTGGAACAGTGATTCCGAAGTACCCGGATTTTCTTCGGAACCCGGGTTCGTCCTATGAGTTCGTAACGTGGTTGCGGAAGTTCCTCGAGGACGACTTTGATGGAGGGCAGAGGTTTCGAGCCTCTTTTACACAGCATGGATTGATCGTCGTCTTTGATGGAATCGGTGCGGCGCTAACAACAGGGATCAAGGGTGATGTGTCAATGCCCTTCGCCTGCAATATCTCGATGTGGACATTGCTGGCTGATCAATCCGGAAGTCTCCAGATCGACATCTGGAAAGATATTTATGCCAACTATCCCCCGACAGTTACAGACACGATTACGGGCGGTTCTCCTCCGGTGCTTTCGAGTGCTGGCGCCAATAGGGACTCGACCCTTTCTGGCTGGACGACCTCCATTGCCGAGGATGACACGCTTCGATTCAACATCGACTCGGCCACAACCGTGACACGGGCGACGCTCGTTCTGAAGCTCGCTACCGCCTAAAGGAGAAAAATGCTTCACATGGGACGGATTCCGCTTACCGAAGCGGAGAGCGAAGCCATCGCCAGGCTGGAAGCGGAGCATGGCCCATATACGGGTCTGACTCGCCGTGACCCTGATGAGCGGGGGCCGGTGCTGGTGACGATCGGCGACGAGGTGCACGAGGTTGGCTAGCCAGCTTTTCCCGAAGGGGGCCGGACACCTTCTCGGCGCCACAACGAAAGTTGACCTAGCGGCAGACACGATCAAGATCCTTTTTTACTCCGGCACAATCACAACGACCTGGGAGTTCGTATCAGACCTTACCGGAGCTTCTATCATCGCTCGCTCTGGCGCCCTGTCGGGCAAGACCACGACGAATGGCGTCTTCGACGCGAATGATATTACCGTGACGGCGGTATCTGGGTCCGCATTTACGCACGTCATCCTCTACAAGGATACGGGCGTTGATGCGAGCTCATCATTGATCGCAGTTTTCGACGTGTCGTCGTTCACTCCCAGTGGCGCAGATGTGAACGTCGTGTTCAACGCCTCCGGTCTGTTCTCGATTGCGTAGGAGTAGCTAATGACTCTTGTGATGCAGGAGGGTTTCGATAACGTGAGCACTATCGCCCTTCTGGGCGCAAAGGGGTGGACATCGGTTACTTCGAGTGGCGGCGGAGGCGCGGGCATAAACAGTCTTATTGCCGGAAGGATCTCGGGACAGGCGATACGAGTAGCATCGACGTCAGGAGGTCCTGCTTCAGCCGGGAGCATGACAGTTTCTCTCCCCTCTGCAGCCTCGGCGTTTGTCGTCGGCTTCGCATTCAGGAAAAGTGGCAACGTCGCATCTGCGGCTACAGTCGCCAGGCTCCGTGCATCGACTACGAACACCTTCAATATCGCCCTCGATACCGGCGGGCATCTGTTGATACAGAACTCTAGTGGTACAACGATTGCCACCGGCACGACTGCCTTGAACAACAATGTCTGGTACTACATCGAGGCGAAGGTAGTAATCAACGGCGCGAGTGGTTCTGTAACGGTCCACCTGAACGGAAGCAGCGAGATAGCAACCACGACGGGGAACTTTGGCTCGACCGGCGCTGACAGTCTTCAGTTCCTGGCGACCCTCGACATCCTCAACTTCGACTATGACGATCTCTACGTCCTTACTACGGGGGTGGCGCCGAACAATGATTTCCTCGGTGACGTAACCGTCGAAACTATCTACCCAACAGCGGATGGCGCTCACACCGACTGGACCCCCGATACAGGCACCGCGCACTTCAGCCGGGTTAACGAACACTCAGGCACCTTCCCAGATGACGACACCAGCTTTGTCCAGGCAAGTACGGTCGGGAACCGCGACAGCTACACATTCAACTCCTTGTCTGTGCTGTCGGCGTCAGTGTTCGCGGTAAGAACGAACCTATATGCCCGCAAGGACGACGCCGGCACCCGAAAGATTGCCGCAGTTGTGAGACGCGCTGGCGTTGATTACGACGGGGCGGACGCTTCCCTCTCCACGGGGTATTCCTTCTTTACGGAGATACGTGAGACGGATCCGTCGACCTCTGCTGCCTGGACGGTGGGTGGTGTCAATAATGCCGAGTTTGGCGTGAAGGTTACGGCCTGATGTCCTTCGATGCCCATAAGAACTTCGCGTACAGCACAGTTGCCACCGCCCCTTCCCCCGCGAGTTCTGGCACTTCGCTGGTCGTGCAGGCTGGCGATGGGGTGAAGTTTCCAGCCGCTTCGTTCAATGCCACAGTGTGGCCCGCAGGCGCCAACCCAACAACCGCAAACGCAGAGATCGTTCGTGTCACGGCAATTGGCACAGACACATTCACGATCACGAGAACTCAAGAAAGCACTTCCGCTCGGTCGATCATCGTGGGAGATCAGGTCGCTGCGACGATCACCGCCAAGACACTCACGGACGTGGAGAACGCCTCATCTCTGGCGAAGCTCTATGACTACACCGTTACCGGAGCGGACAAGGCCAGCATCGACACCAATGTCGACGATGGTGGTAACGGTGCTGCCCTTTTGCCTACCACCTATGCGATGCTCGAGATCTTCATCTCCTCGCGCACAGACGAGACGGCGATCCTCAGCGGGCTTGATATTAGGTTCAACAATGACAGCGCGGCGAACTACTGGCGAGGGTTTATTGTTACCACCAGCACCGGAACAACTCCGCTGGGCAGTATGAGCGGAAGTGCTGAGACAGCGATTCTAGGCGTCACGGCGGGCGCTAGTTCTGCTGCGAATATCCCTGGTGTTCTGCGAATGACGATTCCGAACTACGGTGGAACGATTTTCGACAAAGTAGCCGAGTGGTCAGTTGGAGCAGTCGACAGCACAAGCGGCAATACCCACAGACAGGTGGGGACCGAAATGGCGATCTGGTTGAGCACGGCCGCGATCAACCGTATCTCGATCTTTCCCGATACGGCTGGTAAGAAGCTGAAGGTTGGAACCCGGCTGCTCATCTACGCGCGCCCCTGAGGATAGCGCCCTGTGTTCGGCGCCAACCCATTCGGCTGGCCATATTTCGGGCAGGCGTTTCTAAGCGCGGGCGGCAGCAATGAAGTAGACGTTCCGCTTATCTCAAGCGTCACGGTTGTTTACACGCCGGATGTAGTAAACCCTCGCCGACTGTCGCAAGAAGCCGCTGAGGTTCTTCGTAATGCTTCCCCCCATGCTCTCCTATCCCAGGAATCGCTCGAGATCCTTCGAGCGAACATCTCCGGCGCGGCCGGCCTTTCGCAGGTTTCGGCGGAGGTCCTGCGGCAGGTGCAGCATGAGCTCGATCTTCCATTCATTGCTTCGACCACCACCGTCTACAACATTTTTTCGATTTTCTCCAACCTTCCCGGCTCCGGGCCTGGCAACGGAGGAGAAACATTTGCCGTCGCGCTAGCGCCCAACGGAACATCGGTGACGGCGACTCTGGCCTCTGGCATCACCAGTTCGTCCACTCTCTTGTCAATGAATGGAGATAGTGGATTTCCTACCAGCGGCGGCTTCTGCGTCACGATCGACTCCGAGGTCATCTACCTCGAGCAGATCACCGCAGGAAGTTACAGAGTCCGCGACCGAGGCGTTAGCAACACCACCCCCGCATCCCACACCGCCGGGGCGACCGCCACCTGGAACGACCACTACGACATGGCGATCCTCGCCACGTCGACAATCGGCCACGACTTCACCGCGAACATCACCGCAACCGGCAGCACGACCTACCCAGGATGGCTGATCTGCTTCGAGTCTTCCCAGGCATACCTGGCTGGTAGTCATTATCCGATGCATGTCACGAGTGTGCTTGGTGTCTTTGATGTTGGGGCGGGATCGGGCGGGTCAAACAGATGTGACGGCGTCCAGCCAAATGCGATCTGTACTACTGCCGTGACGAGCGATGACTGTCCGGTGGCTCTGTCTAATCCTTCACGAATAAGCAGCGATATTGCCATCGGGGATGTTGCGCTTGTGCGATACACAAATCCCGAGGCAAGCGTTCTTACGCTCGGGCCTCGTAGCGTCGCACTTCAATCCTGGTTCGGACTGAAGCGTGTCGATGCCACCGACAACGATGTGACGTTTACCGATACGAACGGAATCGTCGTTGATACAACCGGAGGAGAAGGAACATTCACTGGTTCCGTCAACGGTGAATGGAACAACCCACTGGGGCCGGGAATCTCGCCCGACTCCGGACAGCCGACGAACCACGACGTGCCCTATACAAGTGTAGCCCTTTTGGGGACGAAGAGATTTTTCACTTTCGGATCGCCGCACTTTAATGAAAAGGGTTGGCCCATCTGCGCCCTAGCGGTTCGACAAGGAACCAGAAGGGTGCCATTATGGCAATCCTGGGACTGGCATGACTATAACTACGTATACAACGGATTCGTCACGGACGCCACCTTTTGTCAGCTTCTCGTCAACAGCAACGGTATTGTCTTTGGATCTGTACCCGAGGTTAACCTCCCAGGACCACAGGACATCGACGGCCCAGATGCGGTGTGGGACGATGGTAGTTATAGGTTTGGAGCTTCTTGGTACGTAGCGATTTACGGTACTCCATATCTCGTAATCGGGCCTTCAATCGGGGGTGCCGGTACTTCTCCCAGTGGAGGAACAGGAAATGGATTCGTCCCAATAGTCGACTTCACTGGTGGCACCGGGTCTCCAACGATCACCGTTCCCACTCAGGTGCAAGGTGGTTCAGGCGGCAACATCAACCCGCCCGCTGGTGGCAAAGAGCGTTTCGATGCCCAGATTGTCTGAACTGGAGTATCCCATCCATTAGGTAATGTGGCGCGAATCTCCGCGCCCTCGCGGGATAGGTGAAATGAACCTCTCCCCTCTTGTGGAATGGCTGGCGCCTCACTAGACCTGATCCGGGGCCACCACTCGATGAAGAGCTCCACCATTAGAAGTTGAAGTACCTCATAGGTAAGGGCAAGTGATGTACGCGCATCGATGTTCTCGAAGGCTGCCCTTCGTTGTGCGATTAGCGGACCAGTGTCGATACCCTCGTCGATCCAGTGGATGGATACGCCCTTCGGGGTGTCGTCGATCCAACTCCAAAGGTTCGGGTCGGCACCTCTGTTCCAGGGCAGGTAACTGATGTGCAGATTAACGGCCCGCGCGACAGAGAGAACGTCGGGCTTGATGATGTGCCGATAGCCGTGGCTAACGAGCATGTCGTAGCTGGAGGCCTGCTGGGGGGTTATTGGTTGCTCGGTCGGGTCGACCTCCTCGTTCGCCTGAAGGTATTCCAGTGTCGGCGACGACGGCCCGAGAAACAGAACTCGCATCTACACATGATAACCATGTCCAAGGAGAGGCCGTGTGGCAACGCTGACGTTTCCCGACCAGGGAGGCGCACTAGCACCTGCTCGTCCAGATGACCGCGCAGGCTTGCGTGGCGCCAATCCCTATGTCCCTCCTTCTGGCGTTACCGGCGGCGGGTTTACACCGAACTTCGCCACCAACATTCTGAATGACCCGCTGTACAAGCAGCTTCAGGCACAGATTGCGGCGCAGAACCAGACCGCTCAGGGAACGGCGACTACAGGGTTCGGGCAGGCGTTGGCGCAGTTCGGGTCGATCCCCGATCTGACTCAGGCGGCGGGACAGCTTGGCCTCGACGCCAACAATCCGCTCTACAAGATCCTGACCGGGATTACGTCGAACCCGAACGTCCAGCAGTCGGCGCAGTCGCTCACGAATGCGGGCTTGTCGACGGAAGCCCAGCTTGCCCAACAACACCAGACGGCCGTTCAGAATCTCCTCAACAGCCTCGCGGCTCGAGGGGCGGTCCAGTCGGGCGATACGGGCACGGGACTTCGTCTTGCCGACCAGGCGAACAGTCAGGCCGAGTACGGCGCCCATCAGCAGCTTCTCGACACGCTCGGGAAGCTCGTTAACGCCTACAACACCTCACAGCAGCAGGGGATCGGGCAGCTTCAACAGGGCGCTTCTCAAGCGGCGGCAAGGCAGATCGCACTAAACCCGGCGGTGCCGGCGTCCCTCGCTTCCTCAATCGCGTCGATGTTCACGGTCCCCACTACAGGCACGGGAGGAGGTTCGAGTGTTGGTTCAGGGTAGTGGTGGCGGGTTTGCTCCTACGACGGCGAAAGCCGCTTCTGGCGGCTCCGCGCCTCCAAGCTACGCCCCGATCATCACGCTAGCCCTCCAGCTTGCCAAGGCTGCACAGCTTCCCCAGACGCAGGCGATCCATAATGCCCAGGCACAGTCGGACGCAGCCGCGCGAGCTCAAGCCGCGAGCATCTCCGGGTATACGGCTGCGCTCGCTCCTATCCTCGCTCACATCGCTCCGGCGGTACAGCAGGGATACACGCAGGCGGCGGGGCTCGATGCGCTACTCGGCAAGGGCTTCGGCAACGATCTTGGTACTGACCAGGGCGCGGCCAACTCACAGGCCCAGAGCATCCTGAACAACTCTGGCGGTCAGGCGCAGCTTGGCGGCGTCCAGCAGGCGATCGGCGGTCAGGGCGTGCAGAATGCACTCGGCTTTCTGAATGGCGGTCTTCCCGCGCAGGGATTGAACCAGGCTGGTGCCGCTTTCGGCGCTGCCGCGAAGACATTGCCGGCGGCGTTTGCCGGACAGGGGCAGCAGGAGCTTGGCTCGCTGGCTGCGAAGCAGCAGTTGGCCGACCAGGGCTTTGGGCAGAAGTTGACCGACCTCGCTGCTCAGCTTCCCGGCCTTGTGCTGAAGAACGAGAACACGCTCCAGACCCAGCAGGCGCTTCAGGACTATCACAACGCCCAACTGTCGATCAACGAGCAGCGTGCGAAGGACACCGCCGCGTATCAGCGCGGCGAGCTTACGGCACGTCAGTACGCGAACAAGATTTCCGCCTCGAGGGCTGCTGAGACAGTGGCTCACAATAAGGCGACGGAGGCGCTTGCGGGACAGCGCAACGCGATCACCCAACAGAAGGACGTTGTTAGCGAACGGCAGGCGCAGCAGCGCCTCAAGATTCAGCAGCAGCGCGAGACAATCGCGGCGAAGAAGGCAAAGCAGGTTCTCAAGAAGGCGAAGATCACTGGCGGAGCTACGCCGGGAGAGCGTCTGACCCTTCTGAATCGCGCGAACAAGATGGCTGAGGACTTCTTCTACGGCGTTCCGGCCACGACCACCAAGCCCGCAGTCGCTCCTGTCTACTACCTCGACGCCCTCCGACATCTGGAGGCCATCGGACTGCGCCGTGTTGACGCGATGCGATTGTTGAACGTCTACTACGCCCCAGGCGAGGGTGGTCGCCCCGTCACGAACAATATCCCTGAAGTGAATCCCCTGGCCGCTGGGCCGACATTCCCGTAATGGCGGGTGGATTCGGTTCACGCGCCGGGGTTCAACCGGCTTCCGCCACATTTTCCAGCACACCTGGAGGCTTTGGTTCTAGGGCTTCGGCACCAGCCAAGAAGGCGGGTGGTCATGGTGGCATCTTCGGAAAGATCGGTCACTTCGTCGCATCGAAGGCAGACCTCGCCGCTCACGACATCAAGGCGATCCCGGCTGGATTGGTTCAGGGTGGTGAGGCTCTCGCCGGTTCGGTGAAGCAGACGGTTGAGCATCCGCTCATTTCGCCGTCCAAGTTCGGGGCGATGTACGCGCATCCTTTGTCCCCAATCGCCGGCACGGCGAACACGCCCCAAATCACAAACCTCGGCAAGGGTGCAGAGCAGAGCACACTTCACTCATTCGAGCATCCGCTCGCTGATCCCTTCCAGACGCTCATCAACGCATTCGCGCTCGGCTCTGCCGGTGCTGGTGCTGCCGCACGTCTTGGCTACGCCGCCGATGCGATGCGGGCCGGAGATGTCGGCTCTGCCGCCAAGGCCATCACTTCTCCGCTTCACAAGCCGCCGACTGCGGCGCGCAGTCTCAAGGTGCCGAAGCTGGTTGCTCCGAGGGGCGAGGGTCCCGCAAACCTCACGCATGAGTCGGTGCAGCTTCAATCGTCGACAAACCCGGCTGTCCGAGCGGCCCAAGCCGCGCACGACAAAATCGTCCAGCGCTCGCTAGACAGAAATACTGTCACCGCACAGCCCTCACGTCTCGCCAAGTACGGCACCTCCCGCGTTGCTAACTCTGTTGCCGAGTCGCAGAGGATTCAGCAGCGTGTTCGCGCCGTGCCGACCCAAATGCTTGAGCGCGCATCCACTGGCCGCAAGGCATTCGACAGGGGCGTTTCTCAGAAAGCTGGGCAGCTTGCCCTCTTCCTGCGCTCCGCACAGGTGACGGGCGAAGAGGCAGCGAGATATTGGCGTGCCCAGGCGGCGCGTGGCGTCAACTCTGCCGTTACCGCGAAGCTGGCGAAGCTCGCCCAGCAGGTTCACGACAAGGGGCTTGTCAAGCTCGAGGGGGACAAGGTGGCCGTGAACGCCGCTTCCTTCCCGAAGCTGTCGAAGGTCGACGAACTCGTAGCAGAGAACCAGGCCGGACGCGAGGAGATTATCCGCCAGCACGGCCTGATGACGCCGGAGGGGATACAGAACCGGCTCGACCTCGTCGCCCAGAAGATGACTGGCAGTAGCGACCGCCGTCAGGGTCTGGGCTATACGCCGCTGAAGACGAGCGTCAAGAAGCCATCCCAGAGCGCCTTGCGTCTCTCGCGCATCCCGGTCGTCGGCAAGCCCAAGACATTCATCGGCAGCAAGGAGGCCACTGGAGCGGGCGTAGCCAAGGGACTGGTCCCCGACAACACCGCTGCCGGGGTCGCTAGCGCCACCCGTGAAGCACTCCGCTTCGCAGACACATCCGACTACCGCGCCCGCGTCGCCAAGTTCGGCTCCGACGTACGCCGCACAGGTGACGACGTTCTCGTCCGTAATCCGAACGTTAAGAAGGCCGCTGACATCTCGCAGAAGGTGAATGAAGCGCTCGGACGCACCGAGTCAACGTTGAATACCCTCAGCGAGGAGGAGCACGTCGGGCTGGCGGCGGCGATGAAGGACCATCTCGAAGGAGTCATTCCCGGCCTGCGCGACAACTTCCAGGCTGACCGCGCTGCCGCACTCGGGACGAAGGCTTCGGCTGGCTACAAGTGGGTGCCTCACCGGATGCTCGGAGAGCTCACGCAGGCAGTCACACCGCGTGGGGCGGTCACGAAGAAGATTGACACAGTGAACAGCGCCATTACTGCCGCGACTGTTTACTTCAAAGTGGGCCACCTCTCCACCCGCGCTTTCACAAACGCAGCCACGAGCATCATCCAGGGATCGGCGCAGCCGGTTGAGATCGGGAAAAGCTTCCGTCTCTGGAAAGCCCTTACTCCCAGGGAGCAGTTGGAGGCGCTATCTGCTTCAGGGCAGCATGGAGTCACGGCCCTTCCCCATGCCGGCTCGAACACCATCGCCCGCGTGGCTGGTCGTGGCGCTGGCTGGTGGGCTCGCCATATCGACGCACCCTTCCGCTTTAACAACCTCGCTTACGAGGCGCGGCAGGCTGGTTTCACTACACCTGATCAGTTCCGCGCCATGCTCAAGCAGGCAGCCGACCCGGCTTCGTCCGGTCTGAGTGCCGCTCAGGCGGCGAAGGTCGACTGGGTGCTGAAGCGTGCCAACCGCGTGTCGATCATGTACGACGGCCTGAACGCGACCGAGAAGCGCTTCATCACCCGTGCCTTCTGGTTCTATCCCTGGGTCAAGGGCGCGACTCGCTTCGCCTTCCACACCGCCTCGGAGCATCCGTTCAAGACCGCTGTCGGCGCTGGCGCCGGCAAGGTCGGGAAACAGCGACAAGCACAAGGACTTGGTGCATTGCCTTCTTACGAGTATGGCTTGATTCCTTTCGGTTCGGGGGCGAATCCCGCCACTACTGACCTGACGACGTTCACCCCGTTCGGTTCTGCGGCGGATGTTCTCGAGGCTGGGGCTCGCCCCGGAACCACCTCCGGGTTTTTGAATCCCGCCTATGCCTCGCTTCTGACTGCCCTTACGGGCACGAACCAGTTCGGGAACAAGACGACAAAGCCGATCGGAGACGCCCTGAGTGAGTTGTTCTCACCAACTCCCGAGGCTCAGATCATCAATGCCGCCCTGCATCCGTCTAAGCCGACGCAGATGTTCCATACGACGCCGAAGTCGGCTGGTGAGCGTGCTCTCTTCGGGCCTGCTACCCCGCGCAAGGTCAACAAAGCGGCTCTGAACAAGAGCGCAGCGCGCGAAAAGTCTGGACGCTAGTAGTTCTCTTCGCGCCAGACGCGAACAAGCAAGAAAAGCCCAACCGGGAACCAGACGGCACATACGAGTGGGTACCACCCGTGACGTGTTCCTGACCAGATAAGCCCTTCAGGGAATGTCAACACGTATTGCCACACAGGGGGAGTATGAGCGTCAACGGCGAGGGTGTCAACTACTCGGTTAAAGAACTGCTCGCAATGCTGGAGCGCACACTCACGAGCCAGCTTGAGTCGATTCAACAGAAACTCGACCACATCGAGGAACGACTCGCCGAGAAGGCCGACAGGGCGAAGGTACATGCCGTGGAGGCCCGCATCGCCGCTCTGGAGCTCGTGGCCCTTCGTCACGGAGGGCCAGTTGACCTCGAGGTGCAACGTCAGGCGAACGCCATCCGCGCACTCGAACTCAGCGAGGCCGGTCGCGAGGCACTCTCGAACTGGCAGCGCTGGTTCTTCGGCTTCGTCTGCGTGGGGTTGATCTCAGCGCTCGCCACGATCGCCTGGTTGCTCACCGGCTAATCCATAGGAGGTCCTTTGAAGAAGTTCGTCCACGCGGCCCTTGGTCGCTCTCTCGTCGTGCTCAAGAACCCCGTCCTCCGTCCCGTCGAGATCTGGGCACTCCGCGCCCTCTTCGCCGCCGTCGCCGGCTACCTCGGCATCAAGAGCGGGGTTGTCTGATGGCTAGCATTCCCTTCTTCGACCTTGTACCGCTGCTTTCCGATGCGGGATTCGCTGGTGGCACCTCGCAGGCGACGGGCATCGCCATCATCGCCGCCGAGTCGGGCCGTGATCCTGCTGCCACTCACGTAAACACAGATGGCTCTGTCGACCGTGGTCTGTGGCAGATCAACAGCAAGGCCCATCCCGAAGTGACTGACGCCCAGGCATTCGACCCGGTTCAGGCGACGGCAGCAGCCTTCGTCATCAGTAACAAAGGCACCAACTACTCGCCCTGGGAAACGTACACCAACCTCGCCTACCGTACGCATACCGAGGCCGCGAGGGTGGCCCTTGATGGCTATAGCCGTCTCAAGAGTCAGCAGGCAGAGAACACCGCCCTCCATACCGCCATCAACAACGCCGTTTCCACCCTTCAGTCCGTATGAGTGTCAATGACGATAGGGTCGTTGCCATTGCGAAGGCCGAGCTAGGCGTCAGGGAGTCTCCTAACGGATCCAACGACGGTCCAAGGGTTCGGCAGTACCAATCCGCCACAGGCGCCTACAGAGCCCCCTGGTGCGCCTCGTTCGTCCAGTGGGTGCTGATGAAGGCCGGGATCGGCCCGGTAGCCAACAGGACAGCAGGGGCTTACTACCTCGGCGACTATGCCCACTCGCACGGATGGACGATCGCCAATCCCGAACCTGGGTGCGGCGTTGTTTACAACCTCGGCGCCGGCCACACCGGAATCGTCGAATCGGTCAATCCTGACGGCTCCTTCTACGCAATCGAGGGCAACGAAAGCAACGCCGTCTCCCGGGTCCTGCGTCACAGGAACATCGTGCGTGACTTCATCCGCTACCCGGGTGAACTACCACCTCCTAGGAAGGCGAACGTGCCGCGCTTCGAGGTCGTCTCGAGCGCAAACGGTCATGCACGGGTCGTTGCAAGCTGGGGCGCGTGGACTAAGGTCGGCCCGAGCCTTCCCAGGCTGCTCGTCAAGTTCCGTAACCGCCTTGTCGTCCGGCGCAGGGTAGTCACCGTCACGAAGGGCTGAGTTGTCAAGGTACGTATACATCGCCGTAAGGCGTACGTATTGTACCAAATGATATGATTTCTTCGTGACCAAGCACGAGCGCTACAACCGTTCTGCCAAGGGTAAGGCCCGTTATCAGCGTTATCGGAAATCGGTAAAGGGCCACGCCAACGAGCGTCGCGTCGACCTCCGTCACACGGTCAGACGACGAGAGGCGCTCATCCAGCGAACCGAGGGGGAGTTGTCATAACTCGCTACTCCGAAAAGACCGAGGCCGATCTCGCGTGGGCAGAGATCCGCAGGGCCGTTACCTACCGCGCCAACCTCGCGGCTGCTAACGCCAAGGCTCGGGTGCTGAACGAAGTCCTCCCACGCTTGCAGGACGAGTTCGAGAAGTCACTGAGTAAGGGGACGCTGCTCCAGTTGAAGGACGGGGCGGCCGACCTCATCAAGCGGCTCGAGGACGAGATCCGTGCTGGCTCCTAAAGCCAAGCTGCGACTCCTGTGCTTCGACCTTGAAAATCGACCACTCGCCTACTGGTACGACGGCGAGACGACCTCAGAGATTACGGCCTTTGGGTGGAAGTTGGTTGGGGATAGCACGGTTCACACGATGCTCCTTCAGCCCGACGGGACGTTCGTTGTCGATGGTGATGAGATTGTCTCGGACATCACGGCGTACAAGTTCTTTGCCGAACAGCTTGCCCTCGTCGACCTCGTCTACGGCCACAACATCAGACGCCATGACCTGCCGATCCTGAACGCCGGCCTACTCCGCAGGCAGCTTCCCACACTTCCACCACTCCTGACTTCGGACACCTCGAAGGACATCCCAAAGAGGGGCGGCGTCTCGGTGAGCCTCGAGAACCTGGCAGCCATGTACGGGCTCAAGGGCAAGAAGTACACGATGTCCCAGCCCATGTGGGAGGACGCCAACCGCCTCACCGAGGCCGGGATCGAGCTCGCCCGCAAGCGTGTCACCTCGGATGTGCTCCTTCAGGAGCGGCTGAGGAAAAAGCTGATCGCCCTCGACCTTCTGAAGGGGCCACGCGTATGGCGCCCGTGAGCCCGACCATACCTGTTCGGGCTTGCAAGAAGGTCGGCCCACCCGTCCGGGGCTGCACCTGTGCCTTCTGCAAGCGCCTTCGTCCTCCCCTCCCGATCGCCGTTCGTCAAGGGCAACTCGTCAAGGAGTAACCGTGGGTACGTACAGGTGTGTCGTCTGCTCGAAGAACTATCCGGTTCACAGCAAGTACGGCACCTGTCCCAAGTGCGGCGAGCGCACCGACTACATCTCCGACCTCATCCCCAACGTCGCAGACGAGCCGGAGGCAGAGGAGGAGTTCAACGCCGAGGCTGCCCAGGTGTACTCATGGCGCTTCGACATTCTCTGGGGCGCTGGCTACGACTCGATGGTGGCAGAGCTTCTCGCCCACGGCCCTGGCGACCTGCATGAGATGGCCGACGCGAAGAAGGCTGGCTGTACCGACCAGCGCGCCCTCGAGATTTTCCTCTAACCTTTTCATACCTGAAAAGGTGTAGGCTGTAGCTCCCTGGCTCAACTGCCCCTGGCCCTTATGGGTTGGGGGCTTTTCTTTGTCTCAGGACAGCCACGGTACCTTCGGCCACGAACCAGGTCTACGTCCCCCGCCCTTCATACGCTTGCGCTTGCTGGGAGCGAAGCCGAGAGGCGACTTCTTCTTCGGCTCATCGCCGTCCCCATCGTTGAGCGTGACGACGCTCCCAAGCGTGAAGCCGATATCGACAGCATCACTCTCGTAGGGCTCACGTCCCCGCCGCATCGGCCTTCAAGACCTCGTGGAGATAGCCGGCCGCGTTGAACAGGACGGCACAAAGTGCGTCTTCCAACGGCTCTCGCGCCTCGTGTCCTTCGTGCTGCAGCCACCAGTCGAGCAGATGGCGCCACGCTGACGAGAGGTATGCCTCGAGCGGAATCCCCTTTTTCCAGTTTGAGCTCGACCGCAACGTCCCGTCCGACTGGACCTGATGCTTCAGCATGTACTCACCGAAGCGCTTCACTACGAGTGGCGAGAGGAACCCAGGATAGTCAGGCTTGCCCTCGGACGTGTCCCTGGTAGCCCCTGTGTCGAACTGGCGGATACCTAGTCTTGTTCGTTCTTCGGGTGTAGCAAGGCGAGGTACATCATCATTGGCATCCATCACGTAGTCTGGATTGAACTCTGGATCGACCTGAGTTACGCGCAATACCTGACTCCCATCTTCGTAGCGATACACGGGGATGTCACACTCATGCGCCGTATGCACCTCCAGCCTCGCCCCCACCGACTTCTCCCAGCCGGGGAGGACAATCACCGCGTCTGACTCACAGACGGCCGGAAGGTCTTGTCGCATGTAGTACGCCGTCGACTGAGCCTCGTCGGTCTGGGGGTTGAACCCCGACTGCTCCTCCCGCTCTGCGGGACTCCATACATCCCAGCCCTGTTCTCTTAGCTTGGCCGTAGCCTCGTGGAAGGCGGGGAAGTTGTACTCCTCATGGCCGCGCATGGGGCCAGCGAGATAGCAGCGTCCGCGAAGCGTGGTTCCCGCTGGCCGAGTCATTGATCGTCCTCGATCAGGCAACGCAGGCGGTGAGCGAACAAGTTGACGATGTTCTTCGTCGCCGGATGTTCGGAAGTGTCGTAGACAAGCTCGGTAAAGATCGCCACGTCGCCCAGCTTGATCGACGCCCACCGCTGGTTGGGCACGAACGAATCGCCCAACTCGACGGTGATCGGAAGGGCCGTTACCGGCGAGTCAGCAGACACGGCGGCCCTTTCTGAGTGTTCGAATGGCAAGCCGAATCGCGTTGCGTTGTCCAGGGAGGTCGCGCTTCGACCACGCTTCCCGGATCGTTCGGCGACAGGCCGCGAGCAGAGAACTGTTGTCAGTCATGCCGCGGACAGCCCGCCATCACAACCGCTCCGTACGGCTCCTGCCAGTGACACTTGCAACCTCGGGTTACCCACCACCAACGCAGGCGACGGAGGAGCGGGAACAGCGATTCACGTTCTTTCACCACGTCACCTCACTCGGCTGCATAATCGGCTCCCTCCACGGGTTGTATGACGTGAGCTCGTAGCGCTCGTGACCTACCTGCTTGAACTCGAAGTGGAGGACTTTCGTCATACGGCGCTGCTTCGACGGCCACACTTTCTGTGTGTTGTCGCCCTCCTTCTCCATCGTGAGAACCTGATCCGCTGAGTTGCGAATCTGACTCGCCCCACGAGAGCCGCCGTAGCCATTCGTGTGATGCAGAACGAGCACGGCTGCTCCGCTCTCACGCGCCAGCGGCAGGAACCCGTCGTCCCACGCCTTGCCCATCTCATTGTTCGAGTTCTCCTCGCCCGTCCTTGTCACCTTGGCGTGGGAGTCGATGACGACCAGCTTCGGCTGCACCAGCTTCGCGTCCTCGATCAGCTTCCCGGGACGACGTACGAGGTCGACGCCGGCAAAGTTGAGGTAGTCGATGTTGTGCTTCTGCTCGTCTGTCGCTCCC
>Ga0207664_10000359_pt1 | contig 33418 bp, 38 predicted proteins | sample LARL83metaG_FD_184349 | JGI IMG/M metagenome (GOLD analysis project Ga0207664, IMG submission 184349) | Corn, switchgrass and miscanthus rhizosphere microbial communities from Kellogg Biological Station, Michigan, USA - LAR L8-3 metaG... | ecosystem: Host-associated > Plants > Roots >... | reverse complement strand
TGGTCTCCACTACCTCGGCCAGGTAGGCGCGCTCCTCATCGGCGGGCATACCGGCCTGCAGGGTTGAGTTGTTGCGGCCGTGCGCCAGCCATGCCCAGTCGCGTTCGGTACCTGCCTTGATGATCTGCGGGTACTTGGCGGTGACGTCTGAGTTGAGGAGTACGCTGGGCCGGATGCCGTGCCGGTCGAAGATCTCCGTCATCCGCCAGATCCCCACCCGGGGGCCGTAGTCGCGCCAGCCGTGGTTCAGCGGATCGGGTACCAGGGCCGCGGTTCCCTCGTAGAAACTGGTAGAAGGCTGGCCGGGGAGGAAGTGCTCGACGTTCAGCCCGGCGTAGAACGCGACGCGGGCGCCGCCTGGCCACGTGATCGGGTCCCGTTCGGTGATCGGGCTGTAGTCGTAAAGTTCGTTGTCCATGTTGGCTACGCTAAAAGCATCACATTGATGTGATGGTCAAGGCAGCGTGCTGTGAGGAGTGCCACATGCGGATCGGTGAATTGGCAGAGCGGACCGGGACCTCGCGTAGGCTGCTGCGCTACTACGAGGAACAGGGCCTGATCGCGCCTGACCGCGCGGCGAACGGCTACCGGGACTACGACGAGCGCCTCGTGGACAGGATTCTGCAAGTCAGGGGACTGCTTGAGGCCGGGCTCCCGACCCGGATGATCAAGCAGGTCCTGCCGTGCCTGAACGTGCCCGGGATCTTGTACTGCCCGGAAGACGCCACCCCCGAAATGCTCACCGCGCTGGAGAGCGAACGCGACCGGATGACCGGACGCATCCTGTTCCTGATCCGCAACCGTGACGCCATCTCCGCATACCTGGACGTGGCACGCAACGTCAACCACCCTGCCCGAACAGCAGACAAGAACTCGCTGGACAATCCGCAGCCCACGGCCGCGTAACTCCATCTCGCACCGTCATCCGCCATACGACCGCCGTCAGAATGCGGGCAGAATGCACCGGCGGGCGCCGATAGTGAAGAGAATGAGGGGCCCGGGATCGACTGCCACTCGCCTGCTGCCTACGGAATGGCACGGTTAATCAGTTTCTGCTGGTCAGACGGCACATGATGCGTAACGGTGCTGGCAAGACGACTCCCCTCGGCATCTAGCCCATCAGCCTGGACGGTTGCGAGCGTTATGTACGAATCGGTGACGATCTCAGGTATTTGCTTCGGGATCCGGGTCGGCGGACCTGACCCCGCTCGCTGGCAGGCGGCGAGCGGTGCCCGGGGACTCGGAGATAATCGTAGCCGAGCGATCGTAGCTGTTCACCAAGCGTCACAGGCAAGTTTCTGATTTTTGGTTCGGGCTGAGCGCGCGTTCTGCGAACCGTCCAGAGCGAGACTTCGGCGGGCGGCCATCGGCACACTGGGGTATGCAGTCTGGTTTGTCCGGCTATGTGGGATTACGTTCCGTCGGTTCGCATGGCTCGTTTCATGATCACGAAGGGTTTTACGTGCTCTAGGACGTAAAACCCTTCATGATCATGGGCTATATACCCTGAGGGGTATGAGAGCCCATTTATTTGTTCGGATATCCTGGTCTTGCGCTTGGTGAACAGTTACGAGCGATCGGCTGGCACGTTCACCCGCCAGGTGTTCCTCAGCGACACCCTCGACGCCGACAGCATCAGGGCGGACTACAGCGCGGACGTGCTCACGCTGAGCATCCCCGTCCGCGAGGCGGCCAAGCCTCGCAAGGTCGAGATCACAAGCGCCGAGGCCAAGCAAGTCACCGCGGCATGACCTGTTCGCCGGCCGCGCGGCGGATGTGGCGCCGCCGCGCGGCCGGCTTCACGTAAAGCGGCATGCGGCGGGCGCCCAAGTGGAGCCCGCCGCATGCCGGAGATCCAGTTCGATATTCCCTTGGCCATCTCCTCCCTGATTCGTCCGGGCTATGCCCGGTGTTACAGCTGTCCTGCGCCGCCACCCGGTAAGGGATCGCGGGGACGGCGGCCCGGCCGGCGGCCGGGGAGATACGGCGGAGGCGAGCGCTGCCGACGATGCTCCGGCCCGGCGGCTGGCGAGGCGCTAGCCGCCGGGACTGGGGCGGGTCGCCAGGAGGGCGGACGGGGCGTGCCGGGGCGGGGCGGGACCCGGGGCGGCGCGGACGGCGGCTCGGCCGGAGGCTCACCGAAAGACGCCGAGATCAGCGCGTCGAACTCCTCCGCCAGCCACTGCGGGTCAGCGAAGACCAAGTCGGCGAACGTCGCGTCCGCCTCTCGGGTGGGAACGTCCATCCCGATCACCCTCCTAGCAACCTGCGGTAGCATCACCAGGTCAATGACCGATACACTTTTTATATAGCGCACACTGCAGGAAACTGTCAAGAGCACTTGGAAGCCTGACGAACCCGCGCGCGGACTGTGGAGGTACCGGCGGTGCCCGGACAGCTCGATGACCTCGACGACCTGGATTACCCCGCTTATACCACCGGGCGCGCCGCCGACGTGCTCGGCGTCCAGCAGGCGTTCCTCCGCGCCTTGGACACCGCCGGCGCGGTGACCCCGCAGCGGACGGCCGGCGGGCGCCGCCGGTATACGCGCCGCCAGCTCGCCTTCGCCGCCCGCATCAGGGAGCAGTTCGACCATGGCCACACACTGACCGCGACGCTGCGTATCTTGGCCCTGGAAGACGACCTGGCCGCGGAGCGCGCGCTGACCGCCCGCCTGCGCGAGCGGCTGGCCCCAGGCCGGCCGCACACCGGCCCGGACTGCTTAATCGATGCGGCCGCGTTAGCCCCCGTGGCCTAGGTGCGCGTATTCGGTGCGGACGGCCGCGACAGCGGCCTCCTCGTCGGGGAGGGTGGCGGCGCGGGCGAGGGCCGCCTTGCGCAGGCGGGCCGCCAGGTCCGGGTCGGTGAGCACGGCGCGGACCGCGTCGGCGAGGGCCGCTGGGTCACCGGGCGGGACGAAAACGGCGGCATCCTCGCCGGCCACCGCCGAGTTGCCGCCGGCCCGGGTAGCGACGACGGGCGCGCCAGCGCGCAGCGCCTCCTGCAGGATCAGCGCCTGGCCTTCCCACTGACTCGGCAGCACGAAGACCGCCGCGGCGGCGAGCAGCTCGGGCACGTCGTCGCGGTGACCAGCGAATTCGGCAACGACACCGAGCGCCGCCGCCTTCGCCCGGAGCTCGGCGTCGAGCGGGCCCTGACCGACGATCATCAGCCGCGGCTCGGGTCGCAGATCCCGCCACCGCGCCGCCGCCTCCAGCAGCACGGCGAACCCCTTCTGGGTGGCGAGCCGCCCGACCGCGAGCACGAGTGACGGATCGGCAGGAATCCCGGAGACCACGGCTGGACCACCCGGCGCGGGCACCACCGCAGCGGCGACGCGGCGGGCGCCGGCCGCGCGCATGCGATCCGCCAGGTCGGCGGAGACGCACAGCACCGAGTCCGCACGCCGCGCCACGATCAGCTCCAGCGTCCGGTAAACCGCGCCGGTCGCGCCGCCAGCGACCGGGGCGTTGTGCACGGTGACGACCAGCGACGGACGGCGGCGCGACCCGGCCAGGGCGAGGGCGGTCAGCGCGCCCGCTCGCATGCCATGTGCGTGCACCACGTCGGCGCCCGGCAGCAGGCGGCGCAGCCGCGCGATCGCGCGCAGGTCACCGGCCGGATGCGGCCGGTCAGCGATTTCCACGGGGACGAACCGGACCGATTCCCCGCCGGCACTGAACCCGAAGTCGCGGTCGGTCTGCGCGGGCCCGAGCACCCGCACCGCCGCGCCCTTGGCCGCGCAGCCCGCGGCGAGCATCCGGACGTGCCGTCCGGTTCCGCCGCCGCTGGTGGCGAGCACGAACGCCACCCTCACGGCCCGGCTGCCTTTCGCCGGGACCGGAGCACGGCGCGCAGGTCTCCGCCGTCGGTGACCGCCAGCACGCCGAGGAACACCGCGAGCACGGCGGTGCTGGCGACCAGCGTCACCGCGAAATTCGGCCAGAAACCCCCGACCCGCAGCCCCGCCGACACGCCGAGCCCGGCCGCCGCGCCGGCCAGCGCGCCGCCGAACCCGGCCAGGCCGGCTCGCCCGCAACCGCGCAGTGCCAGCGGGGCCGGCGGCCCCGCGGCGCTCGGGCGAGCGCCGACCCCGCTGGCCCCGTCGGCACCACCTACGCTGCCGCGGCGGACCAGGACCAGCAGCGCGACCCCGCCGACGGTCAGGCCGATGCTCGTGCCGGCGCCGAGCGCCGGCACCACCCACGACGCCGGGACCAGCGGGACGATCACCAGGTCAGCGACGATCACCGCCAGCCAGCCGCCGCAGACCGCATACGCGGCCGCCCGGTTGCGGCCGCTGGCGTACAGCACCCGGGACAGGTTCGCGATCAAGCCGTAGCCGACCAGTGCGGGGGCGAACAGGGCAAACGCGATCGCCAGCTGCCGTGCGTCCGCGTCGGCATGCGACTCGAAGACCCGGGCCAGCGGGATGGCCACCCCGGCCAGGCCGGCCGCGCCCAGCCAGGAGGCGACCAGCACCGCGCGAGTCGAGGTCGCGGTCGTGCCGTCGAAGCCCGCGGTGTCCCCGGCCGCGGCGCGGGCCGACAACTCGGGGAACGCGCTGGTCGCGATCGGCACGGCCAGTACCGCGTACGGCAGGAAGAAGACGGCCCAGGCGTAGCTGTACAGCACCAGGCCGGCGCCGCCGGCGTCCCGCGAGTTGGCCAGCACGATCACCACCACGGTGGACGCGTCCTGCGCGATCAGCGTCGCTATGCCGGCGCCCGCCAGCGACCGGACCCGGCGGGCCACGCCGTCCGGGAATGTCAGCGTCGGACGAAGCCGCAGGCGCAGCCGGGCCACCGGCCCGAACGGCGTGAGGACAAGCGCCGCGACGCCCGCCGTGGTGCCCACCGCGAGGATCAGCCAGGCCGTCGCCGGGATGGCGGGCAGGCCGGCGCCGGTGTACTGCCGTCCGGTCTCGCCGAACCAGAAGTACGCGGCGACCACGACCAGGCTCGACACGACCGGCGCCAGCGCCGGTGCCGCGAACCGGCGATGCGACTGGAGGATGCCGTACAGCACGACGGCCAGGCCGTACAGCAGGATCTGCGGAGCGAACACCATCAGCATGTGGCCGCCGGTCGTCACCATGCTTGCCCGCGGGCAGCCGGGCGCGCTGCCGAGCAGCACGGACACCAGCGGCTCGGCAATGCCCGCGATGACGGCGCTCACCGGCACGAGCAGCAGCACCGTCCAGGTAAGCAGGGCCGCCGAGGTCTGCCGGGTGCGCTCGGCATCCGCGTCGCCGGCCAGTACCGGCACCACGACGGCGGTGAGCGCGCCGCCGAGCACGATGTCGTAAACGATGTTCGGCACCATGTTCGCCGTGGTGTACGCGGTGCCCAGGCACGACGTGCCGACGGTGTGCGCGAACACCAGCTGCCGGCCGGAGCCGACCGCCCGCGCGAGGACGGTGATGGCCGCGATGAGTACGGCAGCGCGCAGTAGCCCCCGGGGGGGCGACCCCCCGGGCTCCCCCCGCTTCCGGGGGGAGATCTCCCCCCGGACCCCTGTCTCACTCCGGGGGGATGAGTCCCCCCGGACCCCCTTCATCATTCCTCTGGCGTGGCGGGCACCGGGATCTTCACTGGCGGGTGCGGCGCCGGCGGACGGCGGCCTAGCATGTCCAGCCGGCGCAGCGCGGGAGTACGCTCGATCACCTTGGTGAAGCTCACCTTTTCGCTCGCCGCGGTCAGGCCGGCGATGCCGGCCAGCAGCGCGAGCCGGGCCGGGCGCGGCAGCGTCACCGCGGCCGCGGCGCCGAGCATGGCGCCGAGCGCGTTCGCGCCGCAGTCGCCGAGCATGGCGGACTCCCGCAGGTCTTCGGGCAGCAGTGCCACGGCCGCGCCGAGCGGTGCGGCGGTCGCCGCCATCGCCACGGCGGCATCCGGACCTGCCAGGGTGTTGATCAGGCCCGCCGAACCGATGGTGACCTTGATGGCCCGTCCCGGCCGCAGGTCGAACAGGTTCAGCAGGTTCGCGCCACCCGCGATGAGGCCAGCGTTGATGACCACGTCGGCAGGTGGGCCGCCCGCCATCACGCTGCTCACCAAGCCGGTCGCGCCGATGCCGCCGAGCTTGACCGCGCCGGTGGTGAGCTCGCCCTCGAGCAGCGCGCTGATGTGGCCGCGGAAGCCGCGCCGGTCCCCCGACCCGCGCAGGTCATCGTACGCGCCGAAGGCCGCGGCGCCCGCGCCCGCGACGGCGATCGCCGGGTGAGCCGCGAGCGACCCCAGCATCGCACCGGCCGCCACCGCCGGGCCTTCCAGCAGCGTGACCGGCTCACCGCGGTGGTTGGTCCGGGACCAGAGCTTGGTTCCGCCGGGTGCGCGCCGGTTCAGCAGCGCGTACGCCGCGCGCGCCGCGCCCGCGGCCGCGAACCCGCCCACAACCGCCGCGGCAAGCTGCCCGCCCGCGCGCCCGCTCATCTCTTTGGCTTCTTGGACGGGTCCGAGGACGGTGACGAGCTCGCGGACGCGGTGGCCGACGGGCTCGGCGTGATGCTCGGATCCGGCGAGCCGATGTCGATTCCCCAGCTGCCGGCCGTACCGCCGATAAGCTCGAGGTGCAGCGCCTGCATGGCCACGATCTGGCCGCGCAGGGTGTCGGCGTCGTCGACGGTGGACACCTGGCTGGCCACTCCGGTACCGCGCAGCACCGCGATCGGGCTGCCCGCGACCGATCCGGCCGCCGACCCGACCACAACGGTCGGCGTGCTGTTGACCTTCGCCAGCGACTGGGTGAACGGGCCCAGGTCCTGGGCCAGCGGGTCCGCGCTGTTCTGGGCGGGAATTGTCTGCGGAGTCACAATGACGGCAAGCGTAGCCTGCTGGGCCGACACGCCGCCGTTGGTCTGCAGGAAACCGGCTCCGGCATAAGACTGCAATGCGGACTGCGCGTCGGTAGAGGTCGTCGTGGCGGAGGTCGACTGATCCGTGCCGCCGGACGCGGACGCCTTGGTCAGGATCTCGCTGGCCAGCACCGTCGCCGCGCCCGCCTGCGGGCTGGTGGAACTGCCGTCCAGCTGGATCCCGGCGGTCTGGGCCAGAGACGAGTTCATCGAGATCAGCGTGTCCGCCGTCGTGTTGGTCGCGTCGAAGAACTTGTTCGTCAGGTTGATCTGATCGGTGACCGTGGCGCCGGCCAGCCTGGCCGCCGCGATGATGCCGCTGACCACGCCGGGCTGAGCGCCAGGCTCGGTGACGATGGCTATCCGCTGGCCGGTCAGCTTGCCGGCCAGCAGCTCAGCCTCGTTCGCCTGGATGAACTCGTCGTCGGCGTTGGCTTCCTGCTCAAGCGCGGTCCGCTGGCTGCTGACGTTCGCCAGCTGGCCCTGCAGCGAGGATGTGGTGCGGCTCAAGATGTTGTAGACCGGCCCCTGGAGCTCGGTGGAGCCGAGCACGATGCCGATTGCCAGCGCCAGAAAGACCGCGACGATGGACACAAGGTGGTAGCGAAAATCAATCACGTGGGTTCTATCCGGTCAGCCAGTAGGTAAACGAATGCCAGGTCGCCTCGAAGTACTTGAGCAGAACGGCGCCGGCCGGCGAGAAGGCCACCGCCACGGCAATCGTCGCCGCCGCGGCCAGCACCATCGCCAGCAAAGACCACCCAGAGATACGACTCTGATACAGCTGGTGGACACCTCGGGCGTTCACCAGCTTCCCGCCGACCCGCAGGTGCGTGATGAACGTGCTGGCCATGCCCGGCCGGCCCTTGTCCAGGAACTCCTCGAGCGTCCAGTGCGTCCCGACCACCACGATCAGGCTGGCCCCCCTGGCGTCGGCCACCAGCAGGGCGATGTCCTCGCTGGTGCCCGCCGCGGGGCAGGCGATCGCCTCAAGACCGAGCTCGCGCACCCGCGCCATGCCGGGCGCCCGCCCGTCCGGGTACGCGTGCACGATCAGCTCGGCGCCGCACCGCAGCGCCTCGTCCGAGACCGAGTCCATGTCGCCGAAGATCGCGTCCGGCTGGTAGCCGGCCTCGAGCAGCGCGTCGGCACCGCCGTCCACCGCGACCATCACCGGCTTGAACTCACGGATGTACGGTCGTAGCGCGGCCAGGTCCTCGCGGTAGTGATAGCCGCGGACCACGACCAGCACGTGGCGCGCCGACATGTCGGTTTCCATCTCGGGCACCGGGATGCCCTCGGTGAGCATGTCGTGCTCACGGCGCAGGAACTCCAGCGTGTTCGCGGCGAACGCCTCGATCTGGACCGAGACCATGCTCTTGGCCTCGGCCATCGCGGCCCCCACCGCGTCCCGGGTGAGCGGCGTCCCCTTGGCGACGACCTGCTCGCCGAGGTACAGCGTCTCGTTGTCCAGCCGGACCGCCGCGCCGTCGGTGACCTTGGCGAGCACATCGGTGCCGCAGTCGTCCACGACCGGGATGCCGGCGTCGAGCAGCAGTTGCGGGCCAAGGTTCGGGTAGCGGCCGGTGATGCTGCGCGCGCAGTTGACCACCGCGACGACCTTGCGGTTGATCAGTTCCTCGGCGCTGACCCGGTCCAAGTCGGCGTGATCGATGATGGCGATCTCGCCCGGATTGAGACGCTTAGTGATGTTCTTCGTCCGGCGATCCACCCGCGCGAAACCGGCAATACCGGGCGGCTCTTCAGCCTTCCCCCGGTTTACCAGCGGAATCCTCACGGACGGCACCTTCATCGAGTTCCATACTGCCAGACCCGCCTCGCCTGAACCGCCAGGTTAGTGATTACGGCGTGTTATGGGTCTGGTTTATTCAGCGACCCCGGGGGGCTGCCGGGGGGAAGGTTCCCCCCGCTTGAAGGAGATTGTGTGCAAGCTACCACCTCAACCTGAAGATTCGCTCCGAGCGAACAGGGGGCTGGCCCGGTCATCCGGTAACCATCGGATAAAGTTGCGATTGTGGACGAAGCGGAACCGCTGACGGAAACAGATGCGGAGGACCACGTCCGGGGGATCTGTTTCAAGACGGGCCCACCGGTACGGGTGGGAGTCGAGCTTGAATGGCTAGTGCGGGATCGCCGCGACCCCGCCGCGCCGGTGGCACCCCACCGAGTGACGCAGGCGCTGGCCGGCCTGGGCGCGGCAAACGGGGAAGAACATCCGGGGGAAGCAGTCAAGGCCGTTCTGAATAAGGCTTTGATTACCGTGGAGCCGGGCGGTCAGCTGGAGCTGAGCTCAGCACCCGCGGACAGCCTTGGCGATCTTGTCGATGTGACGATGCGGGACCTGACCGCGCTGCGCGACGCGATGGCGACGGTCGGCTTGGAGCTCTGCGGCTACGGCCTTGACCCGCTCCGGCTACCCGAGCGCGTGCTCAACCTCCCGCGGTATGCCGCGATGGAACGGTTCTTCGACCGCGACGGCCCGTGGGGTCGTCAGATGATGTGCGGCACCGCGTCGGTGCAGGTCTGCGTCGACGCCGGGGACGAGGGGACGGGTCAGTCCGGATACCGCTCCCGGTGGCAGCTGCTGCACACGATCGGCCCGGTGCTGGTATCCGCGTTCGCGAACTCCCCGCTCCGCCACGGGCGGCCGACCGGCTGGCAGTCCGCGCGACAGCAGGTGTGGTCAAACCTGGACCCGGGACGCACCCGCGCGCCTGAGACGGACGGCGACCCGCGGGAGACCTGGACTGCCTACGCGCTGGATGCCGAGGTGATGTGCGTCCGCGACCCGGACTCGTCCGACTGGACCGCGCCCGAGGGGCTGACGTTCCGTGAGTGGCTACGCGAGCCCGCGGCGCTGCGCCGGGCGACCGCCGCCGACCTCGAGTACCACCTGTCGACCCTGTTCCCCCCGGTGCGCCCGCGCGGGCACATGGAGCTGCGGATGATCGACGCGCAGCCAGGTGACGGGTGGGTCGTTCCCGCCGCCGTCGTGTCGGCGCTGGCCGGGGACGCCGCCGCGGCCGACGCCGCGCTCAGCGCGGCGGAGCCGGTGTGGGCCGAGCAGGATGGCGATCCGTGGCTGCGCGCGGCGCGGCACGGGCCCCGCGACCCGGGGCTTAGCCAGGCCAGCAAGCGCTGTTTCGAGGCCGCGGGGGCGGCGCTGAGCCGCTCCGGGACACCCGAGGCGATCCGGCGGGCGGTCGACGAATTCACCGAGCGGTACGTGGCGCAAGACCGATGTCCAGCCGACGACCAACTGGAGGAAGGCAACCATGACTGAACTCAGGGACCGGATCGTCACCGAGCTCACCGCCGCCAGAGGCCGCACCACGCTGCTGACCGATGCCGTCGACGACGCCGACCTGGTGCGCCAGCACTCGCCGTTGATGTCGCCGCTGGTCTGGGACCTCGCCCACATCGCCAATCAGGAAGAGCTGTGGCTGCTGCGCGAGGTCGGCGGGCGCGAGCCGATGCGCCCGGAGATCGACCCGCTGTACGACGCGTTCGAGCACCCGCGGGCGGAACGGCCGACGCTGCCGCTGCTGCCGCCATCCGAAGCCCGCGCCTACGGTCACGAGGTGCGCGGCCGGGTGCTCGACCTGCTGTCCCGGGCACGCTTCGATGGCGGCGCGGGCACGCGGCTGCTCGAGGACGGCTTCGCGTTCGGCATGATCGCCCAGCACGAGACGCAGCACGACGAGACCATGCTGATCACCCACCAGCTCCGGAAGGGCCCCGCGGTGCTGAACGCCGGGGTGCCTGGCCCGGCGCCCGCGGACGCGCTGCGGCTGCCAGCGGAGGTGCTGGTACCGGGCGGGCCGTTCACGATGGGGACCTCGACCGATCCGTGGGCGCTGGACAACGAGCGGCCGGCGCACCCCGTGACCGTGCCGGGTTTCTACATCGACACCACGCCGGTGACCTGCGGTGCCTACGCCGGATTCATCGCGGACGGCGGCTATGACGACCCGCGCTGGTGGACCGCGGAAGGCTGGGCGCACCGGCAGCGGGCCGGACTGTCCGCGCCGCTCTACTGGCAGCCTGACGGCGGGCAGTGGCTCCGGTCGGTGTTCGGCCGGATCGAGCCGATCGCGCCGGCCGAGCCGGTGCTGCACGTCAGCTGGTACGAGGCCGACGCCTACGCCCGGTGGGCCGGGCGGCGGCTGCCGACCGAGGCCGAGTGGGAGAAGGCGGCGCGGTTCGACCCGGCGACCGGATCGTCGCTGCGCTATCCGTGGGGTGATGCGGAGCCGACGCCGGAGCTGGCGAACCTCGGCCAGGAGTTCCTGCGGCCGGCGCCCGCCGGCTCGTACGCCGCGGGCGCGGCGCCGTGCGGGGCCCGGCAGCTCATCGGCGACGTGTGGGAGTGGACGAGCTCGGACTTCCTGCCCTATCCCGGGTTCGCCGTCTGGCCGTACCCGGAGTACTCCAAGGTGTTCTTCGGCCCGGAGTACAAGGTGCTGCGCGGCGGCTCGTTCGCGGTCAGCCCGGTGGCCTGCCGCGGCACGTTCCGGAACTGGGACTACCCGATCCGGCGGCAGATCTTCTCCGGTTTCCGCACCGCCCGGTCCGCTCTAGTGGAGACCGCCTGAAAATGTGCCGGCATCTGGCTTACCTAGGACCGCGGGTTTCGCTGCGGTCAGTGCTGATCGATCCCCCGCACGGCCTGTACCGGCAGTCCTGGGCGGCACGGCGGCAGCGGTTCGGCACGGTGAACGCTGACGGGTTCGGCGTCGGCTGGTACGCCGACGGCGACCCGCGGCCGGCCCGCTACCGGCGCGCGGTCCCCATCTGGGCGGACGAGTCGTTCGGCGACGTGGCACGTGTCACCCGCAGCGGCGCGGTGCTGGCCGCGGTGCGGTCCGCGACCGGCGGCACCGGCTACGGCCAGGAGTCGGTGGCGCCGTTCGCCGCGGACGGCTGGCTGTTCAGCCACAACGGGCGCGTCGACGGCTGGCCCGCGTCGACCGCCGCGGCGGCCGCCACGCTGCCGGCCACGGCCCTGCTCGACCTGGACGCCCGGGTGGACTCGGCGCTGCTGTGGGCGCTGGTGCTGCACCGGCTCCGGCTGGGCATGACGGCCACCGACGCCCTGTGCGACACGGTCGCCGTGCTGTCGTCCGCGGGCGTGACGGGGCGTTTCAACATGCTGATGACCGACGGCCGGGAGATCGCGGCGAGTTGCTCAGGAGACACCCTGTGCTACCGGATGACGGACGGCGCGATCGTGGTCGCCTCGGAGCCGGGAGACGACGAGCCGGGCTGGAACGACGTGCCGGACGGCAGCGTGCTCACCGCGAGCGCCGCCGGCGTGACCGTGTCCCCGCTGACCGTATCCCCGCTGACCGTGTCCCCGCTGACCGTGTCCCCGCTGACGATGGACGGAAGGATCTCAAGCCGGTGACCACCATCGACCGGCGGCTGCCCGCCGGATTCCTGGAGTCCGCGCTGCGCGCCGACGCCCTGGCGGGGCTGTCCGCAACGCCCAAGTCGCTGCCGCCCAAGTGGTTCTACGACGCGGCCGGCAGCGCCCTGTTCGAGAAGATCACCGAGCTGCCCGAGTACTACCCGACCCGCGCGGAGCGCGCGATCCTCACCTCGGCCGCCGCTGAGATCGCGACGCTGACCGGGGCACGGACGCTTGTCGAGTTGGGCTCCGGCTCGTCGGAGAAGACCCGGCTGCTGCTGTCCGCGCTGCGCGATGCGGGCCCGCTGCGCTGCTACGTGCCGGTGGACGTGAGCGAGCCCGCCCTGGTCATGGCGGCGGAGTCGCTGGTCGCGGAGTATCCGGGGCTGGACGTCCGGGCGGTCGTGTCCGACTTCGAGGAGCACCTAGGGCTGCCCGCACCGGGCGAGGCGCCGGTGCCGCGGCTGGTCGCCTTCCTCGGCAGCACGATCGGCAACCTGGTGCCGTCGGAACGGGCGCGCTTCCTCGCCCGGGTACGCGCCGCGCTGCGGCCTGGCGACAGTTTCCTGCTCGGCACCGACCTGGTGAAGTCGCCTGCCGCGCTGGTTGCCGCCTACGACGACGCCTCCGGCGTCACCGCGGCGTTCAACAAGAACGTGCTCGCGGTGCTGAACACCGAACTCGGCGCGAACTTCGACCTGGATCAGTTCGAGCACGTCGCGGTGTGGAACCCGGCGGCCGAGTGGATCGAGATGCGGCTGCGGTCGCTCGAGGCGCAAACGGTCCTGGTGCCGGGCATCGGGCTCGAGGTCGAGTTCGCGGACGGCGAGGAGATGCGCACCGAGGTGTCGGCGAAGTTCCGCCGCGAGGGCGTCGCCGCGGAACTGGCCAGCGCCGGGTTCGAGATGCGGTCCTGGTGGACCGATCCGGCCGGGCAGTTCGGCCTTTCCCTGTCAGCCCCCGCGCCCGCCTAGCCCAGTCGCTCCTGGAGACACACGGTTACGGTGACACCATTACCGTTGTGGGGCTCGGGGTACGGCGGGACATCGTGGCGGAGACCGGCACTGAGCTGCTGCCCGGTGCCGCGATCGGCGGCTCGTTCGGCGCGATGCTGCTGATCGGCGGGATGACCTCGTTCTACGGCCCGCTGATCCCCTACCTGGAGACGCGCTACGGGATCTCGCGGGCGACGGCTGGCGCCGTGCTCGGTGCGGACTTCGGCGTTCGCTGGCCGGAGTGCTGTGGGCGACCTGGGCCGTACGGCGGCTGCCGAACCGGGTCTACCTGCTTCTCGCCCTCGGCGCCGTGATGGCCGGGTCGGTGTTGCTAGCGACGGCCTCGGGCTGGTGGCAGGTGCTTGCCGGTGCGGCCGTGGCGGGCGGCATCGGGGCGGCCTGCGCCGTGCTCACGCTCAGCATGGTGACGCCGTTCGCGCCGTACGGCTACGCCGTGGCCGGCCTGGCGCTTGCACCCGTCTGGCCCACTGGCCTCGCCTGGCTCGCCGAGACGCACCCGGACGGCCCCGCGATCAACTACCTGCTGGTCGCGTCCATGCTCGGCGGCGCCCTGCTCCCGTACGCGACCGGCTGGATCATCACCGCCGCCGGCACCCGCGCGACCCCGGCGGTGCTCGCCGTCTTCGCCGCCGCCTGCCTGACGACGTTCACCGCCATTGCCCGCGCCGAACGACCGGCAACCGACGGGTATTTGTGACGGTTTGTGCCCTTGGGCTGGCGAACAGCCCGCGCCGACCGGGCAGGAGCAGGGGTCGGGGCGGTAGCAGGTGTTATTGAAGTTGTTAAAGTGGCTTCAGGGATATGTGAAGAGTGCTTCCGATGTTGGAAAAGGGCCCTCTGGTAGAAAAGGCGCCAGATCTGACGCCTTTTCTACCGCGAAGCACTTTTCCAACAGGTAAGCGGCGCGTGACATGCGAACGTAAGGCGCGAAAGGGGGCAAATTGCTGTGCTCGCGGCTCGCGGCTCGCGGACCCCTCGCGGGCGGTGCGGGACTCGCGGGCGGCTCGCGGACCCCTCGCGGGCGGTGCGGGGCTCGCGGGCGGCCGGGGGCGGCTCGCGGGCGGGGGCGACTGCGGAGAGATCACGGGCCGGCGATAATCGACGCGACCGGGATATCCAGGACAGCGGACGGCTCCGCCTCACCGGTGCCAGGCAGCCCGCACGGAGAGGGATACCGAGATGAAGTACCTGCTGTTGATCTACGGCAACGAGGAGAAGTGGGCGTCGTTCCCGCCCGAGTCGTGGCCGGAGGCCATCGCCAGGCAGGACGCGTTCAACAAGAAGTACCAGGACACCGGCGAGCTGATCGGCGCGTACGGGCTGGGCCCGGAGGGGCAGGCCAAGCTGGTGCGACGCGACCCGGCCTCCGGTCTCCCGGCGGTCACCGACGGGCCTTACCAGGAGACCAAGGAGTACATCGCGAGCTTCTACCTGCTCGACGTGGAGAGCGAGGAGCGCGCGCTCGCGATCGCCGCGGACATGCCCTGGGCGGAGAACGATCCGGTCGAGATCTGGCCGGTGCCACACGACTCGAAATCCGATCTTTGACGCCACAGGACATCGAGGACCTGCTGCGCGAGCTCGCGCCGCAGGTCCTCGGCGCGTTGCTGCGCAGGCACGGGTACGGCCAGTTCCACCTGTGCGAGGACGCCACGCAGGAGGCGCTGCTCGCCGCCGCCGTGCAGTGGCCGGCCGAAGGTCACCCGGACAGCCCGCTCGGCTGGCTGGTCACGGTCGCGACCCGCAAGCTGCTGGACCAGGTGCGCAACGAGCAGTCCCGCCGCCAGCGCGAAGAGAAGATCGCCGTCGCCACTCCGCGGCCCGAAGCCGGGCCCCCGGACGCGGGCGAGCACGCAAGAGACGACTCGCTGATCCTGCTGCTCGGGTGCTGTCACCCGGCGATCAGCACGCCGAGCCAGATCGCGCTCACGCTTCGAGCGATCGGCGGACTGTCCGCGGCACAGATCGCCGCGGCTTTCGGCGTGCCGGAGGCGACGATGGCGCAGCGGATCAGCCGTGCCCGGCAGGCGCTCAAGGAGGAGGACTTCACCCTCCCCGCGAACGCCCATGACCGGCTCCCGCAGGTATTGCATGTGCTCTACCTGATCTTCAACGAGGGCTACACGGCGAGCGAAGGAGAGGCGATCACGGTTCCCGCGCTCTCCGGCGAGGCCATCCGCCTCGCACGCTGGCTGCACCGGCTGCTCCCGGACGAACCGGAAGTCGCGGGCCTGCTGGCATTGATGCTGCTCACCGACGCACGCCGCCCGGCCCGCACGGCCGCGGACGGAGTCAGCCTGGTCCCGCTCGCCGAGCAGGACCGCACCCGCTGGGACCGGTCCATGATCGAGGAGGGCACCGGGCTTCTCACCCAGGCGCTCAAAACCGGAGAAACCGGCCCGTACCAGCTCCAGGCAGCCATCGCCGCCGTGCACGACGAGGCGAAGACCATGGACGACACCGACTGGCCGCAGATCCTCGGCCTGTACGACCTGCTCGACCTCGCGGCGCCGAACCCCTTTACCACCCTTAACCGCGCGGTCGCGGTCGGCATGGTGCATGGCCCCCAAAGAGGCCTGGAACTCCTCCAGACCCTCCAGAAAGACAAGCGCATGGCGAGGCACCATCGCCTGCTCGCCACCCGGGCACGCCTGCTCGAGCTGGCCGGCCATCCTAGCCAGGCTGCTGATGCCTACGCCCAGGCGGCGCGCCTGTCCACGAGCACGCCCGAACGCCGTTACCTCGCCATGCAAGCAAAACGGCTCGCCGCACAGGCCGAATTACCGTGCTGAGATCAGGTCGCCGATCTTGATCGTGCCGCCGGTCACGATGTCCGCGCGCAGGCCACCGCGGTGGATCAGGTCCTTGATGATGCCAGGACGGGTGAGTTGCTGCAGGTGCTGGCACGGCTCGCACAGCTCGGTACCGAGGCACTCCACCTCGCCGACGAAGAAGCGCTTGCCGACCAGGTCGTTCAGCCGCACGCCGCGCACAAGTATCTGCCGCCGGGACGCCGGACCGGTCAGGCCCACGTCCTCGACGGCCTCCGCCTCGATCAGCGTGAGGGCCTCGCCCTCGGGTGCCCCGTCCGGGAAGAAGTGCCGGTCCCCCTCCAGGCCCTGGCCGGCGACCGCCCGCACCGACTCGACCGGTCCGAGCGCGTCGCTGGACCCGATGTTGATGGCCTCCACATGCATGACCAACATGATCGACGTTGATCGACCTGACGGCAACGTAATATCGGGCACCATGAGCGTCGAGGCCTCCTGGGATGAGGAGTACCGGCGCGGGCGCTACGGCGACGGCGAGCCACCGGTGCCGTTCACCGAAGACATCCTGGCGGCCGCGAGCGCCCGCGACCTGCGCCGCGGGCTGTACGTGGGCTGCGGCAACGGGCGGAACTTCCTGCCGCTGTCCCGGGCCGGCCTGATATTGACCGGCCTGGACGTCTCCGGGGTGGCGCTGGCCCAGCTCGCCGCGCGGGCGCCGGAGTACGCCGGGCGGCTCGTGCACGGCGACCTGGGCGCGGTCGCCGGCCGGTTCGAGCTGGTTATCGGCATTCAGGTGTTCCAGCACGGGGATCGCGCCACCGCGCACGCCACCATCGAAACCGCGCAGCGCCTGCTCGAGCCCGGCGGGCTGTTCTGCATCCGGGTGAACGCGGTCGGCACCGACCTGTGGCCGGCCCACGAGTACACCGAGGAAGCGCCCGACGGCGGATTCACGATCCGCTACCTCGCCGGTTCCAAACAAGGCCTGCTCGTCCACTACTTCAGCGAGCTCGAACTGGGCGACCTGTTCCGGGAGTTCGAGACCGTGCTGGGCCCCCGCATCCACCGGAACTGGCGCGAGCCGCCAGGCCCGGGACAGTGGTCCCAGTGGGAGGCGATCTGGCGGCTAAGGTGAGCGAATGCGGTTTGAGCAGCGGCTTCGCGACGGCATCCAGGACGGGACGATAACGCTGGCGTTCCGCCGCTGGAAGACACACCAGGTGGTGGCCGGCGGACACTACCGGACCGGGACCGGCATGGTGCGGGTGGACGCGGTCGACATCGTCGACCCCGACGCGATCAGCCACGCGGACCTCCGCAAAGCCGGCTACGCGTCAGCCGACGACCTGCGCAAAGACATGCGCGGCGACCCGGACGCACGGGTGTACCGGATCGCGCTGCACCGCCTGGACGAGCCGGACCCGCGGTCGGTGCTCGCGCACGACGAGAACCTCACCGCCGAGGACGTCGCCGGGATCAAGCAACGGCTGGCGCGGCTGGACAACGCGAGCCCGCGCGGCCCGTGGACCGCCGCGACGCTCGCCGCGATCGCGGAGCGGCCCGACGTGGCGGCCACCGAACTCGCCCTGTCCGTGGGCCTGCCGCGCGACATCTTCAAGCGCAACGTCCGCTCGCTGAAGGCCTTGGGCCTCACCCTCAGCCAGCGCGTGGGTTACCGGCTGTCGCCGCGCGGCCTGGCTTACCTCGCGGCTACTACCCCGGACGGCGCTCGGCGAGCTTGTTCATTATCGCGTCCAGTCGCGGATCGGTGACCTGCCGGGCGGGGTCCGCCAGGTACCACTCGGTGATCTCCCGCGCGCCCCGCTCGAACGGGACAACCGCGCGCCAGCCAGGCACCACGCTCTTCACCTTGGTGTTGTCGAAGATCATCGAGTGCGCCTTGTCGCCGATCAGGCCCGCGCCCCACTCCGGATCCGCCGCGGCGATCTCGTCCGAGGGCACGTGCACGATGCGCGGCCCGACGCCGAGCCCGGCGGCGAGCGCTTCGGCGATCTGATTCCAGGTGAGCAGCTCGTCGGAGGTGATGTGGAATGCCTCGCCAAGCGTGCGCGGATGCCCGAGCAGCGGAACGAACGCGCGGGCGAAGTCCACGTGGTGGGTCAGCGTCCACAGCGAGGTCCCGTCGCCGTGCACGATCACCGGCTGGCCGGCCAGCATCCGCCCCAGCGCGGTCCAGCCGCCGTCGAACGGCACCGACGTGCGGTCATAGGTGTGCGACGGCCGGATGATCGTGGCGGGGAATCCGTCGTCTCGGTAGGCGGCGGTGAGCATGTCCTCGCACGCGATCTTGTCCCGCGAGTACTGCCAGAACGGGTTGCGCAGCGGCGTCGACTCGGTGACCGGCACCCGCGACGGCGGCGTCTGGTAGGCCGACGCGGAGCTGATGAACACATACTGTCCGGTGCGCCCGCCGAACATCTCGATGTCCGCGCGCACGTGGTCCGTGGTGAACGCCACCCAGTTCACCACGGCGTCAAAATCAAGACCTTCAACAGCCTTCAGAACGGCCTTCGGTTCTCGGATATCGGCCCGCAATTCACGCACTTCGGCGGGCAGCGGGCGGGTGGTGCTTCGTCCCCTGCTCAGCACGAACAACTCGATGCCGCTGTCGGCCGCGTGCCGCGCGCAGGCCGAGCTGATGATCCCCGTACCACCGATGAACAGAACCCTCATGGTGCCTACGTTAGGGGAAGTTGCCGATGCTGCGGGTGGGCGGCCCGGCCAGCTGAGCGAACAGGTTCTTGTTCCAGACCATGATCGTGTAGGCGCCGAACTGGTAGGTCTTCGCCGGCGGCCCGAACGTGTTCACGATGTCGGAGTACGGGATCACCGAGGGCGGGCCGTCCACGGTCGTGTTCACGACGAAATTGGCGTAGTTCTGAGTCGGGTCGTACCAGGACGCCTTGGACTGGTAGGCCCGCGGCGCCGCGGTGTGGCCCTGCCAGCTCACCACCCGCACGCGCACCTTCCCGCCGCTGGCCAGCGTCGTGATGTTGCCGTCGTCGTATTCGGCGATGCCGGTGGTGAGGTGGTGCGCGTACAGCCAGTCTGCCAGCGCCTGGTCGTGCGCGGGGGTGGCCGGCTGGGCGACGTCGTAGCCGAGCAGCCCGAGATACAGGCCGAGCAGCCCGGCCATGGCCGGGAGCAGCCGCCGGCTGATCATCTCGGCGGCGAGCAGCCGGCCCGCCAGCACGGCGCCGAACGGCAGCACCGCGGACACCTGCCGCGCGTCCCAGGTGGTGTACGGCAGCGTGCTGAACATGAACGCGGCCAGCTCGAGGACGATGGCCAGGGCAAGCATCTGGACGACCCGGTCCTGGCGGGTGAAGAACCCCCTCGTCGCCCGGTACAGCCCCCAGACCGCGAGCGCCAGGCCAGCCAGGTGGACCAGTGCGATGACCGCCTGCGTGCCGAGCGGCAGGCCGAAGAAATCCGCCCCGTACAGGCCGAGCACGCCCTCCACCGTCAGCCAGAAGTTGCCGGTCATCGCGGAGGTGCCGGCAAACTGCATCTGCAACGGGGTGAGCACGAAGCCGCCATGGTGCTCGACGGCGGAGATCACGGCCTGGGCGACGCCCAGCGCCGCGATGCTCGCCGCCGCGAGGGACAGCTCGAACCAGGCGACTCGGCGGTCCTGGTAGGCACGGATGGCGCAGACCGCGACCAGCGGGATCACGCCCAGCGTGATCGCGATCCGGTCCCCGATCAGCACCCAGGTGAACAGCACGCCGATCAGCGGCGGAACCCACCAGCGGCGCGGCGCCCGGTCCACCACCAAGAAGACGATCAGCAGCGGCACGCCGGTGCCGACGTGGTCCGGCGGGAGCAGCAGCACGTTCACGTACGCGAGCTGCGGGGCGATCATGATCCCCGCGGCCACCAGGCTCCTTACGATGGCCTCTCGTCCAGTGGCCCGGCCCTTGGCGAGCAGCCCCGCCAGCAGCACCAGCAGCGTGTAGGTGAACGCGGCGGCGACGTGGATCACGTCCGCGTTGAGCCCGCGGATCAGCTCGATGAGCATGTATTCGGGCAGCTCGGTCGTGTAGAACGACACATCGGTGAGCGTCCAGCCGCGCAGCAGCGGGTTGCCGTGCAGGATGTCCCACGCCTCGAGCGCGTTCGACGCGCCGTCGGACGGCGCCTGGTACGTGCGGGACACCGCCAGGAAGCAGAAGAACAGCGCGACGCCGGTCACCAGGTACCCGCCGGCCCACGCCGCCCGCGTACCGGTCAGCCACCGGGGCCGCCACCGCCCCCCGCCAGCGACCGGCGCGCGCTCGGCTTCGGGTGCGACCTGTGCCTCGGGCGCGCCGTTCATCACGGCCGGCGCCCCCAGCGCCCCCGACTCGCCCGGCGGCTCCTCGTCAAACGGCACCCGGTAAGGCTATTCGCTAACATCGGTGCGCTAACCCGCTAGCGCCTCCACGGCGCGCTGCGCGGTGTCGCGCACGTCGGGGATACCGTGACCCGGTGCCTGGTAGAGCGGGCCGGCGCCGTCGCACAGCAGCTCGTTCACCATGGCTACGCCGCGAGCGGGCAGCGGGTCCGGCGCGAGCAGGCGCTCTCGTAGCGCGCGCAGCTCGGCACCGGCCCCGGTGACCCGTGCCCGCTCGACCGGCGCCATCGGCCGGTGATCCGTCCCGGCCAGCAGCCGGTCAAGCCCGTCCGCCAGCCCGCGGCGGGACCGTTCGGAGGTCAGTTGCAGCGCGCGTGCCGCGAGGTAGGCGCACTCCTCGGGGCTGCACCCGTCGATCAGCTCCCGGTCCAGGCTGCCGGCCCGGACACAGGCCATCAGCCGATGCCAGTGCCGCACCTTGCGAATGGTCAGCCGGTCCATGTCGTCGGCGACCAGCATCATCGTCATCGGACTCTCCTCCCAGTGACCTATAAAACGAGTATACTAGTCATGCATGACCCGTCAAGACGTATTACCGGTCATGATGGAGGGGATGATCTACGCTGAGCACCGTGACGCTGCCGTCCTGGGTTCCGGATCCCGAGGAGAAGCCGGCCCCGATGCCGCTGCTGCTGCCGCAGTCGTTCGTCAACACGCTGGACCGGGAGTCCGGCGAGGACCTGCTGGCCCGCGAGGCGGACGCGCGCGCCTGGCTCATCGAGACCGGGCTGCTCACCGGTGCCGCCGCCGCCGAGGTCACCAGCGCGGAGCTGCGGCAGGCCAGGGAAGTCCGGGAGGGCATCCGCGCGCTGATCAGCCACGAGCCGCTGACCGATGCGGAGCTCACGCCGCTCGAGACCGTGCTTACCCAGGCCGAGACGCCGCTGGACATCACCAGGGACGGCCAGGTGAAGCTCTGCGCCGGACCCGCGGACAGGCTCGTCGACGGGCTGGCCATGCTGCTGCTGACAATCCGCGACGCGCAGGGAGACGGCACCTGGCAGCGGCTCAAGCTGTGCGCCAACCCGGACTGCCGCTGGGCGTTCTACGACCGCTCCCACAGCCGACGCGGCGCCTGGTGCAACATGACCACCTGCGGCAACAAGATCAAGAACCGCAACCTCCGCGCCCGCCAGCGCGAGTCACAGCGCGGCTAGCCCGCCGAGAACCGCACACAAGCCACATTGCGGGCGCGCCGACAGGCGCGCCAGATTATTGCGGACCTTACCCCCCCGGATCGGATCCTGTTGGCGAATTGCGCGCGCATGGCCGTGCTGGCCGTCCGCCCGCCAGCCGCTGCGGGCTGGCCGCCGGCGCACCGCCTGTGCCTGGAGTGCCGCAAGCGGCTGCCGGGATACGGCCGCACCGACACGCCCGTCAACGACGTGGAAGATTACCGCCTCGTGGTGGATTGACCCTCGTACACAAGGGGCCGGCTACCACGAAGCGGGAAACTGCCACGTTATCGCGGGCCCATCGAGCCGACCGAGCCCGGACGCCAGCCGCTGACCTTACCGGGGCGGCCAGCGATCCGGGGCAAGCCCCCGGAATAAACCAGAAGGGCCCGATCTGGGAGGGTAAGTGTCCACGATAATTTCGGATCCCCGGGCTAGCGCCGAACGCACCGGACATAAGCGGACATAGCGGGCAACTGCGTAACCGGGGGCGCGCGCCGAAGTTCGCGCTACTCCGGGGGCTCGCGCTCGCCGGCCGCGAGTGCGAGCAGTTCCTCCGCGTGCGCCTTGCCGAATTCGGAATCCTCGAGCCCGCCCAGCATCCGGGACAGCTCACGCGCCCGCGCCTGCTGATCGAGCCGCACCACGCCGCTGGAGGTGACCAGCCCGTCGTTGGACTTCTCCACGACCAGGTGGTTGTCCGCGAACGCGGCCACCTGCGGCAGGTGCGTCACGACGATGACCTGGGCCGAACGCGCCAAGCGGGCGAGCCGCCGGCCGATCTCCACCGCCGCCTTCCCGCCGACGCCGGCGTCGACCTCGTCGAAGACGAACGTCGGCAGCGGGTCCGCGCCGGCGAAGACCACCTCGATGGCGAGCATCACCCGGGACAGCTCACCGCCGGACGCGCCCTTGTGCAACGGCAGCGCGGGCGCGCCGGGGTGCGGCGCCAGCCGGAACGAGACCTCGTCCGCGCCGAACGGTCCCGGTCCGTCGTCCAGCGGCGACACCAGTGCGGTCAGCGTCGCGTGCGGCATGGCGAGCGCGGTCAGTTCACCGGTCACCAGCGACGCGAACCGCGACGACGCCTCGACCCGCAGCGAGGTCAGCGACGCGGCCAGCGAATCCACCCGCGACGCGAGCGCCGCCTCCTCGGCGGCCAGCGCAGCGATCCGGTCGTCGTCACCGTCCAGCTCGAGCAGCCGCGCACTGGCCTGCTTCGCCCAGTCGAGCACCCCCGCCACGTCCCCGGAGACACCGCCGTAGGCGCGGATCAGCCTGCTCAGCGCCGCCCGCCGCTCCTGCGCCGCGGCGAGCCGCGCCGGGTCGAAATCCACGGTCTCGGTGTACGACGCGAGCTCCGCGGCGACGTCGGACACCAGGTACGACGCTTCGGACAGCCGGCCGGCCAGCCCGGCCAGCACCGCGTCGTGGGATCGGGCCGCCTCCAGCGCGCGCGACGCCGCGCCAAGCAGTGTCACCGCGTCGGCGGGCGCCGAGCCGCCGGCCGCCGGGTCGCCGAGCAGCGCCTCGTGCGCCGTGGAGGCCGCCGCGTGCAGCGCGTCCGCGTTGGCCAGCCGCTGCTCCTCGGCCAGCAGCGTGACGTCCTCGCCGTCGACCGGTGCCACCGTCTCCACCTCGGACAGCCCGAACCGCAGCGCCTCCGCCTCGGCGAGCCGGTCGCGCAGCGCGGCCCGCAACGTCTCAAGCTCCGCAACCACCTCACGGTGCCGCCCGTACGCCCGGCGGTAGTCCGACAGCACCGCGCCGAGCGGCGCGCCGCCGTACCGGTCCAGCGCGTCCCGCGGCCAGCCCGCCTTGAGCAGCTGCCGCTGGTCGGCCTGCCCGTGCACCGCGACGAGGTCGTCCGCCAGCACCTGGAGCAGCGACACCGGCACCGAACGCCCGCCCGCGTACGCCCGGGAACGCCCTTCGGCTGACACGGTCCTGCTCAGCACCAGCGACGAGCCGTCGTCGTCGAGGTCGCCGCCCGCCTCCTCGACCTGCCGCGCCACCGCCGGCGGGACGACCAGGCGGCCCTCGACCGACGCCCGCTCCGCCCCCGGACGCACCCGCGCAGGGTCGGCCTTCCCGCCGAACAGCAAGCCGAGCGCCGTCACGACCATGGTCTTGCCGGCCCCGGTCTCGCCGGTCAGCGCGGTGAACCCCGACGACAGCTCGAGCACGGCGTCGTCGATCACGCCAAGCGAGGAGATGCGGACTTCCTCAAGCATGCTTGCTAGATGCCTCCCTGCCTCGCCAGCCCGCCACGTTCAGCCCGAACTTCGCGACGAGCCGGTCGGTGAACCGGCCGCCGCGAGAGCCTGGCCCGTCCAGCCGGACGAGCCGCACCGGCAGCTCTCCCCTGCGCACCTCGACCCTCGATCCGGTCGGCAGATCGACCTTACGTCGCCCATCGCACCACAGAACGCCGCCCGGTGTCGCCGAAATGACCTCCACGGCCAGCACCGCTGACGGCGACACCACCAGCGGCGGCGCGAACAGCGCGTGCGCGCTGATCGGCACGAGGAGCAACGCCTCGACTTCTGGCCAGACGACGGGGCCGCCTGCCGAGTACGCGTACGCGGTGGACCCGGTCGGCGTCGAGCACACCACGCCGTCACAGCCCAGCCGGGACAGCGGCCGGCCGTCGACCTCGCAGATCACCTCGAGCATCCGCTCCCGCGCGGCCTTCTCGACGGTGGCCTCGTTCAGCGCCCAGGTGCGCGCCAGCATGTTTCCGTTGGTCCGCACGGTGACGTCGATCGTCATCCGCTCCTCGACCACGTACCGCCGGGCGATCAGCCGGTCCACGGTGTCGGCGAGCACGTCCGGTTCGGCCTCGGCGAGGAACCCGACGTGACCGAGGTTCACCCCGATCAGCGGCACGCCGGCAGGCCGCGACAGCTCCGCGGCGCGCAGCAGCGTGCCGTCCCCGCCGAGCACGATGACGATCTCCGCCCCGGCCGCCGCGTCCGGGCCCGCCGCCACCTGCTCCTTGATGTCCCCCGAGCCGATGTCGGCCGCTTCGTCCTCCAGCGCGCGCACGACGATTCCGGCGGCGTTCAGCTGCTTGGCCACCAGCCTGGCCTTGTGCAGCGCGCTTTCTCGCCCCGTGTGCGCCGTCAGCAACATCGTCCGCTGTCCCACTAGTGCGGTCCCTCCTCGATAGCCCGCTCCAGTTCTGACTCGTCCAGCGGCGGCGCCCCGCGTCGCAGCCACCCGAAATATTCCACGTTCCCGGCAGGCCCCGGCAGGGAACTCGCGGTTATGCCGAGCACGCCGAGCCCTAGCCGCGCCGCCGCGTCACAGACGTTTCTTATTGCTTCGGAACGTACTGTGGTATCACGAACCACTCCCCCGGCTCCGACCCGGCCCTTGCCGGCCTCGAACTGCGGCTTCACCATTAGCACGAAGTCCGCCTCCGGCGTAGCGCACGCCACCAGCGCCGGCAGCACCAGCGTCAGCGAGATGAACGACAGGTCGGCGACCACCAGGCTGGGCGCCGGTGCCACCTGCTCCGGCCGGAGATTGCGCACGTTGACCCGGTCGAGCACGGTGACCCGCGGGTCGGTGCGCAGCGACCAGGCAAGCTGGCCGTAGCCGACGTCGGCGGCGACGACGTGCGCGGCCCCGGCCCGGAGCAGCACGTCGGTGAAGCCGCCGGTGGACGCGCCCGCGTCCAGGCAGCGCCGGCCGGTCACCTGGACCGCAAACGCCGCAAGCGCGCCGGCGAGCTTGTGGCCGCCGCGTGACACGTATCCGGGTTCGCCGCCCGCATCGGTGATCGTGATCGGCGCGTCCCTGGTCACCTGCGTGGCCGGCTTAGCCGCCGGGCTTCCGCCGACCGCGACACGCCCGGCGCTGACCAGTTCGGCGGCCTGCTCACGGGACCGGGCCAGCCCACGCCGCACTAGCTCCGCGTCCAGCCTGACCCGGGCAGCACTCAACGCTGATCCTCGTCCAGCTGGGCGAGGATCTCCCCGAGCCGCTGGTGAACCTCGTCGAGCACCGCCGGGTGGTCCGCCACCGGCGCGTCCGCGATTCTGGCCAGCGGCGCGACAGCTTCGTCCACCCGCTCGTCACCAGTCGGTGGTGTCACCGCTGGGTTCTCCCCATCCATATAAGCTAGCCTCCCCGTGGAACGCTACCCGTTACCTGATCACGTGAGCGAGGCGAGCATGGCTTCAGCCGAGGAATGCCGCGAGGCACTGCAGAAGCTCACCGGCCGGCTGGCCGAGATGAAGCCTGGGGACCGGGCCAGTTACTTCGGCAACCGGTCGATGAGCGTCGAGGTGACCGACCTGGGCGTGACGTTCGTGACCAGGTTCACCGACGACGGCACCGAACCGGTCCGCGAGGCCGCGTCCGTCGAGCCGCAGGCCGACATCCGCCTGGCCGCGAAAAGCGACGACGTGCTGCACCTGGCCGAATCGCCGCAGAACATCGCGCGCATGTGGGTGTCCGGCAAGGTCAGCGTGAAGGCCAGCATGCGTGACCTGCTAGCTCTCCGCAAGCTCCTCTGACATGGGTGACCTGATCCTGCTGCGGCACGGCGAGACCGAGTGGAGCCAGGCCGGCAAGCACACGGGGCGGACAGACATTCCGCTCACGGCGCACGGCGAGGAATGCGCGGCGGCGGTGACACCGCTGCTCCGCGACCGCCACATCACCGCGGTCTTCACCAGCCCGGCCCAGCGCGCCGTGCGCACCGCCGAACTGGCCCTCGAAAGCGCCGCCGCGTCCGCCAAGCAGGACCCTGACCTGTGGGAATGGGACTACGGCGGCTATGAGGGCCAGACCACCGCGCAGATCCAGCAGACCAGGCCTGGCTGGTATCTATGGCGCGACGGCGTGATACCGGGCGACAGCGACCATCCGGGCGAGACCGTCCAGTCGGTCGGCGAGCGCACCGACCGGGTGCTGGCCCGGGTCCGCCCGCTGCTGCCCGACGGCGACGTGGTCCTGGTCGCGCACGGGCACGTGCTGCGTATCCTCACCGCGCGCTGGCTCGGGCTTGACCCGGCCGACGGCCGCCTGTTCCGCCTGGACACCGGCACGGTGTGCACGCTCGGCTTCGAGCACGACGAGCCGGTCATCCTCACCTGGAACCGCACGCCGTAGTCTGGCTGCGTGACCGATGACGAGCAGGCCCCGCAAGGACTGGACGTCAGCGTCCCCAACATGGCGCGGATGTACGACTACGCGCTCGGCGGCAAGGACAACTTCGCGGCCGACCGGGAGGCGGTAGAGAAGCTGTTCCGGTTCTCTCCGGAGAACCGCGACGTGCCGGTGGTCAACCGGCGGTTCCTCGCCCGGGCGACGCGGTTCGCCGCCGAGCAGGGCATCGCGCAGTTCCTCGATCTCGGCTCGGGCCTGCCCAGCCAGGGCAACGTGCACGAGGTGGCGAGGCAGGTCCGGCCGGACGCGCGGGTTGTTTACGTCGACAACGACCCGATGGCCGCGCTGCACGCCGCCAGCCTGCTGGCCGGCCACGACGACGCGATCGCTGTGGTGCAAGAGGACATCCGCAACTACGCGAAGGTTCTCGGCCATCCTGACACCCTGCGCCTGATCGACTTCTCCCAGCCGGTCGTCGTGCTGTTCGTGTCGGTACTGCACTCGATCCCGGACGCGGACGAGCCGGGCAGCGTCATCCGCGCCTTCGCCCGGCGCATGGTGCCGGGCAGTTACCTGATCTTGTCGCACCTCACCAGCGACGGCCATCCCGCCGAACTGGTGCGGCAGAAGGAGGAGGTCTTCGCGAAGACCCCGACGCCCTTCTCGTATCGCAGCCGCGCGCAGATCCTCGGCTACTTCGACGGATTCGAGCTGGTCGAGCCCGGGCTGACGCCGGTCACGCAATGGCGCGCCGAACCACTCGACGAGAAACTTCAGGCCGCCGGCGAGTGGTGGCTCGGCGGTGTCGGCCGCAAGCCTTGAACTACTCTTCCTCGGGGCGACGAGTCTCTTCGGTGACCCAGTCCAGGTACGCCGCGGATCCGGCCACTATGGGGACCGCGATGATCTCCGGCTCGTCGTACGAATGTCGTTCTGCCAGAAATGCCTGTAGTTCTTCGTATTTGTCAACCGGCAGCTTGAGCAGGATCAGCCATTCCTCCTCCCGCCGCACCGCGCTGTCCCACCAGTAGGTGGACGCGATCGGGCCCGCGACCTGGGCACAGGCGGCCAGCCGGGCCTCCACCGCGGCGCGCGAGAGCTCGATGGCCTCGGCCCGCGAGTCCGTCGTTGTCTGCACCTGCAGGTACCCACTGCCAGCCATGGCACCTGATCGTACGCTCAGGCTCCACTAGTACGCTGTCCGGCACTGGCCGGGCGGCAGAAGGGGCACGCGTGGAACTGGTCCACTCCGGGAAAGTCCGGGAGCTGTACGCGGACGGCGACGACCTCATCATGGTCGCCAGCGACCGGATCAGCGTCTACGACGTGGTCCTCCCCACGCCGATCCCCGGCAAGGGCACCGTGCTCACCCAGCTGTCCCTGTGGTGGTTCGAGCAGCTCGCGGACCTGGTCCCGAACCACGTGATCTCGGGCACGGACGTGCCGGACGAGTGGGCCGGCCGGGCGATCCGCTGCCGCCGCCTGGACATGGTGCCGGTGGAGTGCGTGGCGCGCGGCTACCTCGCCGGGCTGGGCTTCACGTCGTACCACGAAACCGGCACGATCTCCGGCGTGCGGCTGCGACCGGGGCTTGGCGAGGGCTCGCGGCTGCCCGAGCCGGTGTTCACGCCGACGACCAAGGCTCAGTCCGGCCACGACGAGCCGATGACGTACGACGAGGTCGTGGCGCTGACCGGTGCGGACCGGGCCGCCGAACTGCGCCGGCTGACGCTTGAGGTGTACCGCAAGGGCGCATCGCTGGCGGCGCAGCGCGGAGTCATCATCGCCGACACGAAGCTGGAGTTCGGCGTGGCGCCGGACGGCGCGCTGGTGCTGGCCGACGAGGTGCTGACTCCGGACTCGTCGCGGTTCTGGCTGGCTTCGGAATGGCAGCCGGGGCGACCGCAGCGATCGCTGGACAAGCAGTTCGTGCGCGACTGGTCGTCCGGCCTGGATTGGGACCGCAAGCCGCCCGGCCCGGCCATGCCGCCGGACGTGGTCGCCGCCACCCAGGCTCGCTACGCCGAGCTGTACGAGCGGCTCACCGGGCGTGCCTGACTTCGAGCTGCGGGCGCCGCGGCTGCGCGCCGCGCGCGGCGTGACGGTCGCGACCGACGTGTCGCTGACCGCCTCGGCGGGCGAGGTCATCGCGGTGGAGGGCCCGAACGGCTCGGGCAAGAGTACGCTGCTCGCCGCCGCGGCCGGGCTGCTGCCGACCGAGAACGCGACCCTCCGCCCCGCCACCGTCGGTTTTTCTCCCGAACGAGCCTCCCTGCTTCCCCGGGTCACCGTGCTTCGCTGGCTGACGGGGCTGGCGCGCACGGCCGGCTTGTCCCGGGCCGACTCGGCCGCTGGCGTGGTCGACCTTCTGCGGCGGCTCGGGCTGGAGCCGGCCGCCACCCGCCCGCTGCACGTGCTGTCGCGGGGCAACACGCAGCGCGTGCTGGTGGCTCAGGCGCTGGTCGGTGATCCCGGCCTGGTGATCCTGGATGAGCCTTCGGGCGGGCTGGACGCGGATGGTGTGGCAAGAGTGGCCGCGGAGATCGTCCGGGCCGCGAACCGCGGCGGCGTGGTGCTGGTGGCACGGCATCCGACCGCGCCGCTGCCGCTGCCGGCCGGGACGACGTGGCGGTTCCGTGACGGCACGGTGGCTGTGCAGCCGCGGAGCGGTGGCGTGCAGGTCACCGCACCGACGCTGGAGGTGGAGACAGGGAACGGGGTGGTCCGGCGGGTCAGCGAGGCCGAACTGCCGGGTGTGCTGCGCGCCGCGCTGGACGCGGGCGTGCCGGTCCGGCGGGTGCAGCCGATCCTTGACGATGCGTCGCCGGGTGCTCCCGCGGCCCCGGCGATTCCGGTGGCCGGTACCGCCGCGGGCACCACCGCGCCACCGCACCGGGCCGGGCTCCTCGCCCGCGTGCTGCACGGCGCGGCGCATCGTGCGCGGCTGCTGGCGGTATCCCAGTGGTTCTTCGCGCCGATGCTGGTCTTCCTCGCCGTGCTGGCGATCATCTACGCGACCGACGCCGGCCCGGCGCTTCAGCCCGCCGCGGTGACCTCGATCGCGCTGGTCCCGGTGATGGCATGGCTGACCGTGCTGGCGCACCGGGTGGACGGCCGGGAGCTCGCCCGGGCGTTCGCGGCGCACGTGGGCGGACGAGCGCGAGCGCACCTGGCCACCGACCTGTGCCTGGTGCCGTTCGCGGTGGCGCTGACCTTGTTCGGCGTCGTCTGGCCGCTGGCCAGCCAGGGCGGGCACCAGCACCCGCGCGACGTCGTGCTGCGGATGATCGAGCTGCACCTGGCCGCGGCGGTGTTCGGCATCGGACTCGGCTCGGTGCTGGCGCTCATCGAGCGCATCGGCTGGCGGCTGATCGTGGCGGTCGCGGTGTTCCTCTGCCTGGTCATCGTGCGCGACACGCCTATGGTCCCGCTGCTTCGGCTGAGCACCGCCGCGGTGAACAACGCGACCCCCGTCGGCACGCAGGTCTTCTGGATGTGCGCCACGGCCGTCGCCCTCATCGCCGCCGCCGCCCGCCTGTCCACCCGCCTCCCGTAACGCGGCCCCCGCGGCCCCCCGCGCCAGCACCCCCCGCACCCCCCGGCACTCGCCTGAGTTGCCCGACTTATCCGTTATATCCGTACACGGCGAATGTCTTTCGTGGTAGAAAAGTGCTCCATGGTAAGAAAGGCGCCAGATCTGGCGCCTTTTTCAACAGAGGGCCCTTTTCTAACAAGGGAGCGTTTGCTCCTTTGCAACTGGAGACGCTTAGGCAACTTCGGTCGCGCCCGGACTCAGCTATAGAACCCGCAGAGGCGGCGGACGTACGATTTTGAAGCCGCGCGGCGAGGATCGCACCGAACCGGCGCCAAGGCCGTTAGCGCTGAAGACGGCCAGGTCCTCGGCGGGATCCGGGTACCCCTGCTTGCGGTCGCATCCGGCGACGAATGCTTGGTCCAGGTGCTCCGGCCCGGCGGGCGCCATCTCGTCGATCATCCAGTTCTCAGCCGACGCCCGATTGTCCATCGCAATACCCTCGCGCCATCCTACTCCGATATCGTATAATCCGATATCGTGATATCCGAAAATGGACTACCTCGGCCGGTACTCGCGTTGCAGCAGACGACCCACGTCACGCTGCACGCCCTGAGCTCGGCACTCGCCGACCTGCGGCTGACCGCCGCGGAGATCAACGCACTGGCGAACCTGGCCGAACGCGGCGCGCTCAGCGTGAGCCAGCTCAGCGCCGAGACCGGCACGAAGGCGAGCACGCTGACGAACGTGCTGGACCGGCTGGAGCAGCGCGGCTACCTGGTCAGGGAGCTCGACGCCACCGACCGCCGGTCGTTCCGGCTCGTGCTGACCGCGTCCGGGAGCGCCATCGCCGACCGCGTGATCGCGGTCGTCGCGGAGCTGGAAGACCGCGCACTCGGCAGTCTGTCCGCCAGTCAGCTCGCCGGCTTTCACGCCGTCATGACCGCACTCAGAGAGGCATCCTGATGCACGACCACCACCCGCAGGTCACCGACCCGGAAATCGCCGCCATCCTGCCCGCCATCACCGGGTCGGCCGGCGAGTTCCGGCATCGTCAGCACATCCACCTCGCGTTCTGGGCGGTACGGCGCTTCGGCATGCCGGAAGCGGCAACCCGGGTCTGCGGCATGATCCGGCACATCGCCGCTTACCAGCGGGCGCCGCAGAAGTACCACGAAACCGTGTCGCGTGCCTGGATGGAACTGGTCGCGCACCACGTGACGACCGACCCGGAATGCGCCGACTTCGACGCGTTCGCCGCGCGCAACCCCGCGCTGCTGGACAAGCGGCTCCTCAGCCGCCACTACCGGTCGGCGACGCTCGCCAGTGCGCCGGCGCGCAGCGGCTGGATAGCTCCCGACCTCGTCCCGTTCCCGTGGTCACCTCAGGACAGGATCGACGGCTGATCGATCACCCACCGCCAGCTGCCGTCCGGCTGGCGTCGCGCGATCTCCGTGGTCGCGCCGCCGCCGGGCAGGCGGGTGGTGGTGAGCGCGATATCGCCGTTGACGATGGCCGGCAGCTGTCCCGCCGACCCGAGCACTGGAGCCGCCACGAAGAAATCGCGGTAGACCTCGCGGATCTGCTCGTGGCCGCGGGTGAGCTCTCCCGGCGGAAAGGCCAGGACCGCGTCCGGCTCGTACAGCGCCACGACGCCTTCCACATCCCCGGCGTTGGCCCGCTTCAGGAAGAAGTCGCTCAGATCCTCCGGCCGTCGTGCTGGTTCGTACTCGATCTCATCCGCCATCCGCCCACTGTCTCACCGCCGTACGACATTTCTAGCGTCATCCGACGTCGGCCCGGCGCGGATTGACACGGTCTAGTGGGCTCGATTGCGCAATTGACACGCTGGGGTGGGGCGGGCGCTGAGCGGGCGGGGCGGGCGCTGGGTGGGCGGGCTAGGCGAGGATTGTCCAGTTGTGCGGGGGGACCAGCAGGGGGTCGGGGGAACCGGGGTCCGCGACGGGGGAACCGGAGTCGGCGACGGCGAGCGAGCCGGCGTCGACCGGGAACCGGTACGGTGCGTCGCCGAGGTTGAGCAGGACCACGATCTCTCCGGAGGCACCGGAACACCGGTAGGCGATCGCCTCGTTGGTCAGGTGCTCGACATTGCACCGGCCCCGCACCAGCCACGGATGCCGGCGCCGGAAGCCGATCAGCCGCTGGTGCAGGCGGTACACCGGCCAGCCGTCTGGCCCCAGGTCCGACGGGCGGCGCGGGAAGGCCGGCCGGATCGCGTCGTCGCCGCCGGCCCGGTGCTCCTTGATGCCGCGGAACGCCTGCTCGTCGCCGTAGTAGACGCTCGGCAGGCCGGCCACGGTGAACAGCACGACGAGCGCGTGCGGCAGATGCCGCTCGTCGGCCAGCTGCGAAGCCAGCCGCGTCACGTCGTGATTGCCGGCGAACGTCTGCGGCAGCAGCCCGCCCGCGCAGAATTGCTGGTGCCGGTCCAGCGCCCACGCCAGCTCGAAGAGGTTCCGGTCGTTAAGCGAGCTCCAGATCGCCTTCCACAGCTCGTACTGGGTGACCGAATCCAGGGCCGCCGACGAGGCGTATTCCGCGTAGTCGCCGTGGATCATCTCCGCTCCGAACCAGGCGTCGGGGTAGGAGGCCCGGACCTTCGGCAGGACCTGGCGCCAGAAGGCGGCGGGCACCGCGTACGCCGCGTCCAGCCGCCAGCCCGCCGCGCCCCGGTCCAGCCAGTACGCCATCACCTCGCCGACGTAACCGGCGACCGCGGGCAGCGCGTGATCCAGGGCGACGAGGTGCTGATGTCCCTCGAAGGTCGCGAACCGCCCGGCCTCGTCGCGGCGGAACCACTCCGGATGCGGGAACGAGCGGGCGACGTGGTTGAACACGCCGTCGAGCACGATCCGCAGCCCGCGCTCTGCCGCGGCCGAAGTCAGCGCGGCGAAGTCAGCGTCATCGCCGAGCCGCCGGTCGATCCGGAAGTGGTCGACGGTGTCGTAGCCGTGGGTCTCGGCGGCGAACACCGGCCCCAGCAGCAGCCCGGAGCAGCCGAGCTCGACCGCGTAGTCCAGCCATCCGGACAGGTGCCGCAGCCGGTGCCGCACCGCCGCACCAGGCCGCAGCGCCATG
>Ga0207664_10000358_pt1 | contig 33535 bp, 19 predicted proteins | sample LARL83metaG_FD_184349 | JGI IMG/M metagenome (GOLD analysis project Ga0207664, IMG submission 184349) | Corn, switchgrass and miscanthus rhizosphere microbial communities from Kellogg Biological Station, Michigan, USA - LAR L8-3 metaG... | ecosystem: Host-associated > Plants > Roots >... | reverse complement strand
ATGCCATGGCGCTGCTGCCCCTCACGGCTCCAGCAAACTCTCCAGCGCGCGCTGAAAAACATCGCGCATGCCATCGCTGAAACAGCACAGGATCACCTCGGTCGAATCGTCACCGGCAAGTTCGGTACGCAGCGTGGTCACCGCGACCCGCGCCGCCTCGGCGGCGGGATAGCCGTAGATGCCGCAGCTGATCGCGGGAAACGCGATCGTGCGCAGTTGGTGCTCACGCAGCAGCCGCAGCGCATTTCGGTAGCAATTCGCCAGCAAGTCCGCTTCACCGGCGCTGCCGCCATGCCACACCGGCCCCACCGTATGGATCACATGACGCGCCGGCAGCGCGAAGCCCGCCGTGATGCGCGCCTCGCCGGTCGGGCAACGCACCCCGGGAGAGGATTCGGGAAGCGCGCGGCACGCCTGCAACAGGCCGGGGCCGGCCGCGCGATGGATGGCGCCGTCCACGCCACCGCCGCCGAGCAGGCTCGGGTTGGCGGCGTTGACGATTGCGTCCACGTGCAGCGTGGTGATGTCGGCGGTGACGATCTTCGGGGGCATGGCTTCACGCAAGGTGGCGTCCTATGCTTCGGGCAGGCATTCAGTACGCGAGGTGGCAACCGGCCATGGCGAAAACGGAAGACATTTCCTTCGGCTACCTGCTCAGCGACGTGACCTTGCTGTTCCGCAAGCATTTCGACCGGCGCGCCGTGAAGTTCGGCCTGACCCGTGCGCAATGGCGCGCGACCAAGATGTTGTACCACCGCGAAGGTCTGCGGCAAACCGAACTGGCCGAGTTCCTGGAAATGGAGCCGATCGCGGTGGGCCGCGTGATCGACCGCTTGCAGGCGGCCGGTTTCGTCGAGCGCCGCCCGGATCCGAAGGATCGCCGCGCCTGGCGGCTGCATACCACCGAGCAGGCACGGGTGATCGTGGGCGACATGGAATTGATCGCGCGCGACTTGCGCAAGGACGCCACGCGCGGCATCGACCACGACGAGCTGCAGCAGGCATTGGCGGTGATCGGTCGCATCAAGGACAACCTGCTGGCGCTGGAGCAGGACACTGCCGCTCCCTGACGAAGGGGTTCGTGCCGCGACGCCAGCGATGCACAAGTGCCTGGCTCGCCGAAGCTTCAACCGATGCGCCGCAGCCCCTGACGAAAGTCATGGTTGCCGCCTCGGCGGTCAACCGGATGCCGGCCTCCACGTTGTCATGCCATTGCTGCCTCGCATCATCGGCATCGCGGTTTCCCCGGCCGCATCCCTTCACCCGCTGCCGCCGCGTGCGGCGCGACGATCGAGAAACCCCTGCGCATGTCATGGAAAAAAATCGTCCTTGTCGCGGCCGTCCTGCTCGCGGTTGTTCTGGCCATGCATTTTTTCGTGGGGCAGGCCGGCGACGGCAAGGCCGCGGCGTCGAGGGCGGCCACACCAGTTCCGGTTGAAACGGCGCCGGCCATCCAGGGCGATGTCGAGCTGTCGCTGAAGCTGGTCGGCCGGGCCGAGGCATGGTCGACGGTGACTTTGCGCGCGCGCGTTTCCGGCCAGCTCGAATCGCTGTCGTTCAAGCCCGGCGCGCTGGTGCGCAAGGGCACGCTGCTGGCACAGATCGATCCGCGCCTGCTCAAGGCGCAGCTCGATCAGGCGCGCGGCAGCGTGGCGCGCGATCAGGCGCAACTGCAGAAGGCGCAGGCCGACCAGCAACGCTACGCCGACATGCTGACCAGGGGTTTCGTTTCGAAATCGGACTACGACCTGTACAAGGCGAACCTCGCCGTGGCCAGAGCCGCCCTGCAGAGCGACCAGGCCGCGCAGGAGCTGGCGCAGACGCAGCTCGACTACGCGCGCATCGTCGCGCCGTTCGATGGCATCACCGGCGCGCCGCTGGTGTGGCCGGGCGCGCAGATCAGCGCCGACAGCACCGACATCGTGGTGCTCAACCAGGTCGAGCCGATGCGGGTTGCGTTCAATATCCCGGAGGACAGCCTGCCGGCGGTGCGCGCCGCGCAACGGCAGGGCGCGCTCGACGTCGAGGTGACGATCTCCGGCGACCACGCCGCGCCGTTGCACGGCACGCTCGAGTTCATCGACAACGCGGTCGATGCCGCCACTGGCACCATCGTGCTGAAGGCGCGCTTCGACAATGCCGATCATCGCCTCACGCCCGGCCAGTTCGTGCAGGTGAGCCTGCCGACCACGCGCCTGGTGAACGTGGTGAGCGTGCCGGTGCATGCGCTGCAGAGTTCGACCAACGGCAGCTTCGTGTTCGTGCTGGGCGCCGACGGCAAGGTGCAGCAGCGCCCGGTGACGACCGGCCCGAGCACGGCCGGGCGCACCGTGATCGACAAGGGGCTGAAAGCCGGCGAGCAGGTGGTGACCGAGGGCCAGATGCTGCTGGTCGACGGCAGCGCCGCGACCGTCAAGCGGAGCTGAGCCGATGAATATCCCGGAGCTCTGCATCCGCCGTCCGGTGATGACCACGCTGCTGATGACGGCGCTGCTGGTGTTCGGCCTCGTCGCCTATCCGCAGTTGCCGGTGAACGAGCTGCCGAACGTCGATTTCCCGACCATCAGCATCAGCGCCAGCCTGCCCGGCGCGTCGCCGGAAACGATGGCCTCGGCGGTGGCGACGCCGCTGGAAGGGCAGCTGTCCACGATTGCCGGGATCAGCGCGATGAGCTCGACCAGCGCGCTCGGTTCCACCTCGATCACGCTGACCTTCGAGCTGGACCGCAACATCGACGCGGCCGCGCAGGACGTGCAGTCGGCGATTTCCTCGGCCTTGCGCCAGCTGCCGAAGGAGATGACCACGCCGCCCACGTTCCGCAAGGTCAACCCGGCCGACGCGGCGATCCTGTATCTGGCGATGAGCTCGTCGACGATGCCGTTGACCAAGGTCGACGAATACGCGGAGACCGAGCTTGCGCAGCAGCTGTCGATGGTCGACGGCGTGGCGCAGGTGAGCGTGTACGGCTCGCAGAAATACGCGGTGCGCATCAGCGTGGATCCGGATCGGCTCGCTGCCAGCGGCATCGGCATCGACCAGGTGCAGAACGCGATTGCCGATGCCAACGTCAATCAATCCACCGGTTCGCTGTATGGCTCGCGCCAGCAGCTGCCGATACGCAGCGATGGCCAGCTGCAGCGTGCGGCGGCATACAACGACGTGGTGGTGGCCTACCGCAACGGCGCGCCCGTGCACGTGGGCGACATCGGCAAGGCACGCGACAGCGTGCAGGACGACCAGAAGGCCAGCTGGTACAACGGCACCCGCGCCATCGTGCTGGCGATCCAGCGCCAGCCGGGCGCGAACACGGTGGCCACGGTGGACCGGATCAAGGCGGTGCTGCCGAGCTTCCGCGCTGGCCTGCCGCCGTCGGTGAAGCTCGAGACCTTGTACGACCGCTCGCAGTCGATCCGCGCCTCGGTCGACGACGTGCAGTTCACCCTGCTGCTGGCCGGCGCGCTGGTGGTGTTCGTGATCTACCTGTTCCTCGGCAACCTTTCCGCCACGCTGATTCCCGCCGTGGCGTTGCCGATCTCGGTGCTGGGCACGTTTGGCGTGATGTATGCGCTGGGCTACAGCCTCGACAACCTCTCGCTGCTTGCGCTTACGCTGGCGGTCGGTTTCGTGGTCGACGATGCGATCGTGATGCTGGAAAACATCGTGCGCCACATGGAGGCGGGCGTGCCGCCCTATGAGGCGGCCCTGCAGGGCGCCGGCGAAATCGGCTTCACGATCTTCTCGATGACGCTGTCGCTGATCGCGGTATTCATCCCGGTGATGTTCATGGGCGGCATCGTGGGCCGGCTGTTCCACGAGTTCGCGGTGGTGATCAGCGTGGCGATCCTGATCTCCGGCATCGTGGCCATTACGCTCACGCCGATGCTGTGCAGCCGTTTCGTCAAGGCGCATGGCGAGGAAAGGAAGAATTGGCTGGTCGGCGGCTTCGACCGCGGCTTCAACGCCGTGCAGCGCGGCTATGCGGGCAGCCTGCGCTGGTGCATGGACCGGCCGCGCATCGTGCTCGGCGCGTTCGGCCTGAGCCTGCTGGCGACTGCGCTGCTGTTTTACGTGGCGCCCAAGGATTTCATTCCCGCCGGCGACAACGGCCAGCTCCGCGTCAACACCGAAGGACCGGAAGACGTTTCGTTCGACGGCATGGTGGCGCGTCAGCAGCAACTGGTCGAGGTGATCGCCAAGGATCCGAACATCGCCGGCTACATGTCCAGCGTGGGCGCGGGCGGTTCGCGCAGCACGGTCAACAATGGCTCGATCCTGCTGTTGTTGAAGCCGGCCAGCCAGCGCAGGCTCGACCCTGAAGGCATCATCCAGGAACTGCGCCCCAAGCTGGCCACGGTCGCCGGAATCCGCACCTATATCCAGAACTCGCCGGCGATCCAGATCGGCGGTCGGCAGTCCAAGGCGCAATATCAATACACGTTGCAGTCGGTCGACCTGGCCGCGCTGTACGACTGGAGCGGCAAGGTCACCCGGGCATTCCAGTCGCTGCCCGGCTTCCAGGACGTCACCAACGATCTGGATCTGAACAGCCCGTCGATCATGGTCAAGGTCGACCGTGCCAAGCTGGCGCCGCTCGGCCTCACCATGGCGCAGGTGCAGACCGCGCTGGGCATCGGCTTCGGCGAAAACCAGATCTCCACCATCTACGGCTCGTCGACGCAGTACTGGGTGATCCTGCAGGTCGAGCGCAAGTTGCAGAACGATCCGGCGGTGCTGTCGCAAATGTATGTCACCTCCAGCAACGGCACGCCGGTGCCGCTGAGCGCGGTGGCCAGCTTCAGCCGCGAGCCGCAGGCGCTGACGGTGAACCATCAGGGCCAACTGCCGGCGGTGACGGTGTCGTTCAACCTCGCGCAGGGCGTCTCGCTCAGCGACGCCGTCACCAGCATCAACACCGCCATGGACAAGATGGGCCTGCCGGCCACCATCAGCGGTAGCGTGCAGGGCACCGCCCAGGCATTCCAGCAATCCATGCAGGGTATGGGCATGCTGTTGCTGCTGGCGGTGTTCGTGATCTATCTGGTGTTGGGCATCCTGTACGAGAGCTTCATCCATCCGCTGACGATTCTTTCGGGATTGCCCGCGGCGGCGGTCGGCGCGCTGCTGACCCTGGTGATCTTCCACGCTTCGCTGGACCTGTTCGCCTTCGTCGGCATCGTGATGCTGATCGGCATCGTCAAGAAGAACGCGATCATGCTGATCGACTTCGCGCTGGAGCGGCAGCGCGAGGAAGGCATGTCGCCGGCGCAGGCGATCTTCGACGCCTGCCGCGTGCGCTTTCGCCCGATCATGATGACCAGCATGGCGGCGATGGCCGGCACCTTGCCGATCGCGCTGGGCATGGGCGCCGGCGCCGACGTGCGGCGCTCGTTGGGTCTGGCGGTGGTCGGCGGGCTGATCTTCTCGCAGGTGCTCACGCTGTACCTGACGCCGGTGATCTACATCTACATGGACCAGCTGCAGCGGCGCTTCGATCGCAGCGGCAAGACGGTGCCGGCGCGCTGACTTGTGGCGCCCGGCGTGAGGCCGCTAGGCTGGCCTCCTATCCCGGGCAGGAGCACGACATGCGCCAGCAGACACCGATCATGCGTTTCTTCGCTGCGGTGGCGGGCATCGCGCTCGGTGCCAGCGCCTGCGCCACCGCGCCTGCACCCGCACAGATGGACGCCGCGGCATTGCACGCCTATGCCGCCAAGCCATGGAACAAGGCCGCGTTGATGAACACCACGGTGGAGCTCGGCCGCTACCGCGGCGTGCCGGTGGTCGCCGAGCATCCCTGCTCGGATGTCTGCCCGCAGTACACGGTGCGCATCATCCATTACCGGTTGCCGCCGGAGGCCACCTGCGCCAGCGTGGGCGGCGTCGAGAAGGAGGTGCTGGTGCCGATCGCGATCACCGTGCGGTCGAAGACCTTCTGCATCCCCGAGCCGCTGGTGGCATCGGGTGCGTATTACGCGAAGTAGTGATTGGCTCCTCCCTCTGCTTTGCAGGGGGAGGCAGGGAGGGGGCGCTCTTGACCTGCAGCAAAGAGCGACCCCACCCCAACCCTCCCCTGCATTCGCAGGGGAGGGAGCAGAGCTCATCACTCGCCGGCGCCGTCCTTCGCGAACGCACCGGGAGCGGAGCCGAAATCGCCGTCCGCCTGGGCGGCCATGTACGAGAACGCGGCATACACCGCCACGTTCTGCGCCAGTTCCTTCGGGTCGATCTTGTCCAGCGTGTCGTTGGCGGTGTGGTGCCAGTCGAAGTAGTGCGTGCCGTCCTGGGTCAGCGACAGGGCAGCCATGCCCTTGCCGTGCATCTGCGATAGGTCCGAACCGCCGCCGCCGGGCTTCTTCGCGTCATACGCCACGCCGATCGGCGCCAGCACACTGGCGATCTGCGCGATCGCGCCGCGCGCTTCCGGCTTGACGCTGGCGCTCATGCGCCAGACCGGGCCGGCACCGAAATCCGATTCGGTGCCGAGCTGGAATTTCGCCACCTCGTCGGCGTGCTTGTCCGCATACGCGCGGCCGCCCCACAGGCCCATCTCCTCGTTGGCGAAGGCGATCACGCGGATCGTGCGGTCGGGCCGCTGCGGCAGGTCGTGGATCAGCTTGCCGGCCGCCATCGCGATGGCCACGCCCGCGCCATCGTCAATCGCGCCGGTGCCCGGATCCCACGAGTCCAGGTGACCGCCGATCGCCACTACCTGGTCGGGATGCTTGCGGCCGGTGATCTCGCCGATCACGTTGGCGCCGGTGTACTCGCCGACCACGCCGCAGTCCAGGTCGAGCTTCACGGTCACCGGCTTGCCGTAGGCCAGCACGCGCTCGAGCTGGTCGGCGTCGGGGTTGGACAAGGCTGCGGCGGGAATCGCCTTGGCCGGATCGCGGAAACCGGTAACGCCGGTATGGGCGATGCGGTCGTGCGCATCGGTGCCGGCCGAACGCAGCAGGTAGCCGGCTGCGCCCTTGGCGGCCGCGATCGGCGGACCGGCGGTGCGCACGGCCGAGCCCATGCCGTAGTCGTGGCCGTCCTTCCGGCGCTCCATGCGGTAGCCGATGTAGACGATCTTGCCTTTCACGCTGGCCGGATCGGCGGCCTTGAGCGCGTCGAGGCTGTCGAACTTCACCACCTCGGCAGTGAGGCCGCCCTTCGGCGTACCCGGCGAGTAACCCAGCGCGGTCAGCACCAGCGGCTGCGCGAACGGGCTCACGATGGCCGCGTGTTCGCTGCGGCGCTGCCACAGCGGAAACGTCACCGCTTCGGTGTAGACCTTGTCGTAACCGAACGCCTTGAACTTCGCCACCGCCCAGTCGCGGGCGCGCTGGTCGGCCTCGCTGCCGGCCATGCGCGGACCGACCTCGGTGGTCAGCGATTCGACGATGCGATAGCCGGTGTCGTCATGCATCGCCTTGTCGCGCAACTGCACGGCCGTCTTTACGGCCGTGGCGGGGATCGTGGTATCGGCGGCGCTGGCGATGCCGCTGGCCAGCAGCAGGCTGGCGGCGAGCACGTTGAGGGGAAGACGGCGCATCGGGGGACTCCGCGGAGGAAACCCCGATTATGGCGCGGTTGCGAGGCGGCGCTTAGGCCAGAAGTCATGGCCGTGGAACGCTCGCCGGAGCGATGCGGGATCTTGCGGGAGCGGCTGAAGCCGCTCCCGCAGGCTTGTCTATTGCCTGTTCTTCAGCAGATCGCGGATCTCGGTGAGCAGGGCGACATCGGCCGGCGGCGCAGCGGGCGCCTCTTCCTGCTTGCGGCTGAGCCTGTTGACGCCCTTGATCACCAGGAAGATCGCGAAGGCGATGATGAGGAACTGGATCAACGTATTGATGAAGGCGCCGTACTGGATCGCCACTTCGGCGATCTTGTGCGCGGGGTTGCTGGCGTCGGCCGGCCGCAGTACCCATTTCAGGTCGCTGAAGTCGATGCCGCCGGTGAGCCAGCCGATCGGCGGCATGATGATCTGGTCGACCAGCGAGGTGACGATCTTGCCGAACGCGCCACCGATGACCACACCGACGGCGAGATCGATGACGTTGCCGCGCATCGCGAAAGCCTTGAATTCGCTGAGCATGCTCATGCTGATGGACTCCGTTGTGTTGAGCCGGATGGCGGGCTGACTGTAGCGCGTGGCCGCGTCATCGCACAGGGGGCGCGTCGCACTTCAGACGATGCGCCCGTCCAGTTCGGCCACACCGGCAAGCTCGGCATGAAAGCGATCGCCCCGCTGCAGCGCCGCCACACCGGCGGGCGTGCCGGTGAAGATCAGGTCGCCGGCCTTCAGCTCGAACAGTTTCGACAGGGCGGCGATGATCTGCGGCACGCCGTGCACCATGTCGCCCAGGCTGGCCTGCTGGCGCAGCTCGCCGTTGACGCTGAGCCGCAGCACGCTGGCGGCATCCACCGTCGCCGCGCCGGCCGGGCGCAACGCAGAGACCGGTGCCGAGTGATCGAAGGCCTTGGCCGCGTCCCAGGGGTGGCTCTTGGCCTTCGCCTGCGCCTGCAGGTCGCGGCGGGTCAGGTCCAGCCCGACGCCATAACCCCAGACCAGCGCGGCGGCCTGTTCCGGCGACAAGTCGTGGCCGCCGGCGCCCAGTGCCACCACCATCTCCACTTCATGGTGCAGATCGCTGGTGGCCTGCGGATAAGGCACGTCGGCGCCGTCGCTGACCACCGCGTCCGCCGGCTTGCAGAAGAACATCGGCGCGGCGGTATCCACGCTGGCACCCATCTCGCGCGCGTGCTCGGCATAGTTGCGGCCGATGCAGAACACGCGGCGGATCGGAAAGCGCTGGTCGCTGCCGATGATCGGCAGGCTGGGGACGGCGGGCGGCGCGATGGCGTAGGTCATGCCGGCAAGCGTAGCAAAGCCGACGGCGCCCGCGGAGCACGCGTGCGGAACCTGTCGATCCCGCGCCGCTTCGTTCGTCGATCGAGAGCGGCGGTGGTTTCAGTGCCGTGGCGGGTGACAGCTGTCACCGACGATGATTGATGCTGTGCCATGGCGGCGGGCCGGCAGGTCATCCATGCTGGACCTTGCCACCTGAAACAGACCGTCGAAAACGGGGATGGATGTGGATAACGCCGAACTGCTGAAAGAACTGCGCATCGAGCGCCACCAGCGCGAGGACCACGGCGGTGGCCCGGGCCGCTGGCCGTGGATCACGGCAGGCGTGCTCGCCGCCCTGGTGCTGCTTGGTGGCGCCGGCTGGATGCTGCTCGGCCATCGCGCGGTGGTCGTGCAGACGGCGGCCGCCGTTGCACCGACTTCCGGCAGCGAAGCCGGCGCGGTGCTGCAGGCGACCGGCTATGTCACCGCGCGGCGGCAGGCCACGGTGTCGGCGCAGATCACCGGCACGCTGACCGCGGTGTTGATCGAGGAAGGCGACCACGTCAAGCAGGGCCAGGTGCTGGCGCGGCTGGACGACAGCGGCTACAAGGCCAACCTCGCCGCGGCGCAGGCGCAGGCCGATGCGGCACGCGCGCTGCTGGCGCAGAACCGGGCGCAACTGGCGCAGAGCGTGCACGATGCGGCACGGCTGCAGTCGCTGGCCGCGCGTGGGCTGGTGTCGAAGCAGAGCGCCGAACAGGCGCAGACCCAGGTCAACAGCCTGCGTGCCCAGCTTGGTTCACAGCAGCAGCAGGCCAAGTCGGCCGATGCGCAGGCCCACGTGGCGAAGGTGAACTTCGACTACACCGTGGTGCGCGCACCGTTCAGCGGCGTGGTCACCACCAAGGACGCCCAGGTCGGCGAGATCATTTCGCCGCTGTCCGCCGGCGGCGGCTTCACCCGCACCGGGGTGGGCACCATCGTCGACATGGACTCGCTGGAGATCGACGTCGACGTCAACGAGGCCTATATCGGCCGCGTCAAGCCGGGCATGCCGGCCGAGGCCGTGCTGGACGCGTATCCCGACTGGAAGATTCCCGCCCACGTGGTCGCCATCGTGCCTACCGCCGATCGCGGCAAGGCGACCATCAAGGTGCGCGTGGCGCTGGAAAAGAAGGATGCGCGCGTGGTGCCCGACATGGGTGCGCGGGTGTCGTTCCTGGAAGAGAAGCAGAACGCCACGGCGCCGCCGCCGCAAGGCGTGCTCGTGCCGGCGGCGGCCATCGTCCAGCGTGATGGCCGCAGCGTGGTCTTCGTGGTCGATGGCGACACGGTGCGCCAGCGCACGGTGAGCCCGGCGGCGCAGGCGTACGGCGAGTTGCGTTTGCTGCCGGCCGCGGTAAAGCCGGGCGACAACGTGGTGGTCTCGCCGCCGGCCGAGCTAAGCGACGGTTCGGACGTCCAGATGAGAAAACCGTAGCTTTCCCGTTTGTGGGAGCGACTTCAGTCGCGATGTCCCAGAAGGTTTTGAACGAGTGGCATCGCGACTGGAGTCGCTCCCACCGCAAGTCAGCCATCCACAAGGCATTCATCGGAGATCTACCATGGGCACACTGATCGAGATCCAGAACCTTGCCAAGACGTACGCGCGCGGCAAGCAGAAAGTCGAAGTGCTGCATCACGTCAACCTGGACATCGCCGAAGGCGACTTCCTCGCGTTGATGGGGCCGTCCGGTTCCGGCAAGACCACCTTGCTCAACCTGATCGGCGGGCTCGACACGCCGAGCGCCGGCAGCATCCGCGTGGGCGGCCAGCGCATCGACCAGCTCGGTGGTGGTGCATTGGCGAAATGGCGGGCCTCGAACGTCGGCTTCATCTTCCAGTTCTACAACCTGATGCCGATGCTCTCGGCCCAGCGCAATGTCGAGCTGCCACTGCTGCTGACGAAGTTGTCGGCGGCGCAGCGCAAGAAGAACGCCTCGATCGCGTTGCAGCTGGTCGGCCTCGCCGACCGCGCCAGCCACAAGCCGAGCGAGTTGTCCGGCGGCCAGCAGCAGCGCGTGGCGATCGCACGCGCCATCGTCTCCGATCCTGCGCTGCTGGTCTGCGACGAGCCCACCGGCGACCTCGACCGCCAGTCCGCCGAGGACGTGCTGGGCCTGCTGCAGCAACTCAACCGCGATCATGGCAAGACCATCGTGATGGTCACTCACGATCCGAAGGCGGCCGAATACGCCAGCCACACGCTGCATCTGGACAAGGGCACCCTGGTCGAACAGGCCACGGCGTGAGGAGACAGCGATGAAATACCTTCACCTGATCTGGGCGGCGCTGTTCCGGCGCAAGACCCGCACGATACTCACCCTGGTGTCGATCATCGCCGCCTTCCTGCTGTTCGGCATGCTCGATGCCGTGCGCACCGGCTTCGACCAGGCCGGCAACAGCGCCAACGGCGCCGAGCGGTTGCAGACCGGCTCCCGGCTTTCCTTCATCCAAACCCTGCCGCAATCGCTGGAGGCACGCATCGCGCAGGTGCCCGGCGTGAAGATGGTCACCTACGCGAACTGGTTCGGCGGCGCCTACCAGGACCCGCACAACCAGGTCTTCAGCTTCGCGGTGGAGCCGAACTACCTCGACCTCTATCCGGAGATGGAAGTGAGCCCGGCCGAGCGCAAGGCGTTCGACACCACCCGCACCGGCGCGCTGGTCGGCGAGAAGCTTGCCCAGCGATTCCACTGGAAGGTGGGCGACAAGATTCCGATGCAGTCGACCATCTTCCCCAACCATGAAGGCAGCAAGAACTGGACCTTCGACATCGTCGGCATCCTGCACTCGAAGGACAAGAAGGCCGGCGGCTTCTACGACCAGATGTTCCTGCTGAACTGGAAGTATTTCGACGAGACCACGCCGTACAACCGCGGCCAGGTCGGCTGGTACGTCACCCGCGTCACCGACGTGAACCAGGCCGATCGCGTGGCCAAGGCGATCGATGCGATCTCGGCCAACTCCGATCATGAAACGCGCACGCAGACCGAGGCCGCGGCCACCGCGAGCTGGATGAAGCAGCTGGCCGACATCGGCCTGATCGTCACCTCGATCATGGGCGCGGTGTTCTTCACCCTGCTGCTGTTGTCCGGCAACACCATGATGCAGGCGGTGCGCGAACGGACGTCCGAACTGGCGGTGCTGAAGACGATCGGCTTTTCCAGCCGCAGCGTGCTGGCGATGGTGCTGGCCGAGTCGGTGCTGCTGTTGCTGCTGGGCGGCGTACTGGGTCTTGCGCTGGCGATGCTGGTGGTCGGTGGCGTGCATTCGGCGATGGGTGGTGCGATACCCATGGCGCCGGTGGATGCCGGCATCTGGCTGCGCGGCTTGCTGTTGATGATCGCCGCCGGCCTGCTGGTCGGTGCTTTGCCTGCCATGCGCGCGATGCGTCTGAACATCGTCGACGCACTGGCCGGGCGCTGAGGAGAACGACCATGTCCCTGCATTCCCTGATGTTGTTTTTCTCCGCACTCACCGTGCTGTCGCTTGTATTGCTGGCCGTGTGGATGCTGCTCGCCCGCCAGGGCCGGCAGGCCATCTCGGTCACCGCGGTGGGCATCAGCACGCTGCGTCAGCGGCTTGGCATGTCGTCGGTGATCGTGATCGGCATCGCCGGCGTGGTGGCGGTGCTGGTGGCGTTGCTGGCGATGAGCGACGGCTACCGCGAAACGCTCAACAAGACCGGCAGCGCGGACACCGCCATCGTGATGCGCGGCGCCTCGGCTTCGGAAGTGATGTCGGTGCTCGATCACGACAGCGTGACCTTGATCCCGCAGACCGCCGGCATCGCGAAGGACGCGAAAGGCCAGCCGATCGCCTCGCCCGAGCTGGTGGTGGCCGCGAACCTGCCGATCAAGGGCGGCCAGCCGGATGACGAAGGCAGCGTGCAGCTGCGCGGCGTCAGCGACCAGGCCTGGGCGGTACGGCCAAATCTGAAGATCATCGAAGGCCGCAAGTTCACTCCCGGCATGCGCGAGCTGATCGTCGGCAAGGGCGCGGCACGCCAGTTCGCCGGGCTGGAACCGGGCCACGAAATCCGCCTCGGCAGCCAGCTGTGGACGGTGGTCGGCGTGTTTGCGTCGGGCGACTCGACGGACTCGGAAGTGTGGGGCGACGCTGGTGTCGTGGCCGACACCTACCGCCGCGGCAGCAGCCGCGCATCGGTCACCGTGAAGCTGGCCGATCCCGCCGCGTTCGATGCGTTCAAGGCCACGCTGGAAAGCAATCCGCAACTGAAGGTGGACGTCAGTACCACGCTCGACTATTTCAGCAAGCAGTCCGAGGGCATGAGCAACTTCCTCACCATCATCGGCATCGTGGTCGGCTCGATCATGGCGATCGGCGCGATCTTCGGCGCGCTCAACTGCATGTTCGCCGCGGTCGCGGCGCGTGCACGCGAAATCGCCACGCTGCGGGCGATCGGTTTCCGCGGACTGCCCGTGGTGGTAGCGGTGATGCTGGAAACCATGTTGCTCGCCTTGGTCGGCGGCCTGATCGGCGGCTTGCTGGCGTGGCTGGTGTTCAACGGCTACAGCGCGTCCACGCTCGCGGCCGGATCGGTCGGCAAGCTCAGTTTCGAACTGAAGGTCTCCGCGCAACTGCTGTGGGTGGGGCTGCTGTGGGCGCTCACCATCGGCTTCATCGGCGGACTGTTCCCCGCGGTGCGCGCGGCGCGATTGCCGGTGACCACGGCGTTGCGCGAGCTGTAAGGACGAGAAGTGAGTGGGGAGGAGTGCGGAGTGAGAGAAAGCGCGTCGGTCATGCGCGCTCTTGCTCTCTCACTCCGCACTCCTCTTCCCTGACTCCTCGCCTCACGGCATCACCGGCGGCACGTAGGTCAGTGTCATCCCGAGCAGCCACAGCATGCCCAGCACCAGCGGCACATGCACCACCAGCTGCATGAAGGTGTAGCCCACCACGTCGCGCGCCTTCAGCCCCAGCACGCCCAATAGCGGCAGCATCCAGAACGGATTGATCAGATTCGGCAGCGCCTCGGCGGCGTTGTACACCTGCACCGCCCAGCCCAGATGCACGTGCAGATCGTTCGCCGCCTGCATCACGTATGGCGCCTCGACCAGCCACTTGCCGCCGCCGGACGGCACGAAGAAACCGAGGATCGCCGAGTACGCGCCCATCACCGCCGGGAAGCTCTCGGTGCCGGCGACATGCACGAACAGGTTCGACAGCCGATGTGCCAGCGTCACGCCGCCGCTGCCGGGCACCTGGGTGAGCAGGGCAGCGATGCCGCCGTACAGCGGAAACTGGATCAGCACGCCGGACGTGCTGGGCACCGCGCGGCTCACCGCGTCGAGGAAGCTGCGCGGGCGCCAGTGCAGCAGGATGCCCAGCGTGAGAAACAGGAAGTTGTAGGTGTTGAGGTTGGCGATCGCGCTGATCGCCGGCTTGCTGGCGAACTCGTGGCCGAGCCAGCCCAGGCCAAGCACGCCGATCGCGAGTGAGAGCAGCGGGCTGTACTCCAGCCATTCGCCGGGACGCGTGCGCGGCGGCAGCACCGGCGTCGTGGTTTCGCCCACGTCGAAATCCTGCGCGGTGCGCGCGTTCGCCTCCGATGGTGCGGTGAACCAGCAGATCAGCAGCGACACCACGATCAGCACCACGGTCAGCACGATCGACTGCCACAGGAAAATCGTCTCGCCGAAAGGCAGCACGCCGGTGATCGCCAGCAGGCCCGGCGGCATGCTGGCCGGGTTCGCCTGCAACTGCGCCGCGGATGAAGAAAGCCCCATCGCCCAGATCGCGCCGAGGCCGAGGTAGGCCGCCGCGCCGGCCGCGCGATAGTCCATGCGCAGGTCGGTACGCCGCGCCAGCGCGCGCACCAGCAAGCCGCCGAACACCAGCGAAAAACCCCAGCTCAGCAACGACGCCAGCATGCTGACCAGCGCCACGTACACGACCGCGCCGCGGCCCGTGCGCGGCGCCCGCGCCAGCACGTCGATGAAGCGGGCGATTACGGGCGCGGTCGCCAGCACGTAACCGCCGATCACCACGAAGGCCATCTGCATGGTGAACGGGATCAGGCTCCAGAAGCCACCACCGAACGCGGCCACCGTCGCGGATGGCGTACTGCCGAAGGCAAGCGCAGCCAATGCCACAAGGATCACGCCGAGCGCCGCGAACACCCAGGCGTCCGGGAACCAGCGCTCCGACCACGCCGCGCTGCGCAAGGCCGCGCGCGCCATCCAGCCGTCCTGCCTCGCGTTCATGCTGCCTCCGTCGATGATCGCGCCATCGTCGCGCCGCAGCGGCCGCGCCTGCAAGCCGGCCAAAGGTCGAACAGCGGGTTGGCTTTCTGTGGGAGCGGCTGCAGCCGCGATGCCTTTGACGGGAGCATCGCGACTGAAGTCGCTCCTGCAATTTCTTTGGAGCCGAGGGCTGCTATGCAGCTTTCCGCGTCTGCTTCGCCAGCGTGATCACCGCCACGCCGAACAGGATGATCGCCATGCCGGTGAGGTCGTACGGACCGACGTGTTCGCCAGCCAGCAGCACGCCGAACAGCACGGCCACCGGCGGGTTGACGTAGGCATAGCTGGTGGCGAGCGCCGGTCGTGCGTGCTTGAGCACATACAGGTAGGCGCTGAACGCGACGATCGAGCCGAACACCGCCAGGTAAGCCACCGCCATCGTGGCGCGCACGGTGGGATGCGCGGGCAGGTGTTCGCCCGTGCCGAAGCCGACCAGGAGCAAGGCGACGCTGGCGCAGAGCATCTGCGCCGCCGTGTTCATCGGCCCCGGCGGCATGACGCGGCGGCGGCTCCAGGCCGATCCGAAAGCCCAGGCGGCGGCCGCCACCAGCAGCGCCAATGCGCCGAGCCGCGAACCGGACAGGCTGCTGCCCAGGTTCAGCACGATCACGCCGGCAAAGCCGATCGCCAGGCCGATGCTTTCGCGCCGGTTCGGCCATTCGCCGTACATGCCGGAAAACAGCGCGGCGAACAGCGGCATGCTGGCTACCGCCACGGCCGCGATACCCGAGCTCACCCGTTCTTCGGCAAAGCACACCAGGCCGTTGCCGAAGCCGAGCAGGAGCAGGCCGGTGAAGGCCGCATTGCGCCATTGCAACGGAGTCGGCGCAGCCATGCCGCGCCAGCGCAGGAAGCCGTACAACGCCACGCCGGCGCACAGGAAGCGCACGCCGGCGAGCAGGAACGGCGGGTAGCTTTCCAGCGCGAAGCGGATGCCGAGGTAGGTCGAGCCCCAGATCACATACAGCGTCAGCAGCGCCAGCGGAATCAGCAAACGGTGGTCGGTCAGGCCGCGCGGAGCGTCAGCCGCGAGACCGTCGGGGGCGTTGGACATGAGCGGGGATCAGACGAAGGGGACGATGCATTATCCGTGAGCCGATCGGCCTTGTCCCGGGCATCGCCATCAGTGCGGAACGGGGCGGCCCTGCGGCTGGATCACCACGAACTCGCCTTCCAGCACGGCCGGCCGATGCGCGGCCGGCGGCACGGCGGACGTCGCCGGTGCGCGGCTGCGCTTCCATTGGCGCAAGGCCAGCACGATCACGCCACCCACCAGCAACACGCCCGCCACGGCCAGGCCGAAAATCAGCAGCAGACCGATCAACGCCACGCCAAGCAACAGCGACAACGCGCGGACGAACGGGTGACGGGAGCGGCGAAGAGGGGGCAGGGAGAAGTACATGTGTTAAAAATCCGTGTGGTAAAATCAACGACTTGCGCGATAACCATGGGGCCGCCCGGCCCACGAGGCAAGTGCCGATGGATACAGTCAGCCTGGTCGAATCGCCGCCTCCGCGAGCGCTGTGTCGGCTGGACGACATTCCCGATGGCGGCGCCGCTGCAGTGGACGCCATGTTCGCCGATGGCATGGAAAGCCTGATCCTGCTGCGCCACGCCGACCAGGTGCACGGCTACCTCAACATCTGTCCCCACGCCGGCCGGCGGCTGGACTATGCGCCCGGCAAATTCCTGCTGAAAAGCGGCACGCTGATCTGCGCCGTGCACGGCGCCACCTTCAACCAGACCGACGGCCTGTGCATCGCCGGGCCGTGCCGCGGCGAGCATCTGCGACCGGTGGCAGTCGTGGTGGAGGATGGCGAGATACAGCTGGCGTAGCGACGAAAGGCGAGCACCCAACACGCGGACGCTGTCGGCGCGGCGCAGAAACCGCCGGGCCTTCCGAGAACGTCCCCGATTTCGTAGGTGCCGGCGGGCTTGCGGTCGGATGCCGTGGGCTTTCGCTCGACAACGGGCTGACGGCTCGATCGCGTCTATGGCCGATCCGCGCAGTTATGATCACGTCGGGGTTTCCATGCCATCGAGCAAAGAGGGGAAGGATGCGACCGGTTCATTTCATTTCAGGCCTGCCCAGGTCCGGCTCCACGCTGCTGGCCGCTTTGTTGCGACAGAATCCTCGGTTTCATGCGCATATGAGCAGTCCGCTCGCAGGCATGGTCGATGCCATGTTGGGCGAGATGAGCGATCGGAACGAGCTTGCTGCCTTCATCACCGATGAGCACCGCCAGCGCGTGCTTCACGGTCTTTTCGCGAGCTATTACGGCACAGGATCCGAAGCCGATGTCATCTTCGATACGAGCCGCAAATGGTGTTCGAAGCTTTCGGTATTGAGCGAGCTCTTTCCGGACTTCAAGATCATTGCATGCGTGCGCCACGTGTCATGGATCGTCGACAGTCTGGAGAGGGCAATCCAGAGGAACGCCTTGCGTCCTTCCTTCATGTTCAATTTCCAAACCGGAAGCACGGTCTATAACCGGGTCGAAGGAGTCGCCTTTGGCGAGGGCTTGGTGGGCTATTCTTACAACGCATTGAAGGACGCGTTCTACGGCCAACATGCGCATCATCTGATGTTGCTGCAGTACGAGACATTGGTGCGCGATCCTGCCATGGCCTTGGCGGCGGTCTACGATTTCATCGGGGAGTCGCGATTCCAACACGATTTCGACTACGTGCATTTCGATGCCGGCGAATTCGATGAGCGCACCGGCATGCCTGGCTTGCACGCGGTTGGTCGGAAAGTGGTCGCGTCCGAACGCACGACGGTGTTGCCGCCGGATATCTTCCGGCGCTTCGAGAACGATGCGTTCTGGCTCAACGCGCGAGCGAACACGCACGGCGTGACCGTCGTATAAGTCCGAAGGAACGTGCCTGTAGCCTGGCCTTGCTCACACACACCACGAGCATTTCACTGGTTTTGAGATGTATCGACCGGGGCGGCTCACTTCAGCACCGGTGAGTCTTCCCTTTGGGATGTAACCCCAACATATTTTCAGTGGAGGCGAAGCGGCCTCGCTGCTGGATGCGCAACCGGCGCAGCCTGCGTGCCGACAAATCTGCACACGATCGAACTTTGCCGGGTTCGGTCGATCGCGTCGAATCCGGGCAGCAGTAAAAGGCAACCTGAGTTTCAAGAGCTCTCCGGCTAGACCTCTATGGGCGATCTGGATCGCCGAGAGCATCACCTGAAGGCAGCGTCGTCCTTGCCCCCAAGAACAGTCTTCTGCGAGTGCGAGTGAACCTCCGATCCTTGCAGCAAACAGGCAAACGCCAGTGCGAACAGAATGCGGAGCCGGTGGCGTGCGATACGCCAGAGGGAAGGCACTTGAGCTTGGCTTATCCCCCCCCGAATCAAAGACTAGCTTCCCGCGAGATCTGCGCCTAATCTGTATCCAAACCCTCCGGCCTCCTTCCGCTGTAGGCCACGGATGGGCTGCTTCCTCAAAGGAACGGGCGATGGCATCTGCGCTTGACGAGGGAATTCCCGTGTACCCGGCGTTGGCCGCGCTACCCGGTGACGTCTGCGAGGTCGACCTCGCCACCTGCCTCATCTATCACGCGACCAGCAGCGACCGCGGCGTACAGAACGCCACGGTCGCTGTTGGTGCGCAGGTGTGGTGCAACTGACTCACCGATGGGTTGCCGTTTCATCGGAGAACAAGGGGCCGCGGATCAACTAGCGACTGTCGAACGCGCTGAGCGTGACGCTACCGACAGGGATTTCGCTTGCATGAAATGTTTCGGGATGCCATGGGGCGCTCGTCATTGCGCATACCGGCATCACTAGTAAGGGACGCCCGGATGATTGCCGGGCCATAGGGGAAGGGGAAACATATGAACCGCATTTTCCGCGTCATCTGGTCCAGGGCGCTGCACACCTGGGTGGTCGCGTCCGAGCTGGCCACGCGCCGCGGCAAGAGTGGCCGCGACGTCGACCATCGGGCGGCTTCCGGGGATGCAGCCGGCTTCCGGGCGATCGAACCTTCGGCGCTGGCGCAGGCATGGCCGCTGCGGCTGGGCATCCTCGCCGCACTGATGGCGCTGTACGCGCCGGCGCGCGCCGCCGACCGCTACTGGGACGTCAATGGCACCAGCCTCGGCTCCGGTGGTACGGGCACATGGAATACCACCAGCGCGTTCTGGAGCCCCAACAACGACGGGGTCAGCGGTCCCTACAGCGCCTGGAACAACGCCGCGCTGGACGACGCCTTTTTCGGCGGCACCGCGGGCACGGTGACCCTGGGCGGGGCGATCACGGCCCACAACCTCACGTTCCAGACCAACGGTTATTCGCTTACCGGCGGCAGCCTGACGCTCGGCGGCACCACGCCGACCCTTTCGGTGACCACGGGCACCACCACCATCGACTCCCCGATCACCAGCACCAGCGGATTGACCAAGGCCGGCGCCGGCACGCTGACGCTCAACGGAAGCAACAGCTTCGGCGGCGATCTCACCATCAGCGGTGGCGCACTGGGCTTGACCGCGGCCAACAGCTTCACCGGGAATATCAACGTCACCGGCGGCAACCTCAGCATCGGCGCGATCGGCGATGCAGCGCTGGGCAATGCGGTCAACCAGATCTACCTGGCCAACGGTCGGTCGTTATCGTCGACAGGCACGCTTTCGGCGAGCCGCACTGTCAACCTCACGGGCGGTATTGCCGGCATTGGCGGCGCCGGAGTGGGCGGGGTGCGCTACACGGGGGCAGGCGGGCTGAGCGTCGCCGATGGCGTGGCGTTGACCAACAACGCGAACGACTATCAGGGGCAGACCCGGTTCACGACCCAGACGGGATGGTCGGGCAGTTCCAATTCCTTCAGCTCGATCGCCGACCTGGGTCTGGCAAGCGCACTCGGCGCTCCCACCACCGCGGCCAACGGCACTATCGTGATCGGGCCGGGTGGCGGCCAGTCGCTCGGTCCAAGTCAGGTTTACTACACCGGTACCGGCAACAGCTCCAACCGCAACTGGCAGATGAATCCGGGTAGCTACGCCGGCTCCGCCTACCTTTACAACGCCGGCAGCGGCACGTTGCGGCTGACCGGCAACATTGCCGGTGGCGGCGCGGGTGGGCATCCCTTCGGCTTCGTCGCCCAATCGGCCGACATGGAACTGCTGGGCGTGATCAGCGCCAACGATAGCCGCCCCGTCGCGTTCAATGCCGGCAGCGGGCATACGATCCGGCTGGGTACCGCCAACACCTTCTCGGGCCAGGCGAACGTCAACGGTGCCGGCACGGTCGAGGCGTCGCTGATTGCCGATGCCGGCGTCGCGGGATCCCTGGGTACCGGTTCGGTCTACATCAATGGCGGCAATCTCTCCTATGTCGGCGCGGGCGAGTCGACCAGCAAGATCTGGACCGTCAGCAACGGCTCGCTCAACAGCAACGGCACCGGCGCCCTGTCCCTGAGCGGCACCGTCGGCATCACCAACACGGCGACCCTCGGCGGCAGTTTCACCGGCGCCGACAACGTCATTTCCGGTGTCGTCTCCGGCGCGGGCAATCTGCGCAGCGCGGGCAGTGCCGCCTGGACATTGACCGGCACCAACACCTATACCGGCAGCACCATCGTCGACAGCGGCGTGCTGCGCGCCGGCACGGCCGATGCCTTCGGTGGCTCCGCCACTGCCCAGGTCAACGGTGGCACGCTGGACCTCAACGATTTCGACAGGACCTTCGGCACGCTTACCGGCACGGGCGGCACCGTGGACCTGGGCACCGCCAACCTCACCTTGCAGGGGGCGGCGGGCACCACGGCGACCTACGCCGGCAACATCACCGGCAGCGGCGGCCTGACCAAACTGGGCGCCAGCACCCAGACCCTGACCGGCGCCAGCACCTATACCGGCGCCACCACGATCGGCGGCGGCACCCTCAGCCTGGACTTCCGCCCCGCCGGCGGACCGGCCAGCAACGTCATCGCCGGCGCCTCCACGCTCAACATGGGCGGCGGCGTGCTCACCGTGTTCGGCGCGGCGGGCGAGAGCAACACGCAGACCTTCAACGGCCTCAACATCACCGGCAGCAACAACACCATCGGCGCCACGTCCGGCAGCGGCGGCAGCCTGACCGTCAACTTGGGCGCGATCACCCGCACCGGCGGGTTGATGAACTTCAACCTGCCGACCAGCGGCAACATCACCACCACCAACACCGCGCTGGGCGGCTGGGCCACGGTCAACGGCACCGACTACGCCAAGGTGGTGGGCGGCAACATCACCGCATTCACCGCTGCCGACTACACCAACAAGGACAACGCCGCCAACTGGCTGGACAACGAATACATCACCGATTCCACCGGCTTCTTCGGCACGGTGACCGGCACCAAGCAACTGGCCGGCCTGCGCTACACGGTGGCCAAGTCCACCACGGTGACGGTGAGTCCGGGCCAGACCCTGGGCGTGGACGGCACCATCATCGTGGCGCCCTCGGTGCTCAACACCAACCAGGTGATCACCGGCGGCATGCTGACCGGCGCCAACGGCGGCGACCTGGGCGTGCAGCAGAACAGCACCGGCAATTTCACCATCGCCTCGCAGATCGTCGACAACGGAACCCCGATGGGTTTCGTCAAGGCCGGTACCGGCCTGGTCACGCTCACCAACGCGGCCAACAGCTATACCGGCGCCACCCAGGTGGTGCAGGGCACGCTGTCGGTGAACAACATCGGCAACGGCGGCGTGGCCAGCGGCATCGGTGCGTCCGCCGCCGATCCGTCCAACCTGTCGCTGGAAGGCGCCACGCTGAGCTACACCGGCGCCACCACGACGAGCGATCGCGGCTTCACCTTCGCCAAGTCCGGCGCCATCCTGGGCAGCGGCGTGGCGGTCACCGATGCCACGGCCAATCTCACCTTCACCGGCCTGGTGACCAGCCCGGACGGCGCCACCTTCACGAAGAGCGGCGCCGGCACGCTGACCCTCGCCAACGACACCAACGACTACACCGGCATCACCACCGTCACCGGCGGCCTGCTATCGGTGGACAAGCTGGCGAACGGCGGCCAGCTCAGCGGTATCGGCGCGTCTTCGGCGGCATCGGCCAATCTGGTGCTCAACGGCGGCGGCCTGCAGTACACCGGCGCCACCACCAGCACCGACCGCGGCTTCACCCTGGGGGCGAACAACGGCACCGTCGACGTGAGCGACGCGGCCACCACCTTGACCGTCAGCGGCACCGTCGTGCAGCAGACGGGGGGCAACCGCACGCTGACCAAGAACGGCGCCGGCACGCTGGTGCTTTCCGGCACCAATACCTACACCGGCGGCAACACGATCAATGCCGGCATCCTGCGTGCCGGTTCCACCCAGGCATTCGGTGGCACCGGTACGGTGACGCTGGCCAACGTCGCCGGCGCCACGCTGGATCTGAACAACTTCAACAACACCATCGGCGCGCTCAACGGCGGCGGCGCCACTGGCGGCAATGTCACGCTGGGCTCGGCCACGCTGACCATCGCCGGCGGCAACGGCAACTACTCCGGTGTCATCAGCGGGACCGGCGGCGTGACGCGGACTAGCGGCGGCAACCAGACCTTCAACGGCTGCAACAACACCTACACCGGTCGGACCTATCTGTGGGCCTCCACCATCAGTACCGATTGCCTGGCTGATGGCGGCCAGGCCAGCGGCATCGGCGCGTCAGGCAGTGCGTCCGCCAACCTGTTCTTCGACAGCGGCGCGCTCAACTACACCGGAACCACCATCGCGATCGACCGCGGCTTCCAGTTGAACTCGGGCAACAGCACGATCAGCGTGACGAATGCCGCGACCACGCTGACGTTCGGCGGCGCGGCCATCGGCGGCGGCGGGCTGGTGAAAGGCGGTGCCGGCACGCTGGTGCTGTCGGGCAGCAACACCTATACCGGCAATACCCAGGTGACCGGCGGCGTGCTGCAGGCCGGTTCCGTCAACGCGTTCGGCCCGTCGGGCCACATGACGCTGAACAATACGGCAGGCGTTCTGCTGGATCTCAATGGGTTCAACACGGCGGTGACCTCGCTCATCGGCGGCGGCACCAGCGGCGGCAATATCGCCTTGGGCAGCGCCACCCTGACCATTCTCGACGGTGCCGGCCAGACCTTCGCGGGCGCCATCAGCGGCACCGGCAACCTGGTCAAGAACGGGGGCGGGACGCAGGCGCTCACCGGCTGCGACAACAGCTACAGCGGCACCACCACCATCAATGCCGGCGTGCTTCAGGTGAGCTGCTTGAACAACGGCGGCGTGAACAGTTCGGTCGGCGCTTCCAGCGCCGCGCCGGCCAATCTGTCGATCAATGGCACGCTGCGCTATGTCGGTGCGGGCAGCAGCACCGACCGGCAGTTCACCCTGGGCACGGGCGGCGGCACGCTGGACGCTTCCGGCACCGGCATCGTCGAATTCACCAGCAGCGCCCCAGTGACGCTGGCCGGCGCGAACACCGCCCGCACGCTCACCCTGACCGGCACCAACACCGGCTACAACCTGCTTGCCGCGCAGCTGGACAACAACGGCGCGGGCATCACCTCGCTGACCAAGACCGGCACCGGCACCTGGCGCCTGACCAATGCCAACAGCACCTACACCGGCGTCACGCGCATCAACGGCGGCGTGTTGAGCGTCGACCAGATGGCGAATGGCGGCCAGGCCAGCAGCATCGGCGCGTCCACCAACGCGGCGGCGAACCTGGTGATCGGCAACGGCTCCACCTTGCGCTACACCGGCGCAGGCGACAGCACCGACCGCCAGTTCACCCTGGACACCGGGGTCACCTTCATCGAGTCTTCCGGTACCGGCGCGCTGCAGTTCACCAATACCGGCGCGGTGGCGCTGCTCGGCACCAATGCCACCCGTACCATCGCCTTGGGCGGCACCAACGCCGGCGCCAACACGATGGGCGGCACCATCGGCGACAACGGCACCGGCAAGACCACGCTGGCCAAGAACGACAGCGGCACCTGGGTGCTGACCGGCAACAACACCTACTCGGGCAACACCGTCATCAACGACGGCAACCTGATGATCGGCAACGGCGGCACCACCGGCAACGCCGGCGTCGGCAACGTGATCGTGGATTCGCCCACCTCCACGCTGTCGCTCAACCGCAGCGACACCTTCACTTTCAGCGGCACCCTGAGCGGCCCGGGCACGCTGGCGCAGGTCGGCAGCGGCACCAGCGTGCTGACTTCGGCGACCAACCAGATCGGCGCCACCACGATCAGCAACGGCACCTTGCAGGTGGACGGCGGGCTGCTGACCCCCACGGTCGAGATGACCGGCACCTCGGCGCTGACCGTGAACGGCACGGTGCAGGCGGCTGGACCCACGCAGACGGCCTTGGCCGGCGACGCTGGCGCGCAGACTGTCACCGTGGGCACGGGTGGCGCGCTGTTGGCCAGCGGCGACCTGGGCGACGGCAGTGACGTCGTCGACCTGAGCGGTACGCTGAACACGGGCGCCGGCACGTTGGGCCTGGGCAACGGCGACGACACCCTGGTGCTCCATGATGGCTCGCAGATGCTGGGAGGCGGCGTGAACGCTTCCGGTGGCGGCGGCACCGACACGCTGGTGGTCGACACGGCGCTGGGCTACACCCTGGACGGCGGTGCCGTCGACACCTTCGACATTCTCACCAAACAGAACACGGGTACGTTGACGTTGACCGGCGACCACGACTTCGGCGTGGCCACCCACATCGACGGCGGCATCCTGGACGTGGCCGGCACGCTGGCGACGTCCAGCCTCACCATGGCCGACGACACCGCGCTTAATGTGGAGGGCACCCTCGATGACGGTCTGGCGGGCCCCGCGATCATCACCGGCAGCGCCGGCATCAATACGATCAACGTGGCCGTGGGCGCCACGCTGGCCGCGAACGGCGACCTGGGCGACGGCGCCGACACCGTCACCCTGGCGGGGGAACTGGACACCGGCGCCAACACGCTGGCCCTGGGGGCCGGCGACGATACGCTGACCTTGCAGAGCGGCGCCCTCATCACCGGTGCCGGCGTCGACGCCGGCACCGGCAGCAACGATCGCTTGGTGCTGGACAGCGCCTCGGGCCTGGTCTTCGACGGTAGCCAGACGATCGGTTTCGAGAGCCTGATCAAGCAGAACACCGACATCGCGCGGATGATCGGCAGCCAGAGCTTCACGGCGGGGACGTCGATCACCGGCGGTACCCTGGATATCGCCGGCAGCCTGACCACGCCGACCGTGGCGATGACCGACGGCACGACGCTGAATGTCGATGGCTCGCTGCAGGGTAGCGGCGGCACCGGGGCCGTGATCACCGGCAGCGCCGGCGCCAACACGGTGACGGTGGGATCGGGCGCAACCTTGCTGGCCTACGGCGACCTGGGCACCGGCAACGACGTGCTGGACGTGGCGGGCACCCTGGACACCGACGGTCAGATCCTCGCGCTCGGCGACGGCGACGACACGCTGACCATCCATGAAGGCACGACCATCGTCGGCACGGTGTCGGCCGGTGCCGGCAACGACACCTTCGACACCCATATCGACACCGTGGCCGACCTGGGTGCGGTGCAGGGTTTCGAGACCTTGAGCAAGACCGGCAACGGCGTGCTGAACATCAATGGCCCGTTGAGTTCGGACTTCAACACAGTGAGCGTGCAGACAGGCACGTTGAACGTGACCGCCGGCGGCAGCGTGGTGGGCAGCCCGGGCATCCCGTTGACCACTACCGTGGCCGCCGGCGCCACGCTGAACGTGGACGGCAGCTACGGCTGCAGCGCCGGCGACGACACGATGGCCGTGGCCGGTACCGTGTCGGGCAGCGGCACCATCGACCTGTGCGGCGGCGACGATACCTTGACCCTGCAGGACGGTGCGGTCTTGGCCAACACCATCAGCGGCGGCACCGGTACCGGCGACAGCCTGGTACTCGACAATGCCGGTGCGCTCAGCTTCGACGCCAGCCGCACGACGAACTTCGAGCTGCTGCAGAAGAACAACACGGGTACGGCAACGCTGACCGGCACGCAAAGCTTCACGGGCGGTGCCACGATCAATGGCGGCACGCTGGACGTGGCCGGCACGCTGCAGACGCCCACCGTCGACATGGCGGACGACACCACCCTCCATGTTGCCGGCATCCTCAACGCGGGCACGGGTACTGCGGCACAGATCAATGGCAGCGCAGGCAGCAACACCGTCTCGGTGGCTGCGGGCGGCAGCTTGCTGGCGACCGGCGACCTGGGTACCGGCGTCGATACCCTGGACGTAGCCGGCACGCTCGATACCGGCGGTGGCGTCTTCTCGCTGGGCGACGGCGACGACAATTTCGTCGTGCACGATGGCACCGTGGTGAACGGCACGATCGACGGCGGCGCCGGCCTGGACACGCGCACCTACGACATCAGCACCAGTGCCGATCTGGGCGTGCTGGTGAATTTCGAGGGCGTGACCAAGACCGGGGCCGGCGTGCTCAACGTCACCGGTCCGGGCGCGACCGACCTGCAGGAAGTGCAGGTGCTCGGGGGTACGCTGGACGTGCATGCGGGCGCCAGCATCGTGGCCGCTGCGGGCAGCGCGCTGTCCACCACCGTAGCCAGCGGCGCGACCTTGAACGTGGACGGCGCATTCGGCTGCGGCGCCAGTGACGACACGATGACCGTGTCCGGCACCGTCTCCGGCAGCGGCACCATCAACCTGTGCGGCGGCGACGACACGCTGACGCTGAACGACGGCGCCGATCTGTCCGGCCTGGCCAACCCGATCGATGGCGATGCGGGCACAGGCGACACGGTGGTGCTGAACAACGCCGGCGCGCTGACGCTGGATGCAGGCCAGGTCGCCAATTTCGAAGTGCTGCAGAAGGACAACAGCGGCGAAGCGACCTTGACTGGAGCGCAGGGCTTCATCGGCGGTACCGCGTTGAACGGCGGCACCCTGACCGTGGCCGGCACGCTGAATACGCCGACCCTGGCCATGGGCGACGGCACCGTGCTCAACGTCGGCGGCCTGCTGGAAGCCAGCGCTGGCGCCGATGCCGTGATCACCGGCAGCGCCGGCATCAACACCGTCAACGTGCTGTCGGGCGGCCTGCTGGTCGCCAGTGGCGACTTGGGCGCGGGCGACGACGTGCTGGACGTGGCCGGTACCCTGGAGACGGGCGGCAACACCTTCTCCCTGGGCGACGGCAGCGACACGTTCACCATCCATGACGGCACCGTGGTGCTGGGCACGGTGGACGGCGGTGCGGGCCTGGATACCTTCAATCCGGACATCGACACCAGCGCCGACCTGGGCGCGCTGACGAACTTCGAGGTCCTGACCAAGACCGGGGTGGGCGTGCTCAACGTCAACGGGCCCGGGCAGTCGGGCTTCGCCGAGGTGAATGTGCTCGATGGCACCTTGAACGTCGGTCCGGCCGGCGGCATCGGCGGCGTGCAGGACGCCACGGTGGCGAGCGGTGCCACGCTCAACCTGGACGGCGGCTTCGGCTTCACCAGCGGCGACGACACCCTGACTGTGGCCGGCACCGTGACCGGCAGCGGCACGCTCGACATGGGCGACGGCAACGACACCTTCACCCTTCAGGACGGTGCGGACCTTTCCGGTCTGGCCACGCCGGTCAGTGGCGGCGCGGGGACCGATACCCTGGTGGCCGACCTGGCCGGCAGTGCCGTCCTCGGCGGCGCCGTCGACTTCGAGACGCTGACCAAGACCAACGTCGGCACCCTGAACATTGCCGGCCCCGCGGCATCGGCCTTCACCACGGTGAACGTCGACGGAGGCACGCTGAACATCGGCGCGGCCGCAAGTCTGAGCGGCGTGCAGTTGGCAACCGTGGCCAGCGGCACCAACCTGGTCGTGGACGGTGCGGTGCAGTTCACGCCCGGCGCGGACAGTTTCATCGTGGCGGGCAACGTCAGCGGACTGGGCACCATCGACATGCTCGACGGCGACGACACCCTCACCCTGCAGGACGGTGCCGACCTGAGCGGGCTGGCCAACGCCATCGATGGCGGCGCCGGTACCGACACCCTGGTCGCGGACATCGCCGGCAATGCGACCCTGGGCGGTGCGACGAACTTCGAGACCTTGACCAAGGCCAACACCGGCAGCTTGCTCGTGGCCGGCCCGGCACCGTCGGACTTCAGCACGGTGAACGTCGACGGTGGCACCCTGGACATCGGCGCGGCCGGCAGCCTCAGCGGGGCGGTCACTACGACCGTGGCCGCGGGTGCCACGCTGAACGTGGACGGCAGCTATGCCGGCTCGGCCGGCGATGACACGATGACGGTGGCCGGCGCGATCAGCGGCAGCGGCCCGATCGCCTTCGGCGATGGCGACGACACCCTGACCCTCAACGACGGCGCCGACCTGAGCGGCTTCACCGGCACGCTGGACGGCGGCGCACACGGCGCCGGCGATACCGTGGTGCTCAACAACGCCGCGGCGCTGACCTTCGGCGCCGGTGCGGTCATCAACTTCGAGTTCCTGAGCAAGACCAACACCGGCACGGCGACGCTGACCGGGACCCAGAGCTACAGCGGCGGCACCACGCTCGCCGGCGGCGAACTGGTCGTCGACGGCGCGCTGTCCACGCCGACGGTGGCGATGGGCGACGACACCAGCCTGACCGTCGACGGCACGCTGGATGCGGGCAGCGGCACGGCGGCGGTGATCACCGGCAGCGCCGGCGCCAACACGATGACGGTCAACGGCACGGCCCTGGCCAGCGGCGACCTGGGCGCAGGCGAGGACGTGCTGGACGTGACGGGCACGCTCGATACCGTGGGCGGCACGTTTGCACTGGGCGACGGCGACGACAGCTTCGTCGTGCATGACGGCACCGTGGTGAACGGTACCGTCGATGGTGGCGCCGGCCTGGATACGCGCGTCTACGACATCAACCAGACCGCCAACCTGGGCGCGCTGGTGAACTTCGAGGGTGTGACCAAGACCGGGACCGGCGTGCTCAACATCACCGGTCCGGGTGCCACCGATCTGCAGGAAGTGCAGGTGCTCGGCGGCACCCTGAACGTCGGCCCCGCAGGCAGCGTGGTGGCGATCGCCGGCAGTCCGCTCAACACCGTGGTGGCCGCCGGCGCGACCCTGCACGTCGACGGCAGCTACGGCTGCGGCGACAGCGACGACACAATGACCGTGGCCGGTACGGTGTCGGGCGGCGGCACGATCGATATGTGCGGCGGCGATGACGTGCTGACCTTGCAGGATGGCGCGGTGCTGGATGCCACGATCAGCGGCGGCGGCCACGGCAGCGGCGACACGGTGGTGCTGGACAGCGCCGATGCACTGAGCTTCGACGCGAGCCGCACGATCAACTTCGAGTATCTGCAAAAGGACAATGCCGGTACGGCGACCCTGACCGGCACGCAGAACTTCGTGGGTGGCACCACGCTCAACGGTGGCACCCTGAATGTTGCGGGGCAGCTGGAAACGCCGACCGTGGCGATGGCCGACGACACCGTGCTCCAGGTCGATGGCACGCTGCAGGCTGCCGGCGGCACGAGTGTCGCGCTCGGCGGCAGTGCTGGCGCCAACACGGTGACGGTCAGCGAGGGCGGTACCTTGCGGGCCACCGGCGACCTGGGCGCGGGCGACGACGTGCTGGATGTCGCAGGCACGCTCGACACCGGCAGCGGCAGTGTCCTGCTCGGCGACGGCGACGACAGGCTGACGATCCACGACAACACCCACATCGTCGGTACCGTGGTGGGCGGGGCGGGCAACGACACGTTCAATGCCGACATCGCCACGCACGCCGATCTGGGCGCCGTGCAGCAGTTCGAAACGCTGAGCAAGACGAATGTCGGGATGCTCAGCATCAACGGTCCGATGAGCTCGGACTTCACTACAGTTAACGTGCTCGGCGGTACCTTGAACGTGGCTGCTGGCGGCAGCGTGGTGGCGCAGAGCACAACAGTCGCGGCGGGTGCCGCGCTGCAGATCGATGGCAGCTACAGCGGTACCGCGGGCAATGACATGCTCGATGTCGCCGGCACGCTGAACACCGGGGCAGGCAGTTTGCTGCTGGGTGACGGCAACGACACATTCACTATCCACGACGGCACCGTAGTGCTGGGTATGGTGGACGGCGGTGCAGGCGTGGATACGTTCAACACCGATATCGAGACCAGCGCGGACCTGGGAGCGGTAAGCGGATTCGAGACGCTGGACAAAACTGGCGTGGGCACGCTGAACGTGACGGGTCCGGGCGTGTCCGATTTCGGTGCGATCACGGTGGACGACGGCACGCTCAACGTGGCCGTCGGCGGCAGTATCGTCGCCGCAAGCGGCAGCGTGCTGGACACTGTAGTTGCCGCTGGCGCGACCCTGCACGTCGACGGCAGCTACGGCTGCGGCGACAGCGACGACACGATGACCGTGGCCGGTACGGTGTCGGGCGGCGGCACGATCGATATGTGCGGCGGCGATGACGTGCTGACCTTGCAGGATGGCGCGGTGCTGGACGCCACGATCAGCGGCGGCGGCCACGGCAGTGGCGACACGGTGGTGCTCGACAACGCCGATGCACTGAGCTTCGACGCGAGCCGCACGATCAACTTCGAGTATCTGCAAAAGGACAATGCCGGTACGGCGACCCTGACCGGCACGCAGAGCTTCGTGGGCGGCACCACGCTCAACGGTGGCACCCTGAATGTTGCGGGGCAGCTGGAAACGCCGACGGTGGCGATGGCCGACGACACCGTGCTCCAGGTCGACGGCACGCTGCAGGCTGCCGGCGGCACGAGTGTCGCGCTCAGCGGCAGTGCCGGCGCCAACACGGTGACGGTCAGCGAGGGCGGTACCTTGCGGGCCACCGGCGACCTGGGCGCGGGCGACGACGTGCTGGATGTCGCCGGCACGCTCGACACCGGCAGCGGCAGTGTCCTGCTCGGCGACGGCGACGACAGGCTGACGATCCACGACAACACCCACATCGTCGGTACCGTGGTGGCCGGGGCGGGCAACGACACGTTCAATGCCGACATCGCCACGCACGCCGATCTGGGCGCCGTGCAGCAGTTCGAAACGCTGAGCAAGACCGGGGCGGGCGTGTTGAACGTCAACGGGCCGGCGAGCTCCGACTTCACCACGGTGAACGTCGATGCCGGCACGTTGAATGTGGCGACGGCCGGCAGCATCGCGGCCAGGAACACCGCGGTCGCCGCCGGCGCGACCCTGCAGGTCGCCGGCAGCTACACCGGCACGGCGGCCGACGACGTCTTCGTTTCCCGGGGTACCGTGATCGGCGCGCTCGCTTTCGGCGCCGGCAACGACAGCGTCGACTTCATCGGCGGGGACGTGAGCGGGGTCACTGCGCTGGATGGCGGTGCCGGAACCGACCGGCTCGGTTTCAGCGGGCTGACCCTGGACGGCCAGAGCCTGCCCACGCTGACAAGCTGGGAGCGCGTCGAGTTGCTGGACGGCAGCGCGCTGACCCTGGGCAACCCGTTCGACCTGGGCGGCGGCGTGCTGGCGATCGACGCGACCTCGCAGCTGCTCGCCAACACCGGCGCCGCGATCCGCGGCGATGTCGAGAACGCCGGCCTGATCGATGTTGGCCTCAACCGCCTGGCGATCGACGGCAACTACACGGGCAACGACGGCACGCTGCAGCTGACGGTCTCGCCAGGCACCCTGAGCACGGGCGGCCTGGATATCGGTGGCGACGTGCGCGGCACCACCCGCGTGGACTTCGGCAGCGACGGCAGCGATGCCGTCGGGGCCGGCAAGGCATCGATCCTGGTGATCTCCAGCCCGAACGACGACCCCGGCACGAATGGCGGTTTCGTGCCGGCGAACACCGTCGATGGCGCGGTGCGCCTGAACGGCAGCCTGTTCCCCTGGACCTTCGGGCAGGAGGCGGACCACAACTGGTACCTGAATGCGCAGGCCGGCCTGCTGCCGGAAATCCCCGCCTACGCCGTCCTGCCGACTTTGGCGACGCTGATGGCAGGGCAGGAAGACGACATCGTGCATCAGCGTCTGACGGGCATCCGCGGCACCGAGCAGCCGGAATGCGGACACAAGCCGGAAGTGCAGGCCGGGAATGCCGGGACCAGCCTGGTCGACGACTGTCACGGCGTCTGGGTGGCAGCCTCCGGCAGCAGTACCGACCTCGGCGCCAATCCGGGCTTTGCGGCATCCGGGAGCGACGTGGGGCTGTATGTCGGTGCGGATTACGCCGCCGAAAGCGATGGACAGATGGTGCGGCTCGGCCTCTACCTGGGCTATCTGCACGGCAACTACTGGACCACGGGCGTCAACTCGACGGGCCTGCCCGGGACCGGCGCGGCCGGCATCCGGCTGGATACGCCGGTCGGCGGCTGGTACGGCAGCCTGCACTGGACCAACGGCGCCTATGTCGACGTGGTCGTGAGCGGCCAGAACCCGCACGCCCGCGTGCGGACGGTGGATGGCTTCAGCGAATCGCTCACCGGAAACGGCGTGACGGTGAGCGCCAAAACCGGCAAGCGCTATACGCTGGACAACGGCTGGACCCTCGAGCCGCAGCTGAAGCTGACCGCAAGCCAGGTCGAGTGGAACGACAAGGTCGACGCCAATAACCGTGAGCTGACGTTCACGAACCACTGGGTCAACGCCGCCCGCGCCGGCCTGCGCATGGAGAAGACGTTCACCACCGACCGTGGCGCCACGATCAAGCCCTGGGTGACGCTGGCGGTCCAGCACACCTTCGGTCAGAGCCGGGACGGCTTGCAGATCGCCGAGCCCGGTGCCGACGGGAACGTGCTGGCACTGCCGAATCAGGACCTGGGCACGACGGCGCGCATCGATGCCGGCGTGGAAGCCAAGCTCAACCAGCGGGTGAGCCTGTTCGGCGTCCTCTCCGCCAGTCGCAGCCTGCACGGAAGCGACTTCCGCGAGCGCGCCGCCAACGTGGGCATCCGCGTGCGATGGTAAGGCTCGTTCGCCGCGGGTTCCCGGCTTCAGACCGGTTCAAGGCCATGTACAGAATCAGCGGGGCATCACCAGACGCATGGTATGCCCCGGCATGGGAATCATGAGAGCCAGGATCGAAAGCGCCCCTCCACCTGCCTTCTCGCGGGCAGGTGGAGCATAAAGGCGGAAGCAACGGCGTCAGCCCTCGATCAGCGCCGCGATCTCGGCCGTGCGTTCCCGCATCAGTGCGTTGTCGCCGCGCGATTCCACGTTGAGCCGCAGCAGCGGTTCGGTGTTGGAGCTGCGCAGGTTGAAGCGCCAGTGGCCGAAGTCGGCGCTGATGCCGTCGGTATGGTCGAGTGCGGGGGCGAGCTGGGTGTAGTGCGCCAGCACGCGTTCGGTGGCGGCGCGGGCGTCGGCGACCTTGAAGTTGATCTCGCCGCTGCACGGGAAGGCGCGCATGCGGTCTTCCACCATTTCGGCCAACGACAGT
>Ga0207664_10000357_pt1 | contig 33547 bp, 39 predicted proteins | sample LARL83metaG_FD_184349 | JGI IMG/M metagenome (GOLD analysis project Ga0207664, IMG submission 184349) | Corn, switchgrass and miscanthus rhizosphere microbial communities from Kellogg Biological Station, Michigan, USA - LAR L8-3 metaG... | ecosystem: Host-associated > Plants > Roots >... | reverse complement strand
CGGCCGCGCGCGCCCTGCGTGACGCCATTCTGGAGCTGCCGCAGGTGCAGATGGCGGGCACCATCGCCGCGTACTACTCGCTCTCCTCCGAGCCGGACACCCACGGCCTGGTCTACGCGCTGTGGAAGCGCGGCGGCTACGTGCTGCTCCCGCTGCTGCGCCCGGACGCCGACCTGGACTGGGCCTCCTACGAGGGCCCCGATTCCCTGCGCCCGGGGCCGCGCGGCCTGGCCGAGCCGGGCGAGCCGCCCCGCGGCATGGACGCGGTGGCCCGGGCCGACCTGGTACTGGTGCCTGCTCTGGCCGTCGACCGCGGCGGCGTCCGGCTCGGCCGCGGCGGCGGCAGCTACGACCGCGCCCTGGCCCGGGTCGCGCCCGGGATCCCCACGATCGCGCTCCTCTACGACGGCGAGCTGCTGGACGAGGTCCCGGCCGATGACCACGACCAGCGGGTGCGGCTGGTGGCCCGCCCCTCCGCCGGGATCACCAGGCTGCCGCTCACATAGGCCCGCTCAGATAGGCCCGCTCAGATAGGCCCCGGAGGGATTAGTGGGCAGCCCATCTGCGTTAACATTTGGCAGTCGGTGGCGGTGAGTGCCAGCGCCGGGCAAGGAGGGACCAGTGCCGACGTACCAGTACGCGTGCACCGCGTGTGATGAGCGGCTGGAGGTCGTCCAGAAGTTCACCGACGACTCGCTGACCACCTGCGAGGTGTGCGGCGGCCCGCTCCGGAAGGTGTACTCGCCGGTCGGCATTGTGTTCAAGGGCTCCGGCTTCTACCGGACCGACAGCCGCAACGGGTCGGGTTCCGGTGAGGCCAAGGACAAGCCCGAAGCCAAGGACAAGCAGGTGAAGGGCTCCGGCGACGGCTCTTCCGGCAAGACCGCCGACTCGGGATCGTCGTCGGATAAGTCCGGATCGGGTGAGTCCAAGCCCGCGAAGAAGGCGGAGAAGGCCGGCAGTTCCGGCACGGGTTCGAAGGTGGCGTGAGCCGGGTGCCCGGCCAGCCCAGCATCGCCGTCATCGGCGGGTCGGGCTTCTACGAGCTGCTGGCGTCCGCCCAGGAGATCAAGGTCGAAACCCCGTTCGGCCCGCCCAGCGACCCGATCACCGTCGGAGAGGTAGCCGGGCGGCAGGTGGCGTTCCTGCCCCGGCACGGCCGCGATCACCGGTTCCCGCCGCACAAGATCCCGTACCGGGCCAACATCTGGGCTTTGCGCTCGCTGGGCGTCCGCCAGGTGCTGGCGCCGAGCGCCGTCGGCTCCCTCACCGTGGACCTGCAGCCGGGCACGCTGATCATTCCCGACCAGCTGGTGGACAGGACCGCCGGCCGCGAGCAGACCTACTACGACGCCGACCGGGCGGTGCATGTCGCGTTCGCCGATCCCTACTGCCCGCGGGGCCGGGCCGCGGCCATCGCCACGGCGCGCGCGTCGAGCTGGGACATCGAGGATTCCGGCACGCTGGTGGTGATCGGCGGGCCGCGGTTCTCGACCCGCGCGGAATCGCGCTGGTACGCCGCGCAGGGCTGGACCCTGGTCGGGATGACCGGCTACCCGGAGGCCGTTCTGGCGCGGGAACTTGCCCTGTGCTACACGTCGCTGAGCCTGGTCACCGACACCGACGCGGGCGTTACCGAGGGCGAGGGGGTCACCCAGGAGGAGGTGTTCCGCGCCTTTGGGGAGAACGTGACCCGGCTGCGTGAGCTCGTCCTGTCGGTCATCGCCGCTCTGCCGGCCGAACGCAGCTGCCCGTGCCCCCATGCGCTTGACGGCATCCCGCTGCCGTTCGAGCTCCCCTGACGGGGTGGCCGGGGGCCTTTCAGGGCCATATCCCCTCGGCGTCCATCAGCCTCTAGCCTTCGGCCCTCGGCCGAGGTCGCCGTCCTCGAAACGGATATCCGCTTGGGGCATGCCCTAGGCTTGATCAGGCCGCCCGGCCCGGCCCCGATAGCTCAGTGGATAGAGCGACTGCCTCCTAAGCAGTAGGTCGCGCGTTCGAATCGCGCTCGGGGCGCACGTCAGAGGCATGTTGCGATCTTGAAATGATCTCTGGGGAGCCAAACGGGGAGCCAAACTGTCAGGCTCCCTCCCATGGCGGAGCCCAAGTTAAGGCGCCGAGGGCACGGCGAAGACGCGATCTACTTCGCGGCGTCGAAGAACCGCCATGTGGGGGCGGTCTCGCTCCCGTAGCGTCGTCATGGTGATCGTGTTCTGGGTGGTGTCCTACTGTCACCACATGCTGAGGTTCTGGGAATGAGGTGGCTGGCTGAGTGCTCTGCCGTGGCGCTCGGCGAGGCTTTGCGGGTCGTGGCGCCTGAGCTGAGCGGGTACCCGGTCACGGTTCCCGGCCCGGCCGGCAAACAGGACCCGCAGTGGCACTCGGGCAGCGAGCCTCTCGGTGACCAGTTCATCGTGAAATTCGCCTGGTCGCGTCCTGCCGCGCTCCAGCTGGCGCATGAGATCGCCGTCCTGGCCGCGCTCGCGCGCGAACCCACGGTCCCGTTCCTGCCCGAGGTCGTGGCCAGCAGCACCGACCCCCTGCTCCTGATCACCAGGCGCGTGCCCGGGACATCCCTGTTCGACGTCGCCGACTCGATCGACCCGGACCGCGCGGCCAGGCAGATCGTGCGGTTCCTGGCCGCCCTGCACCACCCGGCCACCCGCCAGCACATCGAAGCCGCCGTCGGCCCGCTCACCGGTCCGGTGCTGCCGCCAACCACGACCGCGGCCTTGCGCGACCGGTTCGGGACGTGGATACGGCCAGATCAGAGCCGGACCGTCAGCCGCTGGTGCGACTGGGCCGACGCCGTATTGGCGTCGCCGGGCCCGGCCGTGCTCGTGCACGGCGACCTGCACGGCGACAACCAGGTGTGGGACCGTGACGAGCTCCGGGTGGTGGTGGACTTCGCGACCGCCGGAGCCGCCGAGCCCGAGTACGAGCTGCGCGGCTTTCCCGGTCCCGGGATGGGTCCCGGCCTGGAGCTGCTGACCGCGGTCATGCGCCACTACCAGCAGGCCACCGGACGGCAGCTGTCGGCCGACCGGCTCATGGCCTGGCATCTGCGCCAGGCCCTCGGCGACGCGCTGTGGCACAGCGAAGCCGGCATCCCGCTGAACGACCACCGCACACCACCGGAGTGGGTCGACGACCTGGCGGCGCGCTTCAGCATGCTCGGCATCGACCCCGAAGCGCCACCCGCTATCCACGCATGGAAAGCACCAGGCCAGCCCACAACCCTGGATTAGTGCACAGATTCAACTGCCAGACGCCACGAACCCCCAGGTCAGCATGATGTACTCGCCGAGAACTCACAATCGTGAGCCAAGTCAGGTCGCGGTGGCTGAATCTGCGCACTAATCGCGGTCCCCTGACGCTCGGCCTGAGACGACGCTTCGTCCCGGCCCGGATCGTTTCACTGTCATGACGGCAGTACGAATCGCGCACACCGAGCCATGGCCGGGCAAACGCGCACCCGGCCGCGGATTCGGGTTCTTCTCGACGCTCGTGGTGGTCACCGACGATTCCAGCGGCCGGGCACTGCCGGTGTGGCTGAACGGGCCGGAAGGGCACGGCCTGTACCGGGGCCGGGATGATGATCACGCTTTCCCCGAGACCGCCGAGGCGATCACCGCGGGCCTGCTGCGCGCCGCCGGCGTGACGGTGACCGGCGTCGACATCGACGAGCTTGACCCCGCGCTGACCACCGGGCCACGGCGCGGGCACCCCGCCGCGCAGGCGGCAGCGCGGATCAGGTTCACCGCGACGGGCACCGCTGAGCCCCGGCAGATGATGGTCCGCATCGGGTACGCGCTGGCCATGGCCGTGGCCACAGGTGCGCCGGTCCGGGTGGCCGGCCCGCTGATGGACCAGCTCGCGGTCCCCATCCAGGATGACCTGGTAGACCAATTCACCAGGGACGTGCCGCTGCCACAGCCGCCCCGCGGCTTGTCGCGGCTGGTCCACAGGCACACGTTAGTGCGCACGTGGACGCTCGCGGATTCGGTCAAGAGCAGCATCGCGCGGTTCGCCGGGCGTGGGGATCAGCCAGGGAGCTCATTGCTGAGCGGACGAGGTCCTCGTAGCGCTCAGTCAGGCTGTCGGCCTGCTTGCAGTAGTGGACCGGCGGAAGGTCTGCCGCATCGAGCTGCGGGAGGCGGAGAAACTCCAGGACCCGGTTCACGACTGCGAGCCTGTCCCGGGCGAGATCCTCGTAGAAGACTTCGCACGGCTGGATTCCCGTTGCTGCGAACCACTGCCGCCAGCCGTCCTCGCACCACTGCGCCAACTGGACGAGCCGCACGGCCCGCTCTATGTCGAGCGCTGGCTGCGCAGGCTCCTGGCCGGGCCGCAGGCCCCACTGATCGGTCACGTCGGCCCGCCACCACGAGATGCCCTGCCGCACCTTGTCCGCACGCCGCAGCCAGACGAACTGGGGATCCGGGAACGTCGTGCGCATGAACTCCAGGCCCGGGTCCGCCCCGGGAGGCGAGTGGGCCGATGACCGGAGCCAGTCAAAGACGTTCCACATCATCTTCGAGCCGAACACGCCGTTCGGCGTCGTGGCCTTAACCCGCACAGCACCGATGTAGGCGGTCAGGTTGCCGTCCGGCAGACCCCACTCCCGCGTGTTGGGCTCCAGCTCCTCGTCGCCGAAGTAGTCAGACGGCCGGCCGGCGTATCCCGTATCGGCCAGCGTGTGCGCCAGCAGCCAGCTTCCGGTTCGCTGGACGCAGCAGATGACGTAGCTCCTCACCGGCTCCACGACCGGAGTCTGCCTCGCGCACGGCCAGGATGACAAAGCAATTTCCCGACGCCCACGAGCCCGGACTAGTGCGCAGATCTGGTCACCGCAACCAGCAAAGACGCTGGCCAGAGAACTGCACACGCTCCGGGTGCTGACCGCGTGGTTTCCGGAGGTAGTGGTGAAGCTTGGGCCCGACGGTGCCATGTATGCCAGCGGGCGGGACCAGGCCCGGGTTCCCGCGCAGCCGCTGGAGAAATTCGTGGACGGCACCGGCGGCAGGGATGCGTTCTGCGCCGGGTTCCTTCCGCCGTGGCTGGACAAGAAGCCGCCGGCGGAAGCGCTGGTGAGTGGATGCCGGCTGGCAGCGCGCGCGCTGGTCCTGCTCGGTGGGCGCCCTGCGCGATCGTGAGCCCAGCGTGGCCAGCGATGTCCGCAACTTCCGGCAGCGGACTGTCTTCGAGAGGGTTACCATCGATCACCGGCGGCACGGGATCTATGAGGGGTCACCGGCCAGCTCGTCAACGTCATCACGGGACCGGGCGTTTGTCGACCGGACGTTCTATCTCATCCGGCCAAACCACAACTAAACCACGCCTCCATCGCCGTCGCTGCTTGCGCATGCCCGCTCAGTGACTGGCGCTGGCCGACGCACGGTGTGCAAGTAGCCGCCGGCGCGGCCACCAGCTTTCAGCGGGCGTTTCTTCCCTCGCCAGGCCGCCAGTGACGGCCTGGATTTCGGTGGCGGCGACGATCGTGTTGCCGTCGGCCTGCTGGACGCTGATGACTTCGCCAATGGCGGTGAAGCTGCCGGTGCCCGGAATCGGGAGGGGCGTGGTGGTGCTGGCGCGACCGGGTGTGGGGTGCCTGCTTGAGGGTGGCCGGTGGGCAGGCACCCTGGGTGCTCGCGGGGGCTGTGCGTACCGTGGGTTGCATGCCCGCTGTCTTGCGGCTGGTTGCGCATGAGCTACGGGCCCGGTGGCGCAGGTGGGCCGTGCTGGCCCTGCTGGTGGCCGTGGCTGGCGGTGCCGTGCTGACGGCGGTCGCCGGAGCGCGACGGACAGACACCGCCTATCCGCGTTTTCTGCGGGCCTCCAGCGCTGCTGACGTGTTTGTCTCTCCTGCGGGCGTTGGTGTCGGCGGCTATTACGGCGCGCTCGCCCGGTTGCCTGAGGTGGCGGCGGTCGCGCCGGTTGTGGTGCTGAATGTGCAGCCGGGCGGGCGGTTCGCGGCGGATGCCGCGGGGGCGGAGGCGCCGCTCGACGGGCGGTTCGGGCACAGCCTGGAGGTCCCCAAGGTTCTGGCGGGGCGGCTGCCACGGCCAGGCCGCCGCGATGAGATCGCGGTCAACCAGATCGGGGCGGCCAGGCTGCACCTGAAGGTCGGCAGCAGCCTGACCGTGCGGGCCATCCCGAACCCCGGGCCATCGGGGGCCGGCGGGGCGGGAGAGGGCTCCGCTCGTCCCCGCAGGCTGACCGAGCGGCTGGTTGGCGTCATTGTCACCAGGTCATCGGTGAGCCCGGTCACCAACTTTGACAAGGCTCCGTTCTTCCTCGCTAGCACCGCGTTGTGGCATTACCTTGGCCCTGGTTATGTGGGCGCCGACGGGGCGTTTGTCAAGCTGCGGCCAGGTACCACACCGGGCGCGTTCGGCGCCCGGGCGCATTCGCTGGCGCGCCGGTTCCCGCGCACCGGGGGCGAGGTGTTCGTGGCCGATGAAGGCGCTCAGGCGGCGGTTATCGAACGATCGATCCGGCCCGAGGCGGTAGCGCTGGCGCTGTTCGCTGCCGTCCTGGCCATTACCGCGCTGCTGGCCGTCGGCCAGGCCGCCACGCGCGTGCTGGCCGCCCGGTCGCTGGACAACTCCACACTGGCCGCGCTGGGCATGACCCGCGGCCAGCTGATGTCGGCCGGGCTGATCGAGGTGAGCGTGACCGCAGCGGTGGGGGCGGTCGCGGCCGCCGCAGTGGCGGTTGCCGCTTCGCCGCTGATGCCGATCGGCGCTGCGCGGCTTGCTGAACCGGACCCCGGCATCAGCGGCGACGCGCCGGTGCTGGCGGTCGGTGCCGGGGCGATCGTCGCGCTGCTCGCGCTCCGGGCAGCGTGGCCGGCGTGGCGGCTCGCATCGGCCGGCGCTGCTGGCCGTCGCGGCGTCCCGGCAGCGGCTGGCAAGCGGTCACAGGTCGCGGCCTGGCTGGCCGGCACCGGCGCGCCAGTGACCGTCAGCGCGGGAGTGCGTCACGCGCTCGAGCCCGGCCGCGGCCGCGCCGCCGTGCGCGTGCGTAGCGCCCTCGCGGGCGCGACGCTGTCAGTGCTGGCGGTTACCGCCGCGTTCACCTTTGGCGCGAACCTTCTCCATCTGGTCAATACCCCACGCTTGTACGGGCAGCGCTGGGACGTCGCGGTCGACTTTCAGTTCGGCACCTTCACGCCGGGGCAGGCCCAGCGTCAGCTCCGCAAGGTTGCGGGCGTTTCCGGCTGGACGTTCGGTAACCACGGGATCATCGCGATCGGCGGCCTGGTGGTGCCCGCGATCGGTCTCACCTGGGGCAAGGGCCCGCTGCTGTCACCGACGCTGCTACAAGGCCGGCCACCGCGCACAAGCAACGAGATCGTGCTCGGCACCTCCACCCTCCGCCGCATCGGGCGGCGCGTCGGGCAGATGGTCACTGTCACCATCAGCGGGCGGCGGCTGACAGACCGCATCGTAGGGCGTGCGGCGTTCCCGAACTTCGGCCAGGGCGGCTTCACGCCGACCGATCTCGGCCAAGGCGCCGAGACGACGGCCGCAGTTCTCCGGCCGCAGCTGCCGGGCGGACGGCCCGGTTTTGAATTCGCGCTCGTGCGTTTTGCGCCCGGCCCGCGAAAGGCCGCCAACATCGCCAGCTTCCGGCGGTCCATGGCAGGTATCTGCCAAGCCGCCCAGCTTCCGGCCTGCGTGGTCACCGACCAGCGCCCCAACGGCATCCTCAACTATGCCAGCATCGACCGCACTCCCCAGCTTCTGGCCGCATTGCTCGCCGTTCTCGGCCTAGCCGTGCTCGGGCAGTTCGTCGTGGTGTCCGGGCGGCAGCGGCGCCAGGACTTCGCCATCTTGAAGACACTTGGCCTGCTCCGCCGGCAGCTCACCTTGATCACCAGCTGGCAGGTCACCACGCTCACCCTGCTCGCGCTGCTGGCCGGCCTGCCGCTCGGGATAGCGGCCGGCCGCTGGAGCTGGGTTCTGTTTGCCACCAGCCTTGGTATCCCGGCCGGTGCCATCACACCGGCCTCGCTCATCCTGCTCATGGTGCCGACGGTGATCCTCATTGCCAACGCCGTCGCATTCTGGCCCGGCCGGGCAACCGCCCGGCTCCTCCCAGCCCAGGTGCTACGCACCGAATGACCAGCGGCCACATCACCGGCTAATATCCGCCGCCTTGAAGGCCGTCCCAGTTTGCCTCCGCCCGTTTCCTTCCCAGACCCTCGATCACCGAGCCCGGGGCCCGCGGCACGGCGCGCATCACCAAGGACACCGCAGCCGTCAGGCGGCGGTCACGGGCTCGAGTTAAATCAGATCGGCAGCGGTACAGACCAGCACGATCTGCACACGGCCAACCACATACCCGGCGCCACCATCCACCGCGCCAATTCGGCGATCCGCACGGCGCTGGCCCAGGAGCCGAATCACATTCTGTAACTAGCGCTCGTCAACGTCACCGCGCAAGTAGCCGCCGATCTGCCCCGGCCGACAGGCCGAGGAGGCGTCGTGCCCATGGACGCAGATCTGGCGGATCTGCTCGTCTGCGGACGCCCGGTCACGTAGCCGATGAGCGTGAACTCGCGCCGGGTTCTATTGTCGATCTTGCCGCTTTCAGTCATGGGCGCGGCACTCGCGAGCGCCAAGGCGACTTCGAAGTGCACAGCGGACGCCAGGCCGCGCTGTGTTGGCTCACGGTGATCCGGACGCTGGGCAGAACCGGGTAGAGGAAATTTCCTGCCGCATTCAGCGACCACGGCGCGGCCGAGTTCCTCCTCGTCTTCGTCACTCTGGCTCAGCCCGGTGCGACGCGGAAGATTGGCCAGCCGATCTCGGTGCGCCATGAGTTCGGGTCGGGGTCGTCGCGCGGCCCCCTCAGGTACGTCTCGTGCACCGGGCCGTCGATGGCGAGGGCGTGGCCGGTGATGTAGGCACCGAGCCGTCCGTACGTGACGTCGATGTCGTCGTGCGGCCCAGAATGCACGGTGACGGCGAGCTCGACCTGCGCGGCGGGAATCTGCTCGCTGGTGTAGTAGCGGTATCCGCTGTCCGGGTCGACGACGGCTGGTTCGAGCAGGCCCCGCTCGTGGTATCGGCGCAGCGTACGGACGCTCAGGTGAGTGACCTGCGCGAACTCGCCGATGGTGAGGCCGGGCCGCATGAGGCCACTGTGCACCCTCTCCCCGGGGGAAGGTCAACCGACCCGGCCGGGCTTGACCCTCTCCCCAGGAGAGGCCGCACGGTGGCCTCATGACGGACAACACCCAGACGATCGACCTGACCGAGCTTCCGCGCACGATCGCGGATTACCTCGCGGCCCACCGCGCCCGCGACGCGGACACCGCCATCAGCTACTTCACCAGCGACGCGGCGGTGACCGACGACGGAAAGACCTACCACGGAACCGCCGGCATCCACACCTGGCTGGACCGATCAGCGCGTGAATACACCTACACCATCGAGCTCACCGGCGCCGAGAAGATCGATGACGAGCATTACACCGCCATCAACCACCTCGAAGGCGACTTCCCCGGCGGCGTCGTCGACCTGCACTTCCGGTTCACCCTCCACGACGGGCGCATCGCTCGCCTGGTCATCGAGGCTTAGCCACATGTCACCACAGCTCGGCACCTTCGGGGCATGGTTCAACCCGTCCTACGACGACGACACCCGCGTGCGCTTCGTGGCCGAGGCCGTAGTCACGCACCGCGACACGCCGGGACCACCCGGCCGACGGCCAGCGAAACGCCCAGGTCACAGTCGGGTGGGTTAAAGAACAAGCTATGGGAGAGTCAACGGCAACTCCGCTCTTGACCCTCCCACGGCGGGAGGGGAGACGCTGGAGTCAGGCCGTTCTGCACAGAAATGAGGATGCCATGAGTGCAACCGCTGGAACTGCATGAGTGCAACCGCTGGAACTGTTGGGACAGCACCGGTCACCGGGTCCACCACGGGCATCGGCCGGGCGGCTGCGCTGCGCCTGGCCCGAGGCGGATGGGAGGTCATCGTTCATGGCCGCGACGCCGGGCGAGGCGCCGAGGTCGTTGCCCCCATCGAAGCCGAGGGGGGCCGAGCCCGCTTCGTAGCTGCCGACCTGACGGATATCGGCGAGGTGCGCCGCCTGGCCGAGGAGGCCGGCGAGGTCGACCGGATCATCAACTTCGCGGCCTGGTACGGATGATCGGGAACGCCAGGATCGTCGGGTGCAACATCACCAAGGAAGCCGTGCGCAGCCCGACGCGGACCGCTGCCCGGGAGTGTGGTCGCTATGCGATCACCGTCAACGTCGTCGCCCCGACGGCTAAGACCGACGCCGCGGGCAACATCGAGCGCGCCGATCCCGAGGCGATGGCCGCGGCCGTCGCCGCCCTACCCGCGGGGGCGCCTCGGCGACCCGCACCTGGATATCGCACCGGCCGTGCTGTTCCTCGCCACCGACGACGCCCGCTACATCACCGGCCAGACCCTCGGCGTGGACGGAGGGTTGTTTCTGCACGCCTGACCAGGCGTCCGCTGAGAGCAACGCCCGTATCCCGCTAACAACGGAAAACAGCGAGACAAAGGAGGACTGAGGTCCATGAGGCTACTTGGGTTGGATCACATCGCAATCGTCGTGCGCGATATCAACGAAACCGTCGCCCGGGCGGGCGACACCGTTGATGGCAGAGCTGGTGGCGAGCGTATTCTCGCCGGCGACATCGACCTGCAATTTCTGCTGTTCGGTGAAACGCGCTTGGAGTTGATTGAGGTCCGCGCTGCCGGTTTCGGCATGCCAAAGCTCAAGGATGGCGAGACTGCGGTCATCGGCCATCTCGGATATGAAGTCGACGACCTCGAAGACGCCAAAGCGGAACTGACACGCCGAGGGGTCGTCTTGCAGGGCGAATTCGAGACCGACGAGGTCCGCTCGATCTTCACGGCGCCGGAGACGACGTTCGGAGTAACCCTGCATCTCATGGAGTACAAGGGCCGCGGGACGGGCGCGTGAGCGCCGAGGGGTGGGCCGATCACCCCGGGGGCATCCAGCTCTGGGCGCAAGACGGCCACCTTGGCCGGGTCCTGCCGGAGTACCCGTCAGGGGATAAAACTCGGGGCCCGGTGGCCCGCGACGACCCGCCTGGCGACTGGTTGTCTGGCTACCAGCGCTGCGCCATCTTGGGCTGACTGTGGGACTTCATCCTGACCGGCACCCTGCACAACACGTTCACCGAGCTGATCGGTTCAAACAAGACCACCTGAGCAATCTTGATTGGCACGAGCACACCTCAGGTGCCCGTCATAACCCCGCAACCCGGACAGCCGCTCTCAGACCCTGTGCCATCGAAAATTCCTCAACCCAGGTCAGAGAGCCCAGCCAAGCACGATTGGATGACACCGGACAATAACTTGTCGCCTAAATATCGCTTGCGGCATTTCAGTGAGAAAGCGGTGGCGGCTGCGGTGTGGGCAGGAGCTGCGGAGGTGCCGAACTCCGTCACGAAGCGTCACCACCGACCTAGCGGCGGTGTGCGAGATCCGCCGCTATGCACCTTCGCAGGTGTTCCGGGGCCTGCCTACTAGCGTCGTGCAGATCGGGCGGTTCTGTGTACTCCTGGCTGGGCCGGGCGCCTGTGGCAGACCGTCGCGGGCAGCAGCCTGGTCGCGCCGTTGGCACTGCCCATCGCGACCGGAACGCCGTGGTGGAGGTGCAGTCTGGCGAACGCGGCAGGCCGGCCCGCCGCCGCCGTCGATGGCGTGTGATACGTCGGCGGGCCGGAGACTGGCACGGCGTACCGGGCACCAGCCGGGCGATCGCCTGCTTTCGTCTCGCTTTATGAGCGGCGCCGTATTGCGGGCTGGACATGCCTCAATGGTGGCAGATAACCAGTCCCGCCCCGCATGATCCACGAGCAGACTGCCCAGCGACCCACGATGCCCTGCGTCGGCCCGGCAGGCAAGCGCAGTAACCCGGCAACCACAAGGCGGGGTCCTTCATGGCAGGAATCATGATGGAGGTACCCCTACCCGGCGCGCTCACCCTCGCCTATAAATGCGCCCGCCCGCCGTGGACGGCGCACTTGGTATCTGCGGGTGCGGCGGGGAGCTTGCATCGGCTGCCCTTTGCGGTGATTGCGATACACCGCCCAGGGTCTGGGTCGGCTGGCGAGGATGCGATCTGTTCCTCCATCCGCTCCGACCATGCCGCAATCAGCGCCAGTTGAGTCTCCAGCCAGCCGCCGCCTTCTCCGGCGGGCGGCACGGCCGGGGCGGCCGCGGGTTCATCTTCCTCCCGCGGCTGCGGAGCGGGCGGGGGCTCAGCTTCCTCCCGCGGCTGCGGGGCCGGCAGCACCCGCACCGCCGGCGGCTTTGATGGCCCCAGCAATTCTGCTATCAGCGTTTCATCCGCCGGCTGGCGGTGGCTCCCCCGTCGGGTGAATACCGCCAGCGCGCCCAGTAACGCGAGCAACACCCAGGTGATCAGCCATCCCAATCCGCGTCCCTCCCTCCCCGGGCCGCCCCGCGCTAGACGTAGAGGCCCGTACATTCAGGCCTGCCGTGACACGTCACCCTCTGGCCAGCAGGCTTGACACGGGACGTCACACAGCGCACGGAGAAAAGACGGGGCGCGGCTTCGTGGCGTCTGCCCAGGTCAGAGCTACTTGCGCGAGGTAGGTTGCCTCGTTGCTGCCGGTTAGGCCACGTGCTTGGCCCAGAGCACTAAGACCAGTGCGACTGCCGAGCAGCCGAGCCACACCCACGACATCACGTACCGCTTGTCTTTCCCGCTCACCCAGCCCAACCTAGCCGCGCATGCCGGCTGGTCAGGCTGGTTCCATCCTGGCTGCGTCGCCGTTGTGACGTAAATCTCGTGCTGGCAGGGACGCACCCGGTCAGAATCTGGATCCGGGGCGGTTCACGCGTGCCCGGCGTACCTTCCCGATTGCATGCCTCCTGTCCGCTGAAATCTCCTCATAGCTGACGACCCAGGGCAACCATCGACGCAGATGCCGAGGGCGCCGAGGATCTGGCCGCTGGCTGTCATGGCGGTTGCTGTCACAACACCACTGGTGCCGCTGGCGGTGCTCATCGACAGCGATGCCCGCCGTGTGGCACTGCCTGCCATCGCCGGTGCCGTTGGCACCATCGCCCTGGCCGTGGTCACCGTGCGGCTGAGCATCGGGAACGGCAACACCAGGATCGGCTGCGCCTCGCTGATTGCCGTGGCAGGGTTTCATACCACGGCATCGGACGTTGCCTCCGGTGCACACCACGCCAGCGGCTAGGCCCACCCTCGCCAGCCGTTGACCGCCTGGGAGTGGCCCAGCAGGCCCTGATTGACGCGCACACTCCCGCCGATTTGCGCGGGCCTCCGCTCGCCGATGGTTGCTGGGCTCGGGGCTCAGATTGGGTAATTCTGGGAGGGTGTGTGTGACCGTGTGCGCACGCGCATGCTGGCCGGGTCGGCTGGCCATCGGGTATGTGGCTGGCCACGCGAGCGGAAGGGGCGGCCGGGCACGATGGACCCCCGCGGACGCGCCGGGGCGGGTGACACCGGCGATGACGGCGACGCCGGCGGTGCTGAGCGAGGCCGGCTCTACGAGAGCGCACGGGTCGAGGCGTTCAGCGACGGCGTGCTGGCCATCGCGATCACCTTGCTTGTGCTGGATCTGAGCTCCCGCAGCAGCCCCGGCCACGTGCTGGCCGACCTGCTCCGGCAGTGGCCGGCGTACGCGGCGTACCTGGCATCGTTTGGTCTCATCGGGGTGATCTGGGTTAATCATCATCAGATGTTCAACGGGATTGCCGCCGTCGATACCGGATTGCTGTGGCGCAACCTGGCCCTGCTGCTGACGGTATCGGTGCTCCCGTTCCCGACGGCCGTGCTCAGCAATGCGTTCCAGCACGGGAACCGCTTCGATGAGATGGCGGCGTGTATCTTTTACGCGCTGGCCGTCACGCTCAACTCGGCGGCTTGGCTGACTTTGTACCACTACCTGTCCCTGAATGAACGCTTGCTGACCCGGCGCGCCTCGGTGGCGTTCTTCGCCGGTGAGCGCCGCCGGGCGTTGCTCGGCATGGCCAGCTATCTCCTTGCCATCCTGATCGCGCTGTGGGAACCGGTCGCGAGCCTGGTGATCTTGTGCGCCCTGCCGGTGTTCTACGGGGTCACCAGCGAAGGCTGGCGCGGCCTGCGGCGCCGCCGGAGGCCGCCTCCCTTGTCCTAGCCACCCGCTGAACCTGGGCCAGCGGGGTGTGTGCACGCTCACCGTCCGACCCGGCGCTGGTGGGGAGGCCGCCGGGGGAGAATCGTCCCGTGTCTCGCATCTTCATCACCGGCTCCGTTGACGGGCTCGGCCGCGCGGCCGCGGCCGCGCTTATGGATAAGGGCCATGACGTTGTCCTACATGCCCGGTCCCGGCAGCGCGCCGCGCCGGCGCGTGGGGATGTTGAGGAAGTCTCGCGTAGCCTGCTGCGGCTGGTCACTATCGTGGGCCGTTACCTCCAGGACATGGCCACCACACCCAGCCAGGTGCCCGGCAACATGCCGGTCTCCACGGGCCCCTGGGACCGGGCGCGCGGGCAGGCCCGCGAGGCGCTCACCAACTCCGCCGGGGATTTGATCGGGCCGGGCACCAGCGGGCGCAGGTGGCCCGCCGCGCCGTCGGCCAGCCCGCTGGCCCGGTGCGGGGACCAGGTGGCCACCTTCCTGACCGCTGGGCGGGATCTGCTGCACACCCACTTCGCGCCCGGCCCCAAAGGCTGGGTGCACCGCTCGCCCTGGGCGCCTGCCATCGGCAGCGAGCGGGTAAACCGGGCGCTGCTGGCCGAGCTCGGCTCGCTGGCCGCCCGATCGCCCACCACGGCGCGAACGTGGCCCTTGCGCCCATCCCGGGCGCACCCGAAAGCGCGGACCGGCGCCGCCGGCTGAACGCCGCCTGCCAGTGGCTGTGGGTACTTAGCACCTCCATCGAGGCCGCCAGCCGCGCCGCACCAGTACCGGCCGCCGACCGGCACCTGCTGGCCGCCATCCCGTCAACGCCCTGCCCCAGCGTCCCCTACTCGAAGCCGCCGAGACCGTCGCCGGTTTGTGCGAGGGCGTGATCGCCACCGCGGAACGCCTGCGTCACCTGGCGTGGCAATCCGCCCAGCAGCCACCGGGGTCACCGGGACTGACCGTGACATCGGCCCGCGAGGCCGCCGAGACCAGCACCGTCACCAGCCACAACTGCGCCATCATCGCCCGCGTGCTGGCCGCCCGCACCAGTCACGACGCTTCCGCTATCAGCGCGGACCTGGCCGCCGAGGCCCACGCCGCCCAGCACGGCGATCTGCCCCAGGTCGTGGCAGCGGTACATCACGCGTGCGAAGCCCTGGCACTGCTCAGTGAGACCGAGCACAGCCAGCTGCGCGCAGCGGCCCAGGCCGGGCGGATCCTGGTCCCCACCCGCACACTCCCCGACGACTACGACATCCCCCGCCCCTACGCCACCGCCCCACCTCAGCACACCGCCCCACTGCTCGCCCGCTACCGCGACGCCATCCACGCCAGCCACCAGGCCACCACCCCAATCGAGCGCGCCGCCCAAGTCACCGGCGCTCCCAGCCGCACACTCACCACTGCCCGGGCAGCCACCCAGACCACACCCTCAGGCAGCCCAGCCGCTAACCCTGATGACCAAGCCACACCAGGCGGCCGGGAGCAGACGCGCCCCGTGCCTGGCCCACTGCAGCAAGCCCTGCTAGGCCTGGGCATCAACAGCCCTGCCCTGCTCGCCCGCGGCGCCGACCTCGACCAGGCCAGCGAACGGTTGCTTATCGAGGCCGCCGACGAAATGCCCCCCACACACCGTCGGCCATCTGCCGCCACGCTGAATGTGACGGCAGGCACCGCCGCTCTCCTCAACCACGCGCTCGCCTCCGGCAACCCCCAAGCGGCCCAGCTCCTCCGCCAGCCCGGCCAGGCTGAACGCGAAGAACCGGAACCCGAACCCTGACAACGGTCCGCCGCCGGGTTCTGTCCAGGGATTGCCCGGAACCCCGATCTGCGCTCCCCAGGTTCGGGCCTCGATCCCGTCTGGTTAGCAGCAGTCTTCACCGCGCCAGGACCGGTTTCCTTCCCAGACCGACCAGGCGGCGATGCCAAGCGCGATGATCGAGTCGATCGGCCACCCGCCCGGCCAGACGGCCACCACGACCAAGGCGACCAGGACCCCGGCGGCCTGGGCTGCGCACATCAGGTTCTGGGTACCCTCCCCGGCCGTGGCGCCGGAACCGAGCCGCTCACCGAGGCGGCGCTTGGCGATGCCGAGCACCGGCATGATCACTAGGCTCGATGCGGTGAGGGCGATGCCGAGCGGCGTGGCGCTGGCTGGGTGATGCGCGGCCAGGTCGCGGATGGCCTGGACCGTGATGTAGGGGGCCAGCAGCCAGAAGCTGACGGCGACGGCCTTTTGCGCCCGCCGTTCGGCGGTTTCGGACAGCATCCGCGACCCGGTGAACCGCCAGACGACGATCACGCTGGCCAGTCCCTCGATGCCGCTGCCCAGCGCCCAGCCCACCAGGGCGATCGACCCAGCTGCGAAACCAGCGGCCAGGCCCAAGACGCCTTCGGCGGCCATCCAGGCCAGCGACGCCCAGGCCAGCCAGCGCGCGTAGCGGGCGTTTCGCAGCCACCGCTCATCTGGGTGAGCGGCCGTGGCTGGCGCGCAGTCTTCACAGCACGTATCCACTGCTGGGACCGCCGCCCCCGCACCGATCCGGCCCGCTGGCCCGTGCGTCATAGCCACAGACCGATGGTAATCGGCCCGACTCGCCCGGCCTGGTGCCGTGTTGCGGGCTGCGATCTGGTCAGCTCGCCAGATGGCGGCACGTGGTGGGCCCGGCCCAGGATCCTAGATGCATCGCCTGAGCATCTGAGATGTGCAGGCGCTCTCATGGCCAGCGATTGCAGGCGCTGATCTGCCAGGTGCTGCGCATCAGTGATCTGGTACGTCGGCATCTTGTGACGCTAACGCAGATGCGGCCGCACGCTGCCAATGGCAGCCGCGCTTACGCCGCTAATAGCGGTCTGCAGACGAAACTGAGCCTTTCTTACAAAAGGGGCGTCGGGCTGGCGGAATTACGTCCACCAGGCCCGGCCACCACTGGCCCCATCTTGGTCGCTCAAAACCGAAAAGGGTTTGTGGCAGGCCCACATTAACAGCAACTCGCCCGGTTAGATTTGTCTGGTGCTGGCCGGTGTCTGGGTTGAGGTGGTGGCCCTGGTGGCGGCGTTCGCCATCGCGGTCGTCACCACCCCGGCCGGGTCTCCGGCGCGGTGCTGCTGCTGCCATTTCAGGTCAGCGTCCTGGCCAGAAAAGCTCATCCGGCGCCTGCTCGCGCTGATCGTGGTAGCGATCGGCATCCGCTTCTTGGTGGCAGGCCTGGCCGCCACATTGTGACAGGACTCCCTTATTAGAGTGGGATCGTGCCTGATCCCGGTGAGCAGCAACTATTGCTGTCGGACTGGCTGGTGTTGTGCGATATCTGCGAGCAGCCCACCCATGGCTTTGCCGTTGCCGGGCTATTTCCCGTGAAGGGAGCCTGGGCCGGGCCTGGCAGATTTCTAAGCCTGCGGCCTACGCGGCCATAGCGCGGCTGGAGCGGCTCGGCCTGGTGCAAATGGCGGGAGAACAGCCCACCAGCCAAGGACCAGCCCGTTCGCTGGTCAAGGCGACCCGGGCCGGGCGGACAGCCGCCAGAGGGTGGCTGCACACCCCTGTTGTGCATGGCCGGGATGTCCGGTCGGAGCTGATGATCAAGCTCGCCCTGCTGGAACGGGCGGGCCGGTGGCTACCCGGCGAGTGTGTAGGCGGTGGCGAGCCAGCCGCGGAGCTCGTCGTCGATGTCACTGACTGCGGTGATTCGGACGCGGTGAGTGAACAGCGGGTTGAACTTGGCCGCCGACCCTAGCCGGCCGGTCGCTGGCGTTGTTGCCGGCAGGATCAGGCCGAGGTCGATGCGGCTGGTGGTGCTGGGCTGGACCATCGCGAACTGCTTGCGGCGGCGGAGGCTCAGGTAGCCCTTTTTCGGGGCGATGTCAAAGGCGCCGAGCGCGCGGATCTCGCCAAGGAGGGCATCGTGCAGCGGCCGGAGCCCGGCTTTCGCGCCGGCGTAGAGGGCGTCGGCCGGGTCGGACGGCACGGGGGCGGCGCCGGCCTCGCGTTGCCGGGCGAGCAGCGAGACGCGGTGCGCGGCGCCGTGCGCGAGCCCGTGGTCAGCTTTGAGCATCGCCACGACCTGGTTGTGCTTGGTCAGGCCGGACGCGTCGATGACCGCGAACCAGTGGTCGAGGGGTTTGCCGTAGGTGGTCTCGATGTTGCGGATCTGGGTCTGCAGGGCGGCGTCGACGTCCATCAGGTCTCCTGGGTGGGTGTGGGTGCCGCGCCGAGCGCGGCGATCTGGCCGCTGATGTGCCGGCGGACCGGTTCGGCCGGCTCGAGCGCGAGCGCGTCGCGGTAGGCAGCGGCGGCATCGTCGCTGCGGCCGCACTGGGCGAGCAGCGCGGCGCGGGCGATGTGCAGCTGGGGCCAGCGGGCGAACTGGGAGCTGGCAGCGAGGGTGTCGAGGATCGCCAGCCCGGCCGAGGGTCCTTCGGCGTAGGCGACGGCGACGGCGCGGTTGGCCTCGATGACCGGTGACGGGTCGAACCGGAGCAGTTCACTGTACAGCGCGGCGATCTGCCGCCAGTCGGTATCGGCGGCTGCCCCCGCGTCCGCATGGCAGGCGGCGATGGCGGCCTGCAGCTGATAGGGCCCGAGACGGCGCTGGGCGAGCGCCGCCTCGACCAGCGACCGCCCCTGGCCGAGGCGGCCCCGGTCCCACCGGCTGCGGTCCTGGTCGGGGAGCAGGACCAGCGCGCCGTCCTGGTCAGCCCGGGCGGCGCTGCGGGCGCTGGTGAGCAGGATGAGCGCGAGCAGCCCTGTGACCTCGGGCTCATCCGGCAGCAGCCGGTGCAGCCTGCGGGTGAGCCGTAGCGCCTCCTCGCACAGGTCGTCACGAACGATGGCGCTGGTGCCGTGCGGTGAGTGTCCTTCGGTGAAGGTGAGGTAGATGGCGCGGAGCACCGGCGCCAGGCGGGCCGGCCGTTCGGCTGGGTCGGGCACGCGCAGCCGGATGCCCGCGTCGCGGATCTTCCGCTTCGCCCGCACTATCCGCTGAGCGACGGCCGGCTCGGGCAGCAACAGCAGCCGGGCGATCGACGCCGCCGGCAGCCCGCACACCACGCGCAAGGTCAGTGTCACCTGCGATGCCGGGTCCAGCGCCGGGTGGCAGCACGCAAACAGCAGCGCCAGCTGGTCGTCGCCGGCGACGGCGCTGCCGTCCGGCTCGGCTGCGGCCCACCCCTGCACAGCCAGGCGTTCCTTCCCGGCGCGGGCGCTCTCGCGGCGCAGGTGGTCGAGCGCGCGGCGCCGCGCGACCGCGACGACCCAGCCACCGGGATTGGCCGGAAGGCCCTCACGGGGCCACTGCGCCAAGGCCGCCGCGCACGCCTCCTGCGCGCAGTCCTCTGCCAGCGACAGGTCACCCGCGAGCCGGGCCACCGCCGCCGCCGCGGGCCACCACGCGGCGCGCAGGGCCCGTTCGGTGTCCTCGCTCAGTGTGGCCCCATCACCATCAGCGGCCGGACCTCGACCGACCCGTACTTGGCCGACGGGATCGCCGCCACGTACCGCAGCGCCGTGTCCAGGTCCTCGCAGTCGAGGATGTAGTAGCCGCCGAGCTGCTCCTTGATCTCGGCAAACGGCCCGTCGCTCAGCTGCGCCTCACCGTTGCGGACCCGGACGGTGGTAGCAGTCTGCGGCGGCTGCAGGGGGCTGCTGTCGACCAGGACGCCCGCGTCCGCCATCGCTGCCGTCGCGGACTCAAACTCGCCGAGCATCTCCATGAACTCCGGCGTCCCCGGCGCCGGCCCGGCGTCCAGCTCGCCGTAAAGCAGAGCGATGTACTTCATGCCGCCCCTCCCGCTGCGGGTTTCGGTGTCAACGTGTTATCGGACGCGGCCCCCCCGGATTCGACAGCCACGGGAGAAAATCTCGAAGACCAGACGCTCTCACATTGCCCCGCCGCTGGTTTGGTCACGGCCGGGTTCAAGCGCGCCCGGTTGACTGCCAGCCCACCGGCGAAAGCCCGGGCACAGAACCCACAGTTCGGCGCGGCGCCGACGGTGTCGCCGACCGGCCAACCTGCCGTGCAGAGCGAGTGATACACGGGTGATCATCACCACCTAACCCGGGGGGGACTGCGCGCCTGGCCCGAGACCAAGCCTGATCACGCAGCGCAAATGTGAGCGGCCGAGCGCAGCGATCCGAGCGGCGACTAGGGAGCGCCCGCGGAACCGCGCAGGTTGTGCGGCTCGCGCGCGCGGATCATCCATTCTCGTCGGCCTCGCGCAGCGTCCGTATTCGGCTGCCCGCCCCTTCTGGTGACGGTTGCCGAGGGGGTTGGCTGGCTGTCGCCGGGGCGATCACTGGCAGGCCGGCCGCGGCCCAGGCGGTAAATCCGCCGTCCAGGTCGGTAGCGTGAATAAGGCCAAGTTGCTGCAGGGTCGCTGCCGCCAGGCTGGATTGGTATCCCTGGTTGCAGATGAGGATGATGCGCAGGTCCCGGCGGGTGATGGCGGGGTGTCTCCACTCAGAGGCGGGGTCGCAGCGCCATTCCAGGGAGTTGCGGGGCAGCACGATGGCGCCGGGGATCAGGCCGTCCTCGCGCCGCTGGTCGTCTTCGCGGATGTCGATGAGCAGGGCGCCGCTGGCCTGGGCGTGGAGTGCCTGGGCAGGCGATGGGCGGTGTGGCAGCGTGGCCCTGGCCTGGGCGAGCAGCTCGTCGACTGTCTTAGCGGTGTGGTGTCGGGCCATGGCGGGTCTCCTGGTCGGGTGGTGCCGTGGCGCTCAGCCTCGCCCGGGACCCTTGCAGCCGGTTTGCAGCCTGCGGGCGATGGTGTGGCTTGCCGGGTGCGAGGGCCGTGCTCGCGACAGGCGGGCGGCCGTGGGCTGCCGGACTGCACATGCGGCTGGCCCTTCCGGGAACCTGCTCGTGGGGTCGTGCGCAGGCGCGGTGCGGCCCTTCCAGTGGAGCAACCTGGCCCATCCGGATGAGCGCGCCTGGTCGGCAACCGGGCAGAGATGCCTATCCGGCTGGGCGGGCGGGCCGGGTTTCGTACATGCGCACGGCGACCACGAGGCCGGAGGCGGCAGTGAGGGCGGCGACGACCCAGATGGCGGCGAGGATCCCGAACGCGTCGGCGATCACCCCGGCTAGCAGCGCGCCGACGGCGAACCCGCCATCGCGCCACAGCCGGTACACCCCGACCGACCGGGCCCGCCAGGCAGGGTGGGCGACATCGCCGACGACGGCGAGCAGGGTGGGGTAGACCATGGCGGTGCCCGCCCCGAGCAGCACGGCAGCGACTGCCCACACCGTGAAGGTGGTGCCGAGGGCGACCATTGCTATCGCGACGGCCTGCACCCCCATCCCGGCGGCTATGAGCCACTTGCGGCCGATCCGGTCCGACAGCGCGCCGGTGGCCAGCTGCCCGGCGCCCCAGACCGCCGGGTACACGGCGGCCAGGACACCGATCTGGCTGACGGTCAGGCCGTGGCGGGCGAACAGGATCGGGAACAGGCCCCAGGCGACGCCGTCGTTGAGGTTGTTGACCATGCCCGCCTGGCAGGCGGCAGACAGCGCCGGCTCGGAGAAGCTGGTGAGCCGGGCGACCTGGCGGGTGGTCAGCTGCGCGCTCAGGTGATCGGCGGCGGCCACATGGGTGGCGGCCTCGTGCCGGGCGTGGCCGCGGGTTTCCCGGACGGCGGCGGCGGACAGGCCCAGGCCGAGGGCGATGTAGGCGGCGCCGAGCAGGAAGGGGGCCGGGCGCAGCCCGTGGGCGGCGGCCAGGTAGCCGGTGGCCAGGGCGGTGATGGCGACGGCGCCGTACCCGGCGGCCTCGTTCAGGCCCATGGCCAGGCCGCGGCGGGCGGGGCCGGCCAGGTCGATCTTCATGATCACGGTGGTGGACCAGGTGAGGCCCTGGTTGACGCCGAGCAGTACGTTGGCGGCGACGACCCAGCCCCAGTTGGGTGCCCAGATCAGCAGCGGCGGGATGGGCAGCGCCGCCAGCCAGCCGGCGACCAGTACCGGTTTGCGGCCGAACCGGTCCGACAGGGTGCCGGCGAAGAAGTTGGTGGCCGCCTTGACCGCGCCGAAGGCCAGGATGAACGTCAGCGCGCTGCTGAACGCGGCCAGGTGGAAGGTCTGTTCCGCCAGCAGCGGGACGACGGTGCGCTCCTGGCCCAAGGTGCCGCCGACGAGCGCGTTGACCGCCACCAGCAGCGAGAACTGGGCCAGGTTGGCCCGCAGGCCCAGCCGCACCCCAGCGCCGGGCGGGGGACCGGCCGGTGGGGGCGAGCCCAGCGCCGGCTGCGGGGGCACGCCGGGGGAGGTCACGCGGTGCTCTCCAGCGCCAGCCCGGTGGCGTCCGCCCACTCCGGCGGGCCGCCGGGCAGGACCGCCACGGCGGTGTGCCCGGCCCGCTCCAGCAGGCTGGCGGCGGTGGCGGCCCGCTCGCCGTGCCCGCACATGGTCACGACCTGCCCCGCCCCCACCTGGGCGGCCTGGCTGGTGAGCGCGCCGAGCTCGATGTTGCGGGCGCCGGGCAGGTGCCCGCCGGCGTACTCGCTGACCTGCCGTACGTCGATGACGGTGGCCGGGTCCACCTGGCGGGGGGTGAGCAGCGGTGTGGTGGCGGTCGGCTGCCCGGCGCTTTCCCAGGCGGGCATACCGTCGGCCAGGGTCCCGGCGAGGTTCTCATATCCGATCTTCAGCGCCTGCCAGATGACCTCGCCGAGGTCCTGGCCGGGATCGGCGACGATGACCAGCGGGACGGCGGGGTCGGGGACGAGCCAGCCCAGCCAGGTCGCGAACGCGTCCCGCAGCGGGATGGCCAGCGAACCGCGGATGTGGCCGGCCGTATAAGCCGGCACCGGGCGCACGTCGATGACCTGGCCGCCCTGGTCGTGCAGCGCACGGACTTGGCCAGTGGTCAGCGGGGCGAGCGTCAGGGAGGACGCCAGGACGGCGGGACCGCGCCGGTTCTCCTCGGGCAGCCGCAGGAAATAGCCGGGAAAGGTACCCAGGCCGGCCAGGAGCGCCTTGACGAACGCGTCCTCATCGCCGGCTGCCAGCAGCGGGTTGGTGGCTCTTTCCCGCCCGACAGTGGTAGTCCGCTCGGCGCCCGGCGGGGCCGAGCAGAACGACCCCGCCCCATGCGTCGGGTATACCGGCGTCGCGTCGGGCAAGGTGAGGAGCCGGCCCAGGGAGGCGTACTGTGACCGGGCCAGCGGCTCGGTCTGGTCCGGGCCGGACAGGTCGGTGCGGGCCGCCGCGCCGACCAGCAGCGACCCCCCGGTGAACACCCCCAGTACCCGCGCACTGTCGAGCAGCAGGTAGACCAGGTGCTCGGCGGTGTGGCCGGGGGTGGCCCAGGCCCGCAGGGTCAGCCCGCCCAGGTCCACCTCATCGCCGTCGGCCAGCCCCCGGTGGCCGAAGGCCCGGCCCCCGGCCGCGGACGCGAGGATCTGCGCACCGTCCTCGGCCACCAGTTGCAGCGCGCCGGACAGGAAGTCGGCATGCAGGTGCGTGTCAGCGGCGAACGCGGCCGTCAGCCCGTGCCGCATGGCGGCCGCCCGCACCGCCCGCAGGTCCCGCGGCACATCGACCGCCAGCGCCCGGCCATCCCCCAGGTCCACCAGGTAGGCCGAGTTCCCCAGGCCTTCATCCACCACCGGCACAATCACCGCTCCGGTCACCGCGGATCTCCCCTCGTCGTCCTCACCCGGCGGCCACCGGCAGCCCGGCTCGCTTCCACTCTGGGAACCCGTCGGCCAGCCGGCGTGCCCGGAACCCGTGGCGGGTCAGCTCCCGGACCGCATCGTCGGCGTACACGCAGTAGGGGCCGCGGCAGTAGGCCACCACCTCGGCGTCGGCGGGCAGCGCGCGCAGGTGGCGGCGCAGCTCGGCGACCGGCACCGAACGTGCTCCCGCGATGTGGCCCGCCGCGTACTCGGCGGCTGGCCGCACATCCAGCACCAGGACCTCCCCGCGGGCCAGCCGGGCGGCCAGCTCATCGCGGCCGACGACCTCGATCCCGTCCCGGCTGCCCAGGTAGGCGTCGGCGAGGCGTTCCAGGCCGGCCACATGCTCGGCGGCCACCTGCGTCAGCGCCGACCACAGGTCGGCGACCCGGTCGCTGGCCAGCGCATAGAAGATGCGGGTGCCGTCACGGCGGGTAGTGACCAGCCCGGCCCGCGCCATCGCCCGCAGGTGATGGGAAGTGTTCGCCACGCTCTGGCCGATCTCGCCGGCGATCTGCTCGACCGGCCGCTCGCCCTGGGCGAGCAGGTCTGCGATCTCCGCCCGCCGCCCGCTCGCCAGCGCCCGGGCAACCTCGGCAAACCCCTCATACAGGGCATCTTTCGCCGCACGGTCAGCCATGCCTTCATAATCTGGCCAGGCCAGACGCTTGTCAAATGATCAAATGAATACTTGACAATTGACTCTGGGCGGGCGCCCGCAGGCCTTGACGTCCGTCGCTCCGTTAGGTTTAACTAACCGTTAGTGGATCCTGACCGAGCAGGTGACGGCTGGAGCGCGCTGGCGGACGGTACCCGGCGCGCCATCGTCAGCCGCCTGGCAGAGGGGCCGCAGCCGGTGGGACAACTGGCTGCGGAGCTGCCGGTCAGCCGGTCGGCGGTCTCCCAGCACCTGAAGATCCTCAAGGACGCCGGCCTGGTCAGTGAGCGCGCGGTCGGCACCAGACGTATCTACCGGCTCAATCCGACGGCGGTGGCCGCGTTGCGCGATCAGCTCGACACCTTCTGGCAGAGGGCTCTGGCCAGCTACGTAGATGTTGCCGAACAAGCGACGGAGGAGAGTCCATGACCCGAACCGAGGTCCCCGTTGTCCGCAAGCAGGTAGTGGTCAACGCGCCGGCCGAGCAGGCCTTCACGGCGTTCACCGGGAGGTTCGGCGACTTCAAGCCGCCGGAGCACAACATGCTCGCGGTCCCCATCGCCGAGACAGTTTTCGAGCCCCACGCCGGCGGACACATCTACGACCGCGCCGTCGACGGCAGCGAGTGCCGGTGGGCGCGGATCCTGGCCTACGAGCCGCCAGCCCGCGTGGTATTCAGCTGGGACATCAGCCCGCAATGGCAGATCGAGACCGACCCGGAGCTGACCAGCGAGGTCGAGGTCCGCTTCGTGGCCGAGGCACCGGACCGCACCCGGGTCGAGCTGGAACACCGCCACCTCGACCGGCACGGTCCCGGTTGGCAGTCGGTCAGCGACGGCGTCGACGGCGACCAGGGATGGCCGCTCTACCTGGCCCGGTACGCCGCCTTGTTCGAGGGCCGCTGACATGGCACCAACCATCGCTAGCACCGTGGTGGACCGGCCCGCAGGACAGGTGTTCGCCTACGCCACCGACCCCACACGATTCCACGAATGGCAGCAGGGCGTCATCGACGGCCACCTGGACCAGCCCGGCCTCCCGCAGGTGGGCACGAAGTGCCTGACCACCCGGCGCATCGGCGGGGCCAGCCGGGTCGTGACCTCCGAGCTAACCCACATCGACGCACCTAGGACATGGGGCGTGCGGGGCATCGACGGACCCATCCGTGCCACCGTCGACGTCACCGTGGAACCCCTGACCGACACCAGTTCCCGGCTGACCATCGCGGTCGACTTCGACGGGCACGGCATCGGCAAACTGCTCGTCCCGCTCATCGTCCGCCGCCAAGCACACAAGGAAATGCCAGCCAACGTCGAAGCACTGAGACGGCGCGTCGAGGCCCAGCAGCCACAGCGCCGGGCTTAGAACCAGCGATCGGCCCGTGGCCAGCCCGTAGGGAACGGGGGCGATCCAACGGTCAGCCTGAGGTCTCCGCTGGAGGCGGCAGGTACGTTTCGGCGTATGGCTGACTCCCGGTGGTGGACGGATTTCGACGCGGCCGTCGCGGCGGCCCTTCCCGCGGACTCGCGAGTCCTCGACGTTGGCTGTGGTGACGGCGGCCTGGTTAGCCGTCTGGGGGAACTTGGCTTCGATGCGCTCGGCGTGGATCCGGCCGCTCCTTTTCACCCACGCCTGATCCGGGAACCGTCGAGCATGTTCGAGGCATCGGCGCATTTGATGCCGTCATCGCCGTCATGGCGCTCCACCACGCCCAGCTGGACGCCATCACCTCGGCACTTACCCGGCTACTCCACCCGCACGGGCGGCTTTTCGTGTACGACTTCGACTGGCATGCCTACGACGACCACGCAGCCGGGTGGCTCGCTGAGCATGATTCCCCTGATACCGACAATTCGGTAGCTGGATGGCAGCGCGAGCACGGGGACCTTCATACGGGCGCGACGATTCAAAGAGGCGCTTGACGTGCGCTTCAAGCCGCTACTTGAGGCCGCCGTCCCTATCTCGCCCGGATGCTGGCACGGCACGATCTGGAGGCCATGGAGCATGCGCTGATCGACGCGCAGATGCTTCCGGCGCTCGGGTTCTGGATGATCTCTGAGCGCATACCGCCGGAGTGAGCCAAGTGGCTGGCTTTGGCACGCGGAGCTAGCAGCAGCGCTGCCCAGTGCCCAGCCGAGCAGGGCGATAGAAGGGACTGGACGCCTCCTGCAAGCGTGGGATGCCGGGTCAATCTGACTGCCTTGCTGGGCGTCGAGCCGGGCCTAGCGAGGCGCCGCCACCAGGCCAGAGCCCGGTGGTTCCACCAGCGAGCCCGGCTGCGGACCAACGCAGCCGATCCATGAAGCATCTGGATAGCTATAGAGGGGCACATCTCCGCCCGTCAAAGCAGGAAGAGAGTGGTGAGCATATGAAGCTCTGGAAGAACCTTCCCTATTTGCTGGAAAACAAAGGGCTCGTGCAGGTCGTTGTTATGGCAGAGACACGGCAGCAGGCGATCGAAAAGGCCAGCGCCCGGCTCCTGGAGGTGCTGGGCCACATGTTCTCAGATCTGGGCCACGTGTTCTCAGATGACGACATCCAGCGGTTTGCCCAGTTGGGGTCGGACAACCTCGACAACACCCTAGAGGAAGCGCCCGATGAGGTGGTGATCACCATTGTCGAGCCACCAAGCTTGGCCCGTGACCTAGCGTGACAGGCCGGACTTGAGGGCGGACGAGCGGGCCCACTTGTCACCTGCGGTCAATGTCGTTCTACGACACGTGCGTTGCCCCACGCTACAGAAATGGCCCAACCGGCCGACGAGGATTGACCGGAGCCGAAGCATTCGAGTTGGAGGGTATGGACCCCTGTTACATTGACATCGACGGTCTTTGGCCTAAGGGCGCTGACAGTAAAGGTCCGGAGAGTGTGCCCATCGCCAACTAGTATTACGCCCGCTTCGAAATGTGGCGGAAACTTGGCCCCAAGTCCAATAGTAGCTTGGAACCGGCGAGCGTTATGCTCTAGCTTATATGCAGGAAAAGCAGTTGGATCGCCAACGTTACAAGAGAACAAGATACTCTTGGGGTAGATTGATCCGTCTATCTTGACCGGACCCGGGTTCACCAGCTCGCCGAGTTTCCCGGAAGGGGTCAGATCTGCGAGATATGAGAACGAGGACGTGCTGGAAGTCTTCGGAATCACCACTGGGGCAGACTTGCCAGCTGGGGAGCTTGCACTGGCCGAAATGGATGGCGCGGGCGAAGAGGCTGCTTTTGGCGGCGTGCCAGAGTTGACAAGGATCAATGCTATTACTACCGCCACTGCAGCTACGACGCTTCCGATAATAGTCCAGAAGAGTGCCCCTCGCTGCATAGGTCCTCCGACGCCATCGTGCCTAAGTCTAGGCAACTTAGTATCTCACCTTTAGGGCTCTGCATCCTGCGCACAGTAGCCTGTCGTTCCGGCAGTCCCTCCAAGCACCCTTAAGGACAATCGCGTTCCGGCTCAGCGCAGGAACTCCCTGAGGTGACGTAGCTGTCGCTCGATGTGTACCGTGGGCACCGCGTGAGCGGTGAACGGGTGGACCGCGATGTCCTTGCCCGCGCTGATCTCGTTGTAGGCGGCGAACACCGTGGACGGCGGGCAGATCGTGTCCATCAATCCCACGCTGAGCAGGCAGCGTGCGGTGATCCGGCGGGCCAGCAGCGCGCAGTCCACGTACCGCAGGGTGTGCAGCGCGGCCGGGATCAGGTCCACGTTGTGCGCCAGGAACTCGGCCACCTCGGTGTAGGGCGCCTCCGGTGCCAGCGTGATGCCGCGCTGGATGTCGCACAGGAACGGCACGTCCGCGTGGCACACCGCGACCGCCTGCGGGACCAGCGCGGCGGTGGCCAGTGCGAGCCCGCCGCCCTGGCTGACGCCGCTCACCGCGACCCGCGACGCGCCGACCAGCTCGCTGGCCGCCTCGACCGCGAGCACCGCGTCGGTGAACAGCCGGGTGTAGTAATACCCTTCCGGCTGCGCGATGCCCCGGGTCATCACCTTGGCGTTCTCCGGCCCCGCGGCAGAGTCGCCCGGGCGGTCGCCGGTGGCGCCGGTGGTCCACCGCCCGCCCTGGCCCCGAGTGTCCATCACGAACACGGCGTAGCCAAGAGCGGGCAGCAGGGCGTGCTCGGCGGGCAAGCCCCGGCCACCTCCGTAGCCGATGAACGTCACCACCACGGGGGTCTGCCCGTCCGCGCCCGGGGGCCGCAGGTACCAGGCCCTGATCCGGTCGCCGCCCGCCCCAGAGAATTCGGTATCGAACACCTCGACCGGCGCGTAGGTACCGGCTTCGTACCTGGTCAGCGTCGGCGGGCGGGCCGCCGTTCGGGCCTCGTCGAGGCGCCGCCGCCACCACAGGTCCAGGTCCGGCGGCTCCGCGGTATCCGTGCGATACTCGTGCAGCTGATTCAAAGGCAGGTCAAACCACGGCATTCAACCCTCCGGACAGTCAAGGCGCCTGAGTCAAGCCCTACCACTTCCCGTGTGACGGCGGGAAGCAGGGGAACCAAGCCACACTCAGCCGCATCTGGCGACGTCGGGGGAATGCATCCTAAGCACTAGGCCGCGCGTTCGAATCGCCTCGGGGCGCAGCTCAGAGGCTTATCGCGATCTTGAGGTGATCGCTGGGGAGCCAAACTGTTGGGCTCCCCCCCATGACGGAGCCCAAGTTAAGGGGCAGAGGCCGCGGCGAGGGTGCCCAGAAGGCGGCCTGCTGCCTGCTCGTCATCGTCGTCACCGTGGGCCAGCATCCAGGCTCCGACGCCGATGACCGCGGCGGCGGCGAGGTAGTCGGCGATGTCGCCGATGGCAGACCGAGGGCCGGGTCACGCTGATCGATGGGATCCTGGCCACCGCGGTGCTGGCGGGCCTGGCGCTGAACGCCGCGCTGGGCTGGTGGTGGGCCGACCCGGCCGCCGGGGTACGTGCTCGTCTTCTACGCGGCCCGCGAGGTACGGGAGATCTTCTTCACGGAGCTTCCGTGAGCCCGGCTCAACCGCGCGGCGAGCCACCATCCAGGTCCTGGGCACCGCTGCTGTACTTCCGTACTGGACTCTCACCAGTTATGACCACCTGACCGGAAAATGGGGTCCTCGGCGGCCGCGCGGCAGCGGACCTAGCCGTGCTGTGGAGTCAGGTCTGGGCGCAGGTGGCGTGGGTCAGGCTGCCTGGGCGAGGGTGACGGTGTACCGAGGGCTTCGAGCTGGCAGGCTGCCATCGGCGGCCGGGCTGCGGCCCAGCAACCATCGACTTACACGCGCTGGTCCCTGCCGCGCGCCGGCTCGTGCAGGCCGCCGGTGTTATAAGGGGAGACACAGACCACGCTCTCGGCCGGCGGCAGCTTCGCCAGGCCGCTAGCGCTGACCGTCGCGCGATAGCCACGACCACCGGGCCCGGCTCTCAGATCGGAGTGGACCGGCCGGTCGTCGTTCCTGCGCAGTGCTGATGTAGCGGCGAGCGGGCTGAGGAGTCAAGGATTTGCTTTAGGCCCGGCAGCGTGGCGGTCTGGCGGACGCACAGGCAGCGTCTCCTTACTCGCCTGACGGCTGGCAGAGCCTGGCGAGGCGGCTGGCGAAACCCGGCCCGGTCCGGGTGCAGCCGCCGGAAGTAGCCAGGTCCCGGCCGCCAGGCGTAGACTCTCGGGCACGCGGTCCGGACCCTGCCGTTCGCTTCATGGGAAGCGGGGGCATCCATGACCGCGATCGGCGTTTCGGACCCACTGTCAGCTGCCGTCGTCCTCGACGGGGAGATCGACATCTCCACCTGCCCGGCCGTCCGGGGCTTGCTTATGGCGGCAATCAGCGGCGGGAACGTCCATCTGGCCGTCGACCTGTCCGGCGTCACCTTCATCGACGCCGGCGGGATCGGCGTCCTGGTCGCCGCGGCCAACCGGGCGCGGCAAGCGGGAGGGGGCCTGTCGCTGCTGGCGCCGTCGCCGCAGGTGCGGCGGCTGCTGGACGTCTTTCACCTGGACGCGATCCTGCCGATAGCCGAGCGCTTAGGTGGCCCCTCCGTTGCCGGCAGCGCCGCCTGAGGCCTCTCCCGGGCTTGCCGCAAGGACGATGAACGCCGTGGTTCCCGGCGCCCGCGCAGATCGACCTCCCACGCGTTCCGGTCTGCCAGTGCGACCTGGCTCAGCCAGGTATCGTTCCGCTGCGGAGCCTGACGGTGAAGCCGTCGTCGGTGTGCCTGAGCGCGACGCCGATGTCGAGCTGGTGCATGGCCCACAGCCCCAGTCCAAGCCGGTGGTCCGAGATATTGCGTGGTGCGGGGACTAGGCCTGCGAGGCGATCGGCTGGGCCGCGGCCTGTGTCGTGAACGGTGACCACGATGCGGCCCGGCGTGGCCCAGATGCGTACGGTCACCGGCGGGCGGCCGTGGCGCTGCGCGTTGGTGACTGCCTCGGAGACGCCGATCAGCAGGTCGTCGAGCGTGGTGGCGGGGATGCGGCCGCGGCCGATCTGCGCGAGCGCGTGCCGGGCATCGCAGGCGGGCCGGTTGACCAGCTCGACAAGGGGCGTGGAGTCCTCGAACGGATCGGGGGTGTACGGGAGGCCTTCGAATGCCGAGGCGCCTTGGTAGCGGTCGCTTGCCCGGCGTTCTCCCGAGGGGTAGACGATGCGGGGGTGCGTTCGCTCGACGATGTCGAGGACCGGCGCTGGTGTGGTGGTGGTGTCGTACAGGCACCGGCCCCAGACCGGGAAGTCCTGCCAGACGGTGTTGACGGCCGATTCGTAGCGGTCCCAGCCTTCGAACCGCCCGCCGTTGCCCGGATGGGGCACATCCCCGGCGATCCGGATCTGCCCGGCGCCCATGGCGACATGAAATTCAAACAGCCGCCGGTAGGTGGCGATCGCCCGGCCCGGCGTTGCGTACAAGCCCTTGTCACCGATGAAGTCGACGGCGGATGGATCGGTGAGCCACGACCGCAGCAGGCCGCTCTTCCGGTCGTCGTAACCGATGATGACGGGTTCGCCCGCGGCGATGCCCTCTTCGGCGAACGGCACGATCAGGGCGGCGAACTCGGCATCGGAGCCGTAGAAGCCGGCCTCGTGGTAGTGGCCCACCTGGCCGCGTGCCGCGCCAGTCCTCATCACAAAACTCCAGTATGCCCAGCGTGCGGGCGGGAAACCTCATCAGCCGCGGCAGCGCTGGTGGCGATGAACGTGGGCGTTCGGATTCCGGGCCGCCTTCCCAGCTGCCCGTTTGGCCCTGCCCCTTGCTGCCTGGGCGGTGTTTGCGGCCTTGTCACGCCCACTTACCGGAATAACCTCCTTCCCCGCGGCCCGGTCACCCCGGCACCCGCAGGACTCCTGGTCGGCTTCCCAGGGCCTCCGCGCCTAAACCAGCCCGCAAGCGGGGTCAGCGAGAGCGCCCAGGACTTGGGATGCCGGGTCCAGCGCGGTCGTCGTGATCGGGAGCTCCTGCGGTAGGGCCGCCTTGGGGGCCTGCGGCCGGCCCGGGTTCGGCGGCGTCGCCGGAGGCGGCCAGCACGGCGAGGAACGGGCCGACCCGGAGCCCTTCCTGCGCGGAGTGGCGGAACGAGCTGTCAGGGTTCACGGTGTACCGGGTGCGGCGTCCGGTCCGGGTGCGGGTGAGGTAGCCCGCGGCTTCCAGGTCGGCCACGATGGCCTGCACGGTGCGCTCGGTGAGGCCGGCGGCGGCGCTGATGTCGCGGATCCGGGCTCCAGGGTTGCGGGCGATCTCCACCAGCACGTGCCCGTGCCCGGTCAGCAGCGTCCAGCTACCGTCCCGCTCGCCAGGATCACCCATACCCTGATCATACCCTCGTGAGAGTACTCTCGCGTGAGATTTAGCACGATATTTTTCTCATGTTTCTATTGACACGTCTCCGCCGGGGTGCCGATCCTGGTAGTACCACAGGCCCGGCCCGATGTGGGGAGGGATGGCGATGACCACGGCCCCCGGCGGGGAGCTTGTCGCCCCAGGTCACAAGCTGCAGCCCGCCTCACCCCGGCCAGGCACGGCCGGGGCAGCGGCGGCACTGCGGCGGCCGCGGCTGGCGGTGGTCACGCTGCCCGGCGAGATCGATGCCAGCAATGACGGCCAGATTCAGGACACGCTGACCAGCGCGCTAGACGACGGGACGGCGGTACTGGTCGCCGATGCGGCCGCGACGGCCTTCTGCGGGTGCTCGGGAGTGACCGCGCTGCTACTGGCTCATCACCGGGCAGCCGCTGCCGGAGCACAGCTACGGGTCGTGGTGGGCAGTCCCTCGATGCGGCGGATACTGGAGTTGACCGCCGCCGATCAGGTGCTCAATACCTACCCCACCCTGGCCGCGGCGCTCGCCGATGGGCAGCCACCCGATCGATCATGATCCAATACCAGAGTGCCACGCCAACGACGCGATCGCCCGAGCAGTGCTGGGAGATGATCAGCGAGCACGTCTCGCTCGCGGTCGCCGCGGCCGGGCGGTCATGTCGTTGTGCCGGGCTATCTGCCCGCGGAGTGCGTCCCGGTCCTGTTCGCGGATTGGGTTTCGGCACCGAGGAATGCCTCGACGAGGAGTGCCAGGTGTCCGGCTTGGGTGACCAAGTCAAGGTGGCCGCCGTGGTAGATACTCAGCTCGCTTCGCGGGATCAGCCGGTGCAAGATCCGCGCATTGACCAGCGGGATGATCGGGTCGTCGTCGCCGGCCAGTATCAGGGTGGGCTGACGCACCAGCGGCAGCAGCGGCAGGCTCGTCCAGCCGGCGGTGGCCAGGAGCTGGTAGTGATAGCCCTTGGTCGTTATGGGGCGCGTCGTCGCGTGCAACAGTTCGCGGGCGAGCGGGGGATCGTCGCGCACGCTGCCGCCGTAAAGTTCACCGGCGATGCCGGGCGCATAGCCACGACGGTGGCGCCGGGGCGTGAGCATGCGGAGCAGCGCGCGGGGGTGGCCGGGAACCATCAGGGCCCCTGGCGAGGTGGCCACCAGCACCAGCCGGCGCACCCGCGACGGGCATCGCACGGCGAATTGCTGCGCCAGGCCGCCGCCCCAGGACATGCCCAGGACATCGGCCTGCTGATGGCCGAGCTGATCGAGCAGGC
>Ga0207664_10000356_pt1 | contig 33560 bp, 21 predicted proteins | sample LARL83metaG_FD_184349 | JGI IMG/M metagenome (GOLD analysis project Ga0207664, IMG submission 184349) | Corn, switchgrass and miscanthus rhizosphere microbial communities from Kellogg Biological Station, Michigan, USA - LAR L8-3 metaG... | ecosystem: Host-associated > Plants > Roots >... | reverse complement strand
TTATGAAAAAAATGGAGTTCAGCAGAGCTGGCGGCGCAGCCAGGCGACCCGGGCCTGCCGGGCGGCCGCGGAGACGATCGCGTCCGGCACCCATTCGTCGAAGCTGTGGAACGCGCCGGCCCACACGTGCAGCTCGGCGTCGCCGCCGGCCCGCAAGATCCTGCTCGCGTACCGCACACCCTCGTCGCGCAGCGCCTCCACGGCGCCTACCTCGATGAACGCGGGCGGCAGCCCGGAGAGATCGGTGGCCCTGGCGGGTGCGGCGTAACATGACACGTCCGGAGTGCCGCGCCGGGCGCCGAGCAGCGCACTCCATCCGGTCCGGTTCGAACAACCGTCCCACATCCCCACCTGCTCCATCGCCAGCGCCGACGGCGAATCGCAGCGGTCGTCCAGCATCGGGAACTGGAGCAGCTGCCCGGTAAGCGATGGCCAGCCGAGGTCCCTCGCCATCAGCGCCACGCCCGCGGCCAGGCCGCCGCCCGCGCTGTTGCCGCTCACGATGATCCTGGCGGGGTCGATGTGCAGTTCCGCAGCGTGCCTCGCCACCCAGGTCAGGCCCGCGTAGCAGTCTTCGACCGGCGCGGGATCGGGGTGTTCTGGCGCGAGCCGGTAGTCGGGCGCGACCACGAGGGCGCCGATGGCCTGCGCGCGGTCAAGCTCACCGCTCAGCTCCCTGGTCCGGTTGTCCCCGGTCACCATCCCGCCGCCGTGTGTGTTGTAGATGACCGGATACGGCCGCGGCACACCGGTCGGACGGCAGATCAGCAGGCCGAGCGGCGGTCCGCCAGGAGGGCCGGGCACCTGCCGCTCGCTGATCTCGAACGCGCCGCCGCGGCGGATCTGCGCGTCGGTGAGCCGTGCCCGCCTACCCTCCGCGCGCCGGGACTGGATGAGGTTCGGCGTCAGCGACGGCCGGGCGGCCAAGATGGCCAGCAGCGGGCCGGCCAGTTCGCCGTCCAGCGACGGGACCGCCAGTTCGCTGGGCGTCTGTTCGACGGTCATGAGCGCACTCCCTCGTTGAGTTCGTTGAGTTCGTTGAGTTCGGCCGCGATGAGATCAGCCGGCGGCTGATCGAGCAGGTAGAAGTGATGCCCGGGCACGACGTGCTCGGTGAGCGACCAGGTCAGCTGGTGCCAGGGCCTGCGGTCGGCGTGCATGTCCACGTCACCCGCGATGGTGGTCACCGGGCAGCTGAGCACGGGCTCCGCCCGGTGCTGATAGCCGTGGAAGAGCCTGGTGTCCGCCTGGATGTAGGGCAGGACTACCTCAAGGAACTCCGGGTCCGCGGTGAGCTCCGCCGGGGTGCCGCCGAGCTCGAGCAGCTGAACCGCGTCGTCGGCGTCCGCCTCGTGTTCGTCTTGTTCCGGCAGCGCGGCGTTCCGCGATCCCGACGCGAACAGGTGCGCCGCTGGCCGGCCGAGCGCGTCCAGCGTCCGCGCCGTCTCCAGGGCGATCACGGCGCCGAGGCTGTGCCCGAACAGCGCCACCGGACCCGCCCAGCCTTGGCCGGCGATCGCCTCGGCGATGCTTGCCGCAAGTACCCGCAGGTCGGTGGCGCACGGCTCGTTGATCCGCTCGGCGCGGCCGGGATAGCGGACCGCGTAGAGTTCGGCGCCGGGCAGCAGAGCGTCCCAGCTGGAGAAGAAGGAAGCGGCGCCGCCGGCGTGCGGGAAACAGACCAGCCGGATGGCGGTTTCACCGTGGTTCGGGGCACCGTGGTTCGGGGCACCGTGGTTCGGGGCGCCGATGCGCCGCAGCCAGATGCTCATTCTGCTCGTGCCCTCTCCCGGCGGGCCCGCAGTGCGTCGCTGCGTCGCGCCGAGGCGGCGCGCATCCCGGCGGCCGACTCGCCAGCCGAGCCGTCCCGGATCAGCGCCACCTGCTCGTCGACGGTGACGTGCCGGAACAGCGCCACCACGGACGGCCGGCTGCCGGTGTGCGACTCCAGCGCGTCCTGGAGCTCGAACATGCTCAGCGAATGGCCGCCGAGATCGAAGAAGTTCACGTCGGACGGCACCCGGTCAACGTTCAGTACCTCCGCCCAGGCCGCGGAGACCGCCTGGGCCAGGCCGCCTGCCGAGCTAGCCGGTGCTTGTTCCGGTGCTGGCTGCGGTGCTTGCTCCGGCGGGGCGAGCTTGGCCCGGTCGACCTTGCCGTTGATGGTCAGCGGAAATTCGGCGAGCAGGTGGATGGCGGCAGGCACCATGACCTCTGGGAGGCGGTCAGCTAGCAGCGCGCGCACCGTTCCGGCGGCGGTGCCCGGCTGACCGACCGCGAACGCGGTGAGCGTGGTCATGGCGTTGTCTGGCAGCACGACCGCGGCCTGGATGCCGGGTACGGCGCACAGCGCCGCCTCGACCGCGCCAAGCTCGATCCGGTGTCCGCGGATCTTGACCTGATGATCGCGCCGGCCGAGGAACTCCAGCGTCCCGTCCGCCGTCCAGCGGGCCAGATCGCCGGTGCGGTACATCCTGGCGCCGGCCGAGCTCGCATACGGGTCGTCGGCAAAGGCGCTGGCGGTGGCGTCCGGCCTGCCGAAGTACCCCCGGGCGACAAACGCGCCGCCAATGTAGATCTCGCCGGCGGTTCCGCGCGCGACCGGCCTGCGCTGCTCGTCGAGCAGGTACAGGGCCACGCCAGGCGCGGGCTTGCCGATGCGCACCGGGCCAGGTGCCGTCATCCGGTGGTAGGTGGCCCAGACGGTGGCCTCGGTCGGGCCGTACTCGTTGACCAGCACGGCGTTCGGCACGGTCGAGAAGTGCCGCCGGGCCAGCGGTTCCGGCAACGTCTCGCCGGCCACGACTACCGTGTCCAGCGAGCCGATGTGGTGGGCGCCGTAGCGGTCGGCCGCGTCGAGCAGCACCCGGTACAGCGACGGAACGCAGAGCATCGTGCTCACCTGCCGCTTGCGGATCAGGTCCAGCAGCGCGGCCGGATCGCGGACCTCGGCCTCGGTGGCGACGACCAGGCAACCGCCGGCGGTCAGCGTGCCCCACACCCCGGCGACCGAGGAATCGAAGGCGAGCGGCGACACCAGCAGGAACACCGGGCGGCCCGGATAGACCAGCCGCCGCGCCAGGGTGGACAGGGCCAGCTGGCGGTGCTCCACGAGGACGCCCTTGGGCTGGCCCGTGCTGCCCGAGGTGTAGATCAGGTACGCCGGGTCGTCGAGCGTCATGCCGTCGGCCGGCGTGGCCGTGACCGGACGGTCGTCCGGCGATGCCTCGGGGGAGAGCACCGGCAGGCCGTCCGCGACCCGCCGGGAGGCGTCGGCCGGACCCGCCATCACGGCCTTGACCCGCGCGTCGGCGAAGATGGCGGCGATCCGGGTATCCGGCTGTGCCCGGTCCGCCGGCACGTACGCGGCGCCCCGGCGCATGATGCCGAGCACGGCGGCCACCATGGCGACCGAGGGCTCGATCAGCACGCCGACACGATCTCCGCGCCCGACGCCGGCCGCGTCCAGCCGGGCGGCAATCTGCCCCGCCCACGCGTCCAGCTCGGCATAGCTCGCCTGCTGGTCACCGCAGCAGACCGCCGTCCTGGCGGGCGCGATCCGCGCGTATTCGGCTACGAGCAAGTGCACCGGACTCGACGTCTCGGTGCCGGGCAGCGGTTCCCCTCGGCCAAGTGTCGTTGGCTGGGCCTCGATCTGGTCAAGCATCTTCACGGTCCTTTGGCTAGGCGGTTGTCGAGGTGGTGACGAGATCGCGTAGGAGCGCCGTCTGGCGGCCGAGCGTGCTGCTGGCGAGCATGTCGCGCAGCGGCATCTTGATCCCCAGCTCGCGGTTGATCCGGCGGGCCAGGTGAGTGGCCAGCAGCGAATCACCGCCCAGCTCGAAGAAATCCGATTCTTCGGTCAGCTCACCGTGGCCAAGCAGTTCTGACCACAGGCTGGCGAGGACTGCCTCGGCGTCGGGCTCCGCGGTTTGTGCTTCTGCCGGCGGGAATCCGTCCCCCCGGACCCCCCTGGCCGCGGAGGCTTTTCCGGCCGCCGCTTGGACCTCAGGCGCAAGCCAGCGCGGCCCGGCAAACTGATAACCAGGCAGGTGAACGGGCCGCCCGTCACGACACAGCGCCGCTAGGTCCACCGGCTGGCCCTGGGCCCACAGCGTGCCGAGTGCGGCCAGTACCTCCGTGTCGGGTGCCGCGGTACGGCCGGGACTCAACGGCACGGCCGCCATGCCGGAAGCCTCCGCGAGCCCGGCCAGCGCCCGGCCGGGGCCCGCTTCGATGGCGATCGCGCCGGGCAGGGCAGTCGCGATCGCGCTCAGTGCGGCGGCAAAGCGAACGGGCTTGCGCGCGGACTCGGCGAACATCGCCGGGTCGACCGCGGCTCCGGCCGGGATCAGCTGACCTGTCGCGTTGGCCGCGAACGGCACCGCGGGCGGATCGCAGCGCAGTCGGCCGGCCGCGCGGCTGAGCGCCGGCAGCGCGGGCTCGATCAGCGCGGAATGGAACGCACGTGTCGTCGGCAGCCGCCGGGCGAACACCGAGCCTTCCAGTCGCGCGCGCGCCCGCTCCACCGCCGAGACCGGGCCCGCCAGCACGCAACTGTCCGGTCCGTTCACCGCGGCCAGCTCGAGCCCGGCGGCACCAGCGAGTTCCGCGGCGGCCTGCTCGCCCAGGCCTACGGCGAGCATCGCGCCTTCCGGACAGGCCTGCATCGCATAGCTCCGGGCGGCAACCAGGCCGCACGCCGTGGGCAGCGGGATAATTCCGGCGACGCAGGCGGCAGTGATCTCGCCCAGGCTGTGGCCGGCTACCGCCGCCGGCGCGAGGCCAAGGCCGGCCAGGGCCGTGCCCGCGGCGTATCCGACGGCGAACATCGCGGGCTGGGTCAGCTCGGTCGCGCTTAGCTCGGCGGCGGAGAAGCCGGGGTCGTGCAGCGCGCGGCGAAGCCGTCCAGCCCAGGTACCGCCGGAGGCGGCAAGGGCACCGCCGGAGCCGGCAAGGGCACCACCGAAGACGGGCAGGGCACTGTCGAAGGCGGTCAGGCACTCCTCCAGCGCCGACCCGAACCCGGGCAGTGCGGCGGCTAGCGGCAGGGCCATGCCGGGGGCCTGGCTACCCTGACCGGGGAACAGGAAGATCACCGGCGCCGGGGCACCCGGCGGGCAGCGGCCCCGCACGCCGTCGGCCAGTGCGGCGGCGACCTCCCGTGAGTCGCGGCCGGTCACCGCCAGCCGTTCGGCGAGCACGGCCCGGCTTTTGACCATGGTGTGCGCCACGTCGGCGAGATCCTCCTCACCGGCGGCGAGGTGATCGGCCAGCGTAGCGGCCGAACGGGTCAGCGCCGCCGGGTCGGCGGCGGACAGCACCACCAGCCGGGCCTTTTCCGTGCCCGCGCGACGGGCGGGCACCGCTACCGGAGCCTGCTCGACCAGCACGTGCGCGTTGGTGCCGCCGATGCCGAAGGAACTGATCCCCGCGCGCCTGGGTTCCGGCCCGGTCCACGCGCTCGCGCGCTCCGGCACGAACAGCGGCGAGCCATCGGCGTCCAGCAGCGGGTTCAGCGCGGTGAAGCCGGCTACCGGCGGCACGACGCCGTCGCGGACCACGAACAGCGTCTTGATCAGTGAAGCCAGTCCGGCCGCGGCGTCCAGGTGGCCGACGTTGGCCTTGAGCGCGCCGATCGCCACCTGGCCAGGCCGGGCGCCGAGCGCGGTGAGCGCCGCCGAGGCGGCGCTCCATTCGATCGGATCGCCGATCCTGGTTCCGGTCCCGTGCGTCTCCAGGTAACCGACCGATGATGCCGCGATGTCGGCGGTGCGGTATGCCGACCGGATCACCGCTTCCTGGCCGGACGCGGCGGGGGCGTAGTAGCCCGCCTTTGCCGAGCCGTCGTTGTTGACCGCGGTACCCACGATGACGCCGTGCGGCGGGGCGCCGTCACCGGCGTCGGCGAGCCTACGCAGCACCACGCACACCGCGCCGGACCCGGATACGACACCGTCGGCTGCGGCGTCGAACGGCCGGCAGCGGCCCGCGCTGGACTGGATGCCGCCGGGCAGGTGCAGGTGGCCCGCCTGCGGGTAGTCGATGCCCGCGGTGACGACAAGGGCCCGGTCGCAGTCGCCGCTCAGCAGCGCTTGCACCGCGAGGTGCACGCCGACAAGTCCGGAGGAACACGCGGTCTGCACCGCGATCGCGGGGCCGGTCAGGCCGAGCTTGTACGAGATCAGGCTGGCGATGAAGTCCGGTTCGGTGCCGTGGATCGCCACGTCCAGCGTCGCGGGGTCGAGCAGGCCCGATGCCAGCATGGCGCGCAGGTAGCCGCTGCCGCTGCCGGAGGCGAACACCGCGGTCACCGGGCCGGTACCGGACATGTCCTCGCCGGTGTCCTCCAGCGCGGACCACGCCACTTCCAGCATCAGCCGGTGCTGCGGGTCCATCATCTCCGCGTCGCGCGGGCTGATCCGGAACAGCGCGTTGTCGAACCGGTCGGCGTCGGCCAGATATCCCCTGACCGGGACGTAGTCAGGATCATCGGCCAGGCCGGCCGGGACGCCTTCGGCCAGCAGCTGCCCGCGGTCCAGGCGGGTCGTCAGTACCTCGCCCGCCAGCAGGGCGGACCACCACCGGGCGAGGTCGCGCGCGCCAGGGAAGCGCGCGGCGATCCCGGTCACTGCGATGTCGAGGGAACGATCGCGGTCCATGAATTCACCTCCGGCCGGATTGTGCGGCAAGCCATCCTCGTATATTGCCAGATTTGGCAACTCTCTGGCAATATTTAGGCATGACTTTGACGGAGGAAGGCAGGGGACGATATGGACGTCGCGGTTGATGCCAGCATGACCTGCGGGGTAGCCGGCACTGGCTTGCCCGCGCCACAGCCGGTGGCGGTGGCGGTGGCGGGCGGCGCGTGCCTGGCGCCGCCGGGGGGCCTGCACGAAGCGCTCGCCCGAGTCGCCCGGCTGCGGCCGGATGCGGTGGCCGTCAGGTCCGCCGGCGGCAGCCTCACCTACCGGGACCTGGATCGCACCGCGGACGCGTGGGCCGCCAGCCTCATCCGGCACGGTGTGCGTCCTGGCCATCAGGTGCCCATCCTGCTGCCGCGCGGCGCGGAATTGATCATCGCGCTCGTCGCCGTGCTCAAGACCGGGGCGGCGTACGCCCTGCTCGACCCGTCCTGGCCCGGTCGCCGGGTGGCGCAGGCGATCGCGCGGCTAGACACCCCGGTCCTGGTGGCCGCCCCGGGGACCACGTCAGCGGCCACTGTGTGGACGCCGCCAGCGGGTCGGGCCGGACCGCCCGCGGGCTTCCGGCCGGCCCGGGTGAGAAATACCGACCCCTGCGCGGTCTTCTTCACCTCCGGCACGACCGGGACACCCAAGGGAGTGCTCACCACGCACCGTGCCACCGCCCGCCTGTTCCAGGGCAACGGCTTCGCTCACTTCGGTCCCGGCACCGCGATGCCGCTCGCCGCGCCCGTGCCGTGGGACGTGTTCTCGCTCGAACTCTGGTCGGTCCTGCTCAACGGCGGGACATCGGTCATCACGGCGGAGCGCTACCTGACCGCCGCCTCGCTCCGGGCCGGCATCGCCACGGCCGGTGTCAATACCGTCTGGCTGACCAGCAGCCTGTTCAACATGATCGTCGATGAGGACGTTGCCGCGTTCGCCGGTCTTGACCAGGTGATGACCGGCGGCGAGCGGCTCAGCCCGGCGCACGTGCGCGGGTTCCTGCGCGCCCACCCGTCAATCGCGCTGCTCAACGGCTACGGGCCGGTGGAGAGTGTGGTGTTCGCCAGCACCCACCGGATCACCGAGGCCGACTGCGCGCGGCCGGACGGAATCCCGCTCGGACGGCCCGTCCCCGGCACGGGCATCTACGTGCTCGACGGCGACCAGCCGTGCGAGGCCGGCCAGACCGGTGAGATCTGCCTGTCGGGAACCGGCCTCGCGGTCGGGTACCTAGGCGAGCAAGCGCTCACCGACGCCGCCTTCGTCCATGCGGAGATAGCCGGGGAACTCGTGCGCCTGTACCGGACCGGAGACCTCGGTTGCTGGAACGACGAGGGTCTGCTGTGCTTCCGCGGCCGGGCCGACCGGCAAGTCAAGATCCGCGGCCACCGGATCGAGCCCGCCGAGGTCGAGCAGCAGATCCTCGCGTTGCTGCCCGGCGTGCGGCAGTGCCGGGTGCTCGTACGCCGCGACGAGAACGGCATCGCCGTGGACATGACCGCGTTCTGCGTGCCCGCGGCCGGCGGCGATTCACTGGCTGGAGCGGACGCGGTGCTGGCCGAGGGCTTGCCCGTGTTCCAGCGGCCGGCCGCCGTGCTCAGCGTGCCCGCGCTGCCGGTCACCGCGCAGGGCAAGGTGGACGAGCGCGCGCTGATCAAACTGGCGGGCAGCCGCCTTGCGACGAGCTCAGATTCGCCGGGTTCGCCGCCGGACCCGGCCGCGACGGCAGGGCTCGCCGGTCTTGTCGCGGCCACATTCGCCGCCGTGCTCGGCCGCGACACGGTGCCCGCCGACGTGTCGTTCTTCGCCCTCGGCGGCACCTCGCTGGACGCGGGCCGGGTGTGCTCCCGGCTGGCAGCTCAGCTCGGCAGGCCGGTCTGGCTGTCCTTGCTCTATCAGCGACCCGACGCCTCGGGCCTTGCCGCCCTGCTGGCCGCGGCGGGCGAGCACGCTATCCCGCCGGACCAAACCGAGCCGGACGAAACCGAGCCGGTTCCGTTGACGGCGATGCAGCTGGTCTACCTGACTAGGCATCTGCTGGATCCGCGGGATCGGACCTGCCACTGCCTGCTTGCCTTCCGCATCGACGGACCGGTAGACAACCTCGCGCTGCAAGGCGCCGTCGACGAAGTGCACCTGCGGCACGAGCCGCTCAGCGCGTGCTACGCGGCGGATCCCCGGCCGGCCGCCTGGCCGGGTGCAGCGGCCCCGCCCGTGCTCCGGGAACTGCCTGCCCAGCACGGGATGCGCGCCGCGCTGCGCGCCCTGCGCACCATCCTGACCCAGCCACTAGATCCGGTCGGCGGCGAGGTCTGGCGCACGGTCATGGTTCCCTTCGCCGACGGCACATCCACCCTCTTCGGTTGCGCCATCCATCACATCGCCTTCGACGGCTGGTCGGAATCGGTGCTTACCCGCGACCTCGCCGTCGCATACAGCGGGGCGCTGACTCGCCCGCGGCCACCCGGACTCGCCGTGACAGGCCAGGTGTCCGCGCGGCGCCAGCGTCCGGCCGGAGCCGAACTGCTGGCCGAACTCGCTGACGTCCCGGACTTGCGCTGGCCCGGTCAGCCCGCCGCGCCGCCGGAGGCCGCACCACGGCGGATCGTTACCCGGCTGGCTCCGCGGACCGTGGCCGGAGTCGACGCGCTAGCCGCGGCGGCCGGCACCACGCGGTTCGTCGCCCTGCTCGCCCAGTGGGCGCCCGCCATTGCGGAGGTGACCGGGCAGGACGACTTCGCGGTCGGCGTGCCGGTGGCCCAGCGGGATGGCGCCGGCCTGGCCGACGTGGTCGGCTGCCACATCGGCATGGTGCCGCTGCGGATGCGCGGCAGCGCGCTGACCGGCGATTGCGGCGCCGTGGCGCGGATCGCCGGACGTTCCTTCGCGGAACAAGACGTGCCGCTGCCCGTGCTGCTGCGGGCGGTCAACCGGGCCAGGACCGCCCGCCCGCCGTTGTTCCAGGTGCTGTTCGCCGTGCAGGACAACGCCCCGCCCAGGCTGGATCTGGCCGGCCTGCGCACCACGTTCATCCGCCAGCCATACGCGGACCTGCCGCTGGAACTGCATACCGAGCTGTGGCCCGAGCCCGACGGCGGGCTCAGGGCCGAGATCTCGTTCCGGCCTGGTTGCGTGACCCCGGCCACGGCCCGGCGGATCGCACGGCGCTTCGCCGCCCGGCTGCGTGCCCTTCCTGGGAGCCCGCGATGACCACAACCAGCACCGATTTCGTCGACCCCGCGGCTCTCATCGACCCGGGAACTCATGCGAGCGGCGACGCGCACCCGATCTGGCGATGGATGCGCGCGCACCGCCCCGTCCACCACCACCCGGCCGGTGAGCTTCCCGCGTTCTGGTCACTGACCAGGTACGACGACATCCGCGCCGCCTACCGGGACCACGAGGTGTTCAGCTCGGCGGGCGGCGTACTGCTGCGCCCGGCGCGGGGCGGCGGGGACCCCGGCGCGGGGATGACGCTCGCGCTCACCGATCCGCCGCGACACAAGCAGCTCCGCTCGCTCGTCGCCGCCTGGTTCAGCCAGCGCGGCGTCCGGGACCTCGAGCAGCCGATCCGGTCCGCGGTGCGCGCCACGCTGGAGACGGCGGCCCGGCTCGGCGGCTGCGACGGCGTGCTCGACATCGCGGGGCGCCTGTCCAGCCACGTGATCTGCGGCCTGCTCGGCGTGCCCGCCGCCGATCACGAACGCGTCTTCGCCTGGACCAATGAGGCCTATGCCACCCATGTGCCGCTCGCCGCGCAGCCCGACCTGATGGCCTACTTCGGCGACCTGATGTACGACCGGATGGCGGAGCCGAGGGATGACATCGTCAGCGCGCTTGCCAACGGCGAACTGGACGGGGGCTTGCTGACCGAGCAGGAAGTGCTGATGAACTGCGAGAACCTGATCGGCGCCACGGAAAACGGGCGGCTCGCCATCGCCGGCGGCATCCTCGCCTTGGCCGAGCATCCGGACCAGTGGCAGCGCCTGGCCAGCGACCCCGGCCTGGTGCCGGCGGCCGTTGAGGAGATCCTGCGCTGGACGTCGAGCGCGAACCACAGCCTGCGGACGGTTACCAGGGACACGTGCGTCCAGGGCCAGTTCATCGGCGCGGGGGAGCTGGCGGTGCTGTGGCTTCCTTCGGCGAACCGCGACGAGAGCGTCTTCGAGCGGCCGGATGAGTTCGACGTCGGGCGCCGCCCCAACCGCCACCTCGCACTCGGCGGCGGTGAGCACTTCTGCCTCGGCGCGGCGCTCGCCCGCACCCAGCTGCGCGCTCTGCTCACCGAACTGCTCGCGAGCCCGTTCACCCTTGAGTTGGCGGGCCCCGCGGCCCGGGTGTGTTCGCTCGTGGTGAGCGGCCCGCAGACCCTGCCGCTCCGCGTCGCTACTTCTTACCACCCTGGGTCGGCCTCGCGTCAGTGGCAGTGACCGGCTCAGTGACTATTTGCACCGAGTCCGCCAGGGCCCAGGCCAGCTCGCGAGCCCGCGCCGGGCTGTCCGCGCCGACGATGACGAACCCGGGCCGGTCGCCGGAACTAAGGACCGGCGGAACCAGGTCTCCCGGCGCCACGTTCAGTTCGGCGTGCAGCACCCCGGGGCGGCCGAGGACCGCTTCCCAGCCGCGCACGGCGACCACCCGGCCGGGATCGGCGGTGAGGTAACGGATGCAGGCCCCGCGCACCGCCCGCAGATCGGGGCTGGCCGGGAAGCCGGTCATGTCGTCGTAAAGCAGGCCGAAGATCTCCAGGCCGGGGATGGCGTAGGACATGAGCCGGTGCACCCAGTCACCCGCCGCGCGCGGATGCACCTCGCCGAGCACGATCCCGTCGGGGGTCAGCCACAGTTCCACGTGGAAGACCCCAGCACGGAGCCCGAGCACGGTGAGCGCGCGGATCACCTCCCGCTCGATCTCCGCCCGCTGCTCGCCGGGGAGCTCGGCCGGGATCACGTGGCCCACCTCGACGAAGTGCGGCGGCGGGAGCAGGTACTTCGCGGTCACCGCGAGGACCTTCGGCCGGCCGCTGAGGAAGACGCCCTCCACGCTGTACTCGGGGCCGGTGAGCATCTCCTCGATCAGGAACAAGTCCGGATCGGGAAGTTCGCGAAGCGCCTGGGGCAGGTCACCGGCCCCGGTGACCTTGCGCACGCCCAGGCTGCCCGCGCCGTCCCTCGGCTTGACCACCCACGGCCCCGCCGACCCCGCCATGAACTCGATCGCGTCCCGAGCGCTGGTGCACAAGCGCAGCGCGGGCTGGCGGAATCCGGCCGCCGCCAGCGCGGCACGGCAGGAGTCCTTGTTCTGCACGCAGCGCACCACGGCTGGCGGGTTGCCCGGCACGCCGAACAGTTCTGCCGTGCTGGCGGTCGCTGCCTGCACGGAATCCCGCAGGCCGAGTACCATGTCGAAGCACTCGCCCTCGGCTCGCACGCCGGCCGCCCAGCGCAGCGTGTCATCGGCGCGGTCGGGGTCGGCCGCCGAGACCGCGCAGGCCAGCTTCGAGGCCTTGCGGATCCGCGGCAGCACCTCGGCCCGGTGCGTCAGATGGGTGTGGATGCCGCGGGACGCGGCCTGCAGCAGCGCCATGCCCGTGATGTCGATGCTCGATGCGATCGGGTTCGCGCCGCCGACCAGGAGCAGCCGGGGCTTGCGCACCTGGGCGGGTCCGGCCGGTGCGGGCAGCGGACTCTCCGCACGGACTACAGACGCTGACGAAAACCAGGCGGCGAGCTGCCGCATGCGCCGCACGACCTCGTCGCCGTCCCGCCCCTCGACGATGGCCATGGCCGCGGGAACGTTGGACGCGAACGCCGGGTCCGGCCGCAGCTCGCCGGCCCGAGCACGCATCGTGACCTGGCGGACGCCATAATGGCGTGCGACTTCCCGTTCGCTCGGGCAGGAGACCAGCACGCCGGGCGGGGTAAACAAGGAGACGAAACCGAAACAGCTATCCGCCGCGGCGGGCATCTTGGACGTTTCCATGCCGAGCACCACGCGTGCCCACTCGTGATCGAGGTCGACGCCGTGCTGGAAGCGGATCATGGACGGGATGTCCGCACCGGGGACCCGGCCCGCATACTCGCCGAAGACCAGGTCGTCCCCGCACTCGAACGCCTCCATGTGGAACACCCCGTCGCGGTGCCGCAGCGTCCGGGCGACGTCGCGCACGAAGCCGGCGGCACGGGCATGCAGCCTGGCGTGGACGACCGGGTGCAGCGCATAGCTGGAGACCAGGCCGCCGTCGCGAATCCCGAGCAGGGGCTGGAGGTACCGGCCGATGGAGCTGAACCGCACCTGCCCGTCCCTGATAATGCCGTCGATGTGCAACTCGGGGCCGTCCACCCACTCCTCGGCCAGCCACGGGCCGCCGGCGGGCCGCGCGTCGATCTGCTCGGCAAGCTCCGCCCGCCGGGATTCGCTGCGCCAGACCCGCACGCCGACGGTGCCCGTGCCGTCCAGCGGCTTGAGCACGCCGCGCGGCCGGGTGAAGGCCAGCAAGTCGACGCCTCGCACCACGACGCGGGAGTCGGCGACCGGCAAGCCGGCCGCCCGCACGGCACGTTTCTGCAGGTCCTTGTCGCGCAAGAGGATCGCGTCCAGCACGCCGGTCCAATTACCCGCACCGGAGAGCACGGCCGCGCACAACAGCGGGCCCTCTCCCGGCGCGCAGATGAGCCCGAACTCCGCTATCGACCGGCCGTTGCGCTCCAGGCCGGCCAAGACCGCGGCGACGTCGGCCGGGTCCGGTACCGCGATGGCGTGGGCGCTATCCAGCAGGTCGCCGCGCTTGTGGTCGTCCCCCGCGGTGAGCACGCAGGTGACGTCGGCCCCGAGCTTGCGCAACGCGGTCAGGGACTCCGGCCGCCAGCCGAGCATGAGTACCTTCGCCTGCGCCATGTCCCGCTCCTCGAGTTGTCGGCCCGTCATAGCATTCATTGACAAATTGTGCCACATATTTGCCAAGATTGGCAATATGCATAACGGCAGTGGTGCTTCCATCGCGATGTGCCACGCCACCATCGCAAACGCGCTGGTGAACCGGGGGGAGCACCACTGCCGTTCTGGCTATCAAAGCGCTTTTGCCTGGGTGATACCGGGGCGAAGGGCCCGGTTGTCAGCATGGGTGCACGCTGGCGAGGGCCGGCGCAGTGGAGCCAGAGGAGAGGCCGAACGCTATGAGCACGCACCATACCGGCGCGACAGTGATTTTTTCGCGGTATCAGCCCGGGGATCCGTGCACCGGCTCCGGTCGCCAGCAGCGGGCCGCGGTGCGGGACATCGACTGGCCCGGCGACCCGGGTGGCCAGTGACGGCGAGCCCCGCGAGCCTGGCTGACGAGGACGACGGCACCCCGTACGCGGAACGCGCGTTCTGCCGCCCGGTTTGCGTGCCAGCTGCGCAGTTGAGCCCCGCTAGACCGTGTCAGCCTGCGCCCAGGCACGCTCTAGCGGGCTCATTTGCGCAATTGACACGCTGAGGATGTCCAAGCTGGCCGCGCGGACCACGCAATCCCCGCAGGCCGGGAGCCCGGCCCACACAACCGGAAAACGCCCGCAACACGGGCGCGCCGGCAGGCGCGCCAGATTATCGCGGACACCTACCCTCCCGGATCGGCGGGTAGGTGTCCGCGATAATCTTCGGATCGCAGCTAGCCGGCCGGGACCAGGCACGCCGCCGGCGCCGCCGAACGGCCAGCGCGCAGCAGGCAATAGGTAACCGCCTGCTCTAGCGCCTCCCAGGACGCGGTGATGACGTCCTGGTTCACGCCGACGGTGCTCCAGACGCGGTCCCCGTCGGCGCATTCGAGCACTACCCTGGTGACCGCGCTCGGCGCCTCGAGCACCCGGGCGCGGTACTCGGTGCGGGTCAGGCCCGCGAGCTCAGGATAGGTCTCTTCCAGGGCGGCCCGCAGCGCGTTGTCCAGCGCCCTGACCGGGCTGTCCCCGCCGCCCGCCGCGACGGTCGTGCTGCCCTGCGCGGTCAGCTTGACCGAGGCCTGGCTGGTCACGGCGCCGTTCGCGTCGCGTTCCACGGTGACCCGCCACGAGCTCACGGTGAAGTACTCGTGCTGCTCGCCGAGCGCGGTGCGCAGCAGCAGCTCGAAGGAAGCGTCGGCGGACTCGAAGTTGTAGCCGCGGGCCTCCATGTCCTTCACCTGCTCAGCGACCCGCCCGATTACCGCGCGGTCGCGGGTCACGTCGATGCCCAGCTCGCGGCCCTTCAGCTCGACCGAAGCGCGGCCCGCCATTTCCGAGATGATCATCTTCATGTCGTTGCCGACCAGCAGCGGGTCGATGTGCTGGTACAGCATCGGGTCGACCTTGACCGCCGATGCGTGCAGGCCGGCCTTGTGCGCGAACGCGCTGGCGCCCACGTACGGCTGGTGCGAGTCCGGCGGGACGTTGACGATCCTGCTGATCTCGCGGGAGATCCGGCTCATCTCGCCCAGCCGGTCACCGCTCACCACCTGGAACCCCTTCTTCAGCTGGAGCCCGGCGACGACGCTGAACAGGTTGGCGTTGCCGGCCCGTTCGCCGTAGCCGTTCGCGGTCCCCTGGACGTGGGTTGCCCCGGCGTCCACGGCGGCAAGGGTGTTCGCCACGCCGCAGGCGCTGTCATCGTGGCAGTGCACGCCGAGTCGGGCGCCGCTGGCGATCGCGGCACTGACGATCTCGGCTATCTGGTCGGGCAGCATGCCGCCATTGGTGTCACACAGCGCGACCAGGTCGGCGCCGGCCGCCATCGCGGTGCGTACCACCTCGATCGCGTAGTGGGGGTCGGACAGGTAGCCGTCGAAGTAGTGCTCGGCATCGAGGAAAACCCGCTGTCCACCGGCCCGCAGGAAGCCGATCGTGTCCGCGATCATGGCCAGGTTCTCGCGCAGGGTGGTCTTGAGCGCCTTCTCGACATGGCGGTGGTGGCTCTTGGCGACGAGCGTCACGACCGGGGCCAGCGAGTCGCGCAGCATGATGACCTGGGGATCTTCGGCCGCATGCAGCCCGGGCCGCCGTGTCGAGCCGAAGGCGGCGAGCTGCGCGTTATTGAGGGTGAGTTCGGTCCGGGCGCGTTTGAAGAACTCGGTGTCCTTCGGGATGGCACCGGGCCAGCCGCCTTCTATGAAGCCGACGCCCAGCGTGTCGAGGTGCCGCGCGATGGCGAGCTTGTCCGCCACGGTGAGGGAGAGTCCCTGCTGCTGGGCTCCGTCGCGCAACGTGGTGTCGTAGATGTGGAAACGGTCGTCGGACATGCCGGCCTCCTGCTCAGCAGACTGTGTCAGCAGACTTTGTGGACCCAGCCGAACGGGTCCGGATGGGTTCCGTACTGGATCCCGGTCAGCTCGGCGTGCAGGCGCCTGGTCACCGGCCCCGGCTGGCCGTCGCCGACCAGCCACCGCCCCGACCGGCCGCGCACCGCGCCGACGGGCGCGACCACCGCCGCCGTGCCGCACGCGAACACCTCGGTCAGCTCCCCGGTAGCGCACCGCTCCCGCCACTGCGCCACGGTTACCGGCTCTTCGGTCGCCGCGATACCGAGTTCGGGTGCCAGCGCGAGCAGCGACTCCCGGGTGATGCCTGGCAGCAGGGTGCCGGTCAGCGGCGGCGTGCTGATCGTCACCTCGGTACCGGACCGGTAGACGAAGAACAGGTTCATCCCGCCCATTTCCTCGACCCACCGGTGCTCGGCCGCGTCCAGCCAGACCACCTGATCGCAGCCATTGTCAAGCGCCTGGCGCTGCGCGACGAACGCGCCCGCGTAGTTGCCTGCCGTCTTGACAGCTCCGGTACCGCCGGGAGCGGCTCTGGTGTAATCCTCGGAAAGCCAGACCGTGATCGGCCGCAGCCCGGTTCCGAAATACGGTGGTGCCGGGGACGCGATGACGCAGAACAGGCAGCTATCGGACGGCCGGGAGAAACCGAGGCCGTGCTGCGTGGCGATCATGAACGGGCGAAGGTAGAGGCTGCGGCCGTGTTCGCCGGGTACCCAGTGCTGGTCCTGCGTGACCAGCAGCTCCAGCGCCCGGACGAAGACCTCTTGCGGGAGTTCGGGCATCGCGAGGCGACGCGCGGACTCATTGAACCTGGCCGCGTTTGCTCGCGGCCGGAACAGCACAACCGGGCCGTTTTCCTGCCGGTAGGCCTTCGTACCCTCGAATATCTCCTGGCCGTAGTGGAACACCGCGGTGCCCGGATAGAGAGGCAACGGCTCGTAAGGGCCGAGGCGGGGCTCGTGCCAGCCGTCTTCGGCGGTCCACTGGACCGTGATCATATGGTCGGTGAAGACGTTGCCGAACTCCGGCGCGGCGAGAATGGCATCGCGCTGTTCCGCGGGAACCGGCTGCCGCGACGGCCGGATATCAAACTCGATCATCGCGACGGGTCACATCGTGCCGGCGCTGTAGGCGCTGGTGTCACCGCTGAGCACGACGCTGGGCCTGCCGTCCGGGCCGACCGGCGTTTCGCCGACGACGGTGAGCCGCTCGCCACGCCGGTGCGCGGTGCCGTAGTCGTAGATGGCGTAGTGCATGGTCGCCTGGTTGTCCCAGATGGCCAGGTCGCCCACCCGCCATTGCCAGCGGACTGTGTTCTCGGGCTTGATCACGTATTCCTGCAGGATCCGGATGAGGTCGCGGCCGGCCGCTGGGGTCAGGCCGGCGACACTGCGAGCGAACCCGCCGAGCAGCAGCGCCTTCTCGCCGGTCTCCGGGTGCACCCGCACCGCGGGGTGCTCGGTTTCGTAGGGCGTGCTGATATAGGAGCTGCGCGCCGCCACGGTGTCGTCGGTGAAGTCACAGTCATTGCTGTGCACGATGCGCAGCCGGCTGGCGAGTTCACGCAGTTCGGCGGGCATGCTGGCATAGGCGGTGACGCAGTTCGCCCAGATGGTGTCCCCGCCCACCGGCGGGATGACCTTGGCATGCAGCAAGCAGAACGCCGGCGGTCGCTCGATGAACGTCAGGTCGGTGTGCCAGTGGTTGGCTTTGGTGCCGTGTTTGGAGTCCATCTCACGAAGCGCCGGCCGGGACCCGGGTGAGTTGTAGATCGGGTGCCCGAGGGTGAGCCGGCCCAGCCGCTTGGCGAAGGCACGCTGGCTGTCGTAGTCGAGTTCCTGGTCCCGAAGGAAGATCACTTTGTACTCGAGCAGCGCATGCCGGACGGCGGCGATGCTCTCCTGCGATAGTTCGGCGGCGGCGTCCACGCCGATGATCTCGGCGCCGATGTTGCCTGCCAGCATGCGGATGGTGACCCCAGCGGGGGCCGCGAGCAGCTCGGTCACGGGTGCTCCTTCTCTCCGTGGTAGGTGGCACCCTCGAATATGCCAGATATTGCCAAGCTTGGCAATATCCGGCATCGCTCGTTGATTAGCTCGCTTGGCTGCGCAGCTCCGCCAGGCCGATCGCGAGCTCACGCCACAGTTCCGCGGCCAGCTCCACGTTCTGGCTGTCCTGGGCCTCCTGCGCGAGCTGCTGCAGCCGCACAACGCCCGCCTCGGTCTGGCCGTCCAGGATGCCCAGCAGGCTCCGCAGTGCCTCCAGCCTGATCCGGTCGCGGAACGACAGGTGGATCTCCCGCTCCTCAAGGGCGGCGCACAGCTCGCGGGCTTCGTCGTGACGGCCTTCCTTGAACGCCAGCAGTGCCCGCAGCAGGCTCAGTTCCTGCCGGTTCTGCTCGGTGCCCACGAGGTTTATCACCGGCTCGCTCTCGTCGAGCCGAGCCTTGGCGGCCGCGGTCTGCGGCGGGGTGATCTGCAGCAGCAGCGAGGCGACCGCGAGCCGCAGCCGCATCCAGAGCTTCAGGTCGTCCTGGCTGTTCAGGCTCGCCAGGGCGCGCTCCAGATCGGCCCGTGCCCGAGTCGGCTCGCCTTGCCTGATCGCGACCGTCGCCGAGGTCCACAGCGCACGGGTCAAGGCCGCGCCGCCGCCGGGCTCGGTCAGCGCGAGGAGTTCGTCGGCGCCGGCCCGCGCCTGCGCGAGCTGACCGGCCTCGGCCTGGGCGGAGATCAGGGCGTCGAGCGCGGCGGTACGGTCGGCCAGGCTCAGCGAACCCGCCTCGGCGACCGCCGCGGAACCTGCCTCGGCGACCGCGGCGGCGGCATGCTCGCACGCCTTGGCGATATGCCCCAGGCTTCTGGCGCTGTGCGCGAGGGCCGTGTTCGTCCGGACCCGCAGCACGGGGATGCCCAGCTCGTCGGACACCGCCGCCAGCTCGGTCAGCACCTGGTATTCCTCGGCATGCTGGGCCTGCGCGCCATGCGCCCTGGCCAGCAGCCACAGGGCCTGCCAGCGCAACGCCGCGGGAGCGGACCTGTCCTCGGCCCGCAGCGCGGCCGCCAGCTCGCTGCTCAGCACCGTGTCCCCGGCCGAGCTGGCCGACGCCACCGCCTGGGCCAGGGGGCTGTCCTGGATGTCCGCGAAGGCGCGCGGCGAGACCTGGAGGCGCTCGGCCAGGTAGCTGACGACTCTTGGCGTGGGCCGCCGCGCACCCGACTCCAGCCGCGACAGGTAAGGGGTCGACATCTCGTCACCGGCGACCGCGGCCTGGGAGAGGCCGCGCTCAAGGCGCAGCGCCTTCAGGCGCTCACCGAAGAAAGGCTGATCCAGCATCGTTTCCTGCAAACCGTTTCTGCGTCACGCCAGTCGTGCCCGCAACCAGCATCATGATGCCACAACGCGCAACTACCTGGCAACTTGTGTCAACGAGCGTGCGTGTCAGGGACGGCGGTGGCAGGCCCCCGGGTCGACGGTGCGACCGCGGCGGTCGCCCCCTGCGCCACAAGCCACCCTCCGGCTCGTGCGGCACGGGTGGTTAGGCAATTTTAGGCACTGTTATATTGCCAAGTTGTGCCAAGATTGTTAGCGTGGTTGAGCGCTACGTCGCAGTGTCTCCCGTCGAGAGGGTGAGTTCATGACGCACCGTAGTCATACGGAGATGCCGGAGGCCGCGGGCCCGGACTTCAGCCGGCTGTCCCCGCAGATCCGTAAGGACCTGCGCGCGCTGTGCCGGCTGGACAACCACCACGCCGTGATCGCGATCGCCTTCGATTACCTGGTGGTCGCGGTCGCGGTCTACCTGTGCGTCGGCGTGTCGTTCTGGTGCTATCCGCTGTCGCTGGTGCTTATCGGCTCGACTCAGCGTGCGCTGGTGAACATCTTGCATGAATCGTCGCACAAGGTGCTGGCCAGGAACGGCACGCTCAACGTGATCCTCGGCACCGCGTGCTCTGGCCATCTCGTCTTCCACGTATACAACGCGTACCGCAGCTCGCACATCGGCCTGCACCACCGCTTCCTCGGCGACGCCGAACGCGACCCGGACTACAGCTTCCACCGGGAGATCGGAATCTACGACCCGGCCAGCGGCAATCGCGCGTTCTTCCTGCGTAACTTGCTGTGCGCGGTGGTCGGCCTGCGCAGCCTCGAGTACCTCCGCTATGTGGTGAAGGACCGCCTGCTGTTCCGCCGCGAGCAGGTCACCGTGTCGATGCCGATCGACATCCGGGTGGAGCGCTGCGTGCTGGCCGCGGTGTGGGCCGCGGTCCTGGTGCCGTGCGCGCTGACCGGCTCCTGGCTGGACCTGGCGCTGTTCTGGATCGTGCCCATGCTCACCACCGCGGTCGCGATCGGCTGGTTGTCCGAACTCGCCGAGCATTACCCGCTGCCGGAGAGCGAGGACCGGCAGCTCCTGATGACGCGCAACAGGCATGGCTGGCTGCTGGAACGGCTCCTGCTCGGGCGGCACAAGGACAGCTTCCACCTGGTGCACCACCTCAACACGGGCCTGCCGTTCTGGAACATGGGCAAGGCCCACCGGGTGCTGCTCCGCGACCCGGCCTACGCCTGCTGGGACGGGCTGTGGGCGGGGATCGTGACCCGAAGCCGCGGCGAACGGGGCAGGGAGACCGTGGTCAGTTACGCCGCCAAGTACCGCGACTGGCGGCGTTCCGGTGGCGATCCGCGCGCGCTCGACGGGAGTTTCGCCGAGCTGGCGGCCCTGCGACCCCGCCAAGACCAGCCTCAACCGGTCAGCTGATGCTTGCGACACCCGTCCACATGAACACGGCGGGGGCTGGCCTGCCGGCCCCCGGCGTGCTCGCCGCGATGACCGGCCAGCTGACGCTCGAGGCCGAACTCGGCCCGTACGAGGCCGAACAACTCCGGGCCAAGGAACTGACCAGCACCGTCTACGCGAAGCTGGCCGAGCTGACCGGTGCCCGCGCTGACGAGATCGCCTTGTTCGGCAGCGCGACCGATGCCTGGTGCCGGACGGTGTGCCAGCTCCGGATCCCGCCCGGCAGCCGTCTCTGGGTGACCCGCTATGAGTATGCCGGCAACCTGATCGCCCTGCAGCGGATCGCCCGGGCCAAGGGCTGCGAGCTCGAGGTCATCCCGAGCCTGCCGGACGGTGAGCTGGACCTGGACTGGGTCCGGGCCAGCCTCGATGAACGGGTCGCGGTGGTGTCGGCGGTGCACATGCCGTCCGGCGCCGGGGTCGTGCTGCCGGTCGCGGAGGTCGGCGCCCTGCTGGCGGCCGGATCGGACGCGGCCTACATCGTCGACGCATGCCAGACGGTCGGCCAGCTGCCGGTCGACGTACGCGCCATCGGCTGCCACGCGCTGACCGGGGCGGGACGCAAGTTCCTGCGCGGGCCGCGTGGCAGCGGCTTCGCCTACCTGAGTGCCGCCCTGCGGAACCGGGTCGAGCCAGCCTGGTATGACCTGCATGTCGCCGAGGCCAGGTCGCTGCGCGAGCACCAGGTCACGGATCGTACCGCGGCGGCGTTCGAGACGGCCGAACGCAGCAACGCGATCGTGCTGGGCCTGCTAGCCGCCACCGAGTACACCCTGCACGGCCCGGGCGGTCCGGCCGCCGAGGTACAGGCCGCGCTGCTGGACGCGGTCATCACCACCCCGGGAATCCGGCTGCTCGCGCCGCGGCCGGTGCCCGCGGCCATCGTCTCTTTCGTACATGAACGCTGCCCGGCCGAGCGGATCGTGGCCGGCCTTGCCGCCGACGGCATCACCGGGTGGGTCGCGCACGGCGCGCATACCCCGCTCTACCTGGCGGCGGAAGGCGTATCGGAGTTCGTCAGGACCTCGGTGCACCACTACACCAGCGCGGCCGATATCGAGCTATTCCGGCGTTCGCTCCGCCGGGTCACCGAGGAGGCCTGATGGCTGACGTCCTCGAGCGGTCGTCGCCGGCGATGACAACCGGCGGAACCCTGCTGCGGTACACGATCGGCGCTGATTACCTGGCGTCCGGTTTCGCCCGGTTCTCCCTGGTGCCGGTTCTCGCGATCATGCTGACCAGGAACAGCGGCGGCGCGAGCTGGGTCACCGGCGTGGGCCTGTTCGGTTTCCTGGTGTGCGCGGGCCTGGGCATGCTGCCGGTCAGCCGGCTTGCGTCCAGGTTGCCGTACGTCGTGACCCTCCCCGGCGGCATGCTCTGCTCGGCGGTCTGCGCTGGGCTGTTCGGCTACGTGCACGGCGCCTGGCTGACCCTCGGCCTGCTCTTCGGCACCGGATTCGGCATCAGCGTGCACACCACGCTGTGCCGGGTCCTGATCGTCCAGCGTGTGCAGAACGAGCAGAGCCGCAACAACATCTACTGCATGCAGCAGATCATGACCAACGCCGCGGGTGCGCTCGGCCCGTTCATCGCGGGCGTGCTCTACATCAACGGCGATGGCAGGCCGCTGCTCATGTTCGTGAGCGGGGGATACCTGCTGGCCGCCGTCGCGCTGGTCGTCGGCCTGCCGAAGAACCTCACCCCGCCGAAGACACGCGCCGCCAAGCTTGCCGGCCCGGGCCGAGTGGCCGGCCCGGGCCGGCTGCTCCGGGATCCGGAAGGACGCCGGGCCTGCCTGGCGACCATGGGCGGCGCCTTCGCGTACGGCCAGTTCTACTCCGCCTTCGCGCTGCTCGTCGCGCTCGCCGTCGGCCCGGTCCTGGTGCGCGGCGCGCTGCTGGCCGGCCCGCCGCTGATGATCGCGGTGCTGCAAGCCTGCGTCACGATCGCGGTGAACCGGCGGCTCCGGGCCGGCGCCACGCCACTGGGGGTGATGATCGCGGGGATGGTGCTGTTCGGCGCCGCCATCGCGCTGCTCGGGGCCGGCCTGCCCATGCTGATCGGCTCGATCGTGGCGATGGTGATCTGGTCGTTCGCCGAGATGGTGTTCGTGCCGATGGTCAGCCTGTCGTTCAACCGGATCACCAGCGTGTCCCGGGTCGCCGCGTCCAACGTGCAGGGCGTCGCCTGGACGGCGGGTGAGGGCGTGGGCTCGCTGTGCGGCGGCGCGATCTTCTTGCTGTGTTACCGCCACGGCGCGGCGTCCGCCTACTGGCTGGCATTGGCCGCCGTCACCTTCGCTGTCGCGCTGACCTGTGCGCGGTCGCGCCCATGCACGCTGTCTCAGAGAGGGAGAACGCCATGACTGCCGAGCGTCCGGTGCTGCTGGTGGGTTACAGCCGGTATCTGTACTCCGAGCTCTGCCGGTTCCTGCCCGGCCGCTCATTGGTGCTCGTCGAGGAGCCCGATGCCGCGCGCAAGGGAAAGGTCCACGAGGTCGTCGAGGCCGCGGTGCTGATCGAAGACGAGTACCTTCGGCCCGGCGGGGCGGACAGCTTCTTCCTGCGCCATCGGGACCTGGATCCGGCGATGGTGCTGCCCGGCCACGATTACGCGGTCCCGGTCGTCGCGCGACTGGCCGAACACTATGGTCTCCCCGGGGCGGGCCAAGGGGCTGCCCAGGTCCTGCGGGACAAGCGCCTGACGCGCGTCGTCTCGAGCGCCGTCGGCATCGCGAACCCGGTGTCCCGCTCGGTCGATTCGCCGGCGGAGATCGCCGCGCTCTGGGCGGAGACCGGCGGCCCGTTGATCCTCAAGCCCGCCAACAGGCAGGGCGCCATCGGGACCAGGGTGATTCGCGACCGCGCCGAGATCGATGCGGCGTGGCGAGAATGTACCGCCGACGCGGCTGAGGCGGAGCACTGCCTGCCCGAGCGGGAGGTCGAGCGCAGGATGCTCGCCGAGCAGCTGATCACAGGCCCGGAATTCAGCGTCGAAATGCTGGTGCGGCAGGGTCGGCGGGTGTTCGGCAACGTCACGGAGAAGGCGCTGTATCAGGGCCCCCGCCCGGTCGAGCAGGGCCACTGCGTGCCCGCCCGGATCCCAGCCGGACTGGCCGGCCTGCTGCTCACCCAGACCGAACGGCTGCTCGCGGCGGTCGCCTTCGGCACGGGCATCGTGCACTGCGAGTGGATCGTCCATGACGGCGTGCCGTACCTGGTGGAATGTGCCGCCCGGCTGCCCGGCGACTATATACCCGAGCTGATCAAGGGCGCGTACGACTTCGACGTGCTGCGCGCCTACGCCGACCTGATGCGCGGCGGTGTGCCGGCGGTTCCGGCGGTCCCGTCGGCCCCGGTACGGGCGGCCGTCAGCTGGCACGGCCACGCGGAACCCGGCGTTGTGGTCGCCATCGACGGGGCCGAAGAGGCGGCGGCGCTGCCCGGCGTACAGACCTGCCGCGTGATGGTCAAGCCGGGGGAGATGGTCAACCCGCTGCGCAGCTCCTGGGACCGCACCGCGGTGGTCACCGCGTTCGCCCCGTCCGCCGCGGCGGCGCTGGAGACTGCCCGGCGTGCCATCGCCACGATCGAGATCACCACGACTCCCGCGTCGGCTCACACCGTTAACCCTGACTACCAGACAGTCGCCTAGCCAGATGAAAGGGGTTTCACATGTCCAAGCTGCTCATGGGCAATTGGGGCAACGAACGAGAGCTGGAGGAGGCGAACCTCACGCCTGATCAGCTCCGGCACGCCGGCAGCCAGGGTCAGCGCATGATCTGGCTGGCCCAGCCGGGTGACGTCCTCGTCCTGCCGGTCGAACCCGATCCCGAGTTCCTCCGCTATGCCACGGCGCTGGCGGGGTTCGCGGCCGAATCACTGGAGATCGTGGTGCCGCCGCCAGGCAGGAAGGGGGACGTGCTGACCCATGACCGGATGGCGGATGCGGAAGTCGTCGGGGACTTGCGCCGGATCGTCCTGGAGCGCGGCATCGACCGGGTCGAGCCGTTCTACCTTGACGGCGCGGTGACCCGGCTGGCGAGACGGATCGGCCTGGACACGGGCACGCCCGGCTTCAGCTTCATGGACCAGGGCGGCAACGACGTGCTGAACAGCAAAGTCACGTTCCGCGCACTGGCAGCCGGCACGGGTGTGCCAGTTCCTGAGGGCGTCGTCACCGAGAGCCTCGACGATGCCGTGGAGTTCTTGTGGGACCTGCTCGGCGCGGGCCGGTCGGCGATCGCGAAACAGGACGTGTGCAGCGCGGGGATGGGCAACGAGGTGCTCACCCCGGTCACCGGTATCGACATCATCGGCACGCGGCACCACGAGGTATTCACCGAGCGTGCCGCGCTGGCCGAACACGTCGCGAAGCGGTGGTCGTGGTACACCGGCGAACAGCGCAGGCGCGCGGTATTCGAGGAGTACATACCCGGATCGGCGTCGATCTGGGGTGAGGTCGCGATCACCGACGAGTCCGTCACGATCTACGGCTACGGCAAAGTTCGCATGAAGCCGGTGTGCGAGGGCGTGGTCATTCCCGTGCCGCTGCCGGACACGCACGCCGCGGTGTTCCGGGACTTCCTGGCGCACCTGCGGGCACTCGCCGAGACGATACGGGCGATGGGCTACCGCGGCCTGGCCAATATCGATGCCATCCTGACCCCGGACGGCAGAGTGCTGTTCAACGAGATCAACGCCCGGTACGGCGGTTCGACCCACCTGTTCGCCATCGGCGAGCGGGTCATCGGCGGCGACTACCTCACCGACCGCTTCGTGGTGGAGCAGCGCGAGTGCGCGTACCCGGCATTCGACGCCGCATGGCGCGAACTCTGCGCGAGCGGGCTGGCGTACAACCAGGCGACGCGAACCGGAGTGATCATCCCGGTGTACGGAACCAACCTGACCGGCACCGGGGGAGAGGCGTGCATCGTCGGCGCGGACCTCGACGAGGCGGAGCAGATGGAGCTTGCCCTCCTCACGCTGTTCCCAGGACAGGCGTCACCTGCCGCACGTGAACCGCACCTGAACCTCGTCGGGCACAAGTGAATGGACAGGTCGCGGTGGCAGCCTGCTTACCGCGGCCGGTAATCGAACAACGTGGCAGATTACCCCATCGTGGTGGTCTGACCGCCGAAAATGAGGGTCAGATTACCACGAAGGGGCGGAGTTCCACGTTAACGGAGGAGCCGGCGAGCGGGGCCTTATTGCCCGCGCATTTGGCGCGCCTCGGGCTACCCGTCGGAGTTGCGGGCACTATCACGATATGCAGAGTTCGGGATTTGCTGATCCGGCCCACCACGGAGGCAAGCGGGCGGATGCGATAGCTGTGCGGCTGATGGGCGCGGACGACCTGGCGAAGGCTGAACGTGCCTCGGATGAGACCTTCCTGGACGGCGACCGGCGCGACCGCAGGGTCAGCGAGCCTGAGCCGCAGCCCCGGTCGGCGTCGGCCGCGGAGAAGTGGATCGAGCGAATGCGCTTCTTCCTCGGCATCGATCCGGGCGGCTGCTGGGTCGCGTCGCAAGGCGATGACATCGTGGGGTTCGCGATCTCGCAGAACCGTGGCCGTCTGTGGTATCTCGCGACGTACGGAGTGCTGCCGCGCTGGCAAGGCATGGGCATCGGCAAGCGGCTGATGGATGCCGTGCTCGCGCACGCCGACGGCCGCCCGGGCCTGTTCTCCGCAACGGTGCATCCCGGCGCCACCCGTCGCTACCGGCTGGCGGGTTTCTCGCTGCATCCGCAGATGCGCATGGTAGGCGTCGTCGACCGGTCAGCCGTTCCGGCGGTCACCGGACTGCACGACGGGCACGCCGGTGACTTTGCCTGGATGGACCGGCTGGACGAGCAACTGCGCGGGGCCGGTCATGGGCCCGACCATGAGTTCCTGCTGGCCGGCAACCGGCTGGTCGTGTCCCGCCGGGACGGCAAGCGGGGCTACGTGTACACCAACGATCAGGGATCGCCGATGCTGCTGGCCGCCGCCGACGACGAGACCGCACGGGACTTGCTGTGGGACAGCCTCGCCAGAGCACAGGGCAACACCCTGGTCAACTGCATCACCATGGCCAACGAATGGGCAGTCGATGTCGGGCTGGCCGCCCGGCTGGACATCGGGCAAGAGGGCTATCTGGCCCTTCGCGGCATGCCCGATCCGGCTCCCTACCTGGCCAGCGGGCACTTCCTCTGATCCGGGGCCCGGGTTTAGAAGTAGGTCCGGACGAAATCCACGACCTGCTCGCCACGCAGCACCGGGATCAGCTGCCACTTGTCGAAGGCGGTGCACGGATAGGACAGGCCGAGCCCGACCCAGTCGCCGATCGCCATTTCCTGCCCCGGCGACAGCGTCACGAAGGCGTGCTGGTCGTTGACCTGCTTGATGACGCAGTCCCGCAGCGGCCGGACAGTGCCGTCCCCGCCGCGCACCAGCTGCGGCTCCGGCGGCCAGGCGTCGAAGGACAGGTCCCGCTTGCCGGCGGTCAGCAGCGCGAGGCCCGGTTCCGGCCGCGAGGTCACCCGTGCCCACAGCCGGAGCGCGGGGCGCAGGCAGCCGTGGCCCGCCTCGCCGCGGGAGAACGGCGACATCGACCGGTAGAAGCCGTCGTCGTGGGTGACGTAGCAGCCGCTGCGCAGCACGGTGGTGACCGACATTCCCGGCCAGGGCCCGGCGAACGCGTCGGCGACCAGGTCGAAGAAGCAGCTGCCCCCCGCGGTGAGGATGATGTCGTCGGTCTCGAAAAGGTCCAGGTCGTGCAGCCGCATAGTGAGCTCGCGCATCCTGGCCAGGAAGCCGCCGATCACCGCCAGGCTGTGCGGTGACGGGTCGTTGACGAGCACGCCCTCGTAGCCGCCGACCCCGACGAGCCGCAGCAGCGGGCTCGCCGCGACCGCCTGTGCCACCTCGATCGCCGCGGCGACGGTGCGGGCACCCGCCCGGCCAGCGGGCCGGCCTAGCTCCACGATGACCTCGGCCGGGCGCGCGCCCGCTTCCCGCAGGCAGCTCTCCATCTGGGCCACGACCTGCGTCGAGTCGACGAAGCTGGCCAGCTGGAAGGCCGGATCCGCTGCTCGTTCCCGGTCGATCCAGCGCAATGCCGGCCCGTCGGCGACCTGGTTGGCGAGGATCACCCGGGACACGCCGAAGGCGCGGTAAACCCGCAGCTGGGCCGCGCTGGCCGCGGTCAGCCCCCAGCCGCCCGCCGCGAGCTGACGTGCCCAGAGCTGAGGTGCCATCGTGGTCTTGGCGTGCGGGGCGAGTTCGACTCCCCGGTCCGCGCACCACGTGGCCATGGTCGCGATGTTATTACTGAGGGCCGCTTCGTCGAGTGTCAGCACGGGGCCGAGGAAACCGTCCTTGAACACGTTGAGGCCCAGGCCGGCCGCCTCGCGTATGGTGCGTCCGTCCGCGGCCAGCGGCAGGCCCTTGAACCGCCAGTCGATCACTTCCCCGCCGATCGCCGCCACCGCCTCGGTATCGATCATCTGCCGCACCCTCCTCGCTCGCGATAATCTGGCAAGTCAATATTGCCAAACTTGGCAAAGTATGGCAATGTTAGGCAGGTACTTAAAGGTGAACCGTGCGCGCAACCGCTTGGTTCGGGCGTGCGGTCAGGCAGGAAGGTTCATGCGCATGGCTGACACCATGACCCGCACGACTGGCCTCAGCATCGATATCAAGCAGCTCGCCGGGAACATCGGTGCCGAGATCCTCGGCGTGGACACGTCGAACGAGCTCAGCGACGAGGTGATCAGGGACATCAGGCACACGCTGCTGCAGCAGAAGGTGATCTTCTTCCGTGGGCAGGACCTCGACTACGACCACCTGGTCGCCTTCGGAAAGACGCTCGGCGAGCTCACGCTCGGGCACCCGATCTATGGCGGACCTGAACGACAGCCGTTCCTGCGCGAGATGGATTCTCGTGGCGAAGGTACCAGGGCGAATCACTGGCACGCGGACTTCACATACATGGCGAACCCGCCCGCCTTCGCCGTTCTGCACAACGTGGTCTGCCCGCCGGTCGGCGGCGACACGATCTGGTCGAACACGGCGGTCGCCTACCGGGAACTGCCCGCCGAGCTGCGGGACCTCGCGGACACGATGCGGGTGATCCACTCCAACGACTCCGACTTCACCGACGCCACCTACGACGGCACCGCGCGGAAGAGCTATCTCAAGAACGTGTTCGCCGCCGAGCACCCGGCGGTGCGGGTGCACCCGGAGACCGGTGAGCGCTCGCTCATGCTCGGCGGGTTCGCCCGCAGCGTCGTCGGGTACACCCCGCAGGCCGGGCGCGACCTGATCAGGGTCCTGCAGGAGTACGCGACCAAGCCGGAGTACACAGTCCGCTGGCGCTGGCAGCAGGGCGACCTGGTCGTCTGGGACAACCGGTCGACGCTGCACTACGCGATCTATGACTACGGCAAGCAGCACCGCCGCGGCGAGCGGGTCACCGTGGCCGGCACGACCACGATCGGCGTGGATGGCAGGCCCGCGGAGAGCGTGCAGGGCGACACCACCGCGTTCAACACCGGTGGCGCCGCGAGCATGTGACCCATCACCATCGCTGGTTGCCTGCTCTCGTCAGGACGAGCAGGCAACCGGCCCGGACGAGGACTTGACAATGCGTATCGGGATTGTGGCATCGAATCTAGAAGACCCTGACTCGCCAGAGCTGGCCCGAACGGCTACCGATCTGGGGCACGACACCACCCTGTTCCTGCTGGAGGACGTGGCCTGCCAGGACGACGCCGGCCGGGTGGCGACGGTCATCAACGGCGAGCCCCTTACCGCGTTTGACCTCATCATCTCGCGCGCGGAGATCCGGTACGACCGCGCCCAGTCGGATCACGAACGCTACGCCCTGCTGTGCCAGGCTCCGGGCGTGACGGTAGTTGACCCGGCCGATGCGTACCTCACAGCGGGGAGCAAGCTGCTGGGGCTGCAACGGCTGGGGGCGGCCGGGCTGCCGATCATGCCGACGCGGTCCTGCCGCAGCCTGGCCGAGGTCGGCGCCGCCGTGGCCGACTGGGGCGAGGTCGTGATCAAGCCCTCTTTCGCGTACGGCGGCGAGGACGTGGAGCGGGTCCGGCAGCTGAGTGCGGACCGCGAGCTGGTCGAGGTTCTCCTCAAGAAACATGAGATGCTGGTCTGCCAGCCGTACTATCCGCACCCGCAGGGCGATCTGCGGATAACGGTCGTCGGTGACGAAGCCCCGCTGAGCTTGAGCAGGATTCCGCAGCCGTCGATGTGGAAGAGCAACGTGAAGCTCGGTGCGTCGATCCGCCTGGTGACACCCCCTCCGGAGCTGGTCGAGATCAGCACGCGGGCTGCGCGCCTCGCCGGGATCACCGTGGCCGGCCTGGACTTTCTGCCGACCCCGGACGGCTACCGGATCATCGAGCTCAACCATTGCCCCGGATGGTATCCAGCGCCGGAAGAAGTACGGCGTCTGCTCACCGAGAAGATGATCGCGGCTGCCCTGTCGATCCACGCCCTGAAGCGCTGAAATGAGCGTCCGGTCAGCAGTGCGCGCCACGCCGGCGAGCGGGGACGTCTTCCGGCAGCGGGATTTCCGCCTGTTCTGGGCGGGGGAAGCCAGCAACATATTCGCCAGCAACGCCACGACCCTGGCGTTGCCGCTGATCGCGGTTACCGTCCTGGACGCGAGTCCGCTGACACTCGGGTTCCTGGCCGCGGCGGTGTGGCTGCCCTGGCTGCTCATCGGGCTCGTCGCCGGAGCCTGGGTCGACAGGTTGTCAAAGCGACGAGTGATGATCGTGAGCAGCCTGCTACCGGCAAGTGCGCTGACCGGCATCTGGATCGCCTGGGTCATGCATGCCCTTACTATCGGACAGCTATTCGCGACGGCTTTCATAATCGGCGTATCCAGCGTCTTCTTCATCAGCTCGTATCACGCCTACTTTCCCGAGCTCGTCGGCAAAAAGGATCTGCTGAGGGGCAACGCGAGGCTCCAGGGCACCGAGTCGGTCATGTATATGCTCGGGCCCGGTGCCGGAGGCCTTATCGTCCAGGCATTCGGCGCGGCCAGCGCGGGGCTGATGAACGGGGTCGCCTACTTCCTGTCCGCTGTGTGCATGAAAAGTATCAGGAAGCGACCGTCAGCGGACCGCCAAACGCGACCACGAGAAGGGCTGCGGGCGGAGATCGGCGAGGGCCTTCGTTTCGTTCTCAAGGATGCGTATTTCAGGCCGATAGTCTTGTACGGCGCCATGGGGAATCTCGCCTTGGACGGATATCAGGCGATCTATGTCGCGTTTCTGATCCGGACCGTCGGCGTTAGTCCGCAGATCGCCGGCCTCCTGATCGCGGCTGGCGGTCTCGGCGGGATCCTGGGGGCGATAGCCGTGCCTCCGGTCACGCGCAGATTCGGCACCGCCCGAGGTCTTCTGATCGGCAAATTCGCTGTTACTCCGTTCACGCTGCTCATGCCGATGACCGGCCCTCGTGACGCAGTCCTGTTCTTCTTTTTCGGCCTGCTGCTGGCGGACGGGAGCATCACTGCCGGAAGTATCACAATGGATAGCTTCCGGCAAATGTACTGCCCGCCCCACATGCTTGGCCGGGTAGTGGCTACAACGACATTCATCAAATACAGCACCATTCCAGTCGGCGCGATCCTCGGCGGCGTCGTGGGCGATATCCTGGGCCTCCGGGCCACCATGTGGATCATGACCGGTGCTTTCGCATGCTGCTCCGCGATACTGCTGTGGGGGCCGATGCGCCGAGTACGAGATTTCCCCAGCCAGCCGCCGCGAATAGCCGCGGAAGCGGGCGGATAAGAGTTCGGCGGCGCGGGCTCGCCTCGGCCGGGCGTCCGTCGCGGCGGAGCAAGAGCCGGAATCTCTGCGGCGAGCCATCGCGCCGTGGCACGATCGGACAGTGTTCCATGCCGACCTGCATGTTCATTCGCGTTTCTCGATCGCGTGCAGCAGGGACTGCGACATCGAGCATCTGTCCTGGTACGCACTGCGTAAAGGCCTCACCGTAGTCGGCACCGGCGACTTCACGCACCCCGCATGGGCGGCCGAGCTCAAGGAGACGCTCGTGCCGGCCGAGCCGGGCTTGTTCCGCGTCAGACCGGAACTGGAACAGCGGCTCATGCGGGATCTGCCGGCGACCTGCGCGGGGACGGTCCGCTTCATGCTGTCGGTCGAGATATCGACGATCTACCGCCGCGACGAGCGCACCAGGAAGGTGCACCACCTTATTTACGCGCCCAGCTTCGACGCGGCGGACCGGATCACCACGGCGCTGTCCAGAATCGGCAACCTGGCCTCCGACGGCCGGCCAATCCTCGGGCTCGACTCCCGCGACCTGCTGGAGATAACGCTGTCCGCCGACCCGGACTGCTTCCTGGTGCCCGCGCATGTCTGGACGCCCTGGTTCGCCGTGCTCGGCTCGAAATCCGGCTTCGACACGGTGCGAGACTGCTACGCGGATCTCGCGGACCACATTTTCGCCGTTGAAACCGGCCTGTCCTCCGATCCCGCGATGAACTGGACCTGCTCGACGCTCGACGGCTACCGGCTGATCAGCAATTCGGACGCCCATTCCCCGCCCATGCTGGGCCGCGAGGCCACGTCGTTCGGTACCGGCCTTTCCTATTTTGAGATCGCCGAGGCACTGCGGACAGGTACGGGACTGGCGGGGACGCTCGAGTTCTTTCCCGAGGAAGGGAAGTACCACCTCGACGGGCACCGTAAATGCGGCGTCCGGGTCGATCCGGAACGGACCCGTGCGCTCGGCGCCGCGTGCCCGGAGTGCGGCAAGCCGCTCACCGTCGGGGTGCTGCACCGGGTTGCCGAGTTGGCCGACCGGCCGCTGGGTTACCGGCCCGCGGGCGCGGCGGGGTTCGCCAGCCTGGTCCAGCTTCCCCAGATCGTCGGCGAGATCATGGCGGTCGGCCCGAAGAGCAAGAAGGTAACCGCCGAGGTCAGCCGGCTCGTCGCCGCGCTGGGGCCGGAGCTGAGCATCCTCCAGCGCGTTCCGCTCGACGACCTCAGCCGGGCCGGCGGCTCGCTGCTCGCCGAGGGCATCGCCCGGCTGCGCCGCGGCGAGGCGATCCGGGAAGCCGGGTACGACGGCGAGTACGGCGTGATCCGGCTGTTCCAGCCGGACGAACTGACCGGGGACACGCTGTTCGCGGTGACCGGCCATTCCTCATCCACCCCCGCCGCCTCTTCCGCGCCCGCCATCCCCGCTCCGCCAGCTGCCCCAGCCACACCCATGCGAGACGAGCTGGACCCGGAACAGCGAGCCGCGGCGGCCGCCCCCGGGCCGCTGCTGATCATCGCCGGGCCGGGAACCGGCAAGACCCGCACGCTCACCCATCGCATCGCGCACCAGCTCGCCGGCGGGGGCGTGCCCGCCCGGCAATTCCTCGCGGTCACGTTCACCCGGCGGGCCGCGGCCGAGGTGCGCGACCGGCTGTCCGTCTTGTGCGGGCCTGACGCCGGCCAGCTCACCGTGACCACATTCCACGGCCTCGGCCAGCGGATCCTGCGCGACCATCATCGCGCCGCGGGGCTGCCCCCGGTGCTCGCGGTCGCGGACGAGGCCGCGCGGCTCGCGGTCGCCGCCGAGCTCGCCGGATCCGAGCGGGACGGGCGCGCGCTGCTGGCCGGCCTCGCCGAGAACCCCGACGGCAAGCTCGCGCTGCGCAAGGAACTGCTGGCCCGCGAGCTGATCGACTTCGATGGCCTGGTCGAGTTGCCGGCCGAGCTGCTGGCCGGCAACCCGTCCGTCGCGGCCGAGCTGCGCGCCCGGTGGCCACGGATCA
>Ga0207664_10000355_pt1 | contig 33567 bp, 30 predicted proteins | sample LARL83metaG_FD_184349 | JGI IMG/M metagenome (GOLD analysis project Ga0207664, IMG submission 184349) | Corn, switchgrass and miscanthus rhizosphere microbial communities from Kellogg Biological Station, Michigan, USA - LAR L8-3 metaG... | ecosystem: Host-associated > Plants > Roots >... | reverse complement strand
CCCGTCTCGTCACTGCTTGCATTGTGCCGATTGCATTGTGCCGACCCAGGCTTCTTGCGACAATAGAGCCAATGAGACGAGCCAATCTCCACGGTGTTGGCGTGCGGCTGCCCATGGAGCTGGGCGGCGTGCTGGAGGGATGGCGGCTGGGTGAGGGGTCGCTGCAGCGGCGGCTCGCGGCGGCGCTGGCCGCTGCCGTCGAACGGCACGAGCTGCTTCCCGGCACGAAGCTTCCCCCCGAGCGTGTTCTGGCCGCGCAACTTGGCGTGGCGAGGAACACCGTCGCAGCGGCCTACGAGCTGCTTGAGCACAACGGGCTGGTCGACCGCCGCCAGGGCAGGGGAACGCATGTGACCGGCGGAGACGGGACACCCCTGGGCCGGCGGGCCGCTGACCTGACGACCTCCCTCCAGCGGAACGTCATCTTCCGCCGGCTGGCGGAAGGATCGCCGGACGCCATCGACCTGCTGGGTAGTTCCGCACCGCCGGGAGCCGCGATCCGGCAGGCCCTAGCCACGGCCGCGGGCGCGCTGGACCTGGACGAGCTCATGAGCGACCACGGTTACTATCCGCTCGGCTACCCGCCGCTGCGCCGGGCTATCGCCGCGTATCTCAGCGCGCGCGGGCTGCCAACCAGCCAGGAGCAGGTACTGATCACCGGCGGCGCGCAGCAGGCGATCAGCCTCCTGGCCGCGTACTACGTCACCCCCGGCTCGATTATCGTGCTTGAAGACCCGACGTTCGCGGGTGCGGTAGACGCATTCCGTGCCGCCGGCGCCCGGATCCTGGGCGTGCCGCTGCACGGGGCCGGCGCCGACATCGGCCAGGTCGCCACGAGCATCTCGCAGAGCACAGTCCGGGCCGTTTACCTGATGCCGACCTTCCACAATCCGACCGGCGCGGTGATGCCCGAGGCGGCCAGGCGCGAGCTGGCCCGGCTCGGCCGCGCCAGCCAGGTCCCGGTCATCGAGGACACCACGCTGTCCGAGCTGGCGCTCGGAAGTGAGCCGCCACCGCCGCTCGCGGCTTACGGCCATGACGCGCCCATCGTTTCGGTCGGTTCGCTGAGCAAGCTCTTCTGGGCAGGGCTGCGCGTCGGCTGGATCCGCGCCTCCGGACCGGCTATCGCCCAGCTGGGGCAGCTCAAGGCGGTCGCTGACCTGGGCTGCTCGCTGGTCAGCCAGGCAATCGCCGTCGGCATGCTCGCCGACGTGGACCGGATCGTGGCTATCCGGCGCAGAGAGCTCGCCGCGAGACTAGCGCTCCTGGAGGACCTGTTGCGCGGCATGCTGCCGGACTGGCGCTGGGCACGGCCGAAGGGTGGCTTGTCCCTCTGGGCCCGGATTCCCGCCGGCAGTTCGACCGAGCTCGCGCACATCGCCGGCCGGCATGGCGTGCTGATCGCTCCCGGACCGCTGATGTCGCCTACCGGGCAATTCGATGAGTTCGTCCGGCTGCCGTTTGACCACGAGCCGGCAGTTCTCCGAGACGGTGTCCGGCGGCTGGAATCCGCGTGGCACGCGTACGCCGCCGCGCTGGACACGCACGGACCGCGGCGGATCGACGTCATCGTCTGAACCCCCGCGGCCGCACCTTCGATTGACACTCAACGCCCCGCGGATGGGCCAATATGGCATGGATTGGCCGTATGCCAATGTCTTATTGTTTCCTCAGGCCACGAGTGCACACAGCAATCATCGGGAGGTCCACAGTGTCAGCCTCAGTTCCGCCCGCCGGCAGCTCCCAGCTCTCGCCGGCCGACTGGCCGACCGCGCAGACCGGTACCGGGCGGGTTAAGCGCGGGATGGCTGAGATGCTCAAGGGCGGGGTGATCATGGATGTGGTCACGGCGGAGCAGGCCAGGATCGCTGAGGATGCGGGTGCGGTGGCGGTGATGGCGCTGGAGCGGGTGCCGGCTGATATCCGGGCGCAGGGCGGGGTGGCCCGGATGAGTGATCCGGACATGATCGACTCGATTACCGGCGCGGTGTCGATTCCGGTGATGGCTAAGTGCCGGATCGGGCATTTCGCTGAGGCGCAGGTGCTGCAGGCGATCGGGGTCGACTATATCGATGAGTCGGAGGTGCTGACGCCGGCTGATGAGGCGAATCATGTGGATAAGTGGCGGTTCACGGTGCCGTTTGTGTGCGGGGCGACGAATCTGGGTGAGGCGCTGCGGCGGATTGCCGAGGGTGCGGCGATGATCCGGTCTAAGGGGGAGGCGGGGACGGGCAACGTGGTGGAGGCGACCCGGCATATGCGGTCGGTCCGGGCGGGGATCGCGCGGTTGTCGGGGCTGGCGCCGGAGGAGCTGTTCTCTGCGGCTAAGGAGCTGGCGGCGCCGTATGAGCTGGTGGCGGAGGTGGCCGCGGCGGGGCGGCTGCCGGTGGTGCTGTTCACCGCGGGGGGTATCGCGACGCCGGCGGATGCGGCGCTGATGATGCAGCTGGGTGCGGAGGGGGTGTTCGTGGGGTCGGGTATTTTCAAGTCCGGTGATCCGGCTAGGCGGGCGGCGGCGATCGTGAAGGCGACCACGTTCCATGATGACCCGGATGTGGTGGCGAAGGTGTCGCGTGGTCTGGGTGAGGCGATGGCGGGCATCAACCTGGACGAGCTGGCGCCGGAGCAGCATTTCGCCGGCCGCGGCTGGTAGGTCGGGCGTCGCATGGCCGAACCAGTCATCGGCGTGCTCGCCCTCCAGGGTGACGTGCCGGAGCACGTCCGGGCGGTCACCGAGGCTGGTGCCACGGCGATCGCTGTCCGGCGTCCCGCCGAGCTCGAGCGGGTCGACGGCCTGATCATCCCGGGCGGCGAGTCCACCACGCTGTGGAAGCTGGCGGTGGCGTTCGACCTGTTCGACCCGATCGCCAAGCGCCTGAAGGACGGCATGCCGGCCTTCGGCTCGTGCGCGGGGATGATCATGCTGGCAGACCGGATCTCGGACGGGATCGAGGGCCAGCAGACGTTCGGCGGGATCGACATGACCGTGCGCAGGAACGCGTTCGGCCGCCAGGTTGACTCGTTCGAGAGTGAGGTCATCCTCGCCACCGACCCAGGAAACCCGGTACACGCCGTGTTCATCAGGGCACCCTGGGTGGAGGAGGCCGCCGGCCCGGTCACGGTTCTGGGAACTGACGACCACACGGGTAGGATCGTCGCCGTCCGGCAAGGGCAACTGCTTGCCACGTCCTTCCACCCCGAGCTGACCCCGGACCGGCGTATCCATGAGCTTTTCCTAAGAATCGTGAAGGAGAAGGAAGCACGATGAGCGGCCACTCCAAGTGGGCCACCACTAAGCACAAGAAGGCAGTGGTCGACGCCAAGCGCGGCAAGCTGTTCGCCAAACTGATCAAGAACGTCGAAGTCGCGGCGCGGACCGGCGGTGGTGACCCGACCGGGAACCCCACGCTCTACGACGCGATCCAGAAGGCGAAGAAGAACTCGGTCCCGAACGACAACATCGACCGGGCGGTCAAGCGGGGCAGCGGCCAGGAGGCCGGCGGCGCCCAGTACGAGAACATCACCTACGAGGGCTACGGCCCCGGCGGCGTGGCGGTCCTCGTCGAGTGCCTGACCGACAACCGCAACCGGGCCGCCTCTGACGTCCGGGTGGCGTTCACCCGCAACGGAGGCTCGATGGCCGATCCCGGTTCGGTGAGTTACCTGTTCCACCGCAAGGGCGTGATCATCGTCGAGAAGGGTGCCGGACTGAACGAGGACGACGTGCTCACCGCCGTGCTCGACTCCGGCGCCGACGTCGAGGAGGTCAACGACCTGGGTGAGACGTTCGAGGTCATCTCCGAGCCGTCCGACCTGGTCACCGCCCGCAAGGCGCTGCAAGAGAACAAGATCGACTACGAATCCGCCGACGTCGCGTTCCTGCCCAGCGTCGAGGTAGACCTGGACGAGGACCAGGCCCGCAAGGTGTTCCGGCTGATCGAGGCGCTCGAGGATTCCGACGACGTCCAGGACGTGTACGCCAACTACTCGGTTCCCGACGAGATCATGGAGAAGCTCGGCTGAGCCAGAACCTGACGGTCCGCCCGCTGACCCCGGACGACGACCGCCACGAGTACGGCGATCTGTCCGTCCGCGCGTTCGGCCCGCGAGACCGCGCGAGAACCTGGGCGGTTACCCTGCCGCTGATCGAGGCCGGCCAGGCCCTCGGCGCGTTCGACGGGGCCGGCCGCCTGGTCGGCACGGCGCTGTATCACGACATGCGCCAGTGGTGGCTCGGCCGCGAGATCCCGATGGCCGGCGTCGCGGGCGTGAAGGTCGCGCCCGAGTACCGCGGCAGGGGAGCAGGCCGGGCGCTCATGACCGAGCTGACCACGCTGATGGTCAGCGGTGGCTACGCGCTGTCGGCGCTGTACGCGGCCACCATGCCGATCTACCGTCAGCAGGGCTGGGAACTGGCCGGCGCCAGGTACACCGCCAAGTTCCCGATCCGGTCGCTGCGGGGCCTGGACGAGCCCGGCGCGGACGCGGGAATCCGCCGCGCGGGTCCGGCCGACGCCGCGGCGGTCATCGACGTGCTCGGCCGCGTGCACGGCCTGGCTCGGGACTGCGGCCCGGTCACGTTCGCGGAGCCGGTGGTCCGCGACTGGCTCGCCAACCAGGACAGCTTCTGCTACCTGGCGGCCGACGGCTTCCTGCGGTACCAGTGGCACGGCGGTGACGAGGAGCTGTATGTCGACAAGCTCGTCGCCGCCTCGGCGCGGACCACCCGCGCGCTGCTCTCGGTTCTCGCCTCGCACTCGTCCGTCGCCAGCGGGGTGCTGGCGCACGTCTCGCCCGCCGACCAGCTCTGGTGGCTGCTGCGCGAACAGGACGGGGCTATCGCCGAGCGCTACTCCTGGATGCTGCGGATCCTGGATGCCCCCGCCGCCATCGCCGCGCGCGGCTTCCCGCCGGTCGATGTGGAGGTTCCGCTCCTTCTCCGGGGGGAGACCTCCCCCCGGACCCCCCTTGTGTTCACCGACGGCCTGTGGCAGCTTTCCGTCTCCTCCACCGGAAAAGCCCGGCTGGTCAGAACGACATCACCGGCTCTCCCGGGCACCGTCCTCGAACTGGGAGCTCGCGGTCTCGCGGCGCTCTACGGGGGCACCCCGGTCGCCACCCTCCGCCGGGCCGGCCTGGCAACCGGTGGCACTTCGGAGTCCGACGCTCTCCTGGATGCCGCCTTCGCCGCCAGCTCCTTCATGCTCGACGACTTCTGACGGGAGTGAACGTGGAGATCAGGGCGCTGCGCGCCGACGACGACCTGGCCGCGCAGCTGGACCTGTCGGAGCGCGCGTTCGGTGGGAAGAACGCGAGCGAGCGCGAGACCTGGCGCCGGTTCATGGACGTCGCGATCGGCGCCGGAACGGCGCTCGGCGTCTTCGACGACGGGCGCGCGGTCGGCGGCGCGGTCTACTACGACATGCGTCAGTGGTGGTGCGGCCGTGCGGTGCCCATGGCCGGCGTCTCCGGCGTCAAGATCGCGCCCGAGGACCGCGGCCGCGGAATCGGGCGCCAGATGATGACCATGCTGCTCGATGACATAGCGGCGCGCGGCTACCCGCTCTCCGTGCTGTACCCGGCCACGATGCCGCTTTACCGGTCGCTGGGCTGGGAGCTGGCCGGCGGGCGGTACCTGGCGGAGGTTCCGTCGCGTTCGCTGAGGTCGCTGATGCCGCCGGACACGGCGGTCGCGGACGCGGCCGCCGGACGGACGAGACGCCCGGAGCTGCGGCGAGCCGGGCCAGCCGACGCCCAGGCCGTGATCGACGTCATCGGCCGTGTGCACGAGGCGCTCCGCGACAGCGGGCCGCTGACCTGGGGCGCCGACATGGCGGCGATCCACCTGGAGAAGCCGGATCGCTATCACTACCTGTGCGAAGACGGTTTCGCCAGCTACTGGTGGCAGGACGGCGGCGACAAGCTGTTCGTCCAGTCCGTGCAGGGTGCCACCGCGGAAACGGTGCGCGGGCTCTGGTCGGTCATCGCCTCGCACGGAACCATGGCGGAGTCCGTGCAAGCCTGGACCGACCCGTCCGGCCCGCTGTGGTGGCTGACCGCCGAACGGGACCCGGACGTGCGCGGCCGCTCGATGTGGATGCTGCGCGTGGTGGATGCCCCCGCCGCCATCGCGGCCCGCGGGTTTCCCGCCGCCGTCTCCGTGCGGGCAACGTTGATCATCAGCGATCAATCCCGGCCCGCCAACTCGGGTCGCTGGCTGCTGACCGTCACCGATGGCAAGGGCGAGCTGACGCCCGCCGGGACCGGCTCCGGGCAGGCGCTCATGCTCGGCGCGCGAGGCCTCGCGGCGCTGTACGCGGGCACCTCGGTCGCGACGCTGCGTCAGGCGGGCCTGGCCGGCGGCGCCTCCGGTGCGGCCGCCGACGCCGCCATCGACGCCGCGTTCGCCGCGACACCGTACATCCTGGACGCGTTCTAGCGGACACGCCGGGCCGCGATACCCGGACTCACGGCGCTGGCCAGGTAAGTTCGGTGGGGTGGGCCTGACGTATGCACGGCAACCGATCCGGGTGCTGGGCGTCGACCCCGGCCTGACCCGCTGCGGCATCGGCGTGGTGGACGGCGTCCCCGGGCGCGCCCCTGCGCTGGTGAAGGTCGGCGTGATCAGGACGTCGGCCACCGATGACATCGCGAGCCGGCTGCTGGCGATCGAGGTCGAGATCGAGCGCTGGCTCGACGCCTGCCGGCCGCACGCGGTGGCGGTCGAGCGGGTGTTCTCCCAGCAGAACGTGCGCACGGTCATGGGTACCGCCCAGGCGGGTGCCACCGCCATCCTGGCCGCGGCGCGCCGCGGCATCCCGGTTGGCCTGCACACGCCGAGCGAGGTCAAGGCGGCGGTCACCGGAAACGGCCGTGCGGACAAGGCTCAGGTCACCACAATGGTGAGCAGGCTGCTGCGGCTCACCGATCCGCCCAAGCCAGCCGACGCCGCCGACGCGCTCGCACTGGCGATCTGTCATCTGTGGCGGGCAGGCACGGCCGGCAGGCTGCTGACCGCCGCGAGCGCAGGAAGGTAGGTTCGCCCCCCATGATCGCCCACTTGCACGGCACTGTTTCCGGCATCTCCCCAGACGGCGCCATCATCGATGTCGGCGGCGTCGGCATGCGCGTGCTGTGCACGCCGGGCACCCTGGCCGCGCTCACGCTGGGGGAGCGGGCCCAGCTGGCCACCTCGCTGTCGGTCAAGGAGGATTCCCTGACCCTCTACGGCTTCGCCACCGATGATGAACGCAACGTGTTCGAGCTATTGCAGTCCGCGAAGGGGGTGGGCGCGAGCCTGGCCCTGGCCATCCTGGCGGTGCATACCCCGGAGGCGCTGCGGCGGGCCGTCGCCACCGAGGACGTGAACGCGCTCACCTTGGTGCCGCGGATCGGCAAGAAGGGTGCCCAGCAGATCCTGCTTGACATGAAGGACCGGCTAGGCCCGCCCGGCGACACCGGCACCGCGCTGCCCGGCAGCAAGCCAGGGCAGCAGCGCGCGCCGTCCTGGCGTGATCAGGTCCAGTCCGGCCTGGTGAACCTCGGCTGGCCGGCCCGCGACGCCGACCTGGCCATCGCCGCGCTCGAAGAGGACGGCACGATCGTCACCGGCGAGCCGGTCGATATCGCCGTCGTCCTGCGTGCCGCGCTACGGAAGCTCAGCACGCGGTGACCGACAGTAGTGATTCCCTCGCCGCGGCGGAGGAGGCGGAGCTCGAGGCGCGCCGGGACAAGCTGATCTCCCCGCTGGCCGAGGCGGACGAGCGGGAGATCGAGAAGGCGCTGCGGCCCAAGCGGCTGGACGACTTCACCGGCCAGGCCCGGGTCCGGGAGCAGCTCTCGCTGCTGCTGCACAGCGCGCTGCGCCGCGGCCACCCGCCGGACCACGTGCTGCTGTCAGGGCCGCCCGGGCTGGGCAAGACCACGATCGCGATGATCATCGCCGCCGAGCTGGGCGCCCCGCTGCGGCTCACCAGCGGTCCGGCCATCGAGCGCTCTGGCGACCTGGCCGCCGTGCTCTCCACGCTCAGCGAGGGAGAAGTAGTTTTCATCGACGAAATCCACCGGCTCGCCCGCCCCGCGGAGGAAATGCTGTACCTGGCGATGGAAGATTTCCGTGTCGACGTCATTGTCGGCAAAGGCCCGGGCGCGACCGCGATTCCGCTGGAAATCGCCCCGTTCACCCTGGTCGGGGCCACTACCCGGGCCGGGCTGCTGCCCGCACCGCTGCGGGACAGGTTCGGGTTCACCGCGCACCTCGATTTCTATCAGCCGGCGGAGCTGGAAATCATCATCCGCAGATCCGCCGGGCTGCTGGGGGTTACGCTCACCGACGAGGGCGCCACCGAGCTGGCCGGCCGGTCCAGGGGGACGCCGCGGATCGCGAACCGCCTGCTGCGCCGGGTCAGGGACTACGCGGAGGTCCGCGCCGACGGCGTGGTCACCAGGGAACTCGCCCGCACCGCCTTGGAGTTGTACGAGGTGGACGAGCATGGCCTGGACCGGCTGGACCGGGCGGTGCTTGACGCGCTTATCCGCAGGTTCGGCGGCGGGCCGGTTGGCCTCTCGACGCTGGCCGTGGCGGTTGGAGAGGAGGCGGAGACGGTAGAGGTCGTCGCCGAGCCCTTCCTGGTCCGGTGCGGCATGCTGGCCAGGACACCGCGTGGCCGGGTCGCCACCGCGGCGGGCTGGACCCACCTGGGCCTGCCCGCTCCCGCGGCGCTGGCGGAATCGCATACTTTGTTCGATTAGCCGGGTGTAACGATCACCAAGCAAAACGTCGTAGCCTGTTGGTGCGCGGACAAAGCGCGGCTAAACTTCGGCAGTTGGTCAATGGCTGCCCGCTCCGCGGGTGAGCGGACCACGCAGATAGCCCTACTGGAAGGATGCCCCGATCATGGGGAATATCGCAGCCGCCGTGGCGGCATCGAAATCATCAGGTAGCAGTTCGATCACGTTCCTGATCGTGATCGTGCTGCTCTTCGGAGCCCTTTACTTCCTGATGATCAAGCCCCAGCGGCGCCGCCAGCAGCAGGCCATGCAGCAGCAGCGCACGGTCTCCCCGGGCGCGCAGGTCCGGACCACGGCCGGGATGTACGCCACGGTCGTCGCTACCGACGGCGACGACGTCGTGCTCGAGGTCGCGCCCGGCGTCGAGGTCCGTTACATGAAGCGGGCGATCATGGAGGTCATCAGCACCGGTGACGAACCGGAGGCCGAAGAGCCGACCGACTCAGAGTACGCAGCCGATGACGTGGAGTCATCCCAAGATGCCGAGCCGGTGGACCACCACGTCGATTCCGTGGCCGATGACCTCGCGAGTTCGAACGGAACCAAGGCCAAGTCAGACACGGACGTGCTCTGACCATAATTTGCGACCACCTCCCCGACCACCCGTAGACAGGCGTTAGACAAGTGGCACCTCCAGCGAAGAGCGCTTCGCATCCCGGGCGAGCGCTCGCGGTACTCGGCGGCCTGCTCGTGATCATGCTCCTGGGCATTCTGGGCGGCAATCTGTTCAGCCCCTCGCACTGGCACAAGGACTTCAAGGTCGGCTTGGGCCTCGACCTGTCCAGCGGGACCGAGGTCAGCATGGTGGCCACGACGCCCACCGGCGGAACACCGTCGTCGTCGGAAATGCAGACCGCGGTTTCCATCATCACCTCGCGCGTCAACGGCACCGGTAACTCTGGCGCGTCCGTGCAGACCCAGGGCAGCAACATCATCACGGTGTCGATCCCGGGCAAGACCGGCCCGCAGGTCGTCCAGCTGGTCAGTCAGACCGCCCTGCTGCGGTTCCGTCAGGTGCTGCTCTACGAGGGTCCGAACGCGGCCGCCACGCCCACGCCGTCGGCCTCCGCCAGCGCCAGCTCGTCCCCGAGCGCCTCGTCGAGCCCGCCGGCCTCCTCAAGCCCGTCGGCAGGAGCCACCAGCACCGCGAAGACGTCGGCCAAGATCGTCTCCTCGTCGCCGACCCCCAGCGCCGGTGCGAGTGCCTCGCCGCACGCCTCCTCCTCGGCGAGCCCGAACGCCTCGGCGTCGACCAGCCCGAGCGCCAGCGCGAGCGCCTCACCATCGACGAGCAGCTCCGCGGTCGGTGACGCGAGCAAGGTTCAGCCCGCCGTGCTGAAGCTGTTCAACAAGCTGAACTGCAAGGCGGGGGAGGCCGACAGCCAGTGGAAGAACCAGGTCGGGTACACGAGGTCGTCGGACTGGGATACGAAGACCGAGCAGATCGTCTCGTGCAACACCTCGACCGGTGAAAAGTACGCCCTTGATGTCGCGAAGGTCGACGGCATCGACGTCACCGGCGCGCAGGCGGCGCTGTCGACCACGAGCAGCCAGTGGCAGGTCAACCTCACGTTCAACGGCAGGGGCACCTCGGACTTCGGTAACCTCACCACCCAGCTGTACAACAGCTATTACTCGGCCGCCCAGTCCCAGCCGGGCGGTACCGACTACTACCTGGACCAGGTCGCGATCGTGCTGGACGGCGACGTCGTGTCCTCACCGGAAATCCAGGGTGCCATCACCGGCGGAAACGCGCAGATCACCGGCAGCTTCACCCAGCAGCAGGCGAATCAGCTTGCCAACGTGCTGAAGTACGGCTCGCTGCCGCTCAGCCTTGGCGTGCAGAGCCAGCAGTCGGTGTCGCCGACGCTGGGCCACAACCAGCTGGCCGCGGGCCTGATCGCCGGCGCGGTCGGGCTGCTCCTGGTCGTGGTGTACTCCTTCCTCTACTACCGCGGCCTGGGCCTTGTCTCGATCTCCAGCCTGGTGACCGCCGCGTTGCTCGGGTACCTGACGATCGTGCTGCTCAGCAAGTACCAGGGCTTCACGCTCAGCTTGGCCGGCATCGCGGGCCTTATCGTGGCCATCGGCATCACCGCGGACTCGTTCGTGGTCTTCTTCGAGCGGCTGCGGGACGAGGTGCGCGAGGGCAAGCAGCTCCGGCCCGCCGTCGAGGCCGGATGGAAACGTGCCCGGCGGACGATCCTGGTGTCGGACACCGTGTCGTTCCTCGCCGCGCTGCTGCTGTACTACTTCGCGATCAGCGACGTGAAGGGCTTCGCGTACACGCTGGGCCTCACCACGCTCATCGACGTCATCGTGGTATTCCTGTTCACCAAGCCGATGGTGACGATCGTCGCGCGGACGAAGTTCTTCGGCAACGGCCATCGGCTGTCCGGGCTGGATCCGAAACGGCTGGGAGCGCGGGCGCCATGGCGGTCCTCGGTGCGGGTGGCCAGGACCAGATCCGGCGCTGGGACGTCGGCCCGCAACTCTGGGGAGGCATGATGTCGCGCCTGAGCGAGGTCGGCGGCCGGCTCTACCGCGGCGAGGTATCGGTCAACTTCGTCGCCCGGCGGCGGCTGTGGTATGCGATCTCCGCTGTCATCGTCCTGGTCAGCCTGGTATCACTGCTGGTGCGCGGTCTGGACTTCAGCGTCGAGTTCAAGGGCGGTGCCGTATTTCAGGTCAGCAAGGCGCCGGCCTCATTGACGGTGACCCAGGTGGAGAAGGCGGTCTCCGATGCTGGCGTGATCGGTCCGATCGTGCAGCAGGTCGGCGGCGGCGACAAGTGGCAGATAGAGACCAAGGCGCTCAGCACGGACGAGTCCGCCGCCGTGCAGAACTCGCTGCAGAAGGAGCTCGGCGTCACCGCGGGCGACATCAGCGTGAATTCGGTCGGTGCGAGCTGGGGCGGCCAGATCACCAACAAGGCCATCGAGGCACTGATCGCGTTCCTGATCGTGGTCGTGATCTACCTGTCGATCGCGTTCGAGTGGAAGATGGCGGTGGCGGCGTTCGCCGCGCTCGCGCACGACCTCGTGATCACAGTTGGCGTCTACTCGCTGTCCGGGATCCAGGTCAGCCCGGCCAGCGTGATCGGATTCCTGACCATCCTCGGTTACTCGCTGTACGACACCGTGGTCGTCTTCGACAAGGTGCGGGAGAATACCGCCGGATTGCTGGGCGGTTCCAGGAGTACCTACAGCCAGGCAGCGAACCTGGCGCTGAACCAGACTCTGGTCAGATCGATCAACACGTCGCTGATCGCCCTGCTGCCGGTGAGCGCGATCCTCGCGGTTGCCTCCTCCGCGCTGGCACCGGGCAATGAACTGCAGGACCTGGCGCTGGTGCTGTTCGTCGGCATGCTGTCCGGCACCTACTCCTCGATCTTCATCGCGACACCGGTGCTGGCGCAGATCAAGGAGCGGGAGCCGCAGTTCCGGGCGCTGGCCAAGCGGGTCGCGGTACGCGAGTCCGGCGGCCGGAGCGCGAAGCGAGCGGCGGCGAAGGCCGGATCCGGCGCGGCGAGCCGCGGTGCCGTCAGCGGCACCACGGCAGCGGTGCTCGATGAGGACGAGGCTCTGGAGCCGGCCGACGCGGACGACCTGCACAGTCCGCCGGACGACGAGCTGGTCCAGGACGACGTGCCGGCGTCGGCGGGCAGTACCGCTCGGGGGCAAGCCGGGCGTTCCTACAGCACGGGACCGAGACAGCAGCCACGCCGCGACAGCCGGACCAGTTCGGCCCGGCGGCGCCCGGCGGGCAAGAAGAAGCGGCGCTAGCCGTGCTCACCGAGCTGATCGCGAGCCGGATCCGCGACATCCCTGACTACCCGCAGCACGGGGTGGTGTTCAAGGACATCACCCCGCTGCTGGCGGACGGTAAGGCGTTCTGCGAGGTGGTCGAAGCGCTGACCAACGGGCATCAAGGCGTGGACAAGGTGGCGGGCATCGAGGCCCGCGGCTTCATCCTCGCCGCGCCGGTGGCCTGCCGGATGGGCGCCGGCTTCGTGCCGGTCAGGAAGAAGGGCAAGCTGCCCGGGCCCACCTTCGCCGAGGACTACCAGCTGGAATACGGCACCGCTTCGATCGAGGTGCACCAGGACGCCTTCGCCCCCGCCGACCGGGTACTGATCGTGGACGACGTGCTGGCCACCGGCGGGACCGCGGCGGCCACCGCCAACCTGGTCCGGCGGTCCGGGGCAACGGTCGCCGGCATTGTCGTGCTCATCGAGCTGTCCTTCCTTGGCGGTCGCGCCAAGCTCCCTGACCTGCCGCTCACCGCCTTGCTGACCGTCTGAAGCTGGTCGTCTGAGGCTGGCCGCCGGCCCGGGAATCTCACGGGCGCGATCTGGCGTTCTACTCTGCCAAGTAGACTGGTGCACGTGCTTACAGGCAGAGCGCGGACGTAAGAGGAGCGACAATTGGCCGGTGATGCGATTGCCACCGGCACCGAGGGTGCCGAAGGTGCCCCCGTCCTGCCGGAAGGCACCCAGCTTTCAGCGGCCGGGTCGTCAAGGACCACGACCCCCGCGGTGCGCCGGCGGCTGGCCAGGCTGGGCGCTCCGCGGGCCGGCGCGATGAACCCCGTGCTCGAGCCGCTGATCAAGACCGTCCGCGCCACGCACCCGAAGGCCGATGTCCGGCTGATCGAGCGTTCCTACGACGTCGCCGCTTACTGGCACCGGGAGCAGAAGCGCAAGAGCGGCGACCCGTACATCACCCACCCGCTGGCGGTGGCCACCATCCTGGCCGAGCTCGGCATGAACACCGAGACGATCTGCGCCGCGCTGCTGCACGACACGGTGGAGGACACGCCGTACACGCTGACCGAGCTGCGCGGGCAGTTCGGCGAGGACATCGCCGCGCTGGTAGACGGCGTCACCAAGCTGGACAAGGTCAAGTACGGCGAGTCGGCGGAGGCGGAGACCGTCCGCAAGATGGTCGTCGCGATGTCCCGGGACATCCGGGTGCTGGTGATCAAGCTCGCCGACCGGCTGCACAACATGCGGACGCTGCGGTACCTGCCACGGGAGAAGCAGGAGCGCAAGTCCCGCGAGGTGCTGGAGATCTTCGCGCCGCTGGCCCACCGGCTCGGCATGAACACGGTGAAGTGGGAGCTGGAGGACCTGGCGTTCGCCACGCTGTACCCGAAACGGTACGACGAGATCGCCCGGCTGGTGTCCGGCCGCGCCCCGCGCCGCGACGTGTTCCTCCAGGAAGTCATCCAGGACGTGTCCGGCGACCTGCGCGAAGCCAAGATCAAGGCGAGCGTCACCGGCCGGCCCAAGCACTACTACTCGATCTACCAGAAGATGATCGCCAAGAACACCGGGTTCGACGACATCTACGACCTGGTGGGCATCCGGGTCCTGGTGGACTCGGTGCGCGACTGCTACGCGGCGCTCGGCACCATCCACGCGCGGTGGAATCCCGTCCCAGGGCGGTTCAAGGACTACATCGCGATGCCGAAGTTCAACATGTACCAGTCGCTGCACACCACGGTCATCGGGCCGGGCGGCAAGCCGGTCGAGCTGCAGATCCGCACCTGGGGCATGCACCGTCGCGCCGAGTACGGCGTCGCGGCGCACTGGAAGTACAAGGAAGAGACCGTCCTCGGCAGCCGCGCCAAGGAAGACACCCAGGACATGGAGTGGCTCCGGCAACTGGTCGACTGGCAGCGGGAGACCGAGGACCCGGCGGAGTTCCTCGAGTCGCTACGGTTCGACCTGGCCGCCGCCGAGGTATACGTGTTCACCCCGCGCGGTCAGGTGGTCGCCCTGCCACAGGGCGCCACGCCGGTCGACTTCGCGTACGCGATCCATACCGAAGTCGGGCACCGCACGATCGGCGCGCGCGTCAACGGCCGCCTGGTTCCGCTGGAATCCACGCTGGACAACGGCGACACGGTGGAGATCTTCACCTCCAAGGCGCAGGAGGCCGGACCGAGCCAGGACTGGCTCAAGTTCGTGCAGAGCGCCCGGGCCAGAAACAAGATCAGGCAGTGGTTCTCCAAGGAGCGCCGCGAGGCCGCGGTCGAGGCCGGCAAGGACCAGATCGCCCGCGCCATGCGCAAGCAGGGCCTGCCGTTGCAGCGGATGGTCGGCTCGGACACCCTGCTCGCGCTGGCGCGCGACCTGCGCTACCCGGACCTGTCCGGGCTGTACGCGGCGGTGGGTCAGGGGCAGGTCAGCGCCGCGTCGGTCATCGACAAGCTGGTCAGGTCGGTCGGTGGCGTGGCCGGCGCGCAGGAGGACATCGCCGAGGTGACGCTGCCGGCCAAGGCACCCCGGCCGCGCGCGCCCGGTGACTCAGGCGTGGAGGTGGCGGGCGCGCCCGACGTCTGGGTCCGGCTGTCCAAGTGCTGCACCCCGGTGCCCGGCGACGACATCACCGGCTTCGTGACCCACGGCCATGGCGTATCTGTGCACCGGGCGGACTGCGTGAACGTGCAGCACCTCGGCGACACTCAGCAGGAACGCCTGGTGAGCGTCCACTGGGCGCCGAGCGAGGGCTCGGTGTTCCTCGTGGCGATCCAGGTGGAGGCGCTGGACCGGACCCGGCTGCTGTCGGACGTCACAAGGGTGCTCTCCGACCAGCACGTGAACATACTGTCCGCCACGGTGACGACCACCAGGGACCGGGTGGCATTCAGCCGCTTCACTTTCGAGATGGGCGACCCCAAGCACCTCGGCCACGTGCTGCGCGCCGTGCGCGCAATAGACGGCGTCTACGACGTCTACCGCGTCACCAGCTGAATACCCGCGACATGCCGATGGCGCCAACGGGCCACGATACCCCCGACCCGTTGGCGCCATCGGCACACGCTTTACCGACCCGTTGGCACCATCGGCACGCTAGCCCCGGTTAACTCGAAAATTCAGCTAGGGTGTTTTCGGCTTCGGCCAGCCAGGAGCGGCGGGCGTTGAGGGCCTCTTCGGCGGTACGGGCGGCGCGGGTGTCGCCGCGGTCGCGGGCCTTGGCCACCTGCTGCTCGAGCTGGGCGATGGCTGAGCGGAGCTGGGCGACGGTGCCTTCGGCGCGGGCGAGCGCCTCGGGGTTGGAGCGGCGCCAGTGGTTCTCCTCGGCCTTGCGGACCGCGTCCTCGACCCGGCGCAGGCCGGACTCCAGGTGCTCGCGGGCGTCGCGGGGCACGGCGCCGATCTGCTCCCAGCGCTCCTGGATACCGCGCAGCGCGCTTCGGGCCGACCGGTGGTCGGAGACCGGCAGCAGCGCCTGGGCCTGATCCAGCAGTTCCTGCTTGGCGGTGGCGTGGTCGCGCAGCGCCGCGTCCTTGGCGGAGAACACCTCGGCGCGCGCGGTGAAGAACTTGTCCTGGGCGGTGCGGAACCGCTTCCACAGCTCCGCCTCGGCCTCCCGGTCGGCCCGCCCGGCGGCCTTCCACAGCCGCATCAGCTCACGGAACGCGCTAGTCGTCGGGCCCCACTCGGTGGAGTCGGAGAGCGCCTCGGCGTCGGCGCACAGCTGTTCCTTGCGGGCCCGGACGTCCTCGCGTTCGGCCTCCAGCGTGGCGAAGTACGCCTTGCGGCGCTTGGTGAACGCGTTGCGCGCGGTGGACAGCCGCTTCCACAGGGCGGCCTCGGTGGCCCGCTCGGCGTGCGGGGCGGACTTCCACTCGTCGAGCAGCTCGCGCATCCGCTCCCCGCTGCTCTTCCAGTGGGTGGCCTCGACGGCTATCTGCTCCGCCTCGGCGACGATCCGCTCCTTGACCTCCCTGGCCTGGACGCGGGCCTGCTCGCGGGCCGCCTTGACTTCCTCCCGCCGGTGCCCGACGTCCTCGGTCAGCCGCTCCAGCCGCGACCGCAGGCCATCCAGGTCGCCGAGCGCGTTCGCCTCCGATACCGTCCGGAGCAGCCGCTGCACCGTGGCCGCGGCCTGAGCGGGAGACAGGTCCGTGGCGGCTAGCCGCTGTTCGAGCAGTACCACCTCGGTCTCCAGCGACTCGTACTTACGCTGGAAGAAGGCGATCGCCTCCTCCGGACTGCCTGCCTGCCATGAGCCGATCACCCGCTCGCCGTCGGCGGTACGGACATAGACCGTCCCGTCGGCGTCTACCCGGCCCCAGGGATGGTGGGCGGTGGTCACGGCGAACCTCCTGCGGTATTCACGCGTGCAAATCAGGTCTTCTTGATCGCCACGCTGTCAATGATGAACTTCTCCTTCGGCACCCCGCCGCCTTCGGCCGACGGATACTGGCACGAGAAACCACCCTTTGCCACATTCTGGACGATATTTAGCCCGGAAGAAACCGTAGCAAACGGCGTGTAGTTCGCGGTCAGTCCCGAGGTGCTGTCCTGATACACGATGAAGAACTGGCTACCGTTCGAAGTCGCGGTGCCGTTGTTGGCCATGGCGACCGTGCCAGCCGGATATTTCGCACCGGTGAGGTTCTCGCTGGTGAACTGATAGCCGGGGCCGCCCGAGCCCACTTTGCTGGAGGATGCGCAGGTGAGCTTCGTGCTCGCGGTCGCGAAGGCGTCGCCGCACTGGAGCACGTAGATCCCGGTTGTAAGCATACGGTGACACTGGGTGTTGTTGAAGTACCCGGCTTCGGCAAGGTGGACGAAGGAGTTGACCGTGCACGTGGCCTTGGAATTAAGGAGGTTAAAGGAGATGTCGCCGAGGCTCGTTTTGATCGTCGCCGTATAAGAGGACGTGTAGTCCGGCGTCGCCGGCGGGAAGCTCTCCTTCTTGGCGACCGACGTAGCGGTGGCGTACGTGCAGTGGTGCGCTGGCTCGGCGACCGTGGAGGCCGAGGGGGTTGCCGAGGCGGAGGCGCTGGGGGTCTTGCTGGCCGATGCGGCCGGCTTACCGCTGCCGCCTGGGAGGAAGGCGAGCAGCAGGCCCGCGAGGAGCCCGCCCGCTGCCACGATACTCAGCCCAGTAAGAGCGACCTTGCGGTTCCGCCGCTGCCTTGCGCGCCGCAGTTCCTGCTGGCGGCGGTGCTTGTCTCTAGCGGCCCTGCGCTGGCGATCCTTGTTACCCGCCACCGGTGATGTCCTCCTTGGCCTGTGTAATAGTTTCGAACCCCAGGCCGGCCGAACTTCGCGATTGTCCGCAAATGGTACCTTCACGTTTGCGGGACCGGTACCCGTTGTTATCGGTTCGCGGCCATGCCGGTTCTCTCGGTAGCCTGAGTCACCGTATCGAAGAGAGGACGACGGTGCTCATCGCAGGGTTCCCGGCTGGCTCGTTCGCCGCAAACTGTTATGTTCTTGCGGCCGAAACCGGCGCCGAATGCGTGATCGTCGACCCCGGCCAGGACGCCGAGGCGGGCATCGCGGAGATCCTCGCGGAGCACCGCCTCAAGCCCGCCGCCGTGCTCCTTACGCACGGCCACATCGACCACGTCTGGTCGGTGGCGCCGGTATGCGGGGCCAGGGACATTCCCGCTTTCATTCACCCGGCCGACCGGGATCTGCTCAGCGACCCGGCCAAGGGCTTTCCGCTCGGCGTCGGCCAGCAGCTGTTCGGCGGCCTTGAGTTCACCGAGCCGGACGACGTGCGGGAGCTGACCGACGGCCTGACCCTGAATCTTGTCGGCCTGTCGATAGTGGTCGACCACCGGCCGGGACACACGCGCGGCTCGGTGACGTTCGCCCTCCCCGCACAATTGACACGCTCTAGCGGGCTCGATCGCGCAATTGACACGGTAGGTGGGGGTGACCGGGCGGGTGGGGGTGACCGGGGAGGTGGCGGCGACCGGGCGGGTGGGGGTGACCGGGGAGGTGGCGGCGACCGGGCGGGTGGCGGCGGGGCTGGGGTCGGCGTGCTGTTCTCGGGGGACTTGCTTTTCGCGGGGTCGATCGGGCGGACGGATCTGCCCGGCGGGGACGACACGGCCATGGCGGCGTCCCTGCGGCGCACCATGGAACTACCGGATGAAACTATTGTGCTGGCCGGGCACGGACCGCGGACGACCATCGGCGCGGAGCGACATAGCAACCCGTTCCTGGGTAGCTTCCGGTCAGTGACAAGGGGATTGTGACAACAATGAGCTTTCAGGCCCCCAAAGGGGTCAGTGAATACGTTCCGCCGCGCAGCGCGCTGATGTTGCGGATCCGCGACGCGTTCGCCGATTCGGCCCGCCGTGCGGGCTACGGCTACGTGGAGCCGTCGGTATTCGAAGAAACGCAGCTGTTCGTCCGCGGCGTCGGCGAATCGAGCGACGTCGTCACGCGGGAGATGTACACCTTCGACGACCGGGGCGGCCGGTCGATCACGCTGCGGCCGGAGTTCACCGCCGGGGTGCTGCGCTGCGTGCTTGAGCACGGACTGCACAAGGGAGCGCTGCCGGTCAAGGTGTGGGCGTACGGCGCCGCGTTCCGCTACGAGCGCCCGCAGGCAGGCCGTTACCGGCAGTTCTACCAGGTCGACCTCGAGGCGATCGGCACCGAGGACCCGGCGGTGGACACGGAGACGATCGCCATCGCCTGGGACGCGTACCGCGCGCTTGGCATTTCGCGGCTCACCCTGCTGCTGAATTCGCTCGGCGACCCGGCCTGCCGGCCCGTCTACCGCAAGGCGCTTCAGGAGTACCTGCGCGGGCTCGATCTCGACGCGGAGACCAGGCAGCGGATCGAGCTGAACCCGCTGCGGGTGCTCGACGACAAGCGACCCGAGGTGCGCGCCCAGCTCCAAGACGCGCCGGTGATGGCCGACTTCCTGTGCCCGGACTGCGCGGCGCACCACGACCGGGTGCGTGAGCTGCTTGGCGACATCGGGATCCCGTGGACGGACGCGCCGCGGCTGGTCCGCGGGCTGGACTACTACACTCGCACCACCTACGAATTCGACCACCCGCTGCTGGGCGCGCAATCGGCGATCGGCGGCGGCGGGCGCTACGACGGGCTCAGCGAGGACATCGGCGGCCCGCCGCTGCCCAGCATCGGCTGGGCCGTCGGCGTGGACCGGATCGTGCTAGCGATGGAGGCCGAGGGGCTCACCGGTGCCGAGACGGCCGGCACGCAGGTGTTCGGCGTGCCGATCGGCGACGCCGCCCGGCGGATCATGCTCGCGCTGGTTACGTCGCTGCGGCGGGCCGGTATCACCACGGACATGGCGTTCGGCGAGCGGGGGATGAAAGGTTCGCTGAAGGCGGCGGACCGCTCGGGCGCCAGCTACGCGGTACTGATCGGAGAGCGCGAACAAGCAGCGGACGCCGTTCTGATAAAAGACCTTAGAAATGGCGAGCAAGTAGAAGTAGCCGCGGCCGCGGCGGTGGCCTGGCTGACGGAACGGGTACTAGGAGAGCAGAGATGATCCGCACGCATGAGGCGGGGACGCTACGGGCGTCGCACGCGGGGGAGCGGGTCGAGCTGGCCGGCTGGGTGGCGCGGCGGCGGGACCACGGCGGCGTCGTGTTCCTTGACCTGCGTGACGCCAGTGGCGTGGTGCAGGTTGTGGTGCGGGAGCCTTCGCGGGGGGTCGCGGGGGGTAGTCCCCCCGCTCAGGAGTACCTGCACGACCTGCGCGCGGAGTTCTGCGTCAAGGTGGACGGCGTGGTGCGTGAGCGGCCGGCCGGGAACGAGAACCCGGAGCTGCCGACCGGGTCAGTCGAGGTCGTGGCCGACGTCGTCGAGGTGCTGAGCCAGGCGGACCCGCTGCCGTTCCCGGTCGAGGGCAGCACCGATATCAGCGAGGACGTCCGGCTCAGGTACCGGTACCTGGACATCCGGCGGGACGACACCGCGCACGCCCTGCGGGTCCGGTCGCAGGCCGCGTACCTGCTCTCTGACGTGATGCGCGAGCACCGGTTCGTGCAGGTGGAGACGCCGTACCTGACCCGGTCCACGCCGGAGGGGGCGCGGGACTTCCTCGTGCCGGTGCGGCTGCGGCCGGGCAACTGGTACGCGCTGCCGCAGTCCCCGCAGCTGTTCAAGCAGCTGCTGATGGTGGGCGGCCTGGAGCGGTACTACCAGCTGGCGCGGTGCTTCCGGGATGAGGACTTCCGCAAGGACCGGCAGCCGGAGTTCACCCAGATCGACATCGAGATGTCGTTCGTCACCCGCGAGGACGTGATCGGAGTCGCGGAGGACATCGTCGCCACGCTGTGGTCGACGATCGCCGGGTACGAAGTACCGCGTCCGCTGGCGCGGATGACGTACGCGGACGCGATGTCGCGGTACGGGTCGGACAAGCCGGACCTGCGGTTCGGCTGTGAGCTGACGGACCTGACTGGTTACTTTGAGGGCACTGAGTTCCGGGTGTTCCAGGCACCGTACGTGGGGGCCGTCGTCATGCCGGGCGGCGCCGGACAGTCGCGGCGGGACTTCGACCAGTGGCAGGAATGGGCCAGGTCGCGCGGTGCCCGGGGGCTGGCGTACGCGACGTTCGGCGCCTCCGGAGAGGTCGGCGGGCCGGTTGCGAAGAACCTGTCGGACGCCGAGCGGGACGGGCTGGCCGCCGCTGTGGGCGCCTCGGCTGGCGACTGCGTGTTCTTCGCGGCGGGGCCCGGGCACGCGTCGCGCGAGCTGCTGGGCGCGGCCCGGCTGGAGATCGGGCGGCGGTGCGGCCTGATCGACGAGTCGGCGTGGTCGTTCCTGTGGGTCGTGGACGCGCCGATGTTCGAGGAGACTTCTGACGGCGGCGGCTGGACGTCGGTGCACCACCCGTTCACCGCGCCGCTGCCGGAGTGGGCGGACAAGTTCACCCTCTCACCGGGGGAGGCGCTGGCCGACGCGTACGACATCGTGTGCAACGGGTACGAGATCGGCGGCGGATCGATCCGTATCCACCGCTCGGACATGCAGCAGGCCGTGTTCGACACGATCGGGCTGTCGCCGGAGGAGGCGCGGTCGCAGTTCGGCTTCCTGCTCGACGCGTTCCGGTTCGGGCCGCCGCCGCACGGCGGCATCGCCTTCGGCTGGGACCGGGTGGTGATGCTGCTGGCGGGCGCCGAGACCATCCGGGACGTCATCGCGTTCCCCAAGGCCGCGTCCGGCCTCGACCCGCTCACCGGCGCCCCCACCCCCATCACCTCCGCCCAGCGCAAGGAGGCGGGTATCGACGCGCGCCCGGAGGCGCCCTAGTCAGCGGGTGCAACCGGGTGGGGTCCTCGGCGCATTTAGGGTGATGTGATACCTACTGCCGGCGATGCCCCATGAGCGGGCGCCTGGATACGGAGTACGTAGAGTACGTGACGGGGCGGCACGCCTGGTTGCGGCGCGTGGCGTACCTGCTGTGCCAGGACTGGCACTCAGCCGACGACCTGGTCCAGCTGGCGTTCATCAGGCTGTTCACCCACTGGGCGCGGGCGCGGCGGGTCGACAACCTCGACGCGTACGTCAGGATGATCCTCGTCCGGGTGTTCCTCGGCGAGCGGCGCAAGTTCTGGGAGACCAGGGTGCTGCTGGCCCCGACGCCGCCGGAGAGGGTCTCGGCCGGGATTGACCGGGACGCGATGATGGATGTCCGCCACGCGCTCCTGGCGGTGCCGCCGCGACAGCGCGCCACCCTGGTGCTGCGGTACTACTGCGACCTCGACGTGGAAGCGGCGGCGGCCGCCCTCGGCTGCTCGGCCGGCACGGTGAAGAGCCAGACCGCCAGGGGTCTGGCGGCCATGCGGCGGGCCCTTGAGCCCTCGGCGGGGGGTGCGGACCGTGGATGAGGCAAGCCTGCGCAGGACACTGGACGCACTGGCGGGGACCGAAGCTCCGCAAGCGCGGTTCGACATTGAGTACACGATGGCTCGCGGCCGGCGGAATCGCAGGGTCCGCCGGACCGCGCTAATGAGCTCGGCGCTGGCCGCCGGCGTGGCGATAGCGCTGGTGATCGTGCTGGTCGTGGTGCCGCGATCCGCCGCCGTCCAGAACATTCCGGCCGTGCCGGGCAGCGCGTGCGCGAGCGTGCCGTCGAGCGCACCCACCGCGTCGCCGGGCAGGACCCCGGACCCGCTAGGCACCGGCGCCGCCCTCGCGGTACCGCCGGAGCCGTTCAGCCCGCTGACGCCGTGCGTGTCGTTCGGCTGGCTCCCGCCCGGCTACACCACCGGAACGCTGGCGGGCGGGGACTACGCCGACGCCTACCGGCAGTACACCATGCTGTTCGCCGCCGGGCAGAAGAACCTCCAGCTGTACGTGAACGCCGCGGACGCCTGTACCCAGACCAGCACGGTGGTGAACTGCGGCTGGCTGGGACAAATAGGCGACATCGCGCTCAGCCACCCGGCACCCGCCCTCGGCGGCCGGGCCGCCTACTGGACGGCCTGCGGGCTGCTCTGGGAGTACGCGCCCAGCTCCTGGGCGCTGGTGCGTGCCTCCTGCTCGCCGGGGGGTTCGGTGTCCGCGAGTGTCCGCTCGACGCTGCTGCGGGTCGCGGCCGGTGTGCGGTTCACGGACGGCTCCCCGATGGTCTTCCCGTTCTGGCTCAAGGGGATTCCGTCGGGCTGGCAGGTGTCCAGCACACAGTTCGTGCCGTCTGGGGGCGTGCGCGACGCGGTGAACCTGGCGCTGGGCCCAGCATCCGGGTCCGGCGGGTCGGCGGACATCACGGTGATCCCGGCGAGCGACAGCACCGCGGTGCGGAACAACATCGATGTGGCGTGCGGCGGGGGCGGCGCCTGGGGCCCGGGCCAGACGGTATCGGTGGACGGCTCTCCTGCCACCGTGTGGACAGCGGACATAGCCGGCGACCACGCGGAGAAACTCTGCGCCGGCGACGTGCACGGCTACGCAATATGGATCTCCCTTGACGGGCAACGCGTGGCGGGTTTTAGCAGCGTGACGGACCTGGCGCGGGCGCTCCACCTGCTCGGCACCGACCCCGCCGGGTGGACCGCCAACCCGCTGCGCTGAAATCTCCGGCCCCGGGGCAACCGCGGCCGGACCCGGTGCATTAGGTGGATGTGATGTCTGACGCGGGCGGTGGCGGGTGAGCGGAGGCCAGGACGCCGAATACGTCGAGTACGTCGAGTCGCGCCTGCACTGGCTGCGCCGGGTGGCCTACCTGCTGTGCCAGGACTGGCACTCGGCCGACGAACTGGTCCAGGTGACGGTGACCCGGCTGTTCACGCACTGGCCGCGGGCGCGGCGGATGGACAACGTCGACGGATATGTCCGGACGATCCTGTTGCGTGCGTTTCTCGGCGAGCGACGGTCGCTCTGGCGCAAGCGGGTACTGCTCGCCGCGTCACCGCCGGAGGCGGCCGACCCCGGCCCGGACCGCGACGCGGTGCTCGACGTACGGCAGGCGCTGACCACGGTGCCGCCGCGGCAGCGGGCCACGCTGGTGCTGCGGTTTTACTGCGACCTCGACGTGGAGCAGGCCGCGGCGGCGCTCGGCTGCTCGCCAGGGACCGTCAAAAGCCAGACCGCCAAGGGACTCGCGGCCATGCGGCGCGTCCTCGAGCCCCCCGCCGCCGCGCGGAAAGGGTGCTGACTCATGGACGAGACGCAGGTACGGACGATGCTCGGCGAACTGGCGGATACCGAGGCGCCGGCCGCAAGGATCGATCTCGGCCGGGCCATCAGCCGCGGCCGTCGTCGCCGCCGCTGGCGGCGCGCCGCCGCGGGCGGTTCGACGCTGGCGGTCGCGGCCGTCGCCGGTGCGGTGGTCACGCTGCTCGCGGTCCCCGGGCCGGGTCCCGCCGTCACTCCGAACGGGGGCGCGACCTCCGGCGCGAGCTCCGCGCACGGCACCGGACTCGTCGCGGCGCCCAAGCGGTTCGACCCGCTGAAGCCGTACGCGTCATTCGGCTGGCTCCCAGCCGGGTATACGGCGGGCGGGATCTCACTGCAGCCCACGGCCGGTACCCAGAGCATCCAGCTGAACGCGGGGGCGGCATCATCCGCGAACGCCGCCATCTTCCTGACCGTCACCGTGGCGGATGCCTGCACCGAGTCCGGGCCGCGGTCTCTGCCGGTGCTGCACTGCCGCTACGACGGCTCAAGCAGCGGCCCGATCCGAGCAGCCAGCGCGGCGCCGCCGGTCAACGGCCGGATGGCGTTCTGGGCCCAGGACCAGGCCAAGAGCGGCATGCTCATCTGGGAGTACGCGCCCGGCGCGTGGTCGATCCTGTCCAGTCCTTCGATGCGGTCCGCGACACCACCGGCGGGCTTGCGGACAATGCTCGCCCGGGTCGCGGCCAACGTCAGATACGGCGACAGAACGCCGATCAGGTTCCCGTTCTCGATCACCGGCATTCCGGCCGGCTGGGCGGTATCGAACACCGAATTCACCGGCTCGTCCGGCCAGCTGCTGGGCCAGTCGCTCTCGCTCGGGCCGACGGCCGATCCAGGCGCCCTGGGGATCACCGTCGCTCCCGCGACACCGGGCAATTCCTGCGCGTTTATCGCGGGCCAGTCGCAGCACGTGACCGTGGATGGCGTCAGGGCGGTACTCCGGACGCTCAGCGACTATCAGAGCCTGTGCGCCACCGACGTCGCCGGGCTCCAGGTGTCCATCACCCTTGACACCACGGTGCCGAACCGCGGCAGTCCGCTCCCCGGGGTGTCCGGACTCGGCGGCGCGCTGGGCGTCGGCAGAGCGCTCCACCTGCTCGGGGCCGATCCCGCGAACTGGACCGCCAGCCCGGTCAAATCCCTCCGCTAGTCCTCCTGGAGAAATGCGCATGCGTCGTCGTTTCGTGCTGTGTGTCATCGCCTTGGTGGCCGTCGCTGCCCTTTCCGGAGCCGCACCGGCAGTGCCCGCGGCCGTGACCGCGTCGGCCGTGCCCGCGGCCGTGCCCGCGGCCGTGCCCGCGGTGAAGCCCGCACCGGGCGCGACCGGGGGCCGCACGCTGTGGCTCCCAGGAGGTGCCGCCGTGATGATCACCGGCCAGGGCGCGGCCGCCGTCATGCCGGGCGGCAGCACGCTCGCCGGCACGCTCGTGTCGCTGACGTACGGCGACGCCAGCTACCAGATACCGGTCGACGCGCTGCCGTACCTGGGTCACGGCCTCAGTCCGTCGCTGTTCGACACCGGTTCGCTGCTGGCCCACGAGAAATCGGGCCGGTTGCCGGTGCGGCTGAGCTACCGGGGCCAGGTGCCATCGGTGCCAGGCGTCACCATCACCAGTTCCGGCGGCGGGTCGGCCGACGGATACCTGACCGCTTCCTCGGCACGGGCCTTCGGCACCGCGTTGGCCCGCCAGTACCTGGCCGATCGGGCCCGGGCCAGCTATGGCACCGACGGGATGTTCGGCGATGGCGTGTCGGTCTCGGTGCCGGGCGCGCCGGAGCCCGCGGGAGCGGCTACCCCCCAGTACACGTTGCGCACCGTCACCGTGCGCGGGACCGCGCTGTCCGGCCAGCCCGACACCGGCGATCCCGTCTACCTGGTCAACGCGGACGACGCCCGCATCACCGGCGACCCGACCATGACCGGCAGCGTGTTCTATCAGGGCACCGCGAAGTTCAGCGTGCCGCCAGGGCACTATTTCGCGATCGCCGATTTCGCGGACGTGTCCGCCGACGGGGCGCTGGCGGCCACCCGCGTTGCCGCCATCCCGCAGTTCATCGTGTCTGGCGACATGACCGTTCACCTCGATGAGCGTGCCGCTGACAGCGCGGTGAGCGCGGTGACGCCGCGTCCGGCCACACCGGTGGCCAGCGACTTCGTGATCTGGCGCGGCGACACGACCGGACTGCGGATCGGCTTCGGGGTGTATGCGCTGGCGCCGGTGAACACCTGGGTCGCGCCCACGCACAACCCGGTTACCACGGGGACGCTGCGGACGATGCTGAACGCCTGGCTGACATCGCCCGCGGCCAGCGTCTCCCCTTACGAGTACGACCTTGCCTATCAATGGACCAGCGGCCTGATCCCGGCCGGCCGGCCGGTGGTCGACCCGGCCAGCCTCGCCACGGCCCGCATGCGGTACTTCTCGGCCCAGCCAGTGGCCGCGTTCGAGGCCCGGGAAGGATGGTTCACCGGCCAGATAACCATCTTCCCGCCCCCGGTGATCAACACCAATCTGGTCGAGCCGTGGATCCCGGTGAGCCTGCCGCAAGACCGGACCGTGTATCTCTCGGCGGGTCCTTCGCTGGCGTGGATCGGGACCTTGACCACGTCTGGTCCGGAAGGCGGACCGGACCTTCAATCCGACGCGTTCCGCACCTACGCCGCCGGGCAGCAGGTGACCGAGGACTGGAACGACTACCCGCTGCACCCTGGCGTCAACGCCAATCCGGTAGGCGGATCCTTCGGCGGCCTGGTCAACGAACTGCCGTCGGCGTCACGGGCAGGAGATGCGGCGACCGTGATCGTCACCCCGTTCTCCGACAACACCGATGGCCATATCGGCGACTTCTCGCAGACCGGCGTCACGGGCAGCTACGAGGTCGACGAGAACGGCGGCAAGATCGACAGCGGGACGTTCACCCAAGGGTTCTTCGGTGTCCAGGAGGCTCTCGACGCGGATCCGTCGACGGTGACCGTGTCGCTGGACGCATCCCGGCCGGACGTGCTGTCGACGAGAACCCAGACCACCTGGACGTGGCGGTCTTCGCACGAGAGCGGCAGCGTCCTCCCGGCCGGCTGGTTCTGCGCGGACGGCACCCAGGACTGCGCGGTCGAGCCGATGATGACCCTGGGGTACCACGTCGGTGGCCTCGCCCTTGACGACACGGCGTCGGCGGGTACGCAGCGTCTCGGCCTCGACGTCGGCCACCTCCAGCTCGCAGCCGCTGCGGCGATCACCGGCGTCGCGGCCCAGGTCTCGTTCGATGACGGCGCGACGTGGCAGGCCGCCACCGTGACCGGATCGGGCACGAGCTACCAGGCGCACTACACGGCGCCGGCCAGAAGCTTCGTGACGCTCAAGGTGACCGCGGCCGACGCCGCGGGCGGCCGGATCAGCGAAACCATCACCCGCGCCTACCGCACCGGCAGCTGAAGGGAACCGTACTAGTGAACATGGCCAAGCTAGGGATCGCGGCCTGCGCTGCCGTGGCCGCCCCTAGCAGCGGCTGTTCGGCTTATGTGGCAAGGCCCGCGTGGCAGCACGGCAAGGACTGTGCGAAGCGCACGATCGCCGACGTCTCCGCCGTCGCGGACAACGTGGCCGTGTATGACGACGATTACGGCGGCTGGCTGACGACGGCGGGCACCAGCATCGCGGCACCGCTGATCGCCGGGGTGTACGCTTTGGCCGGGAACGCCGCGGCATGCCAGCGATCTGTTCGACGTCACCTCGGGAAACAACGGCCCCACCATCGGCTCGAATCCCGGTGACCTCGGCGGCGGAATCTGCGGCGACAGCTACCTGTGCGTAGCCGGGCCCGGCTACGACGGGCCCACCGGCCTCGGCTCCCCGGACGGAACGGGCGCGTTCTGACTCCGGACGCCCTGGAAAGCGGCGCGCGGGTAGGGTCGTGGGGTGAGCCTGTTTGACGAGGCAGAGGAGGAGGCCGCGGCGGCGGCCGCTCCGCTGGCGGTGCGGATGCGGCCCCGGAACCTGGACGAGGTCATCGGGCAGCGGCACCTGACCGGGCCAGGCTCGGCGTTCCGGAAGCTGATCGATAACGACGCGCCCATGTCACTGCTGCTGTGGGGGCCGCCCGGCACCGGGAAGACGACGCTGGCGTACGTGGTCAGCCTGGTCACCAAGCGGCGGTTCACGGAGATCTCGGCGGTGAGCGCGGGCGTGAAGGACGTCCGGGCGGCGGTCGACGCGGCGCGCCGGACGCTGGGCATGAGCGGCACGCAGACCCTGCTGTTCGTCGACGAGGTGCACAGGTTCAGCAAGACCCAGCAGGACGCGCTGCTGCCGGCCGTGGAGAACCGCTGGGTGTCGTTCATCGGCGCGACCACGGAAAACCCGTCGTTCTCCGTGGTATCGCCGCTGCTGTCCCGCTCGCTGCTGCTAACCCTTCAGCCGCTGTCCGACGCCGGCATCGGCGAGGTCATCGACCGCGCGCTCGCCGAACCCGAGCCGCGCGGGCTCGGCGGCACGGTGACCCTCGAGCCGGACGCCAGGGAGCACCTGATCAGGCTTGCCGGGGGAGACGCCCGGCGCACGCTGACCTACCTGGAGGCCGCGGCGCTCGGCACGAAGTCCATCGACGTGGACACGCTCGAGCGGGCGGTGGACCGCGCACTGGTGCGTTACGACCGGGCCGGGGACCAGCACTACGACGTGATCAGCGCGTTCATCAAGTCGATCAGGGGCAGCGACGCGGACGCCGCGCTGCACTACCTGGCCAGGATGATCGCGGCGGGGGAGGACCCGAGGTTCATCGCGCGCAGGCTGATCGTGCACGCCAGCGAGGACATCGGGATGGCCGATCCCACCGCGCTGCAGACCGCCGTCGCGGCGGCGCAGGCGGTGGAGTTCGTGGGCCTGCCGGAGGCCCGGATCAACCTCGCGCAAGCGGTGATCCACCTGTCGCTCGCGCCCAAGTCCAACGCGGTGATCAAGGCCATCGGCGCGGCTGACGCGGATGTCCGCGCCGGGCTCGCGGGCGCGGTGCCCGCACACCTGCGCGACGCCCACTATCCTGGTGCGAGCAGGCTGGGCCATGGGGAAGGCTACCGGTATCCGCACGACTTCCCCGGCGGAGTGGTCGCGCAGCGTTACGCTCCGGACGCGGTCGCGGATCGCGTGTATTACGAGCCGACCCGGCATGGCCTGGAGGAACGCGTAGCCGACCGGGCCGAGCGGATCCGGGCCATCCTGGGTGCAGAAACGCGTGCGGAAACGCGTGCGGAAACGAAGGAGGAGACATGATGCAGACGGCCGCGCTGATCGCCGCCATCTCCTTCGGCGTGCTCGCGCTCGCGGGTGCCGTCGCGCTGCTCCGCGCGGCGCGGCTGATGTCGGAGAGCTCACGCCTGGTCGCCGAGCTGCGCGAGCGCGGCGGCGTGCTCATCGATCGCGCGCAGATCGCCGTCGACGGAGCGCAGGCGGCGGTGGCCAGGGCGGAGCGCCAGCTCGACAAGTCCGAGTCGGTGACCGCCAGCATGGACGAGCTTGGCGCCGGCATGGCCGAGCTGGCTGGCCAGGTGAGCGCGCTGGCCGGGTTTGGCCGGGCGATCGCGGGCGGCCCGGTGGGCCGCGCGGCGGCGCTCGCATACGGGGTGCGCCACGCGGTGGGGCTGCGGCGGCCCGGCGGCATCCGGCGCACGCTCCCCGGCAGTGTCATCGACCGGGACGGAGCCTCGCGGTGATCCGCCGGGCGTTCTGGCTGGGCGCGGGCGCCACCGCGGGGATCATGGGCTACCGGCGTGTCAGCGCGCTGGGCCGCCGGCTCTCCGCTACGGTGACCCCCGGTGCCCAGGCCACGATGCGAACCCCGCGGCCGCGCGGGCCGGTGGCTCGGACGGCGGCCAGGAGCGCCTTCGGCGTGGCGCGGGAGACCGTCCGGTTCACCCGCGACGTCCGCGAGGGCATGGAGATGTATACCGCGCGGCAGAACCGGGCCGAGCCCGCCAACGAAAATCACCAGAACGAAAACAACAAGAAGGATGGCCGCTGATGGAGTCGGCTGAGATCGCCCGCCGCTTCCTTGCTTACTTCAAGCAGCAAGGGCACGCCATCGTGCCCTCGGCCAGCCTTGTCGCCGAGGACCCGACGGTCATGTTCGTGATCGCCGGGATGCAGCCGTTCAAGCCCTACCTGCTCGGCCAGCGGACCCCCGAGCACCGAAGGGTCGCCGACGTGCAGAAGTGCGTCCGCACCGACGATATCGAAGAGGTCGGCCGTACCACGCGGCACGCCACGTTTTTCCAGATGCTGGGGAACTGGTCGTTCGGTGACTACTTCAAGGAAGGCGCGATCCCGTTCGCCTGGGAGTTGCTGACCCGCTCGGAGCGGGACGGCGGATTCGGCTTCGGTGAGGACAAGCTCTGGGCGACGGTGCTGCACGATGACGACGAGGCGTTCCGGATCTGGCGCAACGAGATCGGCCTGCCGGAGAGCCGCATCCAGCGCCGCGGGCTGGCGGACAACTACTGGCACATGGGCGTGCCTGGCCCGGGTGGCCCGTGCTCGGAGATCTACTACGACCGCGGCGCCGAGTACGGGCCAGACGGCGGCCCCGAAGCGGACGAAGACCGCTACCTCGAGGTCTGGAACCTGGTCTTCATGCAGGACAACCTCAGCAAGGTCCGGTCCAAGACCGACTTCGACATCGACGGCCCGCTGCCGTTCAGGAACGTGGACACCGGCATGGGCCTGGAGCGGATGGCCTCGGTACTCCAGGGCGTCGACAACATCTACGAGATCGACACCACCTGGAAGATCCTGGACAAGGCCGCGGAGATCACCGAACAGCCGTACGGCCGGGACGCCAAGGCGGACGTCTCGCTGAAGATCGTCGCCGACCACGTCCGCTGCGCGGTCATGCTGATCGAGGACGGCGTGCGGCCCAGCAACGAGGGATCCGGCTATGTACTGAGGAGAGTGCTCCGCCGCAGCATACGCAACCTGCGCCTGCTGGCCGGGAGCCAGCGCGGCGGCGGCGTCGCCGCGGTCGGCGGCGAGCGGTTCCTGCACGAACTGACCGCGACGGTCATCGACGCGATGGCTCCGCAGTACCCCGAGCTGCAAAGGGACGCCGCGAACATCCACACGGTGATCGACGCGGAGGACGCCGCGTTCGCCAGCACACTGCGCACCGGCACCGCGATCTTCGACGCCGCGGTGGAGGAGAGCAAGCGCAAGGGCGAGCGCACGCTGTCCGGGCCGCAGGCCTTCCAGTTGCACGACACGTACGGCTTCCCGATCGACCTGACCCTGGAGATGGCGGCCGAGCAAGGGCTGGCCGTCGACGAGGAGGGTTTCCGCCGGCTGATGGCGGAGCAGCGCGAGCGGGCGAAGAAGGACACCAAAGCGAAGAAGGCGGGCAACGCCGACATCTCGGTATTCGCGAACCTGCTCGAGCGGGCGGGCAAGAACGCGTTCACCGGATACGACCTGACCGCGGGCGAGGGCGCGGTCACCGGCCTGCTGATCGACGGCGTGCCGGTGCAGTCCGCGGGCGCGGGCACCGAGGTGAGCGTGATCCTCGACCGCACCCCCTTCTATGCCGAAGGCGGCGGCCAGCTGGCCGACAGCGGCACGATCATGACCGACGGCGGCGAGGTCGAGGTCTTCGACGTGCAGACCCCGCTGGCCGGCTTGATCGTGCACCGCGGCAAGGTGACGCGCGGGGAGATGCGGCAAGGATCGCCGGCCTTCGCGGAGATCGACATCGAGCGCCGCCGGGCGATCTCCCGGTCGCACACCGCGACGCACCTGGTGCACCGGGCGCTGCGCGGGGCGCTGGGGGAGACGGCGGCCCAGGCGGGGTCGGAGAACTCGCCCGGCAGGCTCCGGTTCGACTTCACCGCGAACGCGGCGGTTCCGCTGTCGGTGCTGCGCGACACCGAGGACGAGGTCAACGCGGTCCTGATCAACGACCTGGAGGTGCACGCGATCTACACCTCCCAGGAAGAGGCCCGTCAGCTGGGGGCGCTCGCGCTGTTCGGCGAGAAGTACGGCGACACGGTCCGGGTGGTCGAGGTCGGCGAGTACTCGCGCGAACTGTGCGGCGGCACCCACGTGGCGCGGTCCGGCCAGCTCGGCCTCGTCAAGCTGCTCGGTGAGGCGTCGATCGGGTCGGGCGTGCGCCGGGTCGAGGCGCTCGTCGGCATCGACGCGTTCCGCTTCCTGGCCAGGGAGAGCGTGCTGATCAGCCAGCTGTCCGAGCAGTTCAAGGCGCCGCGTGAGCAGCTCCCCGAACGCATCGCCCAGACCGTCAGCAGGCTGCGCGACGCGGAAAAGGAACTCGCCAGGCTGCGCGCCGCCAAGCTGCTGGAGAACGCGGCGGAGATCGCGGCGAGCGCTGAGGACATCAGCGGCATGGCGTTCGTCGCGCACCGGGCACCAGACGGCACCGAGGCCGACGACCTGCGCAAGCTCGCGCTCGACGTGCGCGGCCGGGTGCCACGCGGGCGGCCCGCCGTGGTCATGGAAACCGGCGTGCCTAACGACCGGCCGGTCGTGGTCATCGCGGTCAACGAAGCTGGCCGGGGCTTCGGCCTGTCGGCCGGTGCGCTGGTCGGGATCGCCGCGAAGGCACTCGGCGGGGGCGGCGGCGGCAAGCCGGATGTCGCGCAAGGTGGCGGAGCGCCGATCACAGACGGTGACACCTCGAAGATAGCCGTGGCATTTGACGCGGTACGTGACGCTTTGCGAGACACGCTACGGTCAGGTAGGTAACGTAATTGGCATGCTGCCAGCCGGGCTACCGAGCGTGAGGATGGGCGTCCGCCTTGCGGTGGACGTCGGCTCCGTGCGCATCGGCGTTGCCCGTTGTGACCCCGGCGGCCTGCTCGCCACCCCGCTGACCGTGGTCCGCCGGGGCAAGGGTGACCTGGCCAAGCTCGCCGAGCTGGCCACGGAGGCCGATCCCGTCGAGGTGATCGCTGGCCTGCCGACGTCGCTGTCCGGCCGGGAAGGTCCCGCGGCGGTGGCGGCGCGCGAGTTCGCCGCCGCGCTCGCGGCCAGGATCGCTCCCGTGCCGGTCCGCCTCGTGGACGAGCGCTTCACCACCACGGCGGCGCACCAGGCGCTGCGCCTGAGCGGCAAGGATTCCCGGGCCCGCCGCCAGGTCGTCGACGCGGCCGCCGCTGCCGTGCTGCTCCAGGCCGCCTTGGATGCCGAACGCGGTACCGGATACCCTCCAGGCGAGCTAGTGACGGAAGGAACCGGTACGTGACCAACACCCAAGATGGCTGGCGAGCTGACCAGCCAGGGGCGCGCGGCCAGCTGCCGCCCGAGTACGAGCCGGTTCACCATGAGCCTCGGCGTCCCCAGAGATCGGAAGAGCGT
>Ga0207664_10000354_pt1 | contig 33571 bp, 30 predicted proteins | sample LARL83metaG_FD_184349 | JGI IMG/M metagenome (GOLD analysis project Ga0207664, IMG submission 184349) | Corn, switchgrass and miscanthus rhizosphere microbial communities from Kellogg Biological Station, Michigan, USA - LAR L8-3 metaG... | ecosystem: Host-associated > Plants > Roots >... | reverse complement strand
GCCAACGCCGCGGGTTCTCCCGTGGTCGGCGGCGACGCGGTCTGGGTCACCGACTACTCCAGCGGCACCCTGTACGAGCTCAACCCGGCCACCGGCGCGACCGAGCACACGCTGAGCCTGGGCACCGGCCTCCCCCACTTCGCGTCCATGTCCATGTCCGGCACGCACGCCTATATCGGCACTGATAGCGGAGTCGTAAGCGTCTCCGGCGCCTAGCCCGCGACGACCGGCCGGTCACAGCGTGCCGATGGCGCCATCGGGTGCGTGTTAGGCGTGCCGTTGGCGCCATCGGGTCGGGGTCGCGGCGTGCCGTTGGCGCCATCGGCACGTTGGGTGGGTGGGACGTTGGGTGGGGTGGGACGTTGGGTGGGGTGGGACGTTGGGTGGGTGGGACGTTGGGGTGGGACGTGGCCCGGAGGATGCACCGAGGTCGTTATGGGATCATGGTTCTGTGGTTGATTACCTGGAGTCACCGACGCCGGCGTTCCTTTTTGACCTGGACGGGACGTTGATTGACTCCGTCTACCAGCACGTGATCGCGTGGCGCACGGCGCTGTCGCGGATCGGGATCGACCTGTCGGTCTGGCGCATTCACCGCCGGATCGGGATGAGCGGCGGGATGATGGTGTCGGCGCTGCTGCGGGAGACCGGGCGGGTGCTGTCCAAGGCCGAGATCGACCGGCTTCAGGAGTCGCACCGAGCGGCGTACCAGGCGCAAGTCGACAGCGTCCAGCCGTTGCCGGGAGCCAGCGAACTGCTGTACGCGCTGACCGGCGCCGGGGTGAGGTGGGCGATCGCGACCAGCGGATACGCGGCGACCGCGCGATCCGCGCTGGCGCTGCTCGGGCTGCCGGAGGACACGCCGATGGTGACGCGGGACCTGGTGCGGCACGCCAAGCCGGACCCCGACCTGTTCCTCGCCGCGGCTGCTCTGCTTGAGGTGGAGCCGCGGCACGCGATGGTCGTCGGCGACAGCGTGTGGGACCTGCTCGCGGCCCGGCGCGCCGGTGCGCTCGGGGTCGGGCTGATGTCCGGCGGGTACGGCCGCGAGGAACTGGAGCGGGCCGGGGCTTACCGGGTGTACGCGGACCCCGCCGAGATGCTGGCGCGCCTCGACGAGCTGGGGGTTCGCCTGGACGGGAATCCGTGACAGTTGCCCCTGCGGGGACTGCGCCTATCTCGTACATGGCTTTCGGGGGCTGGCGCTTTCGGCTGTATGCTGGCGTTATATGGATTCGTACGCGACAGGTACGGATCTGTTACAGGAGGAGATTCGCCGTGCCCGCGGTGCGTCGGATATTCGTTGGCGTCCATGGGTCACTAGGGAGCATGCAGGCGCTGCGATACGCGACGGACGAGGCGCGGCGGCGGGACGTCCCGCTGATCCCGGTCCTCGCCTGGCTCCCGCCGGGCGGCGACCTCGCGGAACGCCGGAGCCCGTCGCCGTATCTTCGCCGCGTCTGGCTCGATGCTGCCTGGCAACGGCTGTGGACCGCCTTCGACGCCGGCCTGGGCGGGGTGCCCGCCGACGTCGCGGTCGAGCCGCGGGTGATGCGCGGCGACCCCGGGCCGGTGCTGGTGGACGTGGCGGAGTCGGCCGACGACCTGCTGATCATCGGCACCGGGCGGCGTTCGGTTCTGGGCGGTCGCTGCCTGCGCAAGTCCGTGGGACGCTACTGTCTGGCACACGCGCGGTGCCCGGTGCTCGCGGTACCGCCTTCGGCGCTGATGGATGAGATGTCGGGGCACGGGCTGCGGTCCTGGCACATGCGGCGGCATGTGCGGGTGCCCGAGGTACCGGAGTTCGTGCCGCCGGACAACTGAGGCCGCCCTGCTGAGAGGTCGATCGTCATGACCCATTGACACACACGGCGGCGAGGTTGGCGAGAAGCCTATGCTTCGTCCGTCTCCAGCGGCTGGGCGCCGTCGCCGGGCCACCAGCCGGTCAGCTTGCGGGTGCCTTCCGCGGCCGCGCGGTCGACCGCCGCCTTCACCACGGCGAAGATCGCTCCTTGCAGAGCGGCCGCGAGCAGGATCTCCCGCCAGCCGCGCCGCGCGTCGGTGGCCTTGGGCGCCTCGTCCTCGTCGGCGGCGAGCTGCCACACCCTCTTGAAGATGGCCCCGGCGAGCATCCCGCCAAGCACGCCGGCCACCATGCCCACCGGCTTGTACAAGAGCTTGATCATCGCTTCCTCCACCGCCGGACCGCCACGAGCGCGGCCGTCGCCGCGGCCGCCACTGCCGCCGCGGCCGCGGTTACGGCCGGGAGCTGCGGGCGGGGGCGCGCATGCGCGGCGGTCCGGGCCCGCGGGCTGGCGACGAGCCGCGTTATGCCGGTCTTCGCGGCCAGCTGTTCGGCGGTCTCGGCGAGCTGGCGACGGGTGCGTTCGATGTCGGCCTTCAGCCGTTCGGCCTCGTCGTGCTGCGCGAGCTCGGGGCTCGCCCCATCGGTACGATCCATTCGCGTCAGTCCTTCATCCAGATGCCGACGTCCCCTACCCCGCCAGCTGCGCCTGACACGTGCCGGAAACCCAGCCATTGACCGCGCTTTCCCAGAGCGGATCGACGCCGGGCACTCGGCGACTTTCGCTGCCGGCCGGCGAAGGAGCCGCCAGGATAGGATTTCCCACGGTGGGGTCGGCATTGGAGGGTCATGACGGATACGCCGGAAGGCCGGATTGCCGCGCTGGACGTGACGGTGGCGCATCAGGCCCGGGTTTATGACTACTGGCTGGGCGGCAAGGACAACTTCCAAGCGGACCGAGATGCCGCCGAGCAGGCCATTCGCGACTATCCCGCGATCGTTACCGGCGTGCAGGCGCAGCGGGCGTTCTTGGTACGGGCTGTCCAGTACCTGACGGGTCCGGCCGGTATCCGCCAGTTCCTGGACATCGGCACCGGGCTGCCCTCCGCGAACAACACCCACGAGGTCGCCCAGGCCGTCGCGCCGGAAACGCGGGTCGTGTACGTCGACAACGACCCGCTGGTCCTCACCTACGCAAGGGCGCTCCTCGGCAGCGGCCCGGAAGGCATCACCGACTACCTCGACGCGGACCTGCGAGACACCGGCGCGATCCTCGAGCAGGCCGCGGATACCCTCGACTTCACCCGGCCGGTCGCGCTCATGCTGATCGGGATCCTGCAGCTCATCAGCGACTCCGCTGAGCCGTACGCGATCGTGCGGCGGCTGCTGGACGCGCTGCCGGCCGGGAGCTGGCTGGCGCTGGTTCACCCGGCCAGCGATGTCGTGCCGGAGGTCGTCACGATGGCGCGCAACCTCAGCAAGCGCTCTGTTGTGCCGACCACCCTGCGCACGTATGCCGAGGTATCGCGGTTCTTCGACGGCCTGGAACTGCTGCCGCCCGGCGTCGTGGAGCTGGGTCGCTGGGAGCCTGGAGCCGCGGCCGGCCCCGGCGCGGGCCAGCCGATACCCGCTTACTGCGGGCTGGCCCGCAAGGTCTGAGTCCGGCGCCGCTACGCCATCAGTCCGGTAGTAGCGAAAGCTAGTCCCGATAGCCTGGGGCGGGGTATAGGGAGGTGGCGATCTCGTGGTGTCAACGACGGGTAAGACTGTCCTCTACGTGATTGCTTGCGGTGGGCCGCCGGCGGGGCGGGTGGCGGACTTTGTGCGGGTGGCGCAGAGGCTGGGGTGGGATGTCGCGGTGGTGGCTACGCCGGATGGGGCTAAGTTCCTGGATGCGGGGCAGCTCGCGGAGCTGACTGGGCATCCGGTGCGGGTCAATTACAAGCAGCCTGGCGAGACGGATGTACTTCCGCCCGCGGACGCTATGGTCGTCGCGCCTGCCACGTTCAGCACGGTCAACAAGCTCGCAGCCGGGATCAGCGACACGCTCGCGATGGGGCTGCTCAACGAGGCGATCGGGATGGGACTGCCGATCATCGTGGTGCCGTGGCCGAATGTTCCGCTGTCGCGGCATCCGGCGTTCGGCCGGAACGTGGCGGCGCTACGGGACTGGGGGCTGACGGTGCTGTACGACCCGGGAAATCTGCCTGGGCGGGACGGGGATCCGGCTACCTTTCCGTGGGAGGAGCTGGGCGTCGAACTAGGCAAGCTCCACGTCGGCGGCTAGCGCGTGGTCAGTACGGGGCTGGCCAGGGCGCGGGCCGCCTTCCTAGGCCCATGCCCCGAGTAACGTGCTTCCCGGGTCAGCCGTTACCCGTACCGTAAAGCGTGTCGAGTCCGGCCAGCAGAATCCGGCCGCGGCTGTGCGCCGCTCTGGTGACAAGATCCTCGGTGAATCCTGTGCCGCTGAACAGGCCGACCGTCGCCGCACTGGCGTTGTGCCCTGCAGCTGTGAGCAGGCTCGCGACGTGTTCCAGTCTGCGCAACTCGGCCAGACCGGGTCGCCGGTCACGGTACTTGGCCTCGCCGATGAACACAATCGGTACGCCCGGGGTCCGCGGCCGGGCGCCGCGTGCGAGGGCCAGGACGTCGATCTCGTGCCCGGTCTGGTGCTCGCGGCAGGCAACGACGCTCTGGCCAACCGGTCCCACGGACAGCCCCGCCTCGTCGGTGGCGTAGCGCGCGACCCACTCGGCGGCTAGCGCCTCGAAGTGCGGGCCGAAAATCCTCGAATCTACCGTGTGGCTGGCCTCGGCCCAGACCTGACGGGCACGGCCCGCCTCAAGGTCAGCGAGAAACGGCTCGATGACCAGCTGATGCAGCCGCACGAGCTGGTCCGCCACCGTGACTACGGGTCGCCGTTCATGCAGCAGGTCCTGCCGGCGCTCGATGAAACCGGCCGCCGCGAGCATGCCCAGCTGGTGCGCGAGGGAGGTAGCCGCGCGGCCGAGGAGGCCGCCGATCTTGGTAGGCGAGCTCTCCCCCGCTGCTACCGCCGCCAGCACCGAGCTGTAGGTCGCCGTGTCGCGGATGCGCGGGTCTTCGTGCACCACACGACGCGCCTCGTCGAACAGCGGCATGCTTGGCCGCATGACATTGCGGATCAGCCAGTCGCCGATCTGCGCGGCATCCTCCGGAACCTCCGGGTCAGGCACTAGCTCCCGGTACCCTGGCGTACCGCCGACTACCGCATTGTGCGCGAATGCCGCCGCTGGGTTCTCGATGCGCCAGTACTGGCGGGCATCGCGGTAACCGAATGGCCGGATGCGGAGTTCGAGCGCGCCCCGGCCGCGCAGCGCCTTGGTCCCGGACAGCAGGTCAGCCATCACCGAGATCGCCGAACCGCAAAGAATCAGCCGCATTGGCCCGATCCCAGATCTCGCACCCGGCCCGAGACTGTCATACAGGCCTTGCACGATGGAGGGCAGCCCAGGGGTCTCCTGTACCAGGTAAGGCAACTCGTCGATCACCAGCAGCGGGGATGCCCCGCGCGAGGACGCGGTGGTCATCAGCTCTGCGGCGGTGCCGAGCGCCCGCTCCCAGTCGCCGAACCCGAACGCTCCGGCCGACAGCCCCGCCCAGTTGGCGAGCGAGTCACCGAAGCGGCGCAGTGAGATCGCTTCCGCCTGTTCCGTCGCCAGATGATAGAGGCCGCCGACCGCATCGGCGAGTCTGCGTAGCAAGTAGGACTTGCCTTGCCGACGCCGGCCGTAAACCACGGCTATCCGGAGGCCCGGCAGCGATGAGCTTGCGAACTCGGCGAGGTCCGCCCACTCTTCGTCCCGGTCGAAGACATCCGCTGGCTTTCTCAAGGTTCCATCCTGCTAGCTTGACTACAATTAATATAACTGTAGTCAAGCTAGCAGCCTGGAACCTCACTTCGGGGAGGTGGACGCGGCGCGCAGCGCGCGATACAGGATCTGCTGGTCGCCGAGGCGGTGACGGAGCTGGCGTTCGAGGCCGCCGATCGGCACCAGGTTCTGCGGGGCTCGCGGATCCTTGTGCGGAGTGCTCGCCAGCGGCGGGAGCAGCACGGCGGTCATGCCGGCGAGCTCGGTCACCTGCTCTCGCGGCAGGTCTGGTGAGCATTCGAGCCGGACGACGCCGGACCAGGGGACGCCGGGTGTGCGGGCTAGCTGGAGGTACCACGAATGACGCCGCCAGGACGTGCCCATGGTGAATGCCGGGGTCCGCTGGCCCGGCTTGAGCGCCGCGACGACGCGGGCCTGTTCGTTCGGCAGGTAGGAGGCATGGTGAGTCTTCACGTAGCCGACAGTTCGATCCAGGTGGGTGCGCCCGCGTAGCGGGCCGTCGACGACGAGGAGATCGCCGGCGTCCGGGTGCTCGGCGCGGAACCGCTGCGCGAGCTGGACCTCAGCCTTGGCGAGGTGCTGCTGCATGGCCAGGGAGAGCTGGTCAAGCGCCCAGCCGGGCGCTCGGTACGCGGAGTAGCGGACGGTCCGGGCCACGATGCCGCCCGGCTCCCGAGCGGCGGTGAACAGGCCTCGTTCGACGGTGACGTCGGTGATGCGGGCCTGCCCGTCGCAGCAGACAAGGCCTGCGGCCAGTGACGCCGCGATGCCAGGCACTGGCTGGGTACCGTCCTCGTGAACCCACACCCTGGCATCGATGCGCCGGACTCCGTCGAGGAAGTTCACCATGGCCGGCAGCCGGGTGGTGGGATCAGCGTCGATCGGCTGCCAACGGGACGCCTCGACCTCCAGGCCGAGGTCGAGTTCCGCGCTGGATTCAGCCATGGCGTCGCCGTCCGGCTCCGCGCTGAAGGCCATGCCGTAGCCCGGATCCCAGGGCTCGACGGTGAAGGTCACGATCGTTCCTTGCGAATGGCCGAGGAACCCCCGGCATGGCTGACGACGAAGCGCACCGGAACACGCTCCGCGAGCGCCGGCACGTGCGTGATGACGCCGATCATCCGGTCGGAGTCCGTGGCGAGCCGCTCCAGTGTGGTGGCTACGGCCTCCAGGGTTTCCTCATCCAGCGTGCCGAAGCCTTCGTCAAGGAACATGGAGTTCAGGTCGCGCATCCCGGCGGAGAGCCTGGTCACCTGCCGGGACAAGGCCAGCGCTAGCGCCAGGGAAGCCTGGAACGTCTCCCCGCCAGACAATGTGTGCACCGGCCGGCTCGAACCAGCGTCCTGGAAGTCGATCACCACCAGGTTGTTGTGCTCGTCTCGGTCGAGCTGGTACTGGCCACCGGACAGCTCCAGCAGGGTCTGCGACGCCTCAATCATCAGCGCATCGAGCGCCGCGCCGCACAACCAGCGCTCGAACGAGGTCGCTCGCAACAGGTTGCCGAGCATCGCCGCTACGTGTTCTTCCTCGCGGTGAGTCTTGATCTGCCCGTCGAGCCTGGCGGCCTTCTGCCGGCTCTGGCGGATCGCGGTGAGGTCGCCGTCGGCGCGGGCGCGCGCCTCGGCGACGGCGGCTGGGGCGCGGGTCACGTCCCCGGTGCCGGTGATGCCGGAGTCGGCGAGAAGGGCGCCGATGGCGCTGGTATCGGCGACGACCTGTCCTTCGAGGGACGTCGCGGTCTCGCCTAGGTCCTGCTGGCGGTCGAGCCACGCACTGTGCTGCGTGACCGCCCAGGTTGCCAGCGCCGCCCAGGCCGCCGCCAGGTCGGTGCTGCTGGTCGCGGGTGCGCCGAGTGCCACTACCGAATCCCGTGCGGAGGCGAGCTCGGCCCACGCCTGCTGTTCCTCGTCGGCAAGAGAATCGCGACGACGCCGAGCCTCAGCCAGCGCGCGCCGGTGTTCACGCGCAGCCTGCCTTGCCTGCTGGAATGCCCCGTCCGCGACGGCAATGGCCGCCAGCGCGGCGTCGACTTCGGCTTCGTCGGGCGCCTCGGCCACAGCGGCGCTCAGCTGCTCGATCCGCTCCTGGCTGGCGGCCACGTCGCTGCCGGCCGCGGTTGCCGCCCGGACCGCCGTGCCATGAGCCGCCGACGCCCGTTGCTTTTCTTCCTCCGCGCGGTCAGCTGCTGCCTTGGCCTCGCTGAGGTCGGCAGATACGGGATGGTGCGGCAGTGAACCGACTGGTTGGCGGCATACCGGGCACTCGCCCCCGACCTCAAGGCTCGCCGCGAGGTGCGCGGCGGCGTGGGCATTCTGCGCGGCCTCAAGCTGGGCACGAGCGTGGGCGGCATCTCGCTCGGCTTCCGCCAGCTTCCCGGCCCACTCAGCTTCGGCGGCTCGTTTCGCGGCCAGGTCCGCTTCCTGCTGTCGCATCCGGATGGCCAGTTCGCGGCGTTGCACATGGGAGGTGCGGAAAACTTCGAGCCGGGACTTGTCGGGTAGCTGCTGGCGGGCCGACTCGGCGTCGGTCTCGGCGCCGTCCGCGTCCGCTACCTTGGCCGCGCAGCCGGCTACGGCCTGGTCGGCGTCGGAGATGCGCTGGGCGAGGCCAGCGACTCCGGCAGGTGTTCTGACCGCGGCTAGCAGCTGAGTTTCGGTGCGCGCGATCGATGCCTTGTTCCGGGCATCGCGTGCTTGCTCGGTTAGCCCGGTCAGCGCGGTGAGCCGGTTCTCGACGTCGGCTTGCAGGCGGGTGAGCGTCTCCAGACGTGCGACCACCGTACGTTCTGCCTCGATTGAAGCCTCGGCCAGCTCCGCGCGTTCGCTTTGTGCGGAGCGGAGACGGTCGGCGGCCAGCTTGGCTCGTTCCCGGGCGAGCTGTCCGACCTTGGCATAGACGCCGAACGCCAGCAGTTCCACGAGCAGGTCCTGGCGGGCAGCCGCCTTGGCTTGGAGGAAAGCGGCGAACTGGCCTTGCGGCAGCAGCACCGACTGGGTGAAGTGCTCGTAGCTGAGCCCGAGGATGTCTTGCACCCGGTCCTTGACCTGGTCGGGTCCCTCGGCGAGCTGCTCGACGCTCGCGGCCAGGATGTCGTCGATCGAAGCGTTCGCCGGGACAGCCAGATCGAGACGTTCGAGACGGGCTTCCTTCGTGTGCACGAGGCCCTTCTTGTCGCGGGTCAGCGCGCGGACCGCCGCGTAGCGCTTCCCGGCCGCCTCGAAGACCAGGCAGACCTTGCACGAGTTTGCGCCCGGAGCCAGCGCTTGCGCGATCACGTTCTCCTTGCCCCAGCGAGGCACAGTGCCGTACAAGGCGAAGCACAGGCCGTCGATCAGCGTGCTCTTACCTGAACCCGTCGGGCCGATGAGCGCGAAGAAGTCGACATCGGAGAAATCGGCGTCGGCCGGGTTCCGGTAGGAGCCGAAGCCGTCCAGGAGCAGGCGCAGCGGTCTCATCAGCGTCCTTCGGTTTCTGGCGCGCCCGTCAGTTCGTCGAGCAGCTCGGCGAACATGGCGGTCAGCCGAGGGTCCTCGACGTTCTGCTCGCCGAGGTAGTCGCCGAACAGCTCGACCGGGCTGCGGCCGACCCGGCTGGGCCCGTGTTCGCCCTTCGCGCCGGGCCGGGGGCGGTAGGCATCGGCGAGCTCTACCTCGAGAGTGTTCGGTAGCTTCTCGCGGACGAAGTCACCGAGACCGGCGCGGGCGGGTTCGGCGAGGATTACCCGGAGGTACGCGTCACCGGCCTGCTCGCCTTTCGCTATCACCTCGTCGAGGGTGCCGCGGAGCGTCTTCAGCGGGCGTCCGCCGGTGACCGGGACGGCTCTGGCATCGGCGCGTGTGTCCGGACTGGCGGTGACCACGATTGCGGCTGGTTCGTTGGCTTCCTCGCCGAAGTCGACGGCGAGCGGTGCGCCGGAGTAGAAGACCGGGCATGGCCCGGGGATCTCCTGCTGCCGGTGCAGGTGTCCGAGCGCGACATAGTGCGCCGTCACCGGGAAGATGCTGGCGGGCAGCTCGTAGTCGAACCTGGTCTGCACGTCACGCTCGCCACCGCCCCGGCGACCGCCGAGCAGGGTGGCGTGGGACATCACGATGTTGACCGTGCCGGCGGTGAAGCCCTGGGTGAGGATTTCCACCAGCTGGCGCATGCGCTGGGTGTAGTCGAGCGCATGCTCGGCGAACTCCTGGAGCAGGACTTCGGCGGCGCGGACGGCGTAGCGGTGAGAGAGGAACGGCAGTGCGGCGACAGTAGCCCGCTCGTTGTTCTTGGTGGTTATGGTGAGGGTGCCGCCGTCGTCCGGCCGCTTCGGGTACCCGAGGACGTGCACGCCCAGTTGGCCGAGCACGGGACGGTAGACGGCGTCGAGCAGGTGCTGGTTGTCGTGGTTGCCGGCGATCACCACCACCTGGCGGTTTTCCTGCCGCAGTTCGAGGAGGGTGCGCATGACCAGACCCTGAGCCCGGGCGGTGGGCGCCGAGCTCTCGAACAGATCCCCTGTGATGAGCACGAGGTCGACGTCTTCGGTGGCGGCCGTCTCGATGATGCTGTGCAGGACGCTGACGTGTTCGTCGTGGCGGTCGCGGTTCTTGAGAACCTTTCCGACGTGCCAGTCGCTGGTGTGCAGGATCTTCATTCGTTGGTCCCTGCGTCTTAGAAGGGCGGCGGGTCGTCGTCGTTGTCGGCTCCGGGGATGGTGGCGAACGGGTCGGCGGGGCGCGCCGGGGCTGAGTCATGACCGGCCCACGGGCCCTTCTCGCTCGGGCGGGTCGCCCAGGCGGGGAACGGGAACTCCACCGCCAGCGGCACCGGGATGTCGGGCTGGGCGACGAACATCGTGCCGGGTTTGGCGAGCGTGGCGCGCTGCCGCTGGAGCGGGGGCAGATAGCCGTACTCGGGGCGTTCCGCTTCGGCGGCGTCGAGGCGGCCAGCGACCCGGATCGCGCAGTTGGCCAGGATGCGCCGTTCGACCTCACTCGCGGTCTGCTGGGCACCGATGAGGATGACGCCGAGGGATCTGCCGCGTTCGGCGAGATCGAGCAGGATCCGCTTGATCGGGCTGTCGCCCTCGCGCGGCGCGTACTTGTTGAGCTCGTCCAGCATCACGAACATGAGCGGTCTCGCCGTGCCTTGCCGCTCCTTCTTGGCGAATTCGCCGCGCAGGGTGACGCCGACCACGAACCGCTGCGCCCGGTCCGGGAGGTTGTGCAGGTCGATGACGGTGACCTGCGCTTTCGACGTCGTGATGGAACGCTCCTTGCGGTAAGCGAGATCGCCGCGGATGAGCTGCGACAGCGGGCCGATCGCAGAGTGGAGCCGTCGCAGCAGCGCGTTGACGCTGCCGGAGGGGGTGCTGGCCGGGACCCAGTCGTGTTTGGTCTCGTCGCTGCTGAGTTCGGCTTCCAGGAGGTCGACGAGATCTGCGAACGTGCGGAGGATGCGGTCGCTGGCCGTATTGCTGATCTTGATGGCACCGTCTTGGCCGACCTCCGCGGCGTCGCGTCTTAGCCGGGCCGCCACCTGAGCGACCAGCATCGTGTACTGGGCGCGCTCGTCCTCGGCGTCGGCGAAGGCGAACGGAAGGAGCTCGTCCCTGCAGAACTCGGCCAGCGTCCAGTAGAAGGGGCTGACCGCCTTGTCCCTGGCCGTGACGTCGGGCGTGCCGGACGGGTCGCCCCGGCGGGGCGGGGCGAAAACCCGGACGTTCTTGAACGGAGCGGCCGGTAGGTTGAGCGTCTCGTATCGTTGCGTCTGCTCGGGAGTGAGGCGGCTGTTCGCGTAGTCGAGGAAGAGCAGGTCCTCGCCCTTGACGCTGAAGATGAGGATCTTGGTGTTGTGTGCCTCTCCTTGGAGCACACCGGAGTTGGTGATGGAGTGCAGGAGGAACATAGCGAACGACGTCTTGGTGGCGATGCCGGAGATGCCGGAGATCGAGACGTGGGCACCGCGGGTGCCGTCGATGAACTCGAAGTTGGCGAATACCGGCTGGCCGTCGCGACCGAAGCCGAGCGGGACCTTTTCGGCGCCCATGGTGTCGAAGTAGAGGGCTTTGTCCCGTTCCGTGCCGACGGCGCGGTGGACGGGGGTGCCGGGGAGCGGCGGGACGTAGAGTTCGGGGTCCACCCGGGTGACGGTGACCTCGGCGACTTCGGCGATCTCGGCGGGGAGGGCGCCTTGCTGGATGAGGAAGACGTCCGAGGCGAAGCGGGCGCCTTCGTGAACGGCCTCGACGTTGGTGACGACGCCGGAGATCTGGATGGGGTCGCGGCCGTCCGGTAGCGGGCGGACGGTGACTACGACGTCGTCGAGCTGTAGGTACTGGCCCGGCGCGAGGCCGACCGAGAAGCGGAGCGGGGTGGCGGGGACGGTGCCGACAACGAGGCCCAATGCGTCAACTGCGGAGATGTCCTCGGATCTTGCAGTCACGTCAGCAATCCTTCACCTCATGTCTTCACCAGGAGCTGGGATGCGACCTCAGCCATCGGGAGACAGCGCCCTGGCGCGTGCGATGATATCGCTGAGCAGGGCGGGCGGATCCGCGTCGGCTTCAATCGCCGCGAGCCGGTACGTGGCAGCGTCCTTGCCGGGGAGGCCACGGCCGTCCTGAATGAGTTCGCGATGCTTGGCACCCCAAGCCGTCCACTCGTCGAGCACCGGTTCCAGCGTGTCTTCTAGCACGGCCCAGCGGTCCGTCACCGTGGTGGCGGGATGCTCCTGCTCTGGGGCGTACAGGTAACGCAGCAGCCGACGATTGGCGGCGCCGACGGTCTGCTCAGCCCCGGCCCTGGCCCCAGGCGCGGTCCGATCCCGCACGCCGTACGGGCACGTCGCGGCTGCTTTCGCTGGCTGTGATGGTTTCGGGTTCGAACCAACGTAGCCTGAGATAACGGTTGATGTGTGCGTCCCGCCGCTCCCGCTACTGCAGGCAGCTAGGGTCGTGCAAGTGACTCCTGCACACTCGGGGATTCTCCCGCCCGATCAGTATGTCGCGTCGCTGGCGCGCAAGCGTATGGCGGCAGGTGCGCTGCTCCGCGATGCCCGCGGGCGGGTACTGCTGGTCGATCCCGCCTACAAGCCGACCATGGACATGCCTGGTGGCGCGGTCGAGGCGGAAGAGTCGCCGCACGCCGCGTGCCGCCGCGAGGTGGCCGAGGAACTCGGCCTGGACCGTGCGCCGGGACGGGTGCTGGCGGTGGACTGGGTACCATCCCGGCCCAAGCGCCCCGAGGGCGTGGTTGTCGTCTACGACGGCGGGATCTTGCCGGATGAGGAGATCAGTCAGATCGTGCTCGGGGACGGCGAGCTTGCCGGGATCAGGTTCGTTCCTCCGGATGAGGTGGCTCCGCTGGTGACGCCGTTGCTGTCGCGCCGGATCGCGGCGTGCGTCGCGGCTGCCGACGCGGGGACGGTGGCTGCACTAGAGAACGGAAGCCCAGCCGGGTAACGGCTGGCTGCCGGGGACGACGCGGTCGCCGGGCTGATGAGGTGACGGCCGGCTGAGCGGTAGAGGCTGTCGTGGATGCCGTCGGCGTACTGGAGGGCGTTGAGGTCGCGGCGCGCCTTGGCGGTGACAGAGCCGGCGGTGAAACCGGCCGCGCCGGCGAGGAGCGCGAGGTCGGAGGCAGCCCGGTAGGCGATGTCTACGCCGTGGGCTTTGACTGCGCATCCCCACAGGTGTGCATGCGGGTCGCCGGTGTCGGCGAGGCGCTGTGCGGTGAGGCAGGCCAAGACGGCGGCGATGATCTCGGCGTAGCTGCGGCCGAGAGTGATGAGCGCGTTGTCTCGCAGGCTGGTGATGACTCGTGTCTCGCGACGGTGGTCCAGCAATGCGGACACGTGGTCGTGGACGGCGGCGGATGCGCCGAGCGCGGTGGCTGCGACGAGTGGCCGGTAGTACGAGAAGTGCTCACGCAGGAGCCGCGTCCCGTTCCCTGGCTCGCCGAGGATGTCGCACTCCCGTACTGGCACCGCGTCGAGGCGCAGTTCTCCCCAGGCCCAGCCGGACAGGCCGGCCGGAGTGAGTGGCGTACGGGTCAGGCCAGGGCTGGCCGCGTCGATGACGGCAGCCGTCAGCTGCCCGGTCGGGTCGTTGAAGAAGACGCAGAACACGGCTGCTTCGGTCAGCCGGCTGATCCACGACTTCGTCCCGGTGACCAGCCAGTTCCCGTCACTGCCTGGTACAGCGGCTGCGGCGGTCCTAGTCCGGTGGACCTGGCTGCCGCCGTGCGGCTCGGTGATCGCGATTCCCGGCAGTGCGCCGCTGAGCAGGCGGAGGAGCCAGAGGTCGCGGAGCTGGGGGCTGGCATGTTCCGCGATGAGCCGCCCGTGGCCGAGCCCGGTGGAGTCCCGCAGGTCCACGTCGTAATAGCCGCAGATGAACTGCAGCAGAGTCTGGGTGACTGCCGGCCGACCGCAGCCGCCGTGCCGGGCCGGGACAGCCAGGGCGAGGACGCCGCCAGCGGCGAGCCCTGAGCGGACTTGCCGCAAGTGCGAGCTGCGGGTACCCGGGTCCAGAGCGGAATCTGCCGGGAAGTCCGCCAGCAGGGCACAGAGTGCCTGCTCGAAACGGCCCAGCCGTGCGAGGTCCAGGCCGGTCAGTTCCGGGACTGCCGCACGCAGCGGTGCTAGCCAGCGGCAGGCCGTCCGTTCGCCCGTCATGATGCGGCCCGCGTTGCTGCGCCGCGGATACGGGCGGGCACTCCGAATGCCATAGCACCTGACGGGATATCCCTGGTGACGACCGAGCCCGCGCCGACGAGGGCATGCTCGCCGATGCTGACCCCGGCCAGTACGGTCACCCCGGAGCCGACCCGCGCGCCGTACCCGAATGACGGGGCGGCGAGCTGCGGCTGCCGCTCCGGATCACGCCAGACCAGGTACTTGTCATTGACCGTCCGCACTCCTGCGCCGAGGAAGACCCGGTCGGCCAGCACACACGAGCCGGTGATGTGTGAGCCAGGGGAACAGCGGACCCGCGCGCCGATCCTGCTCGCCCTCTCGGCCGTCAGGTTGTGCCCGAGCTGCGTGTCCTGGCCGACGATTACGAACGAGCGGAGCAGGGTCTGGTGCCCGACCATCGTGGCGTCGCCGATCTCCGTCCCGGCGTACACGACCGCGCCGCCGCGGATCACCGTGCCGGACCCGATAATCGTGGCAGCGCCAGTTCCTGGGTAGCTGTCCCCGACCGCGTATCCCTGCTCGGGCTTGCCGAGGACTACATGCTCCTCGATCCGTGTGCCATCCCCGATGACCGCCCCGCCGTAGATGACGGCGAACGGGCCGACCGTGCACCCCGCCCCGATCTCGACCGGCCGCGACTCCCCCTGCGCGTCAACAGGCACGAACACGGCATGCCCGCTGACCATGCTTCCTTCGCTGACCCGCAGGAGCCCTGACCGGGCTAGCTCTGCCGCGGTTACCGCCTGATCAGGAAGAAAGGCCGGAATGGGAAGGTCAATGATCGTGGTCACGATGTTCTCCTAGTAAGAGGGGACAGGTCCGGTGGGTTCCAGCAGGCGCCCTCCCCTGCCATCGGCGCGAGGCCTGCGGCCCTGTTGTGCAAGGAGTTTGCGCATCATGCAAGCGCTCTGGCCGGTGCTGCCGGCGGCGGTTACCGTGGACGCGGGAGCTTCATGCGGAGCAGCCAGTGGACACACCCAGGCGGGCACGGCCAGCGCCCGGCGAACGCGCCGTATTCGGGAGGGTCGTACGTCGCGCTCGCCAGCAAGCCGGGCTGACGCTCGCTCAGCTCGGTGACCGGACCGGCTACTCCGCTTCCCAGGTGTCACGGTACGAGCGCGGCGTGGCTCCCCTCACCGACACCGGCGTGCTGCGCAGGTTCTGCGCCGCCCTGGGCATAGCGCCGCAGATCTTCGGCCTGACCGCGACGCCCGCCCATGGCGCCGGACACGACGGCTCGCCGACACCCGGTCGCGGACGCCCTGCAGCGGTTGCCCGTAGGGTTTCCGCAGAGCCTGGATGGGAGGACGGTGAAGACCCGGTGCGGCGACGTCAGCTGCTAGCCAGCCTGGCGGCAACCGCGGCCGCAGCAGCCGGCGTAACCGCGATCGCCGGACCCGCCAGCGCAGAAGGCATCTCCGCCCCCGGCGACCTGCTCATCGGCCGTGTCCGCGACGCGATGCTCGGCCTCGGCCCCGCTCCCGCCGACTGCTCCCTGGACCAGCTCCAGGCCGGGCTGGCTTCGGCTATGACCGAATTCCACACCTGCCAGTACCACCGTCTCGCGAACCGGCTTCCGCGGCTGATCAGCACGGTTCACGCACTCGCCTCCGCTGACGGCCAACAGGCCAGCGCGCTGCTGGCTGGTACCTACACCCTCGTTACGCGCATGCTCATCAAGCTCGAAGGCGCGGGCGGCCAGCTCGGCTGGATGGCCGCAGACCGCGCCGCCGCATTCGCGACCTCCGCCCAGGATCCCCTGGCCGACGCCGAGGCAGCCCGTAACCTCGCTGTTCTGGCCCGCCGCGCAGGCTGGCACTCTCAGGCGATGCAGATCGCCCTCCACGCAGCCGACCAGCCCGGACTGCGCGACGGCCTAGCCGAGCACACCGCCGAGCGCGGACTGCTGATCCAGTCGGCCAGCTACTCGGCTGCCAAACGCGGCGACCAGTCAGCCATGCGGGAACTGACTGACGAGGCCATCGCCATCTCTGCCCGCCTAGGCCGCCGTACCCTGCTGCGTGACCATGGCGGCGGTTTCTCACTGGCAACCGTGGAACTCCACCGCATCAGCGCCGAGTACTCCCTCGGCGAAGCCGGAGCGGCCCTCGCAGCGGCCAAGCGCATAGTCCCGGCCCAGCTGCCGAGCGTAGAACGCCGGGCGCGCTACTTCGCCGACGTCGCCCAGGCCTTCGGCCAGCTCGGCCGCCGCGACCAGGCCATCAGCGCGCTCCTCGCAGCCGAGCGGCAAGCCCCCGACGAGATCCACTCCCGCCCCGCCACCCGCGCCCTGATCTCTGGCCTCCTGCTATCCGGGCACACCACACCGGAGCTGCGAGGGTTGGCAGCACGATCCGGACTCGCCTGAAGCGGCCCGAACCGCGCGAGGCTGTCACTGCCCACTGCTCCGCCACCCATGCAGCCGAAAACACTGCGACTATGAATGCATTGGGCTCAAATGCTTAGGAGCGGCCAGGAGTAGCGGCCGGACTTGAGCTGCTCGCCACGGTGGATGGCGTTGTCGCGGGGTCTAACCGGTGCCTCTTTCGAAGGAGAAGCTGACCCGGTTGTGTTTCGTCGCGATGTTCTTCGAGGATGTCTACCGGACCGGTGATGCGCGCCGGCACAGCATGCTGCGACTGCGGCGACGACGCTGGGGTCGCTGGTCGGGGCGGTTCCTGGCTATGTGGTCGCGGACTTCAGCCAGCAGATGAGGCTCGCCGAGACGTTCCGGGAGTTCCGCGCGCTGCCCCGGCGGACCGTGACGTGCCGGCCGTCGTTTTCTGGGAGTGCGGATATCGGCGGGGCTGACGCGGACTTCAGCCTCGGCGGGCTGCTCCTGGACTGCAAGTCGGCCACAATTCCGGGCAAGCTGGGGCGTGATGAGTTCTACCAGCTTGCTGGTTATCTGCTGCTCGATTACCGGGACGAATTCGGCATCAAGCAGGTCGGGTCCTATCTGTCGCGCCAGAGCGCGACGATCATGTGGTGTCGGCGCCTTCTTCCGGCTGCTTGGGTGCGCTTCGCCGCGACCAGTTGAGACGACACCTGGCGGTCTGCCTGCCGTGTGAGGTCTCGGCGTACGGATGTTTACCGGATCGCGGCCGCCTTCCTGGTCCGCTGCCCCGAGTGAGGTGCTACCTCGGCGTGCCGGATTAGGCCAGGAGGGCGTTGTGGCGTTGCCGGGCGACAGCGAGAAGTTCCTGGCGGAGTTTCTCGCGGGTGCGGCCGCGGGTCTTGATCGCGTGGCAGTTGGGGCATAGCGCGATCATCTGCTCGGGATGGTCCGGACCACCTTTCGCGAGGTCGTGGATGTGGTCGATCTCCAAGATCGGGTTTCCCGCATCCGTGACGTCCTTGGGGTCACCCGTGCAGCCCGGGTTCTCGCAATGCCCTCCGCTGCGTCTGAGCACGGCGCGGCGAGCCGATTGGGAGCGCATCAGGTCGAAGGTCACGCGGGCTTGGCGCAGTTTGGCTCCGCGTTCGCGCATGCGATCCGCGATCCTGCACAGGCGGCGGTATTCCTCCTCCATAGGACTGGCCGAGAGCGTTATGCCGGTGGCTACAGGGGCTTGATCGTCGGCGATCTCGGCGTCCGCCAAGCTCGCATCGGTGAGGATCGTGTCCCAGTCCGTATCCGCTTCCGCGAGGTACTTGTCGATAATGGCCTCGACGGCGGCGACGCGGGCCTCGCCGGAGTAGCGAACGAGGTTGTAGAAGGGCGCGGCAAGCCCGCTTTGCGGACGATGTTCGGCGAACCAGCGCACCGGGGCGTTGCCGTGCGCGGGCGGTACCGGCCGCGGGCCGTCGATTTCCCACAAGCCGGCGTGGTACAGCGCGGCGAGCGGATAATGCGGACGCGGGTATTCGCCGTGGCGCTCGAGAAAGGCTCCGAGCGCGTTCTCCGTTTCGGTCCATGGAGTGATCCTGTCTAGGCCCCGGTGCGCCCGGCCAATGGCCCATGCCAAGGTGAGCGGCTGGTAAAGAGCCGAACGGCCCGTGGGGGAACGGGACCGCCGCAGCCGGGCCAGCGATTCGAGCAGCGTGCTGATGGTCAGGCTTGGCGATGGGTCCGCAGGCCCCTTGTGGGGGGCCGCGGTCACCTCGAAGCCGAGTCCGCGCAATAGACGTCCTACGGTCGCGGCGCCGCCGCTGAACTCGGCGGCGGCGAGGCGCGGCAGGTCCGGTAGGTAACCGTGCGCGACGCCGACAATGGCCTTGGAGTCGTAGATCTTGCCGTTGAGGTGCAGGAGATAGGACCTGGCGGGGGCGAAGCCGTGGGTGTCCGGGAAGACGTCGCGGCCGAGCCGGTCGTACTCTTCGGTTGCCAGCAGGATCTCGCGGCGCGTGAGGTCGCTCAGGGCCAAGGCCGCACCGCCAATCCGCGGCGAGCGACGCGCTGGCCGCGGGCTTCCGTCCACACTCGGCCATAGTAGGCGTTGCGTTTGGCAAAGTTGCCAAACGCAACGTTGCACCTGAGCCGTCCTCGCGTGCGATATCGTGATGCACAATGGCAGACGTCAGCTTCCGCGGATAACTTTCAGGTAAACAGAGGGACGCTATCTCCTTCGCTGGCATGCATACCGGGAACGGAATCCGGGCACTAGGATGCAAGAAGATCAATGCGGTGCTGGCGCAGGGTCGACCTCTGTGCTGGTGCTGTGAAAGCTGCGACTTCGACTTCAGCCAGACCTACGGAGAGCGCGGCAGTGGCTATATAGAGTGCCGTCATGCTGGAACCCCTGCATGGGCGTTCCGGCACGGCCCGGAGCCGCCCGCCGACAACAAGTTCGGCCTCGGCGAGGTGCTCGACACCGGCGCCATGCTGCTCGGCCGCCGTACCTGGCTGTTCGGCACGATCTGGCCAGGCGAGGTCTCCAGCACGACTGGACCATCCTGGGCTGACATGTCTGAGCGGTTGCCGAGCCCGATAATCCTCTTCATCGAGCTGAGACTGCTTGGCATCACCACTACCGAACATGCCTCGCCTCTTCGCCGAGACCGCGGCTGACCTAAGTCGGCATCAACGGTACGTGACTACCAGTAGCCAACTAGCAGTGTTGCCGCTATATCTCGCCAAAGAATCCGCTATCGACACTAATATCCTCTACGGTTCGCACAACAGTCCGGACGCCCAGTTCATAACGTTTGAGTAGTTCGCAGAGGCGATCGCCGTCGATGAGGTCAATGGGCGGAGCGCCGTCCCGGGTTGCCTCCTTCTTGGCGTCCGCTGTGAACGACCCGGTGGTGATCAGGAGTCCCTTGTCACCGCGGCCTGCCATGGCGCCGCGGAAATCACGGACGGCGCTTGGGCCTACGCTGCCGCGGTAGCGCTTGCATTGGAAGAAGACCGGGAAGCTGACTAGACCGAGCCGGTAGACGCCGAGTCCGTCGATTCCACCATCGCCGCTTTGCCCAGTGACGTTGACGCTGTCGAAGTCAGCCTCTCGGAGGAGCCTGCGGGTCAGCGTTCAAAGGCGTCCGGCCGCATTTTCATGAGCTGGCCGAGCAACTGCTCCTTCCAGGTGAACTCCCTGGCCGGCTCCTCAGTGTCGGCCTCGTCAGGGTCTTGCGATGCGCGCGCCTTGCGCGCCTTCCGTAGTTCGTTCAGGTGAGCGGTCCATAGCTCGCGGACTCGTTCCTGGCGCTGGTCGTCCGTTATGGAAGGGGCGGTCAGCAGCGCTGTGCCCACGTCGGTCAGAGCCCACACGCCCCGGGTGCTGTTGGTCAGCAGATCCATTCCCTTGAGGTAGGTGCGGGCCCAAGCGAGACGGTAACCGATCTCGGTTTCCGGGCCGCTGTTGTGCAGCACCGCCTGTTGGCCGTCACTGAAGCCCTCCCGCTTGATGACCGTCTCCACGATCTCCCCGATCGATGCTGACCCGCCCAGCTCTGCTACCGCCTGAAGTACAGGCCAGAGCATCTCGTTGTACTGCGGCACATTAGCTTTAGCCATGTTGCGACATCCCTGCCTACACGGAGGTGATGGTCTGATTCTTATCACCACCGTGGCGACCGAGGTACTCCATATCCTTGCGCCAATGTCGTTCATGGTTGTTATAGAGGTGATCGTCAGGCAACAGGATCGAGGCGCGCTGCGCCTCGATCACCTGCATAACAGGCATTATGCCGACCAGAGGCGGAGTGATCTGATCTTCGGTCACCGGCATAATGCCGCGATGAGTAAGCTCACTACGGATCAGCACCGCATCAGCCTGCCTGTTCTCGCTTCTGTTCACTTCCGACCCCTTTCGTGACGCGCCGACGATGGCGCCGGTTGCCGGCCTGCAGCTCCTCTGCCCATGGTTACGACACCGGCGGCAGGAAACGGCTGGGCTGTCTGCGCCAAGTCGCGCGCTGACACTCAGTCCGTCGCGGTAGCGGTCCAGCGTCTTGCGGGCCGACCGGGCCGGGAGGTTCTGTCATTCCGCAGCGCCCCCGCGACCACTCCGAGGCAGATCCGGGCACCAGCGGGCAGAGTGTTTCGCCTCGGCGCTTTAATTCCCGGCGGCCGCGCTGCCCTAGGGCTGCGGAGGCGGTCATATCGAGGAGGCGAGAGAGCTCGTTCTCGAAATCCAGCGTTCCGTCTGAGATGGCGCTGACCATGTGGCCGATTTCATGCAGCAGGATGCCGACGTAGCGGGCGAGGTCATCGAGCTGATCGCGGCGGATCACGATCCGCTGGTCAGCTACTTCCCATACTCCGACCACGGGATCACCGGCCTGGCTGAGCCGCATGATCTCCGAGATGAGCACTGGCAGCTTGCGCCTGGTCAGGTCGACCTTGGCCACAGCGGCGATCTCGCTGGTCCGCGTGTACACGGCCCGCTCGGCCTTGGACCCGGGAGGAAGCACTACCGTCGTGAATACAGGGAGCCCGGCCCGTATACCAGCAGCGGGTGCGGCTCATACCGCACCTCGGCCAGGATCGCGTCCCAGTCCAGCCCGGCCAGCGTCACCTGGTCCGGCGTGATCTCCCAGATGTCCCGGACGCCACCCCGCCCAGTCGGCCCCAACCCAAGACCGTCGGCCGGCGCGTCCCACCAGAATCGCCGAAGTGCACCCATATGCATCGGTCAAGGCTCGACCTGAGGCATCATGGCAGTCAGCAGGGGAGCCAGAACCGTAGCCTGTCGACAGGGTATTCGAATAGGATGAGCTCATGAGCGTGACCGAGAGAGGCGCACTTCTAGCTCTGCTGCGCACCTCTGGGCAGCCTTGGTCAGCCGTGACCGACGAGGTTGAATCAGCGGGCTCAGCGCTGGAGGTACTCCACGCGGGGACGCCGGGGCAAATGACCCTCTTCCCGGAAGGCATCGACGCAGACCACGTTGCCGAGGCTGCAGAACAGGAGATCGTCGCGTGGGAACAGGAGGGAATGCGATTCGTCACCCTTCTTGACCCGGACTATCCCGCTCAGTTGCTGACCGTGCATCAGAGACCCCCATTTCTCATGCTGAAGGGGCAGCCTGATGAGCGCGACGCCCGAGCTGTGGCCATAGTTGGCACTAGGAGAGCCAGCGAAGACGGCATTAAAGCGGCCTATAGTCTCGCTAGTTCATTGTCGCGTGCCGGAGTCCCGGTAGTGAGCGGACTGGCGGCAGGGATAGATACCGGCGCGCTCAGCGGGGCGCTATCAGCCAACGGACGGGCCGTGGCAGTCATCGGCACAGGGCTTCACCGCAGTTACCCGAAAGAGAATGCTGATCTGCAGGTTCGAATCAGCAAGGTCGGGCTGGTCATCTCCCAGTTCCTCCCGGATACACCTCCTACTAAAGCCACCTTCCCCATGCGCAACGCGGTTATGAGCGGGTACAGCGCCGCTACGGTGGTTGTTGAAGCTCCATACCAAAGTGGTGCACGCATGCAAGCCCGCCTCGCACTTGAGCACGGGCGGCGGGTGTTCTTGCTTGAGTCTCTGCTCGTGAACGACTGGGCTCGGACATACGCTGAACGACCGAACACAACTGTAGTCCGGTCTGTGAAGGATGTGCTTGGCCACCTAGAGCCCGCCCTCGCCGCCGATCAGGACCTTGTCTGGGCGTGACACCGAGTGGCCACCGTCGCCGAAGTTACAGCCAGGTACGAGAACTTCCTTCTTCCTGTACTAACCCCCCGCGATGGCGTATGTGTGATCTGTAAGAGGTCTCTTCTGAGCGGGTGGCCCTGCTGCTATCAGTGCAACGGGCATCGCAGCACCCTCTCGCATAGGGCAGATGTCGTGGCGCCTATCGCGCTGGCGGTCAAGCACGACCAGTGGGCGCACGAGCTGTCAAGCTACAAGAATTCCTCCAACTCCACCGCTCGAAGTAGCCTCGCGATAGGGATAGGCGCGGTTCTCTGGCGGTGGCTAGAGAGCCACGAGATGTGCGTGGCAGATTACGCGGGAGTAGATGAGTTCCCGCTCGTGAGCGCAGTGCCCAGCACCCGTGGGCGGCAGCAGCACCCGCTCGGACGAATGCTGAGAGAGATCGTCAAGCCGACCTCTGATCGCTACGCGGACCTCCTCCGCCCAAATCCGGACTACCCGGCTAGATCCCGTGATGCGAGCGATAACCGCTTTCACGTAACCACGGAATTGAGCGGTGAGCCAGTCATGCTGATCGATGATCAGTGGACCTCTGGCAGTCGCGCCCAAAGCGCTGCGTCTGCGCTCAAGATGACAGGGGCTGGTGCTGTCGCCGTAGTAGTTCTAGGACGACATTTTGACCGCAGGCCTGACCGGGAGGACTACCGCGAAGCCGCCAGTGCGTACTACGGCGCCGCCAAAACACAGGGATGGAGATGGACGGCCTGCTGCATTTGCGGCAAGCAAGATACCTGACTGCGCGTGGACGCGTCCGGCGATCTGCTTCCGTTAGCTCGCAGCGCCCTCGTGGTCAGGCGATCTTGACGGCGCCGCCGTCGATGCGGTGGTCCGAGCCGGTGATGCTGCTGGCGAGGGGCGACAACAGGAAGGTAATGAGCGCGGCGACCTCGTCCGGTTCGGCCAGCCGCCCGGTGAGCATGCCGAGCATGGCCGGGACCTGAGCCAGGAACTGGTCATGCGGAACCCCCGCGGCCGCCGCGAACTTCGCACCCAGCCCGTCCGGGCCTTCCCACACATCGGTCCGGGTCGGGCCGGGCGTCACGGTGATCACCCGCACCCCCTGGGGGCCGAACTCCTCCGCCAGCCCTTTGCCGAACGCCTTCAGCGCCGCCTTGGCCACGTTGTACGCCAGCGGCGGCCCGGCCGGCTGCCACGCGCCTATGGACGACACGTTCACGATCACCCCGGCACGGGGCATCAGGCTCGGCAGGAGGGCCCGGCTCACCCGGACGGCGCTCATCAGGTTCACCTCGAGCATCTGCGCCCAGTGCCCGTCGTCCAGCTCGAGGAACCCAGAGGTCTCTCCCCCTCGGCCGCCGCCCACGTTGTTGACTAGCAGATCGACGCCATCGACCGAGTCTGCCAGCTGGGCCACGCCGTCCGCGGTGGACAGATCCGCCGGCAAAGAACTCGCGCCCGTGGCCTCGAGTTCTTTGGTGAGCGTCCTGGTGACGCCGATGACGCGGACTCCCTCCGACACCAGTGCCCGTACCGTCGCGAGGCCAATACCCCGGCCGGCTCCTGTCACCACTGCCGTTTTGCCATTGAGATTGAGATCCATCAGCCAACCTTTCTTGAACTGCAGGTCCAGAAGATGAGCGAGCACCAGTCAGGTGAGCATCCTGGCGCGTTGAGCTACAAGGAGCCGATCGCCGCGTCGACGACCTGCGTCAGGTCAAGCGGATTCCTGACCGTCTTGGCCAGCAACTGCAGACCGATGCCCGTCGTGAGCATGTGCGCGGCCAGCGCCGGGGCCGGGATGTCCGAGCGGATTTCCCCGGCTCGCTGGCCTTCGGTGATCACGGCCTCGATGGCATCTTGGTTCCGCTCGAACATCTGGCGCACGTCACGGGTCGCCTTGGGGTCGGCGCCGGCCAGTTCGGCGGCGGTGTTGACCGCGAGGCACCCGCGGCGATCGAGGTCGGCGGCGTTGGCTTCCACGATGAGCATCAGCGCCGCCCGCAGGCGCGACTTGACCGGGCCGGGCTGATCGATGATCCGCGTGAGCGTGTCTCCCTGCTGCTCCCGGTAGCGCTGCAAGGCACGGCCGAACAACGCTCGCTTGCTGCCGAACGTCGCATACAGGCTCCCCTTGCCGATGCCGAGTTCGTCGACCAGGTCCTGGGGCGTGGTACCGGCATACCCCTTGCGCCAGAAGACGTCCATCGCCTTGTCCACGGCGACGTCCGGATCAAACTGCTTGGGCCTGCCCACACGCGCAGCTTACCGGAATTCTGTACCTGTAGGTCAAGAAAGTTGAGGCGCTTCCTACCGGCCATCCGGAGACTTCGCTGATCAGGGTTGAGGTTCTGCGGTGGCCTGGGTGAGATGTGGGTATGGAAAGCCGTCAGCTCACTGCCGACGAACGTCCCAAGCTCAGCATGCCGATACAGGCGTATGCATTTCAGGCATCTCCACCGGATGACCGGCTCGATGAGAGGCTTCTCACGAATCAGAAGTACTACGCCGAGTCCCACGGACGCGCTTTCCCGCGCGCAGCGGCCGCGATGGGCTCCACGAGGCTGTCACGTTCGAGCTGGCGCGCGGCAGTAACGGTCTCCGCCCGCAGGCAGTGTCATTCTCGGCCGTACAGTGTGTCAGCGCTGACGAGCTGGATGTCGTCGCGCTCCGCGGCCATGGCCTGAAGCTCGCCGGTGAACCCGGCCCCGCTGAAGCACAGCAGCCGCGTAGCCGAGGCGTCGTAGCGACTGGAGGCACGGAGCAGATCCCTGATGCGGATGAGACGGTCAATATGGGCTCTGCCCATGACGACGCTCCACTTCGCCTCTCCGATCGCCATCAGGGGCGTTTTCCCGTCGGCAACACCGATCACTGCCACATCGACCTCATGACTCGTCTGGTTCGCCGGGTCATGTACGGTTCCGCTGCCGACCTTCGCCGGCAGTCCCCCGAGCGCAGCGTGGTCAGCGTAGTTGAGAGCCCATTCGCGGCACGTCTGCTCGAAATGCGGCCCGAGTATCCGGCTCGCGAATCGATGCTGACTGGCCTGCCAGACACGGTGCGCGGCACCGGGACGCTCGATCTGGTCCCAGACCGGTCGCATCATCGCATGGTAAAAGGTGACGAGTGGTTCGGCAATACGGTAAGTGGAACGATTGTCACGGAAAACGTCTGCATCGCGCACCAGCAATCCGGCGTCTTCGAGGACGTTGATCGGATGCGCGATATCGGTGGCCTTCCTGGCCAGGTAGGAAGAGATGCCACCGCGAGTGGTGTTCCCATCCGCAACGGCGGCGAGCACCGAATGATAAAGCGCACTGTCGCGCAGGTCAGGTTCTTCGGCGAGCAGGTAGCGGCCTTCGCGGAACAGGGGCGTCTCCGGATTAAGGACCGTCCGCTCGACCCAGGCATCGAAGTCGTCCGCGCCAGATGGGCTGTCGTTGCGCGCGAACTCGCGCCGGTAGGCCGGCGTCCCGCCCACGATCGAGTGGACGCAGATGGCGAGTCGCGGATCGCTGATGTTCCAGAAGTCTGCGGCGATCCGGTAATCCAGCGGGCGGATGATGAGTTCGAGGCCAGCGCGCCCGCGCAGCGGAGCGTTTCCGGAAAGCAGCCTGCCCATGAAGGTGAGGGCGGAGCCGCACAGCAGCAGGCGGGTCCGCGCCGACGTCCGCGCCGGACCGAAGGGCCGCAGTGCCTGCTGGATGATCGACGGCAGTTCCGGGTTGGCCTTCGCGAGATAGGGGAACTCATCGATGACTACCGGGACTGGCTGTGCGGCTCCCAGCGTAACCAGGACATCTACCGCCTCGACCCAGTCGGCGAAATGGAACGGGCTCGGCGGCGAAAGCCGGGCGGTCAGAGCACCAGCGATCCGCCGCAGCGACTCCGCGTCGGCTGCCTCGGTCGCGCCGAAGTAAAATCCGCCAGCGGCCTCACATGCGGCCTCAAGGAGGAAGGTCTTACCCTGGCGACGCCGGCCCGTGACAACGCCAAGCGTAGAACCTGGCTGGTCATCGGAGATGAAGCGGGATAGCGCCGACCACTCGACGTCGCGATCGAAGACTTCCCGGGGCTTCCGCATGATATCCACCTAATAGGATTACAGTTATAAGAACTATAGTCCTATAAGATTCCCGAGGGTTGGGGACCTCCGGTGCCGACACGGACAAGACGACACTCCCGGACCAGCTCTGGCAGGTCAAGGCTGCTTCTCCAGCTGCGGCAGGTATTGGATTCCCTCTCTGGCCAGCTCGGCGAACGTCTCGCCTTTGCGCAGGTACACCAGGACCAGGCCCGGCAGGTGTCGGCGGCGCTATGATCCCAGGCGTTGAGTCGGGGCAGTACGTCGCCGACACGCGATGCGTCTCCCGCGACCAGCGGCTCCGGCTCGTCGCGCCGAACAGCCATCAACCTCACCGACCCGTACTGCCTGGTCGAGCAGCCGCAGCAGACATCCTGACGCTCGGAGGCAGGTGCTCCGCCGCCTAGCGCCGACTGGAACCGGGGCCAACTAGGGTTGGTTCATGCGCTTCTTCCAGACTGGCGGCCCGTGCGTACCCGGACGGCACTACATGCTGCCCGCGGCCGACCGGCTGTCTGGCGCCAGGGAGATGATCGGGCGTGAGGAGTACTTCGTGGTGCACGCGCCGCGGCAGTCGGGAAAGACCACGTCGCTGGAGGCCCTGTCCAGGGAGCTGACCGTCGCTGGGACGCACGTGGCGCTGCGGGTGTCGTGCGCCTCTGCCAAGGGCGTGGGCGACGACGTCGGCGCGGTAGGTGCGGAAATCCTCGGCGCGATCCGGGGGGCAGCACGCGGACTGCGGCTGCCGACCGAGTTGCTCCCGCCCGATCCATGGCCGGAGGTGGCGGTGTCGTCGCGGATCCGGGAAGGACTGGCGGAGTGGGCAGCGGCGTGCCCGCTGCCGGTCGTGCTGTTCTTCGACGAGGTTGACGCGCTGCAGGGGCGAAGCCTGGTGAGCTTCCTGAACCAGCTCCGTGACGGATACCTGTCGCGGCCGGCCCCGTTCATCGCGTCGGCGGTGCTTTGCGGGCTGCGGGACGTACGAGACTACAAGACCGCCTACTGCGGTGACCCTGCCGGGCAGCACCGGGAGAGCCCGTGGAACATCTCGGTCGAGTCGCTGCGCCCCGCCGATTTCACCCTGGACCAGGTCGCCGCCCTTTACGGGCAGTACACCGCCGAGTCCGGGCAAGCGGTCACGTCTGACGCGGTGGAGCGGGTGTTCTTCTACACCCAGGGACAGCCGTGGCTGGTCAACGCTATCGCCCGTGAGATCACGCTCAAGATGGCAGTTCCCCGTGATCAGCCGATCACGGCTGAGCACGTGGAGCAAGCCAAGGAAGTCCTGGTCCGCAGCCGGGCCACCAACCTGGAATCGCTGGAGCATCGGCTGCACGAGGAACGGGTCGCCCGCGTGATGGCCCAGATCATTCAAGGAGAGATCCCGTCGTACCCTGGGTTCGACCGGGACAAACGTTACCTGCAAGATCTCGGACTGCTCGCGGACAGCGACGGCGTGAGGGTCGCCAACCCCATCTACGCCGAAGTCATCGCCCGCACGCTGACCGCCGGGATGCAAGACAGAGTCGACGCCACCTTGCGGCCCGAGGACTTCCTGGCAGCTGACGGGCGGATCGACATGGCCAAGGTGGTCAACGGGTTCGCGGCCTACTGGATGGAGCACGGGGAGACGGTCGAAGGCAAGGACTACCAGGAGGCCTGGCCGCATCTGTTGCTGTTCACTTACCTGCAGGCCGTCGTCAACAGCCACGGGTCACTGACCAGAGAGTACGCAGCAGGCCGCCAGCGCGCCGACATCGTCATCCGACGCCCCTACGCAGGCGACGACGGGCGGCCGCAGCGAGAGGTCATCGAGGTGAAGGTGTGGCATCCCCGCGACAAGACCGACCCGGCAGTCGAGGGCCTAGCCCAGCTGGACCGCTACCTGGACCGCCTCGGTCTGACCACTGGTGTGCTGGCCGTCTTCGACGCCCGCCCTGATGTCCCCCCGATCCCGCAACGTACTTCAGTCACCGCGACGACCAGCCCAGCTAACCGGATAATCACCCTGCTCCGCGGCTGAGCTGCTCTTCGGCTGTGCCTCGCGCCCTCGTGCCTGACGGGCACATCGGCGGCGCTGACCTGGTTCTTGACGTGCTTGGGGCGGCCTCGGCGAGCGGCCAGTCCAGCGTGCGCTCGCCGCGGCCGACGACGAACTCCCTCACTGTGCCGCACAGTTCGCAGCCGCAGCCGCCGGACCAGGGGACCGGACAGTCGTCATCGGCCCGGGCCGGGCGTTCGGTGATAGCGGTGAGTCGCAGTTCGCAGTGCTGTGCCAGCTCCTCGATGGGCGTGCTTGATCCTGGCCCTGCCGCCCGCGTCACCTGCAGCAGGCAGGCGAGCACATCGTCGCGCCGGGTTCAGCGCAGGACTGGTGGAGCGGGCGGCAGAGGACCCGTCGGTCCAGCTCATCGGACTCGACCGGCTGTACTACGGCGCTTTATCCTGACCCCTCTGACGGAGATCCGAGATCTTGAGGTGGGTCAGACGGCTCGCACTCTCGCGCTGGCCCGGGCCAGGTCGAAGCTTACGGGATCGAACTCGGCGCGGGCCTGCGAGTCCGCCCAGGTCCGCATCTCTTCGTACTCTTCGTCGGACGGGTCGGCGAGGATCTCCTTGAGCCGCTGGTAGCCGGGGTAGCCGCCGGCGTCCTCGGGCGGGCAGGCGCCTTCGCCTCCGGTGCAGTCGGGGTAGATCTGGCCGACCTCGGCCTCGGTGCATGCCTCGACCAGAAGTTCATGCTCCCAGCTGTCGCCGAAGTCATATTCATAGCCGATACGCGTGCCCACCTCGGCCACGTCGGCAAGACGGGCCTTCGCCTCCTCCAGGTGCCCGAGCATGCCTTCCGGGTCGGGACCATAGCTGAGTTCGCCGACCCGGAACACATGCATGTGATAGTTCTGCCAGCCCATGGCCGCCTGAATCACCCGGTGCACTCGGTCCAAGGAATACGCTGCCGGGACCAGCACACGCCGCCGCACCGGCGGATCCGCGACATCAAGGAGGGTGATCCGCACCTGCAGCACGGGATCTCCCGGCAACGGCATGCCCCGGCTGCGCCCGGTCGCGAAACGGCCGAGAGCGGTGAGTACCACCGTGTCCGCCGCCTCATCCACGGTGGCGACGCCGAGCGCTGCGAGCGCGGCCACCGCGATGCTGACGTCGGTTCTGATCGTGCCCCGCAGGAAGTCCAGTTGCTGGCCGGTCAGCGCGCCGAGCACGTACCGCTCAGCGATCATGTCACTGGCCACCGCGCGGAGCAGGTCGAGCGGGCAGGGACCCGGATGGGCGAACATGGTAGTGACGAGCGCCTCGCTGACGTCGCTGAACTCGTCCCCGACCAGCGACTGCCGGTAGGCACCCCTGGGGAACAGCGACTTGCCGAGCTTCGGATAGGCCTGAAGCATCGCCAGCACCAGGTCCAGCGGCCGACCGGGCAGGCTTGCGTTCTTCTTCACCGGCACCAGCCGGGTGCCGCTGACCCGGACCAGTCGCGCGGCCTTCGCCCACTCGACGATCCGGGTGAGGTAACCGAGTTCCTCGCTGGACTTGGTCTTGAAGACCCGGTCGCCGATCTTCGGGTCGATCTTGTCTCCGGTGCCGAGCAGCTCTACCAGGTAGCGGGCGTCAGCCAGCCCGATCTTGCCGGTCTGGGTGAGCTTGCGGCCCGCGCCCACCCAAGTTGTGAACGAGCGGATCTGTCCGGTGAGCGCCGCCTGCCCGGCGGCCACCTCAAGATCGTTCATGACGTCCCCCTCCTGCCCCGCAGTGGCCCGGCCCGGATAGCGTGCTCATGCGCCGGCCAACCAAGCAGTCTAGGGATGCGTCGGGGCGGCGCCTCACCGGCCGTCCTCGATCGGCGAGGCGCCTGGACATTTCGGGGAGCTAGCATACCGGCGCTCGCGACACGCCGAGCAGCCTACGTTGATAACCGACGCGGCCCGAGCTCGGCAAGGTCGGCACGAACAGCTAGCGTTTGGCTTTGGGCTTCTTGCCGCGCCGCTGGGCGCGGACGATCGTGATGACCGGCGGTCCGGGCGGGCCGGCAGTTTCTTCCGCTAGGGGGCGGGCAAGCCGCGCGTTCGCCGACTCCAGGGAGAACGCGGCCGCGTCGAAGTCTTCGGCGGAGTCCAGGCCCATCCAGTCGAGCCGTTCGTAGTGGCGTTCGTGGGCGGGGTCGGCCAGGGCTTCCTTCAGCCACGCATAGCTGTACGCACCGCCGGAGTCTTCGGGCGGGCATGCCCCGCTGCCGTCGAGGCAGGCTGGGAGGGTGACACCTTTGTCGTTCTGATAAAAGCCTTCTGATTTGATGGCGTGTGTCCAGTTATCGCCGAAGTCGTACACGTACTGGAAGTGCGAGCCGCTCCTCGGCAGCACGTCGCGCAGCGGCGTTGCCTTGTGGAGCTCGCGACCGTCGGCGTAGAAGGCGTACATGTGGTCGTTTTCCCAGCCCATCGCGTCCTGGATCATGTAGTGCAGGCTGTCGAGGGTGGTCGATCCGGGGACGGCGATCCGGCGCCAGACGGGCGGGTCGTCGACGCCTTGCAGCGTGATCAGGAGCTGGAGCGGCTTGGCGGTGTCCTGCTCCTGCGTTGAAGCGCGGCGGGGACTGCTTGCCGTGCGGACCAGGTCCATGAGCCGCGGCGCGTCTGGGTGGCCGGACCGCCCCAGCCACTCCAGCATGCCGGCGGCGGCGTGGGAGTGGTGGGCTTCTTGCAACTTCACCCTTATCCGCGCCACGGCGTCGTCCGGCGGGACATTCTCGTACACCGCGCTCAGTTCGTCGGCAGCTAGCCAGGCATCGTCGCGCGGGAAGTTCGGCACATCCTCACCCCACTGAGTCAGGCAGGCGCGGATGTGGGCGCCGTAGCCGGGGGCTTCGGCGCGCTCGTGCCACACGGGGGCCGCCTGCGGCCCGATCACCGCGGCCAAATCGACCGCAGACAGGCGCTGGCGGGGCGTTGCGGACTTCGCGGCGTCCAGGAGTTCCGTTACGGCCTCGGCCGGGGTGCGGGCGGCTAGCCAGGCCGCGGTATACCGTGCCGCGGTGGGGGCGGGCAGGTCGGCGATCCTCGTCGCCACAGCGATGGCGCTGTCCTCGGGAGCGGGAGCGAGCAGCGCGAAAACCGAGTCGGCGAGCATCTGGCCGAGCGGGGTGAGGGTGAGGATGCTGTTGCTGTCCCCGTTGCCTGCTACGGTCAGGGCGCCGAAGAACATCAGGTCTTCGATGGATCCCGCGGCGTGTTCCGCGGTTTCCATGGGGTCGTGGTGCTCGTGGAACTCGCCGCAATCGCGACATGGTACGGAAGCCGACGAGTCATGGAGGACTGCCTCAACGACATCGGCGAGCTTGAGCGCGGCCTCATCGGCCTGGACGATCGCGGCCAGCGCCGTCAGGCATTCGGCACACGGCTCGTCCGGCAGGCCGAAGACGGCGCCGGCCGCACGCAGCCAGGCGCTCAGCGTGGCGTCCGGGTCGTCTAGGGCTGCTGATGTTCCTTCCGCGCGCGTTTGATGCAGCGTGATCAGGCCGCTCAGCCGGGCTACGTTCCAGACGGTCATCAGCCCGGGCTCGTCCCGGGCGCTGCGCAATTTCTTGCCAGGATCCGCGCGTTCGAAGCCGATGTCTTTGCAGGCCTGTTCGGCGGCGGCGGGACGGAGGACACCGGACTCGGTGATCTCGCGGCCTTCGCCGACCCATTCGGCCAGCTTGACGGCGCCGGTCAGGGCGGGGCTGGCCAGGGCGGCGGACGCGAGTTCGGGGGTGACGGCGACGGGCTTGAGTTCCACGTCGGGTAACGCTACTCGCGGCGAAGGGTGATCTGCGAGCTAAACGACATCGGTGCTCCCCCCGGGGAACGCTCTTTCCCGTCCTGCGGAAAACGCCGACGATGATCCTTTCAGTTGTGTCATCGTGATCGTGTGGGCGATAGCGACGGCGGCCCGGAGATCGTCGAGCTGGGGTCGGTCCCGGGCGTTGTGGTGTTCGATCTGCCTGGCGCGCCGATGTCCGCCGGGGGCACGCGGCTGGTACCGGATGTCAGCGTGGCCGAGGTGGCGCTGCTGGCGCGAGCGATGACCTATAAGTTCGCCGTGCTGGGTGAGCGGATCGGCGGTGCCAAGGCGGGGGTGCGCGGGGACCCGGCCGATGCAGGCGGCAAGGCCGACCTGATGGCCAGGTACTGCGCGGAGATCGGGCCGATGGTCGAGACAGGCCGGTTCCTGACCGGGCCGGACATGGGCACGGCCGAAGAGGACTTCGCTCCGCTGCGCGCTGGCCGGGCCGCACCGGCAGCCATCACCGCCGCCGTGGGCGGCGTGCCGTTCGAGGATCTGCTGACCGGTTACGGTGTCGCGGTCGCCGCCGATGTGGCGCTGAGCGCTAAATGGGGGTGGGGCTGGGAAGGGCGTTCGGTCGCGATCGAGGGATTCGGCAAGGTGGGCGGCGGGGTGGCTCGCGAGGTAGTCCGCCGCGGCGGCCGGGTGGTCGCGGTCTCCACCCTGGCCGGGTACATTGCCGACCCCGCGGGACTGGACGTCGAGGTATTGCTCGCGCTGCGCCGCGCGCACGGCGATGCGTGCGTTGCTCGCTACGGCCGGCCGGTCGGTCCGCCGGCCGAGCTGTTCACGGAGGTGGCGGCCGACGTGCTCGTGCCCGGGACCCGGCCCGGGGTGATCGGCGGCGCCGTGGCGCGGCGGCTGCCGCCGGGTGTGCGTGTCGTCGCACCCGCCGCGAACGCGCCGTATACCGCGGACGGCGCCGCCGAGTTGCACCGGCGGGGCATCCTGGCGCTGCCCGACTTCGTGTGCAACGCAGGTGCGGTGATCGGTTACCGGTCGGCTGCCGGGGCGACGCCCAGCGAGGTCCTGGCCGCGGTCGAGGACAAGATCTCCCGGCTCATCCTGGAGGCGCTGCGTCATCCCGACGGCCCGTTCGCGGGAGCGAGCGAGGTAGCCGTGAAATTCCTGCGGGAATGGTGGGGCGAGCCGCCCAGCCCGCCGTTCGCCGCGTTATCTGGGGCCTATCGGATGGGCGCGCCGGATTGCGGGCGGAGCCGCGGTAATTCTCCACGTCATAACGCAGG
>Ga0207664_10000353_pt1 | contig 33577 bp, 31 predicted proteins | sample LARL83metaG_FD_184349 | JGI IMG/M metagenome (GOLD analysis project Ga0207664, IMG submission 184349) | Corn, switchgrass and miscanthus rhizosphere microbial communities from Kellogg Biological Station, Michigan, USA - LAR L8-3 metaG... | ecosystem: Host-associated > Plants > Roots >... | reverse complement strand
CGCACCGGGCATGTCACTGCTGCGCCTGCCGCTCTTCGTCTGGGCGCAGATCTCGACCTCGCTGCTGCTGCTGCTGGTCGGTGCGCCGCTGGTGGCGGCCATGATCCTGCTCGAGTTCGACCGCCAGTTCGGAACGCAGTTCTTCACGACCGGTGGCCGGCCGGTGCTCTATCAGCACCTGTTCTGGTTCTTCGGCCACCCCGAGGTCTACATCATGATTCTGCCCGGCTTCGGAATGATCTCCGAGATCATCCCGGTCTTCAGCCGCAAGCAGATCTTCGGCTACGGCTCGATGGTCGCGGCGCTGTTCGGCATCGCGTTCCTCTCTGTCAGCGTGTGGGCGCACCACATGTTCACAGTCGGCATGAACATCTGGGTCGAGACCTTCTTCATGGTCATGACGATGCTCATCGCGGTTCCGACCGGCGTGAAGTTCTTCAACTGGTTGGGCACCGTCTGGGGCGGCTCACTCGACTTCTCGCTGCCGATGAAGTTCGCCTACGGTTTCATGGCGACGTTCCTCATCGGCGGAATCACCGGTGTGTATCTCGCCTCGGTGCCGGTCGACCAGCAGTTGCACCAGAGCTACTACGTCGTCGCCCACCTGCATTACGTGCTCTTCGGCGGCAGCGTGTTCACGATCTTCGCCGGGGCCTATTACTGGTACCCGAAGATCACCGGACGCATGCTGAACAAGTTCATGGGCGAGCTCAACTTCTGGACCCTGTTCCTCGGTTTCAACGGCACCTTCCTGATCATGCACACGCTCGGTCTGGAAGGGATGCCGCGCCGCATCTACACCTACCTCGGCGGGTTCGGTGAAGAGGACTGGGGCTGGACCAACATGGTCATCACCATCAGCTCCTTCGTGCTCGCGTTCTCAGTGCTGGTCTTCGTCATCAACCTCATCCACAGCTATCGCAACGGCGACCTGGCGGGCGACGACCCCTGGGGCGGCAACACCCTCGAGTGGGCGACTCAATCGCCGCCGCCGCCCTACAACTTCGAGAAAGTTCCCTACGTGCGGAGCTTCATGCCGCTGCGCGACATGCGCGAGGAGGCGGGACTGCCGGCGGTCCCGCACGACTGATGTTGGCGACGGCGGTCCTGCTCGGCGAATGGGCGGAGTCGAACATTCTCTTCGGCGGCGTCTTCCTGGTTGTGGCCGCCGGGATCTACGGACTCGCCTGGTATGTCCTACGCGGCGACCGGCTGAACCGCTTGGGCATGGACGAGGAGCAGCTCGGCGTCGGCAAGGGACAGCCCGATGAACCGGACGACCTGACTCCCAAGCAGGCCTAGGAGCTAGGCATAGACCTCGTCGACCTGGCGATCCTCGCCGCCCTGCTCATCGGGCTGGCGAACGGATTCCAGCGCGGCTTCTGGCTCTCCCTGCTGCAGTACGTCGGGCTGATCGTCGGTGTTCTCATCGGAGCGGCGCTGGCATCTCCGGTGGCCGATGGGCTCGGCATCCACAGCCAGACGGGGCGCCCGATCGTCGGCGTGATCTGCCTGATCATCGGCGGCAGCCTCGGCTCCAGCCTCGGCTACTACGCCGGCCAGCAGGTGCACCGCGGATTGATCCGTTCCGCCGGGGCGTGGGAGGTCAACCGGGCACTCGGCTCGCTCATCTCAGGCGTCGCGGTTCTCTCGGTCGCCTGGTTCCTGGGCCTGAGCTTCGCGAACGGCCCGAGCGCCGCGATCGCCCAGCAGGTCCAGCGCTCGGCGGTCCTCCGGACCATCGACCACTACTTCCCCCAGCCGCCGGGCATCTTCGCCACGGTCGAGCAGGTGCTGTCCGGCCTGCCCTTCCCCCGCGTCTTCGCCGGCCTCGAGCCCACCACCTCGCCCCTTGCCCTCCCGCCAGACTGCGTCGCGAACTCGCAGAGCGCCTGCGTGGCGGCGGCCAGGGCGACGGTCAAGGTCCAGAGCCTCGGCTGCGGCGGTCTCGTCACCGGCAGCGGCTTCCCGGTCGGCACCGACTACCTGATCACCAACGCCCACGTGGTCTCCGGGACACGCGCGCACACCGTGATCACGACCGACGGGCGCAGCCTGCGCGCGGCCGTGGTGCTCTTCGATCCCAACCGCGACGTGGCGATCCTGCACGTCCCCGGGCTCAGCCTGAGCCCGCTGCGGATGGCCGCCGGCGCCCGCGGGACGCAGGGCGCTGTGATCGGCTATCCGGGCGGCGGCAACGAACGGTCAGGGCCGGCGGTGGTGGATGAGGTGAGCCTGGCCCAGGGCCGCGACATCTACAACCAGGGCATCGTCACCAGGCAGATCTTCATCCTCCAGGCCTCCGTCATCCCCGGCAACTCGGGCGGCCCCCTGATCGACCTGCGGGGCAACGTGCTCGGCGTCGTGTTCGCCGCCTCGAGCAGCGACCCGAACCAGGCCTACGCGCTCACCGACGCCGAGGTGAGCGGCGACATCCACTCCGGCGAGGGCCAGTCCAACCCGATCGACACCACGGCCTACAACTGCGCGGTGTAGACCAAATCCCCTCCCCTCCGGAGAGGGTTAGGGCGGGGCGGTGAGGCTCCTATTCAATGGCCGATCACGGCCCCCCCGGCCGGCTTCGCCGGCCGCCTCCCCGGAGGGGAGGCGAGTTATTTGATCTCCTCCGCCTCGTCGATCAGCATCACGGGGATGCCGTCGTCGATTCGGTAGCGCAGCTTGCAGTGCGGGCACTCCAGCGCGTCGTTCTTCAGCTCCACCGGGCCCTTGCACTTGGGGCAGGCCAGGACTTCCAACAGCTCCTTTGCGATCACGCCGACAATCGTAGAGGTGCGGCCGGAAGGAGCGTCGAGAGCTGCGGGCAGCCTGGTGCGCCAGATCGGGGCGCCCCGTCCGAGGAGCGCAGGGAGCGCGTCAAAATGCGCGACCGAGCACCGGAGGACCGCACCTCTGGGGTCCCCGCGCCAACTCGCGCGGGGGGGCCCCAGGGGCCCGCAGATCCGCCGCGCCTTTCGGCCGCACCTCTCAGCGTGAGCTCAGCCACCACCCTGTCGGCGCGCGCCCGGGAGCGAGCCAACTCGCACGGGGTGGTACCACACCTGGCGCTGCTCGCCTGCATCGTCGTCTGGAGCGCGAACGCGGTCGTCCTGAAGGTCGGGCTGGAGCACGTGCGGCCGATCCCTTTCACCGCCGCGCGGTTCCTGATCGCCGGGGTGGTGCTGCTGGCGCTCGGCACCGCCGGCGCCCGCAAGGTGCTGAAGCTGCCGCGGGCGAGCCTGCTGGTGCCGGCGGCGCTCCTCGGCATCGTGCTCAACCAGCTGGCCTTCACCGAAGGGCTCCACCTGACGACCGCCGTCGACGTCTCGCTGATCATGGGGCTCTCGCCGCTGCTGACAGCGCTCGTCCTAGTCATGTGGCAACGGACCGCCGTGCCCCGGCTGCAGTGGCTGGCGCTGGGCATCGGCCTCGCCGGCACGGTGGCCGTGGTCGCCGCCGGCGCCGGCCGCGGCAGCGGCGGCTCGCTCGCCGGCGACCTCATCGTGATGGGCGCGCCCGCGAGCTGGGCGATCTACCTGGTGATGATCAACCGCATCGGGGACCAGGCCCAGGTCCGCGCGCTCCCCCCCTGGTCGATGCTCCTGGGCGCGGCGATCCTGCTCCCGGCGGCGCTGCTCTTCGCCGGTCCTGGTCGCGACGACTGGCTCCCGGCCCTGCTGCCGCTCGCCTACTCCTCGCTGCTGGCCAGCGCGCTCACCTGGACCCTCTACTTCTGGGCGCTGCCGCGAGTCGGCGTCACCGGGACCGCGATCTACACCTATCTGCAGCCTCCGTTGGGGGCGTTCTTCGGCGCCGTGTTCCTGCACGAGCCGTTCGGGGCGGCCCAGCTCTTCGGTGCCGCGCTCATCCTCCTCGCGGCCTACCTCGGCACATGGCGCCTGGCCTTTCGGCGCGCTCCCGCGTCATAGAATTTCTCTATCCAACTCGCCCAGATCGAGAGCTTTCTTGAGGTAGCCCGCCGCGGCAGCGTCAGCCGGGCGGCGGACAGCCTCTACGTGACCCAGCCGAGCCTGACCGCGCGCCTGCTCGCCCTCGAGAAGGAACTGGGCGAGCCGCTGTTCGTCCGCTCCCGCCAGGGGATGCGGCTGACCGACGCCGGCCGAGGCTTCCTTCCCTACGCCGAGCGGGCGATGCGAGCGCTCCGCGACGGCCGCAAGGCGCTCGAGGAGGTGCGCAGCGGGGTCGCCGGGCACCTCCTGCTGGCGGCGGCGCCCGCCGTCAGCACCTACCTCCTGCCGTCGATCCTGGAGCGGTTCGCCGAAAAGCACCCGCGCGTGGAGGTGGCGGTGCGTACGGGGCACTCCGAGGACGTCCAGAAGATGGTGCTGCGCGACGAGGTGCAGCTCGGCCTGGGCCGCGCGCTTCTCCACCCCGACATCGAGCTCAAGCCCTTTTACGAAGACCACCTGGTGCTTGCCGTCCATCCCGGCCATCGGTTCACGCGGGCGCAGTCGGTGCGGATGGCGGACGTCGGCCGGGAGCGGCTGATCCTCTTCGACATCACGTCCAGCTACCGCGAGCTCACCGAGGCCGCGTTCCTGAGCGCCGGCGTCGTGCCCCGCTTCACGATGGAGCTCGACAACATCGAGTCCGCCAAGAAGATGGTCCAACGGAAGCTCGGGATCGCGCTGCTGCCAAGCTCCTCGGTGCGCCAGGAGCAGGAGGACGGCACCCTCGGCATCGTGCCGGTGCAGGACCTGCCGCAGGTGGCGACGCGCATCGTCTCGATGCGGCGGCGCGACGCCGGGCCGGCGAGCGGCGCCGTGGAGGCCTTCGTCGACCTCCTCAGTCAGAGGCCGGATTCATAGGAAGAATCGCCAGCCCGGCGATTCAGCGCCGCATTACATTGAAGGTGGCATGGCTGCCGTCGAGGCGACGGAGCCGGCGGCCGGCCCCGATCCCATCCGGCTGGCCGCCACGCTCCGGCGGGCTTTCCGCGAGTCACAACTGGCGATGACGCAGGCTCTGGCCCGCTGCGGGCTCTCGGAGCAGCGTTACCACCTGCTCCTGGAGCTGGCCGCGGCCGGGTCCGGCGGCCAGGTTCAGGGCGAGCTGGCCAACGACCTGCACTGCCCCGAGACCAGGATCTCGCTGCTGGTCCGGGAGCTGTCGGAGTCCGGCCTGGTCTCCACCTCGCGCCAGGCACCCGACCGCCGCCAGGTGAAGGTTCGCCTGACCGAGGAGGGCGCGAGCCAGCTGGACCGGGCCGTGCAGGCGCAGCGTCAAGCGCTGGCGCGGATGGCGGAGGGCATCCCGCCGGAGACGATCACCCAGATGCTCGAGGTGGGGCTGCGGACCTACCTCGGCGTCGAGTACGAGATCAAGCCGAAGGCGTAGACACCGATTCGCTGAGAGCACGGTCGAGCGCGGCGCCGCTGCGGTAGACGCGCTCCCCCTCCCCGCCGGCCGGGCGCAGCAGCGCAGCCTGGACGGCCGACCGCAGGTCGCGCGAGGCCACCGCCGGGGTCACGCCGGCCAGCCGCATGTACGTCGCCGGGCTGAGCTCCTCGCCCGACGCCACGAACGCGAGCGCCACGGCCAGCCGCGGCTCCAGCCCGGCGTCGCGCAGCAGCTGCGCCAGCAGGGCCCCGGGGTCGATCCCTTCGGGCAGCCGCGAGGCCGGGATCTGCACCGCGATGGCGGCGGGGCGCGGGCGCGGAGCCACCTCGGGTGCCGGAGTGGCGACCGGAGACGCTTCGGCGCCGGGCGGGATCGTCGCCCCGGAGTGGCCGTTGGCGTCGGGCAGCGGCGCGGGCGGCGGCGGCGGCGGAGCGGACGCCGCGGAGATCGGCGGGATGGTGGAGCTCGGCGAGGCGTTCATCTGCACGACCACCGGCACGTAGCGCACGTCCGGCGTCCGCTGGACGGGAGCCTTCGGCGCCTGGGGCAGCGGCGCGCCGGAGCCGGCCGGGTTGTAGCGCGAGGCCAGCGGGTCGAAGATCTCGTCCGGCACGGTCAGGCCGTAGAAGGTCATCTTGTCCAGCGAGCGCGGCAGCTCGCCGGTCGGAGTGAACTCGAGCCGGCGGTCGGCGCCGGTCTTCAGCACATAGAGGTTGTTGAGCACCGGCTCGGCGCCCTCGTAGCCGCGGACCTCGGAGATCTGGAGGATCTTGCGGCGGCCGTCCGGCATGCGCGCCTGGTGGACGATGAGGTCGATGCCGCGCACGATCTGCGTGCGCACCGCCTCGATCGGCAGGTCGACCGACCCGGAGAGAACCATCGTCTCCAGGCGGGAGCAGGCGTCGCCGGCGGAGTTCGAGTGGATCGTGGACATGGTGCCGTCGTGGCCGGTGTTCATGGCCTGCAGCATGTCCAGGGCCTCGGCGCTGCGGACCTCCCCGATGATGATCCGGTCGGGCCGCATCCGGAGGCTGTTCTTGAGCAGCATGCGGATCGTCAGCTCGCCCTTCCCCTCGACGTTGGGCGGCCGGTATTCGAGCGGAATGATGTGCGGGTGCTCGATTGCCAGCTCGGCCGAGTCCTCGATGGTGACGACCCGCTGGTCGTGCGGGATCAGGCCGGCAAGCACATTCAGCGTGGTGGTCTTGCCGGAGCCGGTGCCGCCGGTGACCAGCACGTTGAGGCGGCCCGCCACCGCCACCTCCAGGAACCGCGCCATCGCCGGGCTCAGCGTGCCGAGCTCGACCAGCTGCTCCAGGCCCATGGCGCGGTCGCCGAACTTGCGGATCGTCAGCGTCGGCCCCTTGAGGGCGGCCGGCGGGATGATCGCGTTCACCCGGCTGCCGTTGGGCAGGCGGGCGTCCACCATCGGGCTTGACTCGTCGATCGTCCGCCCGGTCTGCTGCACGATCCGGCGGATGACGTTCAGCAGGTGGTTCGAATCCTCGAACGCGCCCGGGACCGGGTGGATCTTGCCCTCGCGCTCGATGTAGATCTGCGACGGCCCGTTGACCATGATCTCGCTGATCCCGTCGTCCGCCAGCAGCTGGTCGAGGGGCCCGTAGCCCAGGGCCGTCCGCAGCATCACGTCCACCAATCGGTCGCGGCGCGCGACCTCGAGCGGCAGCGCGTCCTCCTCCAGGAGCCGGTCGACATGGGTGCGCATCGCCTTGCGCAGCACGTCGGGATCGCGGCTGGTGAGCCGGGTGTCGCGCGCCTGGGCGAGTCGCTGCCGGAAGCTCTCGGCCAGCTGCCGGATCTCCGGGTCCTCGCCGCCCTCGGCGTCCACGAGCGGCACCGATTTCGCCGCCCCCTCCTTCTTCTTCTGGGCCGGGAGCCAGCGCAGCTTCTCCTCCTCGGTGCGGGAGTCCCACTCCTTGACGAAGAAGATGCCCTTGAGCGCGTGGAGGGAGACGAGCACGCGGTCCAGGCGCTTCGCCTTCTCGTCCCAGATCAGGCACGAGAAGCCCTCATCGGTCTGGCCGCTGGCCTCGTCGGCGTAGGTGCGCAGCGTCTCTCCGTCCTGGAAGCGGAGCACCACACGCTTGTACTTGGAGCCCTTCTCGCGCGGGTCCTGCCGGTGCTTGCCCGTGCCCTCCTCGACGAGGACGACGTACTTCAACGCCGCGATCGAGACCCAGATCTGCTGGTTGTTGCCAGCGCCGTCGGGCACGATCGGGAAGCCCATGCGACTGAACTCGACGGCGTCCGAGGCCGCGTTCATGACCTCGCCGTCGACGAAGTGGACAGTGACCTTCAAAGAGCCCTCCCGGCGGCGATCGAGTATAGGGCGGAGATCTGACCATTGCCGGCAATCGGGCCAAATTGGTGCCTCACTGGCTGCTCAATGCCGGCAATGGTCGGATTGGGCTAGAAGCGGCGGCCGCGGACCTTGTCGATGTCGAACTGGGCCGTGTCCGCGACCAGCATCACCGCCATCACGCCCGCCTCGAGGGGGTCGGTGACCACGAGGTCGGCGGCGTCGGGCACCGAGCCGGCCATCGAGGTGCTGATCACGATGATGCCCGCCTTGCGGATCTCCTTCACCGCTTTGCTGACATCGCCGCCCATCAGCGCGCCCGCCAACACGAGGATGCGCGCGCGGTGCAGCCGGGCGACAGCTCGCACGGCCGCCGCCAGTCGATCCTCGCCGACCAGCGGGATGGTGTCGACGGAGATCCGCTCGCCGCGGATGTTGTGCCGGTCGGCCTCCGCGACCGCACCCTGGGCCACCATGGCGACCTGGGCGCCGCCGCCGACGACGATCACGCGTTTGCCGAAGACGTTCTGGAACGAGGGCACCGGCGCCACGCGGAGCACCGCCTCCAGGCCCCGCAGCTCGGAGGCCAGGACCTCGAGGTCCGCCGTGCCCGTGACCTCGATCTGGAACTCGACCTGGCCCTGCCCGCCGCCCGTGGTGGCGATGTAGCCGATGTTGGCGCCACGCCGGAAGATCACCTCGGAGACGCGGTAGAGGACGCCCGGGCGGTCCTCGGCCGTGATCAGGTAAGCGCCGTCCATCTCTGGCAATTCTCCGTGACATGGCTCGTAGGCTGGGCCGCATGCCAGGTAAGAAGAGCCGCTCGCTGAAGAAGCCGGAGACCTACGAGGCTCTGCGTGACAAGGGCATGAGCAAGGAACGCGCGGCGAAGATAAGCAACGCCCAGGCGAACAAGGAGAAGAAGAAGAGCTAGCGTTCCACCTCGATGAGGGTCTTTCTCGCCGGCGGCAGCGGCGTCATCGGGCGGCCGCTGGTCGCCCAGCTCGTCGCGGCCGGGCACGAGGTCGTCGCGACGACGCGGTCGGCGGCAAAGGCAGCCGCCATCAGCGCCGCGGGCGCCACTCCGGTCGTTCTGGACGCGCTGGATGCCGAGGCCGTCAAGAACGCGGTTCGCGAGGCGCGGCCGGAGGCGATCGTGCACCAGCTGACGGCTCTCCCGCCGAAGTTCGAACCGGCTCGGGCCGACTTCTACACGGACACGAGCCGGCTGCGCACCGAGACGACCGCCGCGCTGCTCGAGGCCGGCGGTGAGGCCGGCGCCCGGCGCTACGTCTTTCAGTCGATCTGCTTCCTCTACCAGCTGCGCGGGCCGCTGGTGCTGGACGAGTCGGCGCCGGTCGCCACCGACGCGCCCGAGCCGCTGGGCTCCGCGACGCGCGCGACGGTGGCAGGAGAGCGACTCATCGTCGAGGCGGGCGGCGTGGTGCTGCGCTACGGCCAGCTGTACGGGCCCGGCACCTACTACTCGCGGGAGGGTGACTTCGGCCGCCGGGCCCGGCGGCGGATGCTCCCGATCGTGGGCGACGGCGGCGGCACCTTCTCCTTCCTCCATGTGGATGACGCGGCCTCGGCGGCGGTCGCCGCGCTCACGACGGGCGCCGGCATCTACAACGTCGCCGACGACGAGCCCGCGCCGGCCCGCGACTGGATGCCCGTGTTCTGCGACGCGGTCGGCGCGGCCAGGCCGATGCGCGTGCCGGTGTGGCTGGCGCGGCTGATTGCCGGCGAGCTCGTCGTCGGCAACCTCGTGCACGGCCGCGGAGCCGCCAACGCCAGGGCCAAGGCGGAGCTGGGCTGGGCCCCGGCGAAGCCCAGCTGGCGGACCGGCTTCTACGAGATGGATGGCTCCGGGGCGGGCTCCGCGTCGGAGCGGTAGTTCCAGAGCGCCGGCACCGCCAGCGCCAACGCCGCCACCCCGACCAGGCAGGCGATGCCGCCCGAGATCACGGCGATCGGCGCGCGGGTGAGCTCCGCGACCGACCCGGTCTCCGCGTCGCCGAGGCGGGGGCCGCCGGTCACCACCATGATGTTCAGTGCGCTCATCCGGCCCCGCCAGCTGTCCGGCACCGCGAGCTGCAGGATGGTGCCGCGGAAGACGGCACTGAACACGTCCGCGGCGGAGGCGAGCGCGAGCATCAGCAGCCCGAGAGCGAAGAGGCGCGGGTAGAGCGTGGTCAGGCCGAAGCCGGTGATGCCGACACCCCAGGCGAGGACTGACCAGATCACCACCCGGCCTCGATGCACGACGCGCGAGACCCACCCGGTGAACAGCGCCCCGGCCAGGCCGCCGACGCCCAACGACGAGTAGAGCAGGCCGAGGCCGGTCGGCCCCGTGCGGTAGATCGCCGTGGCCAGTGCCGGGAACACCGCGCGCGGCATCCCGAAGATCATCGCGTCGAGGTCGATCAGGAAGATCGAGAGCAGGACCGGCTTGGCGCGGATGAAGGAGATGGCCTCGAGCGGCGCGCGAATCCCGCCGGGCCGGCTGTCGGCGGCCGGCGGCTGCGGCGCGATGAGGAAGACGGAAGCTGCCGCCACGAGGTAGCTGAAGGCGTCGCCGGCGTAGGTCCAGTAGAGACCGGCCCGCGCGATGATGAGCCCCGCGATCGCCGGCCCCACGATCAGCCCGGTCTGGAACATCACCTGGTTGAGCGCCATCGCGGCGGGCACGCGGCGGGCGGTCACAAGCCGCGGCACCATCGCCGAGCGCGTCGGCTGCTCGAACATCTGGATGGCGGCGGCGACGGCCGTGATCGAGTAGATGAAGGCCAGCGAGGGAGCCCCGCGCACCGTGGCGGCCATCAGCAGGAAAGAGGTCACGCCCTGCAGCAGCAGGGACACGAGCAGCAGCCGGCGGCGGTCGACGCGGTCCGCCAGCGCGCCGGCGTAGAGCCCCACAACCAGCACCGGCACGACCTGGACCAGGCCGATCATGCCGACCGCGAAGGACGAGCGCGTCAGCAGGTAGACCTGGTAGGGCACGGCGACGATCGTCAGCTGCCGGCCGATCATCGAGACCAGCTGGCCGGAGAGCAGCCGGCGGTAGTCCCGCGACTCGCGCAGGGGCGACCAGTCGACCGCCATCCCGCGGGCGGCGCGGATGAGCCGTGAGCTCAACGGGCGCCGGGTATCAGCTCGTCCTGCCCCCAGGCGCGCCAGCGGGCTTCGCCGATCGTCCCGGCGCCCACCCTGTTCAGGCCGCGCACGATGCTCTGCGCCTCCTCGCTGCTGAGGTGGGCGCCGAAATGCTCCTGCAGCCCGCGCAGGTGGACCGGAGCCGCGCGCCGGAAGACGCGCCTGCCGCTCGCGGTGATCGTCGCGTAGGCGCCGCGCCGGTCGCCCGGCACCGGCTCGCGGGTGACCAGGCCCGCCGCCTCCATCGCCGTGATCGCCTGCGTGAGCCCGCTCTTGCTGAGGAAGGCCCCGCTGGCGAGGTCCTGCATGCGGATGCGCTGGTCGGGCGCGTGGTAGAGGCGGAGCAGCAGCTCATACCAGGTGAGCGGCAGGCCGCGCTCGCTCTCCAGCTCTTCGGAGAGGCGCTCCCGGACCGAGATGTAAGTGCCCAGCAGAGCGCGCCAGGCCATCATCGCCTCAGCGCTGGGCCTGGGAGCCACTGCAGGAATCTAACTGATCGTTCTGCGACGAATTAGCAAAGCAGGAACGTCGAGCGTAGGGGCGGCTTTGCCGCCACGTTTGAGTCCCGCCTATCGACACCCAACGTTGCGCACGGTGGGAAGAGGGCCCGCGGGAGGAACCTGGGTTCCTTCCGCGCCTTTAGAAAAGAAGCCTGCGGCCTTTTGACGGGCCGCAGGCCTCGGTAACGGGAGGGAGCTAGTTCAGGCGCTTCCCACGGCAGGGCCGGGATCGCGCGTCCACATGTCCACGGGGCGGACGCAAGATTCGGGGACCAGCCGGATCCGTCGCATACAACTCCCTCGCTCAGTCGCCACCCCATCCGAAGCGCGGTGTGGCGTCCCGGCGAGCATAGGTAGGCCATTCGGCGACGGTCAAGCGTTGAACTCGGCCGGCGTCTCCGTGATCCCTGCGTTGGGTACATTTCAGCCCAATGTGCCGCAGCATCCACCGACTGCGAGAGGGATCCAGCGCCGCTGACGACGACGCCGTGCGGGAGGCCGCGCGGCAGTACATCCGGAAGGTGAGCGGCTTCGGGAAACCGACAGATCGGCACCGCGAGGCGTTCGATCAGGCCGTCGACGAAGTCGCCTCGGCCACCCGCCGGCTGCTCGACCAGGTCACGCTGACGCTCGCCTCTTGACCGAGCCCTTCGCCAACTTCCAGAACTCGATCTACCTGGCCGGGCTCGGCGGGACCCTGCCCGAGCTGCCGCTGACGTACGCCGAGCTCGAGCGCGCCGCGCGCGAGAAGCTCCGGCCCGAGGCGTACGGCTACATCGCCGGCGCGGCCGGCTCGGAGGACACGCTCCGAGCGAACGTCGACGCCTTTCGCGGGCATCGCCTGCTGCCGCGGATGCTGCGCGGCGCCGCCGAGCGCGACCACGCCGTCGAGCTCTTCGGCCGCCGGCACCCGGCGCCGGTGCTGCTGGCCCCGATCGGCGTCCAGACCCTCGCGCATCCGGAGGGCGAGCTCGCTTCAGCGCGAGCGGCGTCGGCCCTCGGACTGACCTACGTGCTGAGCACGGCCTCGTCGCATTCGATCGAGCAGGTCGCCGAGGCCTCGGGCGCCGGTCCCCGCTGGTACCAGCTCTACTGGCCGCGCGAGTTCGACCTGGCGGCGAGCTTTGTCGAGCGGGCGGAGCGCGCCGGCTACGAAGCCGTGGTCATCACTCTCGACACGTTCTACCTCGCCTGGCGACCACGGGATCTCACCGCGGCCTTCCTGCCCTTCCTGCGCGGCGAAGGGGTCGGCATCTACTGGTCGGACCCGGTGTTCCGGGCAGGTCTCGAGAAGGCGCCGGAGGAGGACCTCGGCGCCGCGGCGCTGCACTGGGTCTCGCTCTACTCCGACCCGACGCTCCGCTGGGAAGGACTCGCGCGCCTGCGCGAGCGGACCAGGCTGCCGATCCTGCTGAAGGGCATCCTGCACCCGGACGACGCCCGCCAGGCCGCCGAGCTCGGGCTGGACGGCGTGATCGTCTCCAACCACGGCGGCCGCCAGGTGGACGGCGCCATCGCGGCGCTGGACGCGCTGCCGGGGGTCGTCGCCGCGGTGCCTGCCGGCTTCCCGGTTCTGTTCGACAGCGGCATTCGCACCGGGGCCGACATCGTGAAAGCCCTGGCCCTCGGCGCGCGCGCCGTGCTGCTCGGACGCCCGTGGCTCTGGGGCCTGGCGCTGGCCGGCTCCCCCGGCGTTGAGCACGTCCTGCGCTGCCTGCTGGCGGAGTACGACCTGACGATGGCCCTGATCGGCACCCGCGCCCCCGCGGAGCTGAGCCCGGAGGTGTTCGCCTAGCCGCCTCCCTGTCGCTCAGGGGGGCGGGTTGGGCAGGTCCGCCCGGACCCACACCGTGTCCTCGCCGGAGGCGAAGACCGGCCGGTAGGAGTCCTGCAGCACGCCGCGGATCTCCGGGAACTCGTCGGAGTCCTGGGTGGCCACGATGATCAGGTCGGGCGCCAGCTGGCGAACCCGGCCGCCGACCTGTCCATCTGAGCCGAGCAGCACGAAGTCGTTGTAGATCGGCGCCGTCGGCATCACCTGCTCCAGGCCTGCCGTCGAGTAGAGCCAGGCGTCGCCGGACCAGATCACGGCGGTCGAGCCGGCCAGCCCGTCCCGCTTCACCCAGGCCGCCACGTCCCGGTCTCCGGAGACGCGGCCGTCGAACTTGTTCTGCCACCCGTCCAGGGAACCGGTCTGGACGAGGAACGGCACCGGGTCCGCGTAGTACGTGGTCAGGGTGCGGAAGCCGTTGTAGCCGTGGCCGCTCAACGGTGGGATCCAGTCCACCCCGGCACTGCGTGCCATGACGCCGGCGATGAGCAGGGCCGCCGCCATAGCACCGGCACTCAGCTGTGCCGCGCGCGCGCCGGTGAACCATTCGCGGCGCACGAGGAGCGGGACCGCGAGCGCCACGGGCACCAGCGAGGGCAGCAGGAAGTGCGGATAGGGCTTCTGAGCAACGGCGGGGACCAGCAGCGCGAACACCGCCCAGATCGCGGCGGCCCAGGCGACGCCCTGCCGCCGCTTCGCGTAAGCCCCCACCAGCACCAGGCCGGCCGCCGCGACCAAGCCGAGCCCGTACAGCACGCGGCCGGCTCCGAGGGCGGGGATGGAGCCGTGCTCGTAGGGGATGTAAAACCCCGCCAGGGCGAAGGCAACGTTGCTGCCCCCGGCCAGGGCGACGACGGTCAGCAGCCAGGCGGCGGTGGGCACGATGACGGCGGCCGCATACAGCAGGACGTCGCGGCGGCCCGTCAGCGGGCTCAGCAGCAGCACCACCCCGAACGCCGCGGCGTCGGCCAGCGCCGTCTGCTGGTAGGCGATCGCCACCGCCGCCAGCGCGCCGACCGCCAGCGGCCACCAACCCGCGTCGCTTCGCCCGGCGCCGCGGTCGCTGAGGCGGGCGAGCAGCAGCGCACCCGCCCAGGCCGCCGGCACGGCGAGCAGCGTCTCCGGCAGTGCCAGCTCTCCGTCCAGCAGCGGCGTGCCGAGCAGCACCGCGCACGACAGCACCACGACCGCTACGGCGCGCGGACCTAGCAGCCGCGGCGCGACCCAGACCACGGCCGCGAGCGTGGCCAGGCCCGCGATGAAGGTCAGCAGGTGCAGCCAGGCTTCCGAGGGGCCGAACAGCCGCAGGACGAGCGCCACCGTCCACAGGTGCAGTGGCGGCTTGTTGTTCCAGATGCCCGCGTAGAGCAGCTTGCCGTTGAGCAGGCCCTTGGCGGTGGCCGTGTAGCCGCCCTCGTCCGTGTACCAGTGGGGCTCGAAGAACGACGGCAGCCGCCCGAGACAGAAGAGCGCCAGGGCGGCCGCGAGAGTGCGTCGACTCACGAACCCGGTCAGCTTGGCAGAGGTCAGCCGAGCGCGGGGGCGGCGTCAAACCGCGCCGAACGCTCCACCGTCGCCAGCGCCGCGAGCCCCGCGATGATGGCCGCCACGCCGCCGAGGGCAAGCCCGGCGCGCGGGCCGAAGCCCTGCGCGACCCATCCGACGATCGGCGCGCCGATCGGCGTCGTGCCCAGGAAGACCATCACGTAGAGGGCCATCACGCGGCCCCGGTAGGCGGCGCTCGAGTGCAGCTGCAGCAGCGAGTTGGAGGTGGCCTGGAACGCCACCATGGCGACACCGAGCGGCACCACCGCGACCAGCTCCAACGGGAGGGTTGGCATGACCGCGGCGACCAGCAGGAGCGCGCCGAACGCGATGGCCGCGACCGTCACCAACCGGTAGGTCGGGTTCGCGCGGCTCGCCACCAGCAGCGCGCCGGCCAGCGAGCCCACCCCCATCAGCGACAGGATCAGCCCGTAGGTGCCGGCGCCGGAGTCGAACGCGAAGCGGACCATCAGCGGCATCAGGACCGAGAAGTTGAAGGCGAGAGTGCCGACCACCAGCATCAGCAGGAGCGGCAGCCTCAGTTCGACGCGCTGCCAGGCGTAGACCAGCCCCGCCTTGATCTGGCCCGGCTCGCGGCCTACCGGCAGGCCGCGGCGCAGCTCCTCGGGGCGCATCAGCAGCAGCGCCGCGACCACCGGGAAGTAGGACAGCCCGTTGGCGAGGAAGCACCAGCCGGTGCCCACGAAGCTGATGAGCAGGCCGGCGATCGCCGGGCCGACCACGCGCGCGGCCGTGAACGTGGCGCTGTTCAGGCTCACGGCGTTGCCCACCTGCTCCGGGCCGACCATCTCGCTGACGAAGCTCTGCCTCGTCGGGTTGTCGATGGCGTTGACACAGCCGATGGAGAAGGCGAGGACGTAGACGATCCAGAGCTGAACGTGGCCGGTCAGCGTGATTGGAGCGAGGATCAGCGCGGGGACGGCCGCGGCCGCCTGTGTCGCCATCAGGAGCTTGCGCTTGTCGACCCGGTCGGCGATGAGGCCGCCGAAGGTGCCGAAGAGCAGCACCGGCAGGAACTGCAGTGCGGCGGTGATGCCGAGGGCGACTCCGCTGCCGGTCAGGTGCAGGACCAGCCACATCTGCGCCACGGACTGCATCCAGGTGCCGGTCACCGACACGAGCTGTGCGATGAAGAAGAGGCGGTAGTTCCGGATCCCGAGAGAGGAGAAGGTGCGGTGCAACGCTAAGGTCAGGTTATGCCGCGCTGGATTGCGGTCGCCCTGGTGGCGATGGTCGCCGGCTGCTCTTCCAGCCCGCCGGCCGCCGGCCGGAGCCCCGCGCGATCCCCGTCAGCGGCCGCCGCCAGCTCGAGCGCGTCGCCCAGCCTCGCGGGGCTTGCGGCTCCCGGCCCACTGTCCTTCAACGTCCAATCCCTGGCGACGGGTCTGACGGCGCCGTGGGCGCTGGCCTTCGGCGCCGGCGGGACGATCTGGTTCACGGAGCGGCCGGGCCGGGTGCGCATCATCCGCGGGGGCCGGCTCCTGAGCTCCCCGGCGCTGACCCTGAGCGTCGCGCAGCAGCCCGGCTGCGAGGGCGGGCTGCTCGGGATCGCGGTCAAGGAGCCCTACGTCTACCTGATGTACACCTACGCCGGGGCATCCCGAAACCTGAACCGGGTCGCCCGCTTCACCATCCAGGGCGACCAGCTGGTGAGCGAGAAGGTCCTGCTGGACGGCATCCCGGCCGGCGCCTGCTACCACGACGGCGGCCGGCTCAAGATCGGCCCCGACGGGCTGCTCTACCTGAGCACCGGCGAGACGTTCAACCCCTCGCTGGCGGCCTCACCCTCGGGGTTGAACGGCAAGGTGCTCGCCCTCGGTCTCGACGGCTCCGGCGAGCACGTGGTCGGCTGGGGCTTCCGCAACCCGCAGGGCATCACCTGGGACGCCGCGGGGCATCTGTACGCCAGCAACAACGGGCCCACCGGCGACCTCGGCCTCTGCTGCCACGACTCGATCTTCTACGTCCAACGTGGCGGCTTCTACGGCTGGCCCTGGTTCGCGGCAAACGTACGAACGAGCTACGGCGGCTCCCCTCCGCAGGCCCGTACGCCGCCCATCCTCAACAGTGGCGACACCGTCTGGGCGCCGAGCGGCATCGCCTTCTTCGCGCTGCCGGGCCAGCGGGCCTCACTGCTCGTCGCCGAGCTCTCCGGCCAGGCGCTGCGCCGGCTGGTCATCGACGCCGCCGATCCGGGCCACGTGCTGTCCACCTCGATCGTGTTCTCCGGCCACGGGCGGCTTCGGGACGTGGTGGCGGGGCCCGACGGCTGCGCCTACGTGCTCACCTCCAACCGCGATGGCCGCGGCACGCCGAGTGCCGAGGATGACCAGGTCCTGAAGCTCTGCCCCAGATAGCTTCTTCGTTACTCGACGATGCCCCTCCGCCGGCTATCGCCGGCACCTCCCCACCCAGTGGGGAGGAGTCTTGAGGTTGTCTCTCGAGCTCTGTTCGCCTCAGTACGGGAATTGATGGCCTGGGCAGGCTGTTGATACGCTCTATGGACATGCGCGCGACCGTACGTCCGCTCACGCCGGTGCATCTCACCCGCAACCGGGCGGTCGACTACGCGCGTCACGCGACCTGCCTCTGTCGCTAACGCCTAGCTAGGCGTTCTCGAGTCCGCGCGGTCACTCCAGTCCAGGCCGCCGGCGCGGACCCGTTCCCGGCCCGGACGGCACAAAGGTGACTCCCAAAAGTGGATCTCCAGTTCCCTTCCTTCGATCCGACCATTCCTCTTTTCGGCCTGCTCGTGGGCAGCTCGGTCTAGCGCGATGTGCAACACCTGCGGCTGCACAGCCGATCTCGAGGGGATGTCCAAGAACGAGGGCATCAAGGCGCGCAGCAACCAGCTGCGGGGCCCGATCGCGGCCGAGCTGGCGGAGGACACGCAACTCTTCACGGAGGAGGCGCACCAGGTCCTCAAGTTCCACGGCGTCTATCAGCAGGACGACCGCGACCTGCGCAAGGAGGCCCGCAAGCTGGGCCTCGACAAGCACTACATGATGATGATCCGCACCCGGATCCCCGGCGGCATCGTCTCGGCCGACGGCTACCTCGCCCACGACCGGATCGCCGGCGAGTGGGGCAACGGCACGATGCGGGTCACGACCCGCCAGGACTTCCAGCTCCACGGCGTGCTGAAGGGCGACCTCAAGGCGTCGATCCGCGCCATCAACGACGCCCTGCTGACGACGCTGGGCGGCTGCGGCGACCAGGAGCGAAACATCATGTGCTGCCCGGCCCCGGTCAGCGACCGCTTCCGCGGCGAGGTGCTCCGCGCTCTTCGCGACCTCGTCCATGGCCTGACACCGACCACGGGCGCCTACAGCGAGATCTGGCTCGACGGCGAGCTGGCCGCGGACAACAAGCCGGACGCCCCCGACGAGCTCTACGGCGAGCGCTACCTGCCCCGAAAGTTCAAGACCGCCCTCGCGCTCGAGGGCGACAACTGCGTGGACATCTACGCCAACGACCTCGGCCTGATCGCCCGGCGCGACGACGACGGCGGTCTGGCCGGCTTCGACGTCCTCGTCGGCGGCGGGCTCGGCCGGACCGCGAACAAGCCCGACACCTGGCCGGCCGTCGCCCGGCCGCTCGGCTTCGTGGGCGCGGACCAGGTGGTCGAGGTCGCCCGCGCGGTCGTCATGGTCCAGCGGGACTACGGCAACCGCACGGATCGGCGCCACGCGCGCCTCAAGTACCTGCTGCACGACCGGGGCGTCGACTGGTTCCGCGAGCAGGTCGAGGAGCGCACAGGGTTCAAGCTGGAGCCGGTTCGCCCGCTGCGCCGCGACCCCGTCCACGACCACCTCGGCTGGCATGAGCAGGGCGACGGCCGCTTCTACTACGGGCTCTACGTCGAGAATGGCCGCATCCACGACGTCGACGGCATGGGTCTGCGGACCGCGCTGCGCGAGGTGGTCCAGGAGCTGCGGCCGCAGGTGCGCCTCACAGCGCAGCAGAACGTCATCCTCGCCGACCTCCAGGAGTCGGATCAGCCGCGCCTGCTGGAGATCCTTGGGCGGCACGGGGTGACCCCTTCGGAGCAGGTCCACGCGGTCATCCGCAACTCCATGGCGTGCCCGGCGTGGCCGACCTGCGGCCTTGCCGTGGCGGAGTCGGAGCGGGCGATGCCAACCCTGATCCGGCAGCTGGCGGACCTCGTCGACGATCTCGGGCTGACCGATCAGCCGATCAGCTGGCGCATGACCGGCTGTCCAAACGGCTGCGCCCGGCCCTACCTCGGTGACGTCGGTTTTGTCGGCACGACACTCGGCAAGTACGACGTCTATCTCGGTGGAGATATCGAAGGCACCCGGCTCAACAGCCTGTACGCTCGCAACGTGCTGATCGAGGAGATCCCCGAGCTGCTGCGCGGTCCCCTGGCCGAGTACGCGGAAAGGCGAGAGGGCGGCGTCGGCTTCGGCGACTGGTGCGCGCAGCAGGGCATCCGAGAGCTGGCGGAACGTCACGCCCAGGCAGGAGCGGCCACGGCTTGACCGCCGAGGAGCTCCTGCGGCGTGCGTACGCCGAACACGAACGGGTGGCGCTCGTCGCCAGCTTCCAGGCCGAGTCCGGCGTGCTCATCGACCTCGCCTGCCGGATCGTGCCCGAGCCCGTGGTGCTCACCCTCGACACCGGGCGGCTCCCGGAGGAGACGCATGAGGTCATCGAGCAGTTCCGCACGCGGTACCCGATCCGGCTGCGCGTCATCCAGCCTGACGCAGGCCAGGTCGAGGAGATGACCGCCGAGCACGGCACCAACCTGTTCCGCCAGTCCGTCGACTTCCGCATGCGGTGCTGCGATGTGCGCAAGTCGCAGCCTTTGACGCGCGCGCTGAGTGGTTATGACGCGTGGATCACGGGCCTGCGGCGCGAGCAGGCGGAGACCCGCAAAGAGACGCCGCTGGTTGCGCCGGATCCTCAGCACGGCGGAATCCAGAAGTTCGCGCCGCTCGCCGAATGGACCAAGCAGCAGGTTTGGGACTACATCCGCGAGCACGACGTTCCCGTTCACCCGCTCTACGCGTTCGGCTACACCTCGATCGGCTGCGCCCCCTGCACGAGGGCCACAGCGCCCGGCGAGGACGAACGCGCGGGCCGCTGGTGGTGGGAGCTCGGCGGCGTCAAGGAGTGCGGCCTGCATCTACCGCAGCAACCTAGGGAGGCAAACGCTTGAGCAAGGGTTTCGTGATCTGGATGACCGGGCTCTCGGGAGCCGGCAAGTCGACCCTCGCCGGGCGGCTTCAGGAGGAGCTGGTCGCGCGCGGCCGCGGCGTCGACGTCCTCGACGGGGACGAGGTGCGGACCAACCTCAGCAAGGGCCTGGGATTCAGCAAGGAGGACCGCGACATCAACATCCGGCGCATCGGGTACGTCGCCGGGCTGCTGGCGCGACACGGCGCGGCCGTGATCACGGCCGCGATCTCGCCCTACCGCGAGATCCGCGACGAGGTCCGGGGCAACGTCAGCAATTCAGATGGGCGACCCGGCTTCGTCGAGGTCTACGTCAAGTGCTCGCTCGACGAGCTCATGCGCCGCGACGTCAAGGGTCTCTACGAGAAGGCCATCAAGGGCGAGATCGCGAACTTCACCGGGGTCAGCGATCCCTACGAGGCCCCGCTGCACCCGGAGGTCGTCGTCGACACCGAGACCGAGGACGTCGAGCAATCCGTGGCCAAGATCCTGAGGGCGCTGGAAGCGCTGGGCTACCTCGACGGCGCGCCGCTCGAGCGGTTCGCCGACCCGGCGCTGGCGGACGGTCTGCCGCGGCTGCAGGTCGGGGCTCGCGAAGAGGCCGACCTGTACATGCTCGCAGCGGGCGCGCTGGCTCCCCTGCGCGGCTTCACCGGCCAGGCCGACTACGACGCCATCCTCGCGGCCGGGCGCCTCGCGTCGGGCTCGCCATTCACGATCCCTGTCACCCTGCGCGCGGAGGCGGCCCCGGTGGCGGACCGCATCGCGCTCTGGCGCGACGACCGCCCGCTCGGCGTCGTCGAGGTCGCGGAGGTCTACGAGACGCGCCCCGACGAGGAGGCGCAGGCGGTCTTCGGAACCACCGACGACGCCCATCCGGGCGTGCGGGTGCTGCGTGAGAGCGGCCACCTCGCCATCGCCGGTGAGGTTGTGGCCTTCGGCCACCCGCCCAGCGAGTTCCCGGCTTACGACCTGACCCCCGGCCAGGTGCGCGCGGCGAAGGCGGAGCGCGGCTGGCGAACGATGGTCGGCTTCCAGACCCGCAACCCGGTCCACCGCGCCCACGAGTACCTGCAGAAGGTCGCCCTCGAGATGGTCGACGGGCTGCTGCTGCACCCGCTGGTCGGCGAGACCAAGGCGGACGACATCCCGGCCGACATCCGCATGCGCTGCTACGAGGCGCTCCTTGAGCACTACTACCCGGCCGCGCGGACCCTGCTCGCCACCAACCCGGCCTGGATGCGCTACGCCGGTCCCAAGGAGGCGGTGTTCCACGCCATCGTGCGCCGGAACTTCGGCTGCACCCACTTCATCGTCGGGCGCGACCACGCCGGCGTCGGCAACTACTACGACACCTACGCGGCCCACCGCATCTTCGAGGACTACCAGCCGGGCGAGCTCGGCATCGAGATCCTCCGCTTCGAGCACACGTTCTGGTGCGAGAAGTGCGGAGCCATGGCGTCGAGCCGCACCTGCCCGCACCCGAAGGAGCACCACCGCACCCTGAGCGGGACCCGCGTGCGCGAGCTTCTCGCCGCCGGCGAGGAGCTGCCGGCCGAGTTCTCCCGCCCGGAGGTGGCCGAGGTGCTGCGCGAGGCCTACGCCACGGACCAGGCGGAGGTGGCGGGATAGACCAGGCGTCCTACTACCCGATCTTCGTCGACCTGAATGGCCGCCGCTGCGTAGTCCTCGGGGACACCCCGCTGGCGGTCGAGAAGGTCGAGGGGCTGCGCCGCGCCGGCGCCGACGTCGTCTGGCACCGGCGCCCGCACCAGCCCGGCGACCTGACCGGCGCCTGGCTCGCGATCGATGCCAGTGGCGATGGCGAGGGCAATGCCCGCGTCCACGCGGAGGCGGAGCGCGAGCAGGTGCTGCTGAACGTCGTCGACGTCACCGACAAGTGCATCTGGATCGCCCCCGCCATCGTGCGCCGCGGGCCGCTCCAGATCGCGATCTCCACCGCCGGCGAGAGCCCCTTCCTGGCCTCGACGCTCCGGGCTCGCCTCGAGCGCTGGCTCGGCGAGGAGTGGGGCCCGTTCACGCAGTTGGTCGGCCGGGTCCGGCGGCGGCTGCGGGCGCGGGGCGTGCCGCTGATCGACCAGACCAAGGTTTATCGCCGCCTGCTGCGCCCGGAGCTGCGGGCGCTGCTGCGCGACGGCCAGGCGGACGCGGCCGACGCGCTCGCCGCCGCGATCGAGAGCAGCGCCGGCCGCTCGCCGGGACGCGTTGCCCTGGTTGGAGCGGGTCCGGGCGATGCGGGGCTGCTCACCGTGGCCGGGCGGGAGCTGCTCAGTGACGCCGACGTCGTGCTGCACGACGCGCTCGTCGAGCCGGCCGTCCTGGCCCTTGCGGGCGCGCAGGCGCGGCTGGTCAACGTCGGCAAGCGCGGCGGCCGGCCGAGTGCCGCCCAGGCCGAGATCAACGAGATCCTGATCGCCGAGGCGCGCGCCGGCAACTTCGTGGTGCGTCTGAAGGGCGGCGACCCCTTCCTCTTCGGCCGCGGCGGCGAGGAGGTCCAGGCGCTGGCCGAGGCCGGCATCGAGGTGACGGTCGTGCCCGGGGTCAGCGCGGCGCTCGCCGCGCCCGCCGCGGCCGGCATCCCGGTCACCCACCGCGAGCTGGCCTCGTCGGTGGCGGTCATCGCTGGCCGGGGCCGCACCGAGGACGGGCACCAATTGGAAGCCCTCGCCCAGGCCGCCGAGACGCTGGTCGTCCTGATGCCGGGCTCGGCCCTCGAGGAGATCACGTCTCGCCTCGCGCAGGTGGTCGGAGAGGCGCGGCCTGCGGCGCTGATCGCGTCGGCCACGACGCCACGGGAGCATGTGGTGCGGGCGCCACTCGGCCGGCTGGCGCAGGCTGCCCGGGCGGCAGGCGTGGAGCCGCCCGCGACGCTGGTCGTCGGGGACGTCGCCGCGCTAGGACTTGATGCGGGGCAGGACCTCGCGACCGAAGAGGCGCAGCTTCTCTAGGTAGCCCTCGGTGAAGCCGAAGCCGATCATCACGTGCTCGGCACCGGCCGCCTCCCAGCGCTCGAGCGCGGCGACCATCTCGCCGGGATCGGCCGGCAAGCCGATCCTCGCCCCCAACTCGACCTGACGGTCGCCGACCAGTCCGCGCAGGACTCCTGCGCGTTCGGTCCAGGCATCGACGTCCAACCCTGTCGACTCCCAGATGTCGCCGGCGCGCGCGGCCCGCTTCAGCGCCGCATCGGAGTTGCCGCCGATCAGGATCGGCAGCTGCTCGCGCTGCACAGGGAGCGGCTCGAAAACGCCGTCCTCGAATCCGTAGAGCTCACCGGCGAATGGCTCACGGGAGCCTGAGAAGAGATGCCGGAAGAGATCGATGGTCTCGTCCAGCCTCTTGCCACGACGGCGGAAATCGGCGCCGACGTTGGCGAACTCCTGCTCGTGCCAGCCGGCGCCCAGGCCGAGCACCAGGCGGCCGCCGCTCAGCTGGTCGATGGTGGCCGCCTGCTTGGCGAGGGCGAACGGGTTGCGCATCGGGACCACGATCACGCTGGTGATCAGCTGGACCCGCTCGGTGCGGGCCGCGAGATAACCGAGGACGATCAGTGGGTCGAAGACGCGCTCGTACCGGTGCGGCTGCCCAGCGGGTACGAGGATGTGGTCGGTCGTGCCGACGCCGTCGAAGCCGAGGGCCTCCGCCTCGAGGGCGATCCCGATCGTGTCCTCGGCCGAGGAGCCTGGACCGAAGTTCGGGATCGCGAGGTGGAGCTTCACGTCAGGATGCGGCCAGGGTCCCGGCCAGCTCGTCCGCCGACACCGACGCCGGGCCGACCACCGCCACCCGGAGGTCGCGAGGCCGGTACCACTTGCGCGCGGCGGCGAGGAGGTCGTCGGCCGAGAGCGAGTCGACCAGCGCGAAGATCTCCTCCGGCGTCCGGATCCGGCGCCAGTTCAGGAGGTCGATCGCCCCGCCGATCGCCAGGCTCATCGAGTCCTCCCGGCTGATGCTGTAGCGGCCCTTGTACATGGCGCGCGCCTTCGCGACCTCGTCCTCGGTGACGCCGTCCTCGAGCAGCTTCTCGATCTCCGTCGACACGGCACGCACGGCTTGCGCCGCCCGTTCGGGATCGACCCCCGTCGCGATGGTGATCACACCGGCGTCGAGATAAGGGTGCAGCGAGGCGGAGATGTGATAGCAGAGGCCCTGCCTTTCGCGCACCGAGATGAAGAGCCGGCTGGACATCGAGCCGCCGAGCAGCATCGTCACCAGCTGCGTTGCCATCAGCTCTCGCTCTCCGTCAGAGACGGAAGGCCCGGGCATGACCATGTGGATGGCGGCCTGCTGCACGTCCCGCGCCTCGCCGATGCCATCGCTGCGCGCGAATTGCGCACGCTCGGGCTCACTTAACGGTCGCTGCGCGACATCACCTAAATAGCTGCCCGCAAGGTCCTTGATATGAGCGTGCTCGACCGGGCCGGCGACGGCCAGGGTCATACGCCCCGGCGCATAGAACGACTCGCGGTACGAGCTGATCTGGTCGCGGGAAACGGAGCGGATCACGTCTTCGAAACCGACGATGTCCCAGCCCATCGGCGTGTCCCCGAACAGCGCCTGCTGCGCGAGGCGCGCGACCCAGCTGCCGGGCTGGTCGTGGTACATGCGCATCTCCTGCAGGATCACGCCGCGTTCGCGTTCCACCTCCTCCGGAACGATCAGCGCGTGGTTCAACATGTCCGCGATCACGTCAACCGCCTGGTCGACATAATCCGCCGCGCACTTGACGAAGTACGCCGTGTACTCCTTGGCTGTGAACGCGTTGAAGACACCGCCGAGGGCGTCGATCTCGGTCGCGATCTGCAGCGCCGTCGGCCGCCTCGGAGTCCCCTTGAAGAAGAGATGCTCGAGGAAGTGCGCCGAACCCGCGACGTCGCGAGTCTCATACCGCGAGCCCGCCCCCACGAACAGGACGGCGCTGGCCGACGCCTGCCCGGGGACCGTGACGACCGTCAGTTGGTTCGGAAGCCGGGAGACCTCTGCCGTCATCGGCTTCCCAGAGCCTACGCCTCTAAGAGGAGCCCCCCTTGGCCGCCGCTCGGTTCTTGGCTCGGACCTCTCGCGCCTTTGCCAGAGCTGCCCGGCGCCGTTCGAGGACTGCCGGGTCTGTGATCGGGCGCCGCGTCCGCTTGGGGGCCGCGCCGCCGCCTGAGCGCCGCCGGCCGCCGCCCGGCGCCAGTCCGACAAGCGCGGATTGGACCGCCCGCAGCTCGCGCTGGAGACGCTTGACCTCGGTGCGCAACGCTTTGTTCTCGATGGTCACCGACTCCGCCTTCTCGACGAGCTTGCGCAGTCGAGTCAGCGCCGGGCGGACGCTGCGACCGTCGGCACCACCAGAGGATCGGGTTCGCCTGCTGCTCGTACGTGGCATGGGGGGCTGACTCCTTTCCTTAAGTGAAAAAGGGCTGTTGCGCGAAGAAGTCTATGCGTTCTCTTAGATCAGGTGTTCATAGAGGAGCTCGTCCGAAGTCAGGCGCGTGTATTTCATCTGGATCTGCTCCAATCGGCGCAGCAGCGGTTCGAGATCATCCTGCGACCGGAGCTCGACACCGATCAGTGCCGCACCGCGCTCCTTGTTGGTCTTTTTCATGTATTCGAAGCGCACGATGTCGTCGGTCGGACCGAGCGCGCTGTCCACGAACTGGCGCAGCTGGCCCGGCTTCTGCGCGAACTCGACGATGAAATAATGCTTTCGGCCCTGGTGCACGAGACTGCGTTCCATGATCTCGGGGTAGCGCAGGATGTCGTTGTTGCCGCCGCTCAGCACGCATACCACTCGGCGGCCGCGGACCTGCTCCTCGATCCTCTCCAGCGCTGATACCGCGAGCGCTCCCGCCGGCTCCGCGATGATCCCTTCGTTCTGATAGAGCTCGATCAGCGCGGTGCATACGGCGCCCTCCGCAACCGGCAGCACGGCGGACACGAGGCGCTGACAGATTCGGAAGGTGCTGTCGCGCACGCTCTTGACCGCGGCGCCGTCCACGAAGGTGTCGATCTCCTCGAGCGTCACGAGCTCGCCGCGCCGAAGTGATTCGTACATGGCTGGCGCGCCCGCGGGCTCCGCGCCGAAGATCGCCGCGTCCGGACAGTGCTCCGCCAGGTAGGTCGCGATGCCGCTGATCAGCCCGCCGCCGCCGATGCCGGCGACCACCACCTCGGGGCAGCCGCGCATCTGCTCCAGCAGCTCCTTCGCCACCGTGCCCTGCCCGGCGATCGTGGCCGGGTCGTCGAAGGGGTGGACGAAGGCGCGCCCGGAGCCGGCCGCGAACTCGTGCGCCGCCTGGCTGGCGTCGTCGTAGGAGTCGCCGACCAGCCGCACCTCGACCAAGTCGCGGCCGAAGTGGCGCACGCGGTCGATCTTCTGCATCGGAGTGATCGCGGGCATGAACACCGTGCCCGGGATCCCGAGGAGGGTGCACGCGTACGCGACCCCCTGGGCGTGGTTGCCGGCGCTGGCGCACACCACGCCCCGGGCGGCCTCGTCCGGTGGCAGCGTGCTCATCTTGTTGTAGGCGCCGCGCAGCTTGAAAGAGCGGACCTCCTGCAGGTCTTCGCGCTTGAGATAGACCTCGGCCCCGTAGCGCTCTGACAGGCGTTTGCACAACTGCAGAGGCGAGGGTGCCACGACCCCGGTCAACCTGGCCGCGGCCGCGTCGATGTCGGCCGCGGTGACCGTCACCTCGCCCGACGTCCGCAACTCTTCACGCATCCTGGAAGCCGCACAGCCTAAAGAACTCGGTGTTTACTTCGGCGCATGTCCGCGTATGGATCGGGAACCGCGGGCGACCCCACGGCCTTGCGGAGGCGCGCACTCTGAGGATCGTTTCGCTCCTGCCGAGCGCGACCGAGACGCTGTTCGCTCTCGGGTTGGGGGACCAGGTCGTCGCCGTCACGCACGAGTGCGACTTCCCGCCCGAGGCGCGCGCCCTCCCCGTGGTCACGCGTTCGACGCTCGGCCTCGAGACCAGCACGAGTGGAGAGATCGAGACCGGGGTCGCCGCGGCCGCCACCCAGCAGCAGTCCCTCTATGAGGTGGACACTGAGGCGATCCGCGAGCTGCGGCCGGACCTCGTAGTCGCGCAGGACATCTGCCGCGTCTGCGCCGTGGACGCGCAGCGGGTCGAGGCCGGGCTGGAGGGCATCCCTATGCTCCGCCAGCATCCCCATTCGCTGGATGACGTGCTCGCCGACATCGGGGAGCTCGCGGATGCCTGCGGCGCCGCTCCGGCGCTCTTGCTGACCGACCTCCGCGGCCGCCTCGCCGCGGCCGCCGGCGCCGCGGCCAGGCTGCCCCGCGTGCGCGGCGTCTTCCTAGAGTGGATCGATCCCCCCTACCCCGCCGGCCACTGGACGCCCGATCTGCTCCGCCTGGCGGGCATCGACGACCCTCTCGCCCGCCCCGGCCGGCCCTCGGTCGCGATCGGCTGGGAGCAGGTCGTGGCGGCGCAGCCCGAGCTGCTCGTGATCGCGCCCTGCGGTTTCGACGAGCAGCGCGCGAAGGCCGAGGTCGAGCTGGTGCACGAACGGTTGGAGGAGGTCGGGGCGGCGCGCACCGTCGTCCTCGACGGCTCCGCCTACTTCAACCGGCCCGGCCCGAGGCTGGTGGACTCGCTGGAGGTGCTCGTCTCGAGCCGCTGAGCGATGCTGGCGCGCTGGCGCCGTGTGAGATCGCCGACGAGGCGCATCGCGAGCAGCGCCGCGACCAGGATGAGCAGGTTGGAGACGATGTCGACGACGTCGGCGAGCTCCGCGACCGCGGCGGTCGTCGCGCTCGCGCTGACCTGGCCGGCGAGGTCGCCCAGCAGGAAACCTCCGATCCAGCAGCCCCACCAGGCGCCGAGGTAGGCGGGGCTGGTGGAACCGTCGCGGCCGCTGGTGCGCCAGAGATCGCTCATGACGAGGTTGGGTAGGACCAGGTTGGCAAGAGGTACGAACCACCAGCCGACCGCCCAACCGGGCGAGAAGCTCAGCGAGCTGTCCAGCTGTTTGGCGTTGCGCGCGATGCGATGCTCCCAGCGCGTGAACGCGATGACGGCGATGACCAGCGTCGCGATGAAGTAGACGCGCGCCAGCACCGAGATGATGTCGTCGATCGTGATCTGGTCGGGGACCAGGCCCTGCCCGGCGATGAAGACGATCTGGAACCCGTCAGCACCGAGCAGGAGCAGGGCGGCGACCGCCGACAACCGCAGCGTGACGCCGGCGGCGAACGCTCGCCGAGACGGGTCCTCGAACTTCAAGCCGGCCGATCATAACCAGGAGGCCCGTCCCCGGCCGAGCTAGCGGGTGCTGAGCCAGGTCACGTCGCTGCGCGAGCCCGCGCGGGCGGTCAGCATGCAGCCGCCGGCAGGGCAGCTGCCGACCAGGATCGACCCTTCGCTGCCGGAACCGGGCTGCTGCAGCACCCGCACCCCGTCGCCGCCGATCAGGGTGATCGGGTCGGTGAAGCCTTCCGCCCGCCGCACGTGCACGCACACGGGCCGCGTTGATGACGCGCTGACCGCCGGCAGCGCGGCCAGCTTGAACGTGCGCACCAACAGGTCCACGCGGCCGGCGTCCTCTTCGGTGAAGTAGAGGTTGTCGGCGCCGTCGACGGCCAGGCCCTGCGGCGCGGCAAGGCCGGTGAGGACGTTGCGGATGGTCCCGTCGGGGAGCACCTGCACCAGCCGGCCGCCGGCGGCGGCGGGGTTGACGACAAAGACGGCGACTTGCGAGTCGGCAGCGACGTCATCGGCGATCGGCAGGTCCCGGGTCAGGTAGGTCTTCGAGCCGCCGGCGGTGACCTTGGCGACCGCGTTGCCGAACTCGTCCGCAATGAGCACGGTGCCATCGGCGAGCGGCCACGCCCCCGTCGGACGCGTGAACCCTCCCACCTGGTGGACGATCTCGCCGGTGGCAGGGTCAACCCAATCCACCACGCCGCGAGGGCTGTCCGGCACGATCAGCAGCCCGCCCTGCGCCGCGATCCCGTCGACGCCGTCCTGGCCGGGGACCGGGTTGAGCTGGATTACCTTGCGCAGGCTCGACCCGCTGACCTCGTACACGGCGTCCTGGGCCTGGCCGGCCGCATAGAAGGACGAGCCGATGAAGACCATGCCTTCCACGTCGGCGATGTGCACCGGCAGGGTGGCGGTCGCGAGCCCTGACTTCAGGACCTCGATGGCGCCGGAACCGAGGACGGCAACGTACAGCGCTCCGTCCGCGTAGAGCAGGTCGTCGGGCTTGTTCAGACCCGACGCGAGCGTCCAGCGAGTGCCCCCCGAGGGCGCTCCGAGATCGGTGCAGGGCGGATACGAGGCGACCGCGGACGCTGCCGGCGAAGGCCCCGTCCGGACGTTTGCGGACGGCCCACCGCCGTCTGAGCAGGCCACCAGGGCCAGCGGAAGCGCCAAACAGCGAGCGATGACGGAGAGCATCTCGGCCATCGTGTCAAAGCGTTCTCGGAGTCGGGTGTGAACCGAAGGCCCTCGTCAGGTGTTGATCCGTGAAAAGAGATCGTGCGTAGTGAAGGCAACGGAAGTAAGCTGCGCGCGGTCTCGTCGCATCTGGAAAGGAGGGAGTCTTATGCACAAGTACGCTTTTGGGGTGCCGGTGCTGCCCGGCAAGGACGCGCACGCGCCGCCGCGAATGTTCGCCGCGGACATGGATGGCTACCGCACTTCGCGAGCTCGCATGGGCGTCGCGCTCGAGCGCATCTACCTGATGCCGACCCCGATGGGCGAGTTCGCCATCGTATACATCGAGGCGGAGAAGGACTTCGTCGCCGGGACGATCGCCATCGCGACCTCGGACGTGCCCGCAGACGTGAAGTTCCGCGACCTGCTGAAGGACGTCCACGGCTTCGACTTCAACGCGCCGCCGCCGGGCCCGCCGCCCGAGCTGATCGCGGACTGGGCCGACCCTGACGTCCATGTGCGGAAGCCCGGCTGGGCTTTCATGGCCCCACTCAAGCCAGGTGCCACTGATGCGGGCCGCGCATTCGCGAAGGAGGCCTGGCAGACCCGTCACGCCGACTTCACCGAGTCCCGGCGCAAGCTCGGGGGGACGCGCGAGACTGTGTTCCTCAACTCGACGCCGCAGGGTGACGCGGTGGTCGTCTACGTCGAGGCCGACGACCCGGCAGAGACGAACCGCCGCTTCGCAGCCTCGCGTGAGCCGTTCGACGTCTGGTTCAAGGACGAGTGCTCGAAGATCTTCCCGGAATTCATCGACTTCAACGAGCCGCTGCCTCCGATCGAGACGATGTGGGACCAGCAGCTGGCGCCGGCCAGCGTTTAGCTGACTTAGGAAACGGTCGGGGCGGGCTCGATGCCCGCCCCGAGTCAGCTCAGAAGTTGGGCCGGAACGACTCCAGGTAGACGTAGGACGGCGTCGCCGGGCCGAACAGGATCGTCAGCACGTTGCCGGCTGAGTCCGCTGTGGTCGACAGCGTCGGCGACTCGTGCGGCACGTCGGAAGACGTCAGCGAGATCCGCAGCCGGTCGCCCTTGGGCACGATGATGCTGGTCGGGAAGATCTCGACGTCGACCGCGTAGGTGGTGCCCGACTGCATCGGAGCCTGCGACTGGCGCGTGTACGGGTGCCAGGGGATGATCGGCAGACCGCCCGCGTACTGGGTGCAGTCCACGACGATCGCGCCGCAAGCCTTGGTCGTAAGCGCGCGCTCGGAGAGCACGAGCGTGCCCGAGGTGATCGGGACTGACGCACCGCTCGCGGTGACATCGGTCACCGTCGCGATCAGGCTCGAGTCCGGCCGCTGCGACTGCACGTTCAGGTGCAGGTCGATCGGGCCGTTGATGGCATAAGGGGAGCTGAAGGCGGGCGTCGTAAAGGTCGCCGCCTGGTATTCGTTCGGAGTCTCGTCGGTTTCGCAGCTGCCGTTCTTGGCCAGGCCGGCGGTCCACTGCACGGTGTTCCGCGAGCAGAAGCCGTTGGCGGCGGTCCAGGGCAGGCTGGCGGTGCCGGCCGCCGGGTTTGCGGTGCCCAGCGAGCCGTCGTAGAGGGACTGCGCGCCACTGCCTGACGGCGAGCCACCGAGGAACCATTTCTGCGGTGTGTTACCCCACGGGTACTGGCCGGCGATGAACTTGTTGGGGCCCTGGAAATAGGTCTCGTCCGGGAACGCGGTGATGCCGTTGTCGTAGCCCTTCAGGAAGTGGTCGAACCAGGCCAGCTGCAGCGTGTTGAGGTCAGGGATCTGGCGGCCCTGGTTGTCGATTGAGGCCGCGGTTCCCAGTCCGTTGCCGGCGGTCGTGTGGTACCAGGGGCCGATCAGCAGCTTCTTCTTGCTGGCCGGCAGCGGCAGACCCTGGTAGAGGAGCGGCTCACCGCGCTGGAAGATGTCGTAGAGGCCGCCGACGATGAACGTCGGCTGGTGCACGGCGGCGATGTTGCGCAGCGGTGAGCGCAGGTTGGAGAAGGGCCCGGCGTACGAGGCGTCGGGATAGGTCTGCGCGTCGCCCGGGAGGTTGGCTTCGTAGTACCCGAGCGCGGAGTCGCCCACGACGGGCGCCTGGAACTTGGCCACGTTCAGCAGGTGCTGTGATTCGACGTTGAGCGCGATCTGCGGGTTCGACTGGGCGTCGTCCGTGGGAATCGCCGCCAGGCCGGTCACGAGGCCCAGCCAGAGCGGGATGAAGCCCGAGTCCTCGTTGCCGCCGGCCCAGGTCACGTCGCGGTAGGCGTCGCTCATGGGGACGACCGGGAAGATCGCCTTGACGGCGGAGGTGCCCGGCTGTTCGACGGTCAGGAACTGGTTGATGGCGCCGTAGCTGGTGCCGGCTAGGCCGACCACGCCGTTGCCGAACGGCACGTGCGACGCGTACCTGGCGAGCTCAGCGCCGTCACTCTGCTCCAACTTGCCGAAGGAGTCCCAGAAGCCCTCGCTCGACCCGGTGCCGCGGACGTCGACGACGATCTCGCCGTAGCCGTGCGCCGGGAAGTACGGGTTCGCCTCGGCCACGCTGCCGCTCTTGCGGTAGGGCGTCTGGATGAGGATCACCGGGCAGGGACAACCGGTGTCCGGGATGTACTGATCGCTGTCGAGCGAGGTCCCGTCGCTCTGCATCGTGATCCGCACGTCCTTGACCACGTGGTAGGTCGTGGGCGCGGATGAGATCGGTTGCGTGCTCGCCTTTGCGATGCCGGCGAGAGCGATGGCGGCCAGCAGAACCAGGCTGGCGATCAGGGACAGTCGGCGCATGCGATTTCCTCCGCTTTGGATGTCACAAATCAACGTACTGCGCCTTACTGGCCGAAGCCAAGCCGTGAGTTCGGCGGGGGTCACAATCAAGGAGATGGCTGCGCGGCCCCGGGTGGTGGTGGTGGGCGGCGGCTTCGGCGGCCTCGGCGCCGTGCGCAAGCTCGCCGGCGCGCCCTTCGACGTCCTGGTGATCGATCGGAACAACTACCACCTGTTCACCCCGCTGCTCTACCAGGTGGCCTCCGCGCTGCTCGATCCCTCGGAGATCGCATACCCGCTGCGGGCGCTGATGCGACGCGTCGGCAATGCCGACTTTCTGCTCGCCGAGGTGACCGGGGTCGACCTGGCGGCGCGAACGGTGACCACCGATCACGGCGTCGAGCCCTACGACTACCTGGTGCTGGCGCCCGGCTCGGTGAGCAACTTCTTCGGGATCCCGGGCCTAGCTGAGAAGGCGCACCCGCTGAAGACGCTCGGTGAGGCGCTCTCGCTGCGGAACGACGTGCTGCGAACGTTCGAGGCCGCCCGCTGGGAGCCGGACGCTTCTCGGCGGCGCGCCCTGCTGACCTTTGCCGTCGTCGGCGGCGGGCCGACCGGCATCGAGTACGCCGGCGCGCTGGCGGAGCTGCTGCCCGTCCTCCGGCGGGACTACCGGGGGCACCTCGACGTGGGCGAGGCTCGGATCCTGCTGCTCGAGGCGGCGGATCGGTTGCTCGGTGGGTTCGATTCCGAGTCGGCTCGGCACGCGTTGGAGACGTTGCAGCGCAAGGGCGTCGAGGTGTTGCTGGGTTCGGCCGTGAAGGGGGTGTCCTCCGGTGTCGTTGAGCTCGCGTCGGGTGAGGTTGTTTCGTGTGGGACGGTCGTGTGGACCGCCGGCGTTGAGGCCAACGTGCTCGGGTTTGGGCTGGGGCGGCCCGCGGCTCACCGGACCTTGGTGGTCGAGCCCACGCTGCAGCTGCCGGGGCATCCCGAGGTGTTCGTGGTCGGCGATTTGGCTTTCGTTGCCGGGCCGGACGGGCGAGCTCTGCCGATGCTCGCGCCCGTTGCCATGCAGCAGGGGCACCACGCCGCGCGCGCGATCCGCTCCTTGGCTTCCGGGGTCGCCGTGCGGCCGTTCCGCTATGTCGATCGCGGGATCATGGCGACGATCGGGCGCAACAGCGCGATCGTCGAGCTGCGGCGGTTCCACTTCCGCGGCTTCGTCGGCTGGGTGCTCTGGTTGGGGCTGCACCTGCTGCTGCTGATCGGGTTTCGCAGCCGGTTCGTCGCTCTGCTCAATTGGGCTTGGGACTACTTTTTCTATGACCGCCCGATCCGCCTGATCGTGCGGGCGGGGGAGCGGCCTCAGGCGTAGCAGGGCCGGGTGTCGGGGGGTTCGGTTGGGCGGCGAGGGTGACGTTTGGGTTGGCGGGGGAAGAGGGTGT